>Ga0316605_10000054_pt1 | contig 158835 bp, 119 predicted proteins | sample OWC_soil_day20_n_FD_207666 | JGI IMG/M metagenome (GOLD analysis project Ga0316605, IMG submission 207666) | Wetland soil microbial communities from Old Woman Creek delta, Ohio, United States - OWC_soil_day20_noCT | ecosystem: Environmental > Terrestrial > Soil > Wetlands | place: USA: Ohio...
CGTATTCTTTCATTTTTTATTAGAATAATACGAAACAAATCACTCAAAGAATACAACTCAATTTTAAAAAGTGTAAACTATGTCATGCTACGAAAAAAAGTGTAAACAATGTTGTGCTATTTATCACCTAATACCTAAAACCTAATAACTAACACCTAATACCTAATACCTAAAACCTAAAACCTAAAACCCAAAACCTAATACCTAAAACCTAACAACTAAAAAGGGCACCCTTTCGAGCACCCTTTGAATGGTATTAACATTTGAAAAGATTATTTCTTAACGAATTTCTTGGTGATGGTTCCCATTTCACTATCAATACGAATGAGATAAACGCCATTAGCAAAATCAGATACATCAATTCTGGTAAGATCATTAGATATAGGAACTATTTTCAATAGTTTGCCATAAATATCAAACACTTTACATTCTTTCACCTTAAGTTTCGTTTCATCCATCCGAATTTCGATCGTTGCCTGAGTTGGATTTGGGTACAATTCCACCAATTGAGATAATGGATTTGTTTCAATGCCAACGTACCCATATTCAACATGAATAGTTTGATTAGATGTTACATTAGAGAAAGTATAACTTAAAGATGGATTTGGAAAATTAACCCCATTAATGGATAACGTTGAAACCTCACAGTTGGCATTGGGGGTAAAGGTAAAAAGTTGATTTGCTCCTGAAAGCACCGTTACAATACCAGATGGAGTGATCGTTCCCGGTCCGGCTGCTGTGGCATTTATGGTATAAGTTGTAGTTCCTCCGGATGTTGTGAACTGAATAGGTGTTGTATAGGGACTTTCACCAGGATTGCATAATGCCTTCACTCTTACTTCATAAGTTGAATTGTTTTGTAATCCTTGGATATTGTATGTAGGCGTAGAAACAGAGGCGGGTACTGTCCAGTTTGGAGAAGTGATCAATTTATACTCAACTTGCCATGCTGTTTCTGTACCTCCCGGTGTCCAGGATACGGTCGCAGAATTATTAGTCACATTGGTTACTGTAACATTTGTTGGAACATCACAATTCACAATTCCAGTTGTTGTTACGGAAATATTATCTACAGCTGCAGGTGGTTGAGTTCCGTCTGCACTGTCATTTCTCCAACAGAAAAAGATTCTCTTTGTTTGACCACTGTATTGAGCAACCGGCAATGTTATCGTTTTAGTCTGGAATGTAGATTGTAAATTGATATAACTTGCCAAAGTATCTGATCCCACAGGAGGAATAATGTTATAAGATAGATATAAAGGTGTTGGCGTATTGAGTGGACCGGAATAGACATTCATGTAATCCCAGTCATCAGTTTCTCCGTAGAGTTTCCAATCAAATGTTATGGTATAATCTGTAGTACTTGGAGTAAAATAGATGTCTCTGAAAGCCCAGACAACAGCTGCAGAATTAGCAATTGTGTAAGCATTAGTTAATCCATTATCATTAGAGATATAAAGAGCATTTTGACCACCAACAGTATTATTGACTGTATGAGCTGAATCTGTTCCTATATACCAGTTATTTCCGGCAGGATTGTTTACTAAGGTTAAACCGGAAGGAGTTTCAAAGTCAATAATTACAGGAACCACTGCAGGAATCTGATTGGTACAGAATAAACCTTTCACTGACCAAATACTGGAATCTGTAGCACTACACATAGATTGAACATAAAAATCATAACAGGTTGAAGCTGTCAAAGCATTTAAAACTAATGGATTGGTAGTCGTAATAATAGAAGTTCCTGTTCCTGGAGTAAAACCGGAAGGACCAAATTCAACTTTCCAGGTAGTTGCAGTACCCACTTCAGTCCAGGTAAGATTGACCCCATTTTGAGTTGTATTAGAAGCAATCAGATTGATTGGTTTTGGACATGTAGGAATATAATCTATTGTAAGATTATCCATATAAGCATAAGACGTTGCCGACCCCTGATGTTGAATTTTAAAAGCAATATAATGTCCTGTTCCTGTATAATTGGTGAACTGAACTTCACGATCGTAGAAAGTACCGGTTGTAGGGGCTCCAAATTTATGAACTAAAACAAATGTGGATGCGTCAGTTGGGTCGGTCATAACACCAACATACATGGTATCAGTCAGATAATACGTTCTGTATTTGAAAGTTGCAGTTAATGAGTTGATTGGAATAGTAGGATCAAACATTGGTGTTGCAGCAATGTTATAAGTTCCGGCTGTTCCTGCGTAAAAATATAACGAACCAACACCTTGGTAATTCACTGCATTAACATAAGGTCTATTAGCATAAGTTGTATTTCTTGTCCAGCAAGTTGGAAAAATAGTAGTGCCTGTTCCATAAGTATCAAAGAAATCGGTCCATGGAATAGTTGTAATTGAAGCACAAGGAGTAGTATAAGTGATTCCGTTAGACCAAAGACTTTCATCTCCTACTCCACAGTTAGATTTCACGTAAAAATCATAAGCAGTTTGAGGTTGTAAACCTGAAATTATATATGGATTAGTAGTTACACCTGTTATTAAAGTACCTGTTCCTGAAACAAACCCGGTGGGGCCATACTCAATGGTCCAATTTGTAGCAGTTCCATTTTCAGTCCAGTTTAATGTAACGCCATTGGGAGTTGGGTTTGAAACTATCAATTGAGTAGGTTTTGGACAAGTTGGAATAGTTGAAATTTTAAGATTATCAACATATAATGTTGTAGTAGTGGTTGTATAAACAGATTTAAATGCAATATACCTGCCTGTCCCGGTGTAATTATTTAAATACAATTCAAAATCTTGCCATGTAGCGGTAGTGGACGGAATAAATTTAGATACTAATTCGAATGAATTTTGATCGGCTGGATCACTCATAACTCCCACATAAAGAGTATCATCTACTGCAGAGTTTCTCAATTTGAACTCAATCATCAAATTATTAATTGGTAAAATGTTATCAAATTGAGGTGTAATAGCATAACAATACCCACCGGAAGTACTAGCATATAAATAGAGAGACCCCGGAGATGTGAAGTTTGTAGATGAAATGTAAGGATAGGTTGTACTGGATGATAATTTGTTCCAACAGGTAGGGAATGTACCGGTTCCTGTCCCATAAGTATCAAAATTTTCAGTTAAAGGAAGAGTTGATATTTCTGCACATGCAGTTGTTATGGTAATTGGAATGGACCAAAGGCTAAAATCACTGGCACTACAAACTGCTTGAACATAAAATTGATAGGTGGTTTGGGCAGTTAAACCAGTGATATTATATGGATTTGTATTGATTCCGGAAATGAGAGTTCCTGTACCAGTTCCTGGTAAAAATCCGACAGGACCATATTCAATATTCCATGTAGTTGCCGTGCCATTTTCAGTAAATCCAAGTGTCAATGAATTTGTTTGAATAGCAGTTGCACTCAAACTGGAAGGTTTTGGACAACTTGGGATCAGATCAATTACTACATTATCCACATAAATGGTTGAAGAATTGGTTGAATAGGCATTTTTGAAAGCAATATTTAATCCACTTCCAGTGTAATTACTAAAAAACACTTCCGCATCCTGCCATGTTGCTGTTACTGTGGCATTGATTTTTTGCAAGGTAACAAAGGAGGATGGATCATTAATATTTGAAATCACGCCCACATAAAGTGTATCATCTAATGCGGAAGCTCTGAATTTGAATGATGCTTTTAATGTTGTGAGTGGTATAGTTCCATCAAAAGTAGGTGCTATCACAATATTATAACTACCTGCTGTTCCTGAATAGAAATACATGGATGCAGGTGTACTAAAATTGGTCGTGGAAAGATAAGGATATGAAGTAGCAACATAAGAGGATAATTTTCTCCAACAAGTTGGGAAGGTAGAAGACCCTGTACCATAGGTGTCAAAGTTTTCTGTATAAGGAATGGCTAAAAGTGGAGCACAAGCAGTTGTGAATGAAAAAACATTGGATGCCAAACTAATATTTCCGCCACCACAATCCGCGTAAGCATAGAATTGATAAGTTGTTTGTGCTGTTAAGCCTGTAATTAATACGGTTGTATCGGTTAAACCATTGATCATTGTTCCGGTTCCGGGAATAAATCCTGTAGGACCATATTCCACTTTCCAGGAGGTTGCAGTTCCATCTTCACTCCAGAACAATTCTGCTGAAATATCAGTAACATTTGTTACTCCCAAATCAATAGGTCTTGGACAGTTAGGAATTGGCATAACATGAAGATTATCAATATAAATACCAGCTGATGAAAGTCCATATTTTGTTTTAAATGCCAAATACTGACCAGTTCCGGTATAACTGTTAAAATTAATTCCATAATCATCAAAAACGGCAGTTACCGGAACGGTAAGTTGTGTTATTAATTCAAAAGTAGTAGTATCTGTTGGTGAAGACATAACCCCAACATATAAAGTATCATCTAATCCTGTTGCTCTCATTTTGAACTCCATTCTTAATGTATTTACTGGGATTGTAGCGTCAAACTGAGGCGTAATAGCATAATTGTAATATCCTGATGAAGAACAATATAAATAAAGTGAACCAGGTGCTGAATTATTAGTTGTTGAGATACTTGGATACGTTGTTAAATTACCAACTTTTGTCCAACAAGTTGGGAAAGTAGAAGTTCCGGTACCATAAAGATCAAAACTTTCATTATAAGGTAGTTGTGTAATGATTCCACATCCAGTCATAGCTGATAAAGGTGCAGACCAGGCACTGGTTTCAGTTCCACAAATGGATTGTACATAAAACTGGTATGCAGTTTGTGGATTTAATCCTGAAATGGTATAAGGGTTGGTTGTAATATTTGATAATAAAGTTCCGGTACCTTGAATAAAGCCAACCGGACCATATTCAATATTCCAGGAGGTTGAGGTTCCTAATTCAATCCAGTTCAAATCAAGTGATCCGGAAGTAACATTAGAAACAGTTAATTGTGTAGGTAAAATACAGGTTGGAGCAGTTTCAACGGTTAAATTATCAATATATGCATATACTGCTGATCCAGCATGATATATTTTAAATGCTATGTATCTGCCTGTTCCTGTATAATTGGTAAAGAAAACCATTTCGTCTTCCCATGTAGAGGTGGAATTATTACGTAAAACTGCTACGGTTTCAAAAGAAGAAGCAACCATTGGATCAGTCATAACCCCAACATATAATGAATCTGTAGCATTTGTTGTTCTATATTTGAATGAGGCCATCAACGTATTCATAGGAATTTGAGAAGAAAAGATTGGAGTTGCTGCAATGTTATATGTTCCTGCAGTTCCTGCATAAAAATACAATGAACCGGCACCAGCATAAGCAGTAGCATTTACATAAGGTCTGTCAGCATAAGTTGTGTTTCTTGTCCAACAAGGTGGAAAAACTGTTGATCCAGTTCCATAGGTGTCAAAGAAATCAGTCCAGGGTAATGTTATAATTTCTGAACATGCAGTAGTAATACTTAATGGTGATGTCCAAGGACTTAAAGTACCACCTCCACAATCTGATTGAATGTAAAACTGATATTGTGTTTGGGCTGTTAAATTGTTAATTGTAAGAGGATTGGTAGAAACACCAGTCAATATAATTCCTGTTCCAGGAGTAAATCCGGTAGGACCATATTCAATATTCCAGCTGGTTGCAGATCCATTTTCTGTCCATTGTAAATTTAAATCCGTTGCCAGAACATTAGTAGCTGCAAGATTGGAAGGAGTTGGACATGTAGGCATAGCACTAACTACTACATTATCAACATATATGGTTGAAGAAGAAGCACCATAAGTAGATTTGAATGCAATATTTGCTCCGGTTCCGGTATAAGACCCAAAGTAAGTATTGATATCATAAAAAGTTGCAGTAACAGGCACTGTATAAGTTGAAATAACAGTAAAGGTAGTCAGATTTGAAGGATCAGACATAACGCCGACATATAAAGTATCATCAGTACCCGATGCTCTGAATTTAAATGACATTTGAAGTGTATTGACTGGAATAGTTGCATCAAATGCCGGTAAAATGGCGTAATTATAGTTACCACTTGCACTATTATATAAATATAGTGAGCCAGGGGCTGAGAAATTTGTTGTATTTATGTATGGATAAGTCGTACTTGAACCAAATTTTGTCCAGCAGGTTGGGAATGTACCAGTACCAGTTCCATAAGTGTCAAAACTTTCTGAGTATGGAATTGTTGTTAATGGGGTACATGCGGTGGTAACTGTTAATTGATTTGACCACGGGCTAAGTGTTCCACCACAATCTGCTTGAACATAGAATTGATAGGTTGTTTGAGGTGATAATCCTGTAATTAAATAAGGATCTGAAGTAACACCTGATAACAAAGTTCCTGAACCATGTGTAAAACCTGTAGGTCCGTATTCGATATTCCAGGTTGTTGCTGTACCGTTTTCTAACCAACCTAAATTTATCTGATCATAGGTAATATTTGAAGCAGTTAATGCTGTTGGATTTGAACAGGATGGAATAATTGAAAGTGCCACATTATCAACATAAACAGTAGATGAAGTAGCAGAATATGCAGCTTTTATGGCAATAAACTGACCTGTTCCGGTATAATTGGAAAAGAAAAATTCTTTATCTTCAAAAACACCGGTTGCATTTGCCGTAATAAATCCAACTTGTTCAAAAGTTGAAATTTGGTATGGATCACTCATCACACCAACATATAAGGTATCATCCGGACCAGAAGCTCTGAATTTTAGGGTAGCTTTAATAGTATTGATTGGAATACTGGCATCAATTTTTGGAGCAATGGCTACACTGTAACCATAAGCATAAGCTACATTAAAATATAGTGATCCGGGAGAAGATGCATTTGTAGTTGAAATGTAGGGATTTCCTGCGTTAGTCCCGAGTCTCATCCAGCAAGTAGGATAGGCTGATGTACCTGTACCATAAGTATCAAATGAATCAGAGACCGGCAGTGCAGTAATAACTGAGCACAGTGTCTTAAACGTTTTGACAGGAGTTGTTGCTGAAAACTCTATACCACAATCAGCTTTTATATAATAGTTATATGTAGATCCTGAAACTAAATTTTGAATCGTATAAGTGGTTGCATTCACAATTACTGAATCGTAATTGGTTGCGGTAGACTCCTTATAATACAAATAAAATGATGTTTGGGATTGATTTGCAGGAATCCAATTGATTGTAACAGATGTTGTATCTACTACAAAAGAAGAGGATACGGGTTGTGGACAAGTTGGTATAGTTTCAATAGTTACGTCATCTAAATTCAAATAATAGCCACCAACAAGATCTCTAATAAATGCAATTCTGAAATTTCCAACATAATTATTCAAATTAATAATATATTCGCTCCAGTCGGTTGAGGGAACAAAAGAGTGCGGAATTATGGTAGCAAACAGAGTAGTATCATTCATCGATGAGATATCTTGTCCGGCTTGATTAATATCATAAATGGCAACTCTAAAATGATCAACATACGTTGAATACCCTTTCACATAAAAACGTAATCTTTCATTTCCGGTTAAAGTAATGATGGGAGTGATCAAATAGTCATTGGTAACAGCAGTAGCAGAAGTATAATGTTGTGCAGCACCAGTACCGGTTCGAATGTATGCAGCTGTCCCGGATGTTCGTCTCCATAAATAAGTAGTTGTTGTAGAGCCTCCGTTAAAATTCAACCAACAGGGTGGTGCAATTGCATTTCCAGGTGCATCAGCTGCCGGCCATGTAGTGGGTGATTCAAAACCCTCAAACCATGGAAATTGAGTGACTGGTAAACAGGAACTCGACACAGGATTAGGGTTGGATAATTGGTCAGAACTCCCCTGTGGAGTTTGAGCCCATGATGTTACTACTGAAAACAGAAAAATAACAACAAAAAATAAAAATTTTTTCATCTTAAATCATATTTGGTTCATAATTATAAATCGACTATCTCATAAAACAGACGCAAATTTATTAAAAAAATATTGTTTATTTTTTGTACTAAAGTTTTGTTTTAGACTAAAAAACTCTTGATGTTTATAATTCTCTAAGAAAAATTAAAAACATAATTTTTAAAAAAATAATTATTAATATTTGTTAATAATTATTAAATTATATTAATATTTATACTGGTAGTAAACTTTATCTATCTATTTTTCAATTAGATAAAAGAGTTATACTTAATTAAATCAAATATTAAAACGTTAATTACAAAATTGTCAAAAATAACGACAAAAAAAAATGAAAAATGAAAAATGAAAAATGAAAAATGATTAAAAATCCAAAACCCAATAACTAAAACCTAAAACCCAATAACTAAAACCTAAAACCTGAAACCTGATAACTAAAAAAGGGCACCCTTTCGAGCACCCTTTGAATAGTATTAAAATTTGAAAAGATTATTTCTTAACGAATTTCTTGGTGATGGTTCCCATTTCACTTTCTAAACGAATTACATAAACGCCATTAGCAAAATCAGATACATCAATTCTGGTATGATCATTTGTTACAGGAACTATTTTTAATAGTTTTCCATAAATATCGAACACTTTACACTCTTTAACCTGTAATTGGGTTTCATTGAAACTTAATTCAATATAAGAGTTAGTTGGGTTAGGATATAAAGCAACCATTTTTGCTAAATTGTTTTCATCAACACCACCTACCAATCTGAAAATAGCATGAATGGAACGATTTGCAAGTACATTGGAAAAAGTATACGTATTTGCTGAGTAAGGAATTGGAGTTCCATTATCAATTACTAATGAATCGATAGCACAATCTGTATTTGGAACGAATGTAAACATTTGATTAGCTCCTGAGTTAACAACTACAGATCCTGATGGAGTAATGATTCCAAAATTATTAGAAGTTGCTGTTATGGTAAATGTAGCTCCTCCAATTGTTGCAAATACTACAGGTGTTGTAAATGAACTTTCATTGGATGAACAGATCGCTTTTACGCGAACATGATAATTGGAGTTACTTTGTAAACCTGCTATTGCATAAGAAGGCGTTGAAGTTGTTGCAGATGTCCAGTTGGTAGAAGTAAGTAATTTATACTCTACTTGCCAGGATGCTTCAGATCCACCAGGTGTCCAGGTTGCCAATGCTGATTGATCTGTAATATTGTTTACAGCTAAACCGGTTGGTGTATTACAAGGTGCAACTAAAGTTGTAAAATTAACAATTGCTGAATAAGAACTGGTATCACCGGCTCCACAAATAGCTCTTACTTTTACGTCATAAGGAGTATTCTCTGTTAAAGTTGGTAATACATAAGAAGGAGTAGTATTTACAATAGTATTGATCCATGTAGATGAAGCAGTTGGTTTGTATGCAATTTCCCACTGAGTTTCAGAACCACCCGCTGTCCATGTTGCCGTTGCTGTTGAAGAAGTAATATTATTAACAGCTAAGTTAGTAGGTGTTGTACAAGTAACTGTTGGACCGGTTAGAGAAAAATCATCCATAGTAATATAATATGGTGTTGAGTTTGCTTGACAAAATACTCCAAAATAGTAAACATCAGATGTAGTTGGTGTAAAAGTAGCATTAACTTGAGTATAAGTAGTGATATTTGGTGATGTTATTGTATTAATTGTTTGCACTAATGTAGTTGCAGTTTGACCAGAATAAGCACCTAATTCTAGAGTACTCCAACCACTTAATCCATCGGTAATGTACCAGTAGCTAAAATTATAAGTAACTCCGGCAGTTAATTGGAATCCCGGTGTAAAGAATCTGTCATTACAACTGTATCTAAAATAGATCGCTTTTGTACCGGTATGTGCAACTCTGTTGTATGAAGTATAATCTACAATTTGTGAATTGGTATAGGTTCCAAAATTGGTTGCACTCCAGCAAACTGGTAATTGAGTAGCAGCTGTTAGGGATTCAAAACCTTCGTTCCAAGGTAATGTTGTAATGGGCACACATGATGTTGTGGCAACAACTTTATTAGACCAAACACTGGTATCACCTACTCCACAAATAGCTCTTACATAAAAGTCATAACTTGTTGATGGTGTTAATGAAGGAATATTGGCTGGATGAATGGAAGTATTGATAATGGTACCAGTTCCAAGAGTGAACCCTGTAGCACCATACTGAATTTGCCATTGTGTAGCAGTACCTGCTTCAGTCCAATCTAAATTTACAGAATTGGAAGTGATATTGGATACAGTCAGTGCCGTTGGTCTTGGACAAGATGGAATTGCAAAAATCTCTAGATTATCAATATAAATAGTTGTAGCTGTAGTTGTATAAACATTTTTGAATGCAATATAATGTCCAGTTCCGGTATAGTTATTGAAATAAACTTCCATATCTTGCCATGTTGCTGTTGCAGATGGAATCAATTTTTGAACTAATTCAAAAGTTGAAGCATTCAAAGGATCAGTCATAACACCAACATAAAGAGTATCATCAGTTGCAGCATTTCTTAACTTAAATTCTGCTTTAAGTGTATTAATAGGAATTGTAGCATCAAACATAGGGGTAATTGCATGACAATAACCATTTGCAGCACTTGAATATAAGTATAGAGAACCAGTAGGTGAGAAATTAGTTGAAGAAATGTAAGGATAAGTTGCATTTGTAGTTAATTTTGTCCAACATGATGGGAAAGTACCGGCTGATCCTGTAGTATAAGTATCAAAATACTCTACAAATGGAACTGTAGTCAATGGTAGACAAGGTGTTGTAAATGTAACGGTATTTGATGCGTTACTTAATTCTGTTCCACAATCAGTTTTCATGTACATTTGATAAGTAGTTGCAGGAGATAAACCAGGTAATGTAAATGGATTGGTACTCACTAATACAGAATCATAGGTAGTTGAAGTAGTTGGTTTCCAATAGATCCACCAGGAATTATCTGTAGCATGACCAGCAGTCCAGGCAATTTGAGCTGAATTGGTTGTTAGATTGGAAACTACTAATTGATAAGGTCTTACACAAGATGGAGCATAATTAATAATAACATCATCTAACCAATAGTAATAAGATGAAGAAGCCGTTACATGTTTGAAAGCAACATAATTACCAGTTCCTGTTAACGTAGTATTAGTTAACATTACTTCATAGTTTGTGTAGTTTGTTGAAGCAGGTGTAATGGTTTCAACCACTTCAAAAGTAGCAAGGTTGTTTGGATCAGACATTATACCCACTTGCATGGTTCCTGAAGAAGTGATACTTTCAGCTTTAAGATTAAAGGAAACTTTTAAGGTATTAATATTCACATCTAACTGAGGAGTAATCGCATAAGTTGGCTGTGCCGCTGATGCAGAATTAAATCTAAGATTTCCCGGAGAACTTAAAGCGTTTGTAGTAACAATAGAAGGATAAGTTGAATACAACACTGGTCTGAACCAACATGAAGGGAATGCTCCTGAAGCAGTTCCATAAATATCAAAACTTTCAGAATAAGGTATTGATGTTACAGCAGCACAAGGAGTTGTGAAATTTGAAGAAGTATAAATACTGGTATCAGATCCACAAACAGTGGCTACACTAACATTATACGCTGTATTTGGAATTAAAGGAGAAATGGAATAGGTTGTAGTATAAGCGGTTGCCATTTCCCAGATTGTTGATGAAACAGGTTTCCATTTCACTACCCATTCTGAAGCAGTACCGGAAGGATCGATCCAGTTAACATCTGTTGAGTTTGAAGTAAGATTGGTTACAGTAATGGTATTTGGAATTGGACATGTTAATGCTTCAATTTCAATATTATCAATCGATGCAGGAGGTGGTGTTCCACCGCTGCCATCATTAGCCCATACAATGATTAATCTTTTTACTGTTCCGGCAGGACCTTGAGATGGTAAAATGATCTCTCTCGGATAACTACCAGCAGTTATTACACTTCCATTATAACCATTAAAATAAGGAGCTGTTCCATTATAATTGGTTAATAGTTGGTTGTTTCCGGCATAAGAATTAACAGCAAAATAGGGTTTAGAGTTTGCACCAATAAAGTTTGTATCAGGATCAGTTAAGAATACCTTAATATAATCAAATGTTGACTCACCACCGATATACAAATCAAATGATAATCTGTAAGCAGCATCACCTGTAAATTCAATTAATCTGGAAGTAACTGCAGTACTTGTTGATGTAAGAGTATAAGTATTTGAAACGCCATAATCGTTTGAAATGAATAAATTATTTCCGGAGATTGGAGGATAAACAGTTGATGGAGTTCCAATATAGAATTTATTAGTAGCATTTCCATTTGCCATTTTCCAGCTTGTTTGTTCAGTTACACTTGAAAAATCACATGCATAAGGTAATGTTGCAGGAAGACCATCTGTATTGGCAACAACAATATTGGACCAGTTTCCACCACAAGCTTGTCTAATCGCAAAACTATAATATTGTCCCGTTGTTAAATTAGAGATGGTGTATGGGAATGGTGTTCCGTCAGGTACAGAAATGATGGTACCTGTTGTAGGATCAAATCCGGTACTTACATTTGCATAAGAGATTTCAAAACCTTGACCTGCATTAACATTATAGGTCCAGTTTAATGAAACATCAGTAGTTGTAGTATTTAATAAATTCAATTGTGTAATATCAGGACAAGTTGGAATTGTATCAATAATAATATCATCAATATTCAAATAATAGCCACCTGTTGTATTTCTAACAAATGCAATTTGATAATTACCAACAAACTGATCTAAAGGGATTTCATATTCAGTCCATGTACTTGCAGGAATTGTTGTATTTGGCAATATGGTTACAAACAAACTGGTATCTGCTTCAGCATCAACAATTCCATTTGTTGTTACATCAAATATTTTTACAGATAAGATATCAGTGTAAGTAGAGTATCCTTTAGCCCAGAAACGGATTCTTTCATTTCCATTTAAAGTAATAGTAGGTGTAATAAAATAATCTCCTGATAATCCGGCACTTGTACCTCCACTATACATTTGTAATGCACCATTACCAGAATGAATATAAGCAGCTGATGTTGTTTTTCTCCAAACACCATCAGCTTGAGTTCCACCATTAATATTGGTCCAACACCATGGATGTGTTGCTGTATTTAATCCCCAGGCTACAAACCAGGCTTCTTCAAAACCTTCACTCCAAGGGAATGCAGTAATGGATTCACAAGGCATACCCACATTGATAGGATTTGTTGGATAAGTTGTTTCTCCTAATATACAGTTTGCTGAAATTCTAATTTGATAAACCACACTTGATTCAAGTCCAGATAAAACAAAAGGATGTGCATTGGCAACTTGAGATTGCCATATTGTGGCATCTAATGGTTTATATTCAACAAGCCATGATAATACATTTGCATCATCTGCCCCACTCCAATCTAAGGTTATTGTAGAAGAAGTTAAAAGAGAATCAAAATCTGTTAAACCGGTAGGAATAGAACATGAAGGGGTTGGTAAAACTGAAAAATCATCAATATACATAGCATTGGTTGCACCAATACCTTGAACCTTAAATGCAATATGACGTCCGGTACCTGAATAGTTGGTGAAATCAACATTCATAGTTTGCCATGTTGTGATAGCTGAAGGAGTAAGATTTGCAATAGAGTCAAAAGTTGCCATATTGTAAGGATCTGACATCACACCAACTGTAATATTATAGGCAGCACTCGATTTATATAATTTAAAATAAGCACTTAAAGAATTGATCGATATAGATGGATCAAATGCAGCTGTAGTTACATAATTGTAAGCTCCTGAAGCAGCGTACATATACATGGCACCTGGTGCAGAGCTATTCGTAGTATTGATGTAAGGATAGGTATTGTTTGTGATTTTTGTCCAACAAGTTGGAAATGTTCCTGATCCTGTACCATAAGCATCAAAAGATTCTGAATAAGGTACGGTTGTAATATCATCACAAGAAGTTGTAAATGTGAATGGAGTGGACCATAAGCTTATGTCACCAGCTCCACAATCAGATTGAACATAAAACTGATAAGTAGTATGTGTTGTTAAGCCGGTAAGATAGTATGGATTACTTGATACACCAGTGATCATAGTTCCTGTTCCTTGTGTGAATCCTGGAGCACCATATTCAATATTCCAGGTTGTAGCAGTTCCAGTTTCGATCCAATTCAAATCAACTGATGTTGGAGCAATATTGGAAAAATTTAATTGGGTTGGTCTTGGACAAGATGGGATCAAAGATATTTCTAAATTATCAATATAGGAATATGTTGCAAGAGAACTATTTCCAACTTTAAATGCAATATAGTGACCAGTTCCTGTATATGAAGATAATGTAATCTCTTTATCAACCCAGGTAGCTGTTGTAGTGTGTTTAACGAATCCAACTGGAACAAAAGTAGATGCATCCATTGGATTGGTCATTACACCTACAAAAAGTGTATCAGTTAAGTTAGTGTTTCTGTATTTAAAATTAACTTGTAAAGTATTAACCGGAATAGATGGGTTAATCATTGGAGTTGCTGCAATGTTATAATTTCCGCTTGTAGCATAAAAATACATAGACGCTGGAGATGAAAAGTTAGTTGTATTAATATAGGGACGATTTGTTACCGTTGAATTTTTTGTCCAACAAATTGGAAAAACAGTTTCACCTGTACCATAATTATCAAAATTATCTACCCATGGAAGAGTAGCAATAGAAGGACATGCAGTTGTAAATGTATATGGATTAGACCATGAACTTAACATTCCTGCACCACAATCTGCTTGTACATAAAACTGATAAGCGGTTTGAGGTGTTAAACCTGTAATGGTGTAGGGATTAGAACCAACACCCGAAATTGTTGTTCCTGTACCAGGGGTAAAACCATTAGGTCCATATTCGATATTCCAGGTTGTGGCAGTACCATTTTCAAGCCATCCTAAATCTACTTGAACATCCATCAAAGAGGATACATTTAATCCTGTAGGATTTGGACAAGATGGGATTGCATCAAGCACTAGATTATCAATATAAATAGCAGAGGCATTACCTGAAAATGCACCTTTGAATGCAATATGTTGACCGGCACCTGTATAATTGGTAAAATAGAACTCTTTATCCTGAAATGTTGCGGCAGTTGAAGCGGTCAAAAATCCGACTTGTTCAAATGTAGTTACATCATAAGGATCCGTAATAACTCCAACATATAATGTATCATCAAGAGCTGTAGCTCTGAATTTTAATGTAGCTTTAATCGTATTAATTGGGATTGAAGCATCAATTCTTGGAGAGATTGCGATACTATATCCATAAGCATAAGCCATTGTAGAATAGAGAGATCCTGGTCCTGATGAATTAGTAGTTGATATACTTGGATAGGATGGGTTGGTAGTCAATTTATACCAACATGTTGGAAATGCTGATGTTCCTGTACCGTAAGTATCAAATAATTCACTATAAGGAAGTGTAGTAATCACTGAACATAACGTTTTAAATTTCTTCACAGGTGTTGGTGCTGAAAATTCTGTACCACAATCCGCTTTAATATAATAACTATATGTTGAATCAGAAATTAAATAAGGAAATGTATAGGAAGTTGAATTTACCAATACTGAATCATAATTTAAAACATTCGCTGTTTTATAGTATAAATAGAAAGATCCTTGTGATTGATTAGCGGGTACCCAATTGATTGTAGCAGTGTTTACACCTAAAACAACAGAAGATGATACCGGTTGAGGACATGTAGGAATGGTTTCGATAGTAACATCATCAATATTTAAATAGTAACCACCAATTAAATCTCTGATAAATGCAAGTCTAAAATCACCTACATAATTATTAAGTGGTATAATAATTTCTGTCCAGTTAGTCCATTCAATAATGGTATTAGGTAAAATTGTTGTAAATAAAGAAGAATCAGTTATTGCAGTTATGTCATGACCATTTTGTGCAATATCATAAATTCCAACTCTAATATTATCAATATAAGAAGAGTAACCTTTTGCATAAAATCTAAGTCTTTCATTTCCTGTTAAAGTAACAACCGGAGTGATCAAATAATCATTGGATGCATAAGTTGCACCACCAGTATATTGTTGTGCTGCAGCTGCTCCTGTTCTCACATAGGAAGCTGTTGTAGTTTGTTTCCAAATATAGGAGGTTGAAGCATAACCCCCGTTAAAATTGAGCCAACATAAAGGTGCAACCGCATTTCCGGGTGCTAATGGTGCTGTTTGAAAACCTGCTTCAAACCCTTCATAAAATGGAAACTGAGATAAAGGTAAACAAGTTGTTGCAATAGTTAACATATTCGAAAATGCACTTTGATCAGTTATACAATCTGACTGCACTCTTATTTGATAGTTAGTTGAATTATTTAATCCTGTTAACGTATATGGATTCGTTGTAGCTTGAACTGATGTCCAAGTTGGATCATTATACATTTTGTAATAAACATTCCATTGAGTTGCTGTACCATTTGCTGTCCATGATAAATCAATACTATTAATGGTAATATTTGACGCAACTAATGCTGTAGGAGCGCTACAACTAGAGGGAGTAATGGTTAAATTATCAATACAAGCAGGAGGCATTGTTCCTGCACTTGCATCATTTTTCCAAACAAAAACAATTTTTTTAACAGTTCCGGCTGGACCTAAGCTAGGTAATGTAATTGATCTGGGATAATACCCAGAAACAATTGCTGTTCCGTTATAACCATTAAAATATTGGACTCCTGCGTTTCCGGACATATATTGATTTAAAGAAAATCCTGCTATTGCAAAATATGGATAGGTAGTACCAGTAGCCCCATTATATGTAGTATCTACATCAACAATAAAGACTTTTAAATAATCAAGTGTACTTTCACCCCCAATCATTAAATCAAAATTTAACACATAGTTACTTGCTCCAGAAGATTGAATTTGTCTGGAAGCAACTACTGTTCCTGCTGAAGTTAAACTATAAGTATTTGAGACACCATTGTCACTGGAAATAAACAAACGACCTCCTGATAAAGGTGTTTGAACATTACTTGGGGTACCAATATACCATTTGTTTGTACATGTAGAATTTGATAGTACCCACTGAGCATTTTCTGTAGGATCTTCAAAATCACAAGAATAAGGCAAAGTTGCCGGTGTTGTGGGAGGTGTATTGAGCCCTCCGCTGAATTGTTGTTGACCTATTACGATAAAATTTATCAGTAACAGGAAAACAAAAACTAAAATCTTTTTCATCATTTTTTTACTATTTTTGTTATTAATAATTAATTAGAATATTCATAAAAAGGGTGCAAAATTACACAAAAAATGGGTGTCATCATTCTAGAAAAATGCCACATTTAATGGAATATGAGCCAATTTTAATGATCTTATACTAAAGAAGTAATTTAAACTCAAAAGGTTACTTTGGAGGTTGTTAATTAATCACAAATATTGTTAAAAAATATTAAAGAGAAGAATTAAATGTGTAATTAGCTTAAGTTCAATCAGAAATCTTAAAGTAAGATATTCACTATCAAATGTAAAATGTCAAATGTCAAATGTCACCTATTAACTATTAAATGATACCTGTTAAATGTTACCTGTTACTTGTTACTTGTTACCTGTTACTTGTTACCTGTTACTTGTTACCTATTACCTGTTACTTGTTACCTGTTAAATGTTACCTGTTACCTGTTACCTGTTACCTATTTAAACCCTTTTTCGAACTCAATTCGTGTCAATAACGATCGTCCTAACGTGACCTCATCAGCATACTCCAACTCTTCATTAATACCAACTCCTCTAGCTAAAGTGGTGATAACAGGTACTTTTTCCCTGATATTTTTAAAAATGTAATAATTAGTAGTATCCCCTTCCGGTGTTGCCGGTAATGCCATTACTACTTCATGAATAGAGCCCCCTTCTACCCTATCAAATAACTCTTTTAACCGAATCTGATTGGGTCCAACTCCTTCAATAGGAGAAATAACGCCCCCTAATACATGATAAACTCCCAGATATTGATTGGTGTTTTCAATCGCAATTACATCTCTGATATCCTGAACAACACAGATTAAATTTTGGTCTCTTTTTGGATTTTTACAAATTTCACAAGTTTCCTCATCTGATAAATTATAGCAAACCTGACAAACCTGTAAATCCGTTTTCAATTTAATTAACGATTCCGTAAGCAACATTACATCATTCTTGTCAGTCTTTGTTAAGTATAATGCTAACCTCAATGCTGATCTTTTACCAATTCCCGGCAACTTAGCAATCTCATTTACAGCATTCTCTAAAATCTTTGAATATTGAATAAGCATTTGAATAAATTTTGTGCAAAGATACAAAGTTTGAGAATATTTTTCATATCTTTGCGTCTTAAATATTAATTAGAATTATATATTATAAATGAAAAAAGTTTTTCTCTTAACCCTTTGCTTAGTAAGTTTCCAATTTTTACTTTTAAGTTCTGTTCCGGAACAAATTGCCAGACAAGTGGCTAAAAATTTCATTCTCGAAAAAAGTAATTATAAATCAGAAAACGATTTTAGAATTCATTTAAATCAAACAGTTTCAAGCAATAATGAACCTGTTTTCTTTATTTTTGACATCAATAGTAACGGATTTGTTATTGTTTCTGCTTCTAAAATTGCAAATCCAATTTTAGCGTTCTCTTTTGACAAACCTTTTGTAATGAACCCTGCCCTTGAATTTTGGCTTGAAGGTTATAAATCTCAAATTTTAGAACATGAAAAAAACGGGACTACTCCTCCTTTAAAAAATCAATTGGATTGGGCTCATTATACCCAGGAAAATTTTACTCCTAATGAATCTAAAGCAGTTGTTGTTGGTCCATTACTCACAACAACATGGAATCAAAATAAATTTTACAACACCTATTGTCCCTGGGATATTAATTCAGGAGCATACTACGATTATAGAGTTCCAAACGGTTGTGTTGCTTTAGCTTGTGCACAAATCATGAACTATTATCGTCATCCACAAGTGGGAGCAGGTGGCGCATCTTATATTCCTACACCTTATCCTAGACAAACTGTTCATTTTAATCAACACACCTATTACTGGGATGCGATGTCTAATGAACCAACAAGTTACACTAATGAAATCGCTAAACTTGTATATCATGTAGGTGTTGCCTGTCAAATGGGATACAGTCCGGATGGTTCTGGTGCCTATACTCAGGAAGCGGTTCAAAAAATGGTTGCCCATTTTGGATATAGTACGGATAATAGAGTTACTGGTCCTGAAGAGTTTGCTGATAATCCTGAAATTTATGTTAGCATACTAAAGATTGAATTAGACTCACTCAGACCATTGTTGTATAGCGGTCAATCAACCGGTGGTGGTCACGCTTTTGTATCTGATGGCTATAGAGATGATAATTATTTTCACTTTAACTGGGGTTGGGGTGGCGCAAGCGATGGCTATTTTATCCATGATCAAATCACTTTCAATCAGGATGTTAAAGTTGTGAAAAAATTATATCCTGCTTCAAATTATCCTAATCTTTGTGCTAACTTAAAAAGACAAACTGCTTCAAACGGATATGTAACCGATGGTTCTACTAACAAACCTTATCAAGTGAATCCTGATTGTAGCTGGATGATTGCCGTTCCGGGTGCTTCCACCTATAACTTTAAATTTGATCGTTTAAGTGTCTATCCTGATGTTGATTATGTGACTATTTATAATGGTCCAACTACTGAAAGTGGTATTGCCGGCACTTTTACAGGAACTTCACTTCCAGCCAATAATATCATCGTAAATGCTGATAGTGTTTTGATCACTTTTACTACTACCAATGCTAATAAACCAGCCCATTCTTATCAGGGATTTTTGATGAGTTATTTCACCAATCAACAAATTCCGGACTGTTCAGCTACCACAAATTTGAATTATCAGGTTCATGCATTTATTTCCGATGGAAGTGCTGAAGGTGTTGATTATAAACCTTCCCATTCATGTTCATGGAATATCAAACCAACATTTGTTACCGGTTTTGCTTATGTTTTTCCACAGTTTAATTTAGGATTAGGCGATTTTGTGGATATTTATGATGCTACATCCACTACACCTGTATTTTACAAAAGATTTGATTTGTATAATCTTCCAAACTATAACATTGTAAATAATGCTCCTTTTTCTAAAATTAAAGTAACTTTTGTTTCTGATAACTTTAAACAATCTGATGGATTTACTTTAGAATATTACGCAATTTTAGGAATAGAAGATCAATCCAACCTCAAAGATCTTACCTATTTTCCTAACCCTGCAACAGAATATACGACCCTATCTTTTTACACTGATCAACCTGAACAAATTAAATGTTTGATTACAGATATAACCGGAAAAGTTGTTTACCAAAATCAGTTCAACCATGAAGGGGGAACTTTTACTCAAAATATCAAAGTGAGCGATTTTGCTAAAGGAATCTATTATATTAATCTGATTACTGAAACCGGCAAAGCAGGAGGGAAACTTATTGTTCAATAAAAGATAAAATCATGACTTATGTAAGGAAAAACATCGTATTACTTCTATTTTTATCCATCATAAAAACTATTGTTGCTCAAGATGTCCATCCTGAATTAGTCAAAAGCATTGCCTTTATTGAAAATAAAAACCAGTGGGAATCTCCAATATTCTTTAAACTTTCCTATCAAAACAGTACTCTTTTCTTTGAAAAAGATAGAATTACAAATGTAGTTATTGAACCTGACTATTATCAAAAAATATATAACCACAAAATGGGTCAAATCTCCAAATCAGGAAGTGATGACCATAGTTTTACCTCTTTTGCATATCAGATTAAATTCAACAAGTGCTCTCCGAATGTAAAAATTGGCGGAAAAGAAAAGCACGATTATTATCATAACTATTTTATCGGGAATGATCCCTCGAAATGGGCTTCAAATGTTGCAGTTTTTCAAACCATTATATATGAAGAACTGTATCCTGAAATTGATCTAAAATACTACGAAGATAAAGGATTACTTAAATATGAGTTTATAGTTCAACCCGGAGGTGATCCCAAACAAATTGAGCTGGAGTATCTGGCTGATTTAAAATTAACTGTTAAAAATGATGTATTGATCATCAAGACTGACATTGGCGAATTTAAAGAACTGAAACCTTTTGCATATCAGATTGATCATTCTGGGAATAAAATAGAAATCTCTTGCCAATACAAATTGGTTAAAAATATTTTAAGTTTTGAATTAAGTGAATACAATCCCGATCTCCCTCTAATAATTGACCCAACTCTTATTTTCTCCACTTATTCCGGTTCTACTGCTGATAATTGGGGCTTTACAGCTACTTATGATCTGAATGGAAATATGTATGGTGGTGGTATCTCTTTTTCTAATGGATATCCTACTACTTTAGGGGCTTTTCAGTCCAATTTTGGTGGTGGTGATTGCGATATTTCCATATCAAAATTCAATGCTACAGGATCCAATTTGATATATGCAACTTATGTTGGTGGAAATCAAGCAGATCTACCTCACAGTATGATTGTTAATGAAAATGGAGAGCTCTATATTTTTGGAACAACCGGATCTGCAAATTTTCCAATTGCATCTAATGCTTACGACAATTCATTCAATGGTGGAGTGAATTGTGATGTAAATAGCATTCTTTTTCCTAATGGATCAGATATAATTGTTGTAAAATTAAATCAGAATGGCACTCAACTTTTAGGATCCACATTTTTGGGTGGAACCAATAATGATGGATTAAATTTGAATTCTACTTTAGTCCACAATTATGCAGATGAAGCTCGGGGAGAGATCATTCTTGATGAAAATAGTAATGTTTACATCACCTCTTCTACCAATTCAACTAATTTTCCAACTTCTCCCAATGCCTATCAAACCACTTATGGAGGTTCTCAGTCAGCTATAGTTTGTAAGTTTAACCATAATTTATCCAATTTGATCTGGAGCACCTATTTTAGAGGATCCGGGACTTCAGCTGTTGCAGGTTATAGTTTATCTTTGGGCGAAAATAACTCTGTTTATTTTACCGGTGGAACAAATGCTTCAAATTTATCTACTTTAACTTCCGGCATACATCCCAATTATATGGGAGGAATTGCGGATGGTTATGTGGCACATCTGAATGAAAATGGAACTTCATTATTAGGATTTACCTATTTTGGCAACAGTTCTTATGACCAATCCTATTTAATAAAAACGGATAAATATTTTCATCCTCATATTGTGGGTCAAACTGGTTCTCCTTCCAATACTTTTGTTCAAAATGCTAATTGGCATTACGGAGCCGGTCAGTTTATCACCAAGTTTTCACCCGATTTAACTTCTATAGTTTGGTCAACAGAATTTGGTAATTTATCCCAGGGATCCGATATATCTCCTACTGCTCTTTTAGTGGATGTATGTAACAGAGTGTATCTTTCCGGTTGGGGTGGCCCCATTGCCAGTTATAATTCTCTTGGAACAACAGGATTACCCACAACAGCAGATGCTTTTCAAAATACGACTGATAATAAAGATTATTACCTGATGTGTATCACTGATGATGCTTCCGCACTTTTATTTGGGTCTTTTTTTGGACAAAATAATACAAATAGTGGGGAACATGTAGATGGGGGAACCAGCCGTTTTGACAAACAAGGGAGAATCTATCAGGCTGTATGTGCAGGATGCGGAGGTTCTGATAATTTTCCTACAACACCTGGATCATATTCACAAAACAATAATAGTGTAAATTGTAATCTGGCTGTTTTTAAAATAGATTTTAATTTACCGGCTGTCGTTTCAGAATTCAACATGCCCAATACAGTTTGTGCTCCTGCTGATGTGACTTTTAATAATCAATCTTTAGTGATTGGTTCCAGTACTTCCTTTTACTGGGATTTCGGTGATGGAACCACTTCAACAGATTTCATTCCTACGCACATCTATTCTCAGGCAGGTTTGTACAACATCACTTTAATTGTGCACGATTTGAGTAGTTGCAACTTTTCTGATACATTAACTAAAACACTTACTGTACTTGCTAATACATCATACTCTATTCCTTCAGTTTTGATTTGTTCAGGAGAATCTATTCAAATCGGAATATTACCAGCTCCTCAGGATCAGGTTACCTATCATTGGAGTCCAACAACCGGGTTAAACAACCCCAATATCTCCAATCCAATTGCAACCGTAACATCTTCAACTACATACACTTTATTAGTTTCCAATAGCGTTTGCAGTGATACTATAACTCAGGATGTTTCAATAGTGGATATTGATATTGTTCTGGATGCCACTTATATCATTTGTGAAGGAGAAACTGCTCATATAACCCCTGCAGTTACAACAAATGTCAATGCCCAATATATCTGGTCCACATCACCTACTTTTTCCAACACCATCAATAGTGATATCAATAGTCCCAATTTAGATTATACTCCAACTCAAACATCTACCACACTTTATTTAAAAGCGTATTATGATGACTGTGTTGTTTTTTACAATACTATGGTCGTGGTCTCCCCGTTAGAAGTTACTGCCCCAGAATCATTAGTTATATGTTTCAACAATCCGGAACAGATCCAATTGCAAGTTACTCCTTCAAATTGCACTTTTGTTTGGTCTCCAACAGAATATATTATCTCAGGTGAAAATAGTTCCAGTCCTACAGTCAATCCACCTATAAACACTACATTTTTTGTTACTGTTACCAATTCCTATGGTTGTCAAAAAACAATTTCGATTCCTGTAACCATTCAGATGGGAACATTTCAGGGTGCTTTTAATGCCTGGTGTGTTAAACCTTACATATTTTTAGGAGATTCTACCCTGTTGGAATCCACAATTTTAACCGATAATGAATACCACTATTCCTGGACTCCCTCTATTCATGTTACTCATCCCGATCAATCTTCCACGTATTCTCGCCCTGAAGTAACAACAACCTTTACCGTTAAAGTTACCGACAGCTTTGGATGTTATAAAAAAGACACTGTAACTATCTATGTTACTGAAAGAATTTGTGACGAACCTTATGTATTTATTCCAAATGCATTTACTCCAAACGGGGATGACATAAATGATGTTTTATATGTTAGAAGTGAAATTCTTGAGGATTTTACATTTAGAATTTATAACCGCCTGGGAGAATTACTTTTTGAAACTTCCAATGTAAATGTTGGGTGGGACGGTATCTATAAAGGAGAAAAATGTACTCCGGGTGTTTATGATTATTATTTGGAAGGAAAATGTAACAATAAAGAGTATATACTCAAAAAAGGAAATATTACGTTAATAAGATAAATTGAGCTTTATGAAAAAGTCTAAAATAATTTTAGTTATCGGTCTACTTGTCACCTGGTTTAGCTTTTGGGGATGTACCAAGTTTGATGAAGTACTCAATTTTGATCATTTGAATGGAATTGAGGGCACCTCTTCCTGGGGTGTTCCAGTTATCAATGCGAAATATTCTATTGGAGATCTGCTTCTTAAAATGGATAGTTCCGAATTTGTAAGGGTTGAAACAGATGGTTCTTTAACGCTTTTCTATACTTTTGATAAAGAAAAAATTATCCAAGCATCCGATTTTTTAACTATTGGAGGACAAAATTTTAGTGGCAGTTATAATCTGAATCCAAACCATATACCCAATTCAATTTCTGTAGAACAAAATTCAGCTCCCATTAGTTTTGAAAATGATATGCTGGAAATTTATAGTGCATCTTTAAAATCAGGTTCACTTCAAATTACAGTATCACATACTATTACACAAGATTTTTTATGTACGATCAGTACTCCTAATATCAAAACATCTACTGGGTCTAACTTTACACTTACATTTACTCCTGGTGAATTAAGCAGAACCATCGATTTGGCTAACTATACCTTTATTCCTGATGCTAATAATTCTGCCACTTTTAACATTGAATCCAGAATTATCAACAATGGCACTCCTCCCACTGCATCTCAGTACTTGTTAAATGTTGCTATCCAAATTTCTGAAATAACTTTTAAAAGTTTGTATGCTAAATTAAACTCTTATCAGATTCCTTTTGATGAAAGTTTTGATTTTGACATCTCTTCTGAGCAATATGGTGGAGATATTACTGTTTATCATCCAAAATTGACCATTTCCGCTCTTAATTCCTTTATGGTTAAGGGTAGAGTTGATTTAGATACAGCGGCATTTACAGGTGAAAATATGTATGCATCAATCATCTCTACTTCTCCGGTTAATATCAACTTACCGGTATCCCCTACCTATTATTCAGACCAAATTGTAAATGGATTTTCAAATATAACTTTAAATACCGATTATAAAAAATTAAAAATTAAAGGTAATGCTGTGTTAAATCCTGATGGATTTGATGCAGGCGTGATCAGAATTGATGAAAATTCAGAAATAAGTGTCAAATTAAGAGCTGAAGTTCCCGTTGATATCAAAATTTCAAATCTGTACTATCGGGATACCATTCCATTTAATTTAACAGAAATTATTGAAAAAATACCCACAGGAGATTTTCAATTTATTGACACATTAGCACTTAGAACTTATTTTGAAAGCACTTTACCTTTAAATGCTGGTGCACAAATCTATTTTGTGGATACAACAAATAATACGATTACCGATTCCCTATTTACAAGAACCAATATCCTTTTTGGATCCTTTTCAGGTACACCTGTTCCCTCCCCTACTCAAATGTACTTTATAACTGATGATAGATTAGAAAGGATTAAAAAATGTGGAAAATTGATTTTTAAAGTGAATTTGAATACCGATAATCGTGAAGTTGTTTTTAATGTTCATCAATATTTAAAAGCTTCATTAGGCTTAAAAGCAGTATTTAATTATCAAGATATTACAATCAATCAATAAACTTTATATGAAAAAAGTCACCTTGTCACTCATTTTCCTTGTGAGCTCCCTATTTATGATGGCTCAAAATACTGAAATTATCCGTTTTAGCAGATTAAATCCATTAGCTAATTTTTATAATCCGGCTGCTTATCAACCCGTTAACGGATATGTAAGTTTTCCATTTTTAAGTAATTTCAATTTTTCTTTTCAGAATTCAGGATTTAAATATGATAATTTATTTAAACTGGGATCTGATGGAACACCCTCTGCTATTACAGTCAACGAATTTGTGGAAGGTTTAAGCGATAAAAATAATATTTTAGCTTTTAATATGAACGAGGAATTGATCGGATTTGGCTTTAGAGTTAAAAATTTGTTTTTTACTTATAGTCAACGGTTTAGATATGAGTTTAACTACCATTACTCTCAGGATTTGTTTGGATTCTTAGCTTTAGGTAATTTGAATTATCTTGGGTCTCACAATCCGGCTAATATAAATATGAAATTTAGCACATCAGCCTATTCTGAAACTTCAATAGGGGTTCATTTTAAATTAAACGATCATTTTTATATCGGGGTAAGACCCAAATATTTAAATGGTTATATGAATATTGATGTTAGTGATCTCACTTTTAAACTTTATACAGATCCAACCGATTATTCTCTCAAATTAAATTATAACGGAGAACTCAGATTTGCTACTCCTATTCCTATTTTTGGTGTTGAAGACAACAGAATAGTTTTAAAAGATCTTTCATCTTTAACCAATGCATCCGAAATTTTTGAAGCTGCAAAAGGTACGTTGACCGGAAATAGCGGTGCCGGTATCGATATGGGTGTTTTATATAGAATTGACAATAATTTTGGCGTTTCTCTTTCGGTAAACGATCTTGGTTTTATCAAATGGAAAACCAGCACTATTTCAATCAAAACAAAACCATTAGCTGAAGGAGAGTTTGTGGATTCAGAGGGTAATATCGTTTTTGATGGATTAACTTCTGATGTAATTGACAAATTAATGGATGGAGCAAGTTTTTCTGAAGCTTTTGGTCTTCCATCAAGTATGGATACATTTTTACAAGATCTTTTTGTAATGGAAGAATTGCCCCATTATTACACGTCACTCTCAACCAAAATCGGTGTTGAAGGATATTATCAAATTAATGAATCTCATCGTTTTACAGCATTATTTAAAGGATTTGTAGTGAATAAAACCTTAGTACCATCTTTCACTTTAGCTTATAACGGAAATTTCTGGGGTATTGTGGACGTAACTACTGCTTATACGATGACCAAAAGTAGCTACGGAAATTTCGGACTCGGTTTGGGATTGCGTTTAGGACCGGTCCATCTGTATGGCGGTACCGATAATCTCTTAGCTGTGGTCAGTCCATTGAACGCCTCTTTGATGAATGTTCAATTTGGATTGCTCTTTGACTGGGGTTATAAAAAAGCAAAAGAAAAAAAGATAGAATATTAATAAAATAATCATTTTATGGATATCCGGTTAGAAATACAAGGAATAGAAACTTTTATTCCTTCCTTAGAGAATCAGGACCTTGAGCGCTGCAATAATGCTTTTAGGTCACTCCTTTCTAGAACAGGAAAAGGAAACGAATTTCTGGGATGGCTTGATTTGCCATATACCATTAATTCTCAATTGGTATCAGATATCCAAATTTGTGCTCAAAAATTACGCGAAATTTCAGATGTTGTTGTCGTCATTGGAATCGGGGGTTCTTATCTGGGAGCTCGTGCAGTTATTGAGGCTCTTCAACCCAATTTTAACGAAGATTTACCCAACATTGTATATGCAGGAAATCATCTCAGTGAATCGTACCATTATGATTTAATACAACTTTTAAATCACAAAGAGTATAGTGTAATTGTTATTTCTAAATCCGGAACCACTACAGAACCTGCAATTGCTTTTAGAATAGTGAAAGAACATTGTGAAAATAAATATGGGAAAGAGGGTGCGTCTGAAAGGATTATAGCTGTAACAGATCAGAAAAAAGGAGCGCTTAAACGCTTAGCCACTGAAAATCAATATACTACATTTGTTATTCCTGATGATGTTGGGGGAAGATATTCAGTATTAACTCCAGTCGGTTTATTACCTGTTGCTGTGGCAGGTTTTGATATTCGAAATTTGTTGCATGGAGCTCTGGAAATGAAAAAATGGCTGAACCAAAATCAATCATTGGAAGACAATTTAGCTAAACAATATGCCCTGTATAGGTATTTACTGTATCAATCAAATAAAAAAATCGAATTGATGGTATCTTTTGAACCAAAACTCTATTTTTTTATAGAGTGGTTTAAACAACTATTCGGTGAAAGTGAAGGAAAAGAAAACAAGGGATTATTTCCTGCCGGAGCTATTTTTTCTACAGATTTACACTCATTAGGTCAATATATTCAAGAGGGTGAACGACACCTTTTTGAAACTTTTATTTCTGTTCAAAAAACAGATACAAATATTCCAATTCCTCATGATCCGGACAATTTGGATGGTTTAAATTACTTAGAACATCGAACTATTCATGATATTAATCTGATCGCTGAAGAGGGCACAAGAATGGCTCATCAAACCGGAGGTGTTCCTTATTTCAGAATTGAAATACCTGAAATTTCTGAATCAATTTTAGGTCAATTAATCTACTTTTTTGAATTTTCATGTGCATTAGGGGGCTATATGTTAGAGATCAATCCCTTTGATCAACCTGGTGTGGAAGCCTACAAAAACAATATGTTCAGACTTTTAGGAAAACCTTAAACTTAAATCGCTACAATTATGACTTTTAGAGAGCTTATCAAAGAAACACCACCATTAAGATTTGTCTTAGAAAATTTGCAGATTCAATCCGCAATCGGTGAAAAATCTTTACTTTCCTCCCATTTTATGACCAATCCCAAGGAAATTGAAGCAGAATTGAATCGGGTAGCAACAGTAAAAGAATGGTTTTTTAAAACTGATAAAAACCTTTTGGTTTGTGATCAAATTCATGAAATCAGAGATTTTTCTGGAACTTTGAAAAGATTAAAAGGGGGAGAAAATCTGGATGATATTGATCTGTTTGAAATCAAAAGAGGGGCTTTTACCATTCAAAAGATAGCTCAATTATTGATTGAATCTGAGTTGACGCTATTACAATTAATTGATTTAAAACCAATTACAGACTTATTAGATCCTGAAAACACTCAAATTCCCCATTTCTACATCTATTCCGTTTATGATTCCCGATTGGCTGAAAACAGAAAACGGTTGGAAAAGCTGGAAAAATCTGAAGAGAAGGATCAGCTTTTTATTGAAACTACTCTAATTGAAGATCAGGTTCGTATACAATTATCTCAGCAATTAAAGGAATATTCAAAGAGTATAGAATCCAATTTACATCAAATAGCATTATTAGATGTTTGGATTGCCAAGGCCAAATTAGCTGATCTCTGGGATTGTTGTAAACCGCGTGTTTCTTCATCTCAAACCTCCTATAAAAACTTATTTCATCCTATTACAAAAAGTCGGTTAGCCTCTGAAAACAAAAAATTTCAACCCATCAATATTGATTTGTATCAAACACCTACTTTGATAACAGGTGCTAACATGTCCGGAAAAACCATTTTTCTGAAAGCCATAGCTTTTGCTCAAAATATGTTTCAGTTTGGGTTTTTTGTTCCTGCCCGGGATGCAGAAATCTGTCCTGTTGATGAGATCTATTTCAGTATGGGAGACCAATCTTCCGAATTAACCGGACTTTCTTCTTTTGCTTTTGAAATTTTAGAAATAAATGAGATCATCAAAGAGGTCAAAAAAGGGAGAAAACTATTGATTTTAGTAGATGAATTGGCCAGAACGACTAATCCTGTTGAAGGGACTATTATTGTCAATGCATTTCTTGAATTGATGCATCAATATCCCAACTTTTGCATCGTCACGAGCCACTACTCCGGTGTACGTGCGAAATGCAGAAGACTACGAGTTAAAGGATTACAAATCAATGATCTGAATGAAAAAATAGATCCCAAAAATATCCACCAATATATGGATTATACCCTCATCGAAATATGGAATGAGGAAGTCCCTCAGGAAGCCCTCAAAATCGCACAATTACTAAATATTGACGAAGAATTTCTCCAAAAAGCAGAATCGTTCAAGTAGCATAACGTTTTCAGGTTTTAGGTTTCAGATTTCAGTTCATTACTCTTGATATTCATGCTTTTTTGGTACAATATTGAAAACATCATTCTAATGTATTTAGATTAACGCCATTATAATTAAGTTTTTCATAGCACACTGATGACGCAGATTGAACTGATTTACACAGATTAATTTTGTTTTATTTTTATCATTTTTGCTTCGTCTTAAAACTATAAATATGGATAATTTAACTCAACGAACTAACAGATAAGGTGATAAAATGTTTTTTAAGTATAAAACATATTAGGGTATGAATTTCTTAAAAAAGAATGAGCAAGATGAATTACAACTTATTAATTATTAAAAAGCTATAGATGTTAAATTGGTATTGCTTTTCATATTTTGAAAAATGACCCAAAATTAGAAGAATAATATTTTCAAATAATTCAAAAAAATAAAATTAAGATTATCTGTGGTAATCTGTTTAATCAGCGTCATCAGTGTGCCATTTTATTCTAGCTTGTCCAGGCTAGATTTTAGTTATCTGAGAAATTTCTTTTGATTAATTATTTTTCAGATGCTTTTCTGGTATTTTCTTCAATGTCAATAAAAACTTTAATAATTTCTGAAATTGATAGAAAACTTAATGTTAAAATACCACCACCTAGTATAGAAGCAATGGCTAAAAATTGAATACCATCCTCTTCAGATAAAAAATAGAATGTCGAAATAACAGATATGAGAGCAATAATCCATCCGAGAACTTTAAAAATTCCTGAGATTATTCTTAATGCAGGGTATTTATTTTGAGTAGAGTTACTCATATTTTGATTACTTTTATCCTGATTTTCAGTATTATCAATATCTAAAAGTTCATTTATTTCATTATTTTCCATAGCTATTTTTGTTTTTTAAAAAGAATTATAAAATATGGTAATAAAAATGCAGTACCAATTAAATTTACATATACGGCAAATTTATAATACAAATATGAATCCAGTATTGACAATTTAATCAAAATTTCCATAAAAGGAAGAAGTAATAGAATACATACTCCAATGATTGCTAAAAGGGTTGCTTGTTTAAGTTTCATAAAATTAAATTTTAAGTAAATATTAAAATGAATTGAAATTTTTATTAACTTAATAAATTCTGTATTTATAAACAGTTCTTAATTTATTCGTCTTTATAGTCGTGCAAATATACAAATTTTAATTTTAACTTATTCAAAATAAATATTTTTAACAATAATTAACATAAAATCTAATGAATAATGAATAGTGATTAATGAATAGTTTATAATTCGTGAATTCGTGGCATTAGATTGGCAAATTGGATTACTGTGATACTCCTTATAACCCTGTGAAACACTGTGTGACAATTTTTTCATTTATCCCTCTAAAAAGAATTAGAAGTAATGTTAAACGTTCGACGTTCGACGTTAGACGTTAGACGTTAGACGTTCAACGTTTAACGTTTAGGTAAAGATCTTTCCATTTAAAATACCCCATAATCGCTACAATGGTGTAAACCACATACAATAAAGTAGTTCCATATAGTCCTAATACGGCATTATAAATCGTATAAAAAACATCCACCACAATCCAGATCAGCCAATGCTCCATATACTTTTTAGCTAAGAGATACATCGCTACAAAGCTCATTGCTGTAGAGATCCCTTCAGGTATTGGGATGGGACTGTTCGTGAACTTTATGGCAATAGTACTTAAAATAACAGATAAAGCTGCAGTAAAAAGAACAAGATAGCCCCATTTTTTTAATGGAAAATGTAAAATTCCTGCTGAATCATCACTTTGTTGATTTATTTTTTTCCAATTGTAGATACTATACACCTGAATACAAAGATAATACATATTGATCCCTGCCCAAAAATAAACTTTTGTATGGAGGTAAACGGCAATGTAAATGATGGACATGATCCCCCCAAAAATCCATAATTTAGGATTTGCTTTGTATTGATAATAAAGGTAAATAAACCCGATGGCTGCACCAAGCCATTCCAGAATCTGGTAGAAGTTGAGCATATTAAAAACCGTTAAATGAGAAATATAAAGGAGGAAGGAGTAGCAAAAATCCAATTACAATTAAAACTAAAATGTAGGGGAAAATAAATTTAGCCCATTTACCATAAGGAATTTTAGCAACACCAAGAACGCCGATCAAAACCCCTGAAGCGGGTGTGATCATATTGGTAAATCCATCGCCGAACTGGAAAGCCAACACAGCTAATTGTCTATGGATTCCAATAATATCTGAAAATTCAGCCATCATAGGAATAGTAAGGGCTGCTTTGGCAGATCCTGAAGGAATAATTAAATTTAAACCATTCTGAATCATATACATCACACCTAATGATCCTTCTCGTCCTGTTCCTTGCAAAGAATTGGAAATGGCATATAAAATGGTATCTACAATCTTTCCATCTTCCAGAATAATGATAATTCCACCAGCTAACCCAACGATGAGGGCAGCATTCATAATATCTTTACATCCTGTAAGAAATGATTTCATGATGTTATCCAATTTCATACGAAATGCCAATCCGGAAAGGATTCCCATAGCAAAAAAGAGTCCGGCTATTTCCATGACATACCATTCATAACCTAAGACTCCGATTATAAGCACTAAAATAGTAACCAGCAATAAGGTTAAAATAAAACTATGAACCGAAATTCTAATGGTATAGAAACCCAAAAGGATAAAAAGAACCGATAAAATGGGGAAAAATGGGATAGAATAATGATTGCCTCCCAGCGTAATGGAAGATTCCGGTAGTTGAATAGCAAAATAGATCAAAACCAATGAAACCAATGCAAAAATGATCCAGGTAGCCAATCCTGATTTCACTTTTTCGTGTGTATGGTGATGAGCATCCAGTTTATCTCTCCAATAATGATCCAATTCGTACATAAACGATTTTTGTGGATTTTTTTTCACTTTAGCAGCATAAATAAGGGTAAAAATGATCGCTAATAAAGTCAAAACAGCCCAGCAGATCACCCGATATTCCAAACCTGAAAAGGTGGGTAATCCCGATAACCCTTGTGCAATGCCGATGGTAAACGGATTTAACATAGCCCCTGCAAAACCCACATGGGCAGCCACATAACAAATCAATACACCAACTACAGAATCGTATCCCATTGATATGGAGAGTGGTACAAAAATAATAATGAATGCAATGGTCTCTTCACTCATCCCAAAAACAGCCCCAAATAAACTGAATAACAACATGATCAGTGTGAAAATAATATTATGAACACCTATTCTATTCAGTAATTTAAACTTTTTCAGTTTATCTATGGATTGAATAAAACTATAAATTCCTCTATTGATCGCATCTGTTTCATTGTAAACCCAAAAAGCACCACCAATCATCAAAATAAAAATGATAATAGAAGAAGTTCTATTAAATCCTTTAAAAAGTGATGTAAAAATTTCCCAGGTTTGCGGTTCATGGGGAACTTTTTGAAAAGAATCGGTTGCAACAACCATTTTTTCAGATTCGTTAACCATCACTTTTTCTCTTTTAAACTCACCACCGGGAACAATCCAAGTTGCAATAGCACAAATAATTATAATACCAAATACAATCGTAAATGTGTGTGGAATTTTTAGATTTTTAAACATAGAAATCAGGTTTTGGTTTTACATATGCAAAAATACGAAATAATAAGCTAATGTGATAATAAGCTAATAAGCTAATGGAAATGACAAGTAAATATTTAATAATCAATTGACCTATACTTTAGTGTAGGGTAATTGTAAAAGAATGAAAGATAATGTTCAAAGTTAATCAGTTAATTGTTAATTGTTATTTTTCATTTTTCATTTTTCATTTTTCATTTGTCTGCCGTCTGCTGTCAGCCGTCTGCCGTCTATATTTTTCATTTTTCATTTGTCTGCCGTCTGCTGTCAGCCGACTGACGTCTTCTCTCTTCATTTTTCATTTTTAATTGTTATTTGTTAAATGTTAAATTATTTTCTTATATTTGCAGATTAATCAATTTTCATTATGAAAAACTTAATGACTCGAATTTCTCTTATCGCTTTACTGCTAATATCCTGTATATTAGGTTATTCACAAGACACAATTGTGATTTTACATACGAATGATACGCATAGTCAGATCGACCCGTTTCCATTTAAAGGGATGGGACAAGTGGGTGGAGTTTTGAGAAGATATAATTATATCAATCAGGTTCGCTCACAACAAAAAAATGTTTTGGTTCTGGATGCAGGGGATTTTTCACAAGGAACCCCTTTTTATAATTTCTTTTCAGGTGCTGTTGAAATTAACCTCATGAATAAAATGGGTTACGATGTGGTTACCTTAGGCAATCACGAATTTGACAAAGGATCTGCAAATTTAGCCAAGCAATTGAAAAAAGCAGAATTTAAAGTGGTTTGTGCCAATTATACCTTTAAAAATAAAAAACTGGCTCGTATCGTAAAACCTTATGTAGTCATCGAAATAAATGGCAAAAAAGTGGGCATTTTTGGATTAACAACCAATCTGAAAGGATTAACCTCTCCAACAACAGAGAAGGAATTGGTTTTTCACGACCCCATTGAAACTGCTCGAAAAATCGTGGATATTTTAAAAAACAAGGAACATTGTGACTTGATTATCTGTCTGTCTCACTTAGGATTGGATCCTGTTAAAATGGATGATGTTTCAGACAAAATGATTGCAGAACAGGTTCCCGGAATCGATATCATCATTGGAGGACACTCTCACGATTATCTTTCAGAACCAATTATAATTAACAAAACAATGATCCTACAATCAGGTTTAAAAGGGATCTACGTAGGAAAAATGAATATCTATACAAAATAACAATATAGAAATGGGATACATTGAATTTGACAAAGAAAAATTAGTAAACATCAATTACTCAAAAACCAAAGAAATACTCCGATGCAGCAGAACAGGTTCTTTTGCATCATCATCACTGTTGGGTTTAAATACAAGAAAATACCATGGCTTGTTTATTGTACCTCAGGATCAGATTGATGGGGAACGTCATGTGTTGGTTTCCAATCTAAACGAAACTCTCATTATCAATGAGATGGAATTCCATTTGGGAATACATCAATTTAAAGGGGGCGTCATTCATCCTAAAGGCAATAAATATCTGGATCATTTTAATGCGGATGTTTTGCCTACTTATTCTTACAAAGTGGGGAAATTCCATTTTACCAAAGAGTTGTTGTTTTTATCGGATGAAGATAGAATAATCATTAAATATTCGATTATTGATCAGATTGGCTCCGCTTCAATTCAATTTGAACCATTGTTGGCTTTTAGACAGATCCATAGATTAACAATAGCCAATGATTATGCAAACACCGGATTCACCGAACAAAAAAATGGCGTATCTTATTGTATGTATGATCATTATACTCCTGTTTATTTTCAAGCTTCTTCAGACATTGATTATCATCATGAACCCGTCTGGCATTATGATTTTGAATATGAAGAGGAACTCAAAAGAGGATATGCAGGTCATGAAGATTTACTGAATCCGGGAAAAATTAATGTTTCTATCAATAATCATGTCCTATACTTTACTATCGGGACACAACCTATTGAACCTTCTGAAATTGAACCTTTATTTAATACTGAATTGAGTAAGAGGACAAAGCGATCTTCTTATTTCAACTGTTTAGTGAATGCTGCTGAACAATTTATTGTGAAAAGAGGCGGAAAAACGCAGATTATAGCCGGTTATCCCTGGTTTGGAAGATGGGGAAGAGATACTTTTATTGCTTTACCCGGACTCACTTTGGCTTTAAATAAACCTCAACTCTGTAAGGAAATTATGGATAATATGTTATCTGAAATCAAAGATGGCCTATTTCCTAATATCGGGGAAGGAAAAGAAGCTTCCTACAATTCTGTAGATGCTCCTCTTTGGTTCATCAGAACTTTACAACAATATACAGAATTTACCAACAGTCGGAAAGAGATCTGGAAAGAGTACGGACCTGTTCTGAAATCCATTTTGGGAGCTTACAAAAGCGGCTCAATGTTCAATATTCACATGGAAAAAAACGGTCTTATTTATGCAGGAGGCGAAAATTTAGCTTTAACCTGGATGGATGCCGTTGTGGATGGCGTTCCTGTAACACCAAGAACCGGATATCAGGTGGAAATCAATGGATTGTGGTATAATGCCATTCAATTTTGTTTGGATATGGCCAGATGTGCTAAAGATGAACCTTTTATCCAGGAATGGGAAGAGTTAGCCAAAGAGTTTCCTGCAGTCTTTAAAGAAACTTTTTGGTCCAAAGAGATGGGCTATTTGGCTGATTATGTGAACGGTAACGAACGTAATTTTCAGGTAAGACCCAATATGGTGATCGTTACTTCTCTCCCCTACTGCCCTATCAGCGAAAAAATCAAACAGCTGATTCTCAAAAAAGCACTGGAAGAACTCTATACAGACAAAGGATTAAGAACACTTTCTCCACAAGATCCCCAATATAAAGGGTTTTACAAAGGTAATCAGGAGGAACGTGATGCTGCCTATCATCAGGGAACCAGCTGGCCCTGGTTGTTAGGACCATTTGCTGAAGGGATGCTGGCTGTTTATCAAAAAGAAGCTATTCCATTTATGGAAAAAATGTTGTACAATTTCGATACTTGTATGAAAGATTATGGTATCTCAACTATTGCTGAGATTACGGATGGAAATCCACCTTACAAACCCAATGGTTGTATTTCTCAAGCCTGGAGTGTTGGGGCACTATTGTATATCAAGTATTTGATTGACAATGAAAAAAATAAAAAACACGAATAGATGGATCCTATAATTGACTAAAAATGAGACTATGAAAGTATTAATGTTTGGATGGGAATTTCCCCCTCATATTGCAGGTGGCTTAGGAACGGCCTGTTATGGATTAACCAAAGGGTTGGCTCATAATAATGTGGAAGTTTTATTCGTGATGCCTAAAGCTTCCGAAGAGGAGGATCAACGATATGTTCAAATTATTAATGCCAGTAATGTGGAAGTGGATCCTTCTCAGGTTCATTTGAAACTTTTTGAAGATAAAGTATCTTTTATCGAAGTGAATTCTCAATTGGTGCCTTATATTGGAATGAATGAGTATTATACCATCGTGGATCAGCTTGAAAGCGGAATCATTAGTGAGAACATTCCCGGATCTAAAAGAAGATACTCATTTACAGGTAAATATACAGAAAATCTATTGAATGAAGTGGAAGAATATGCTTTAGTTGCCGCTGAAATTGCTTCACAATACGATTTTGATATCATCCATGCCCACGACTGGCTTACTTATAAAGCCGGAATTGCAGCCAAAAAAATTAGTGGCAAACCTTTGGTGGTCCATATGCATGCCACAGAATATGACCGATCCGGAGAACATAGACTCAATGATCTGGTTTACGGTATCGAAAAATATGGGATGTCAGAAGCAGATGCTGTTTGTGCTGTGAGTGACTTAACCAGAAAAATTGTGATAGAAAAATATGGGATAAACGCTGACAAAGTTTACACCCTTCATAATGCAGTAGAACCTACAGGGAAAAAGGTTGTCAGAGAAAAATATGTAAAGGAAAAGATAGTAACTTTCTTAGGTAGAGTAACTTTTCAGAAAGGACCCGAATATTTTATTGAAAGTGCAAAAAAGGTATTGGAGAAAGATCCCAATGTTCGGTTTGTACTGGCCGGAGATGGTGATCTGATGCCCAAAATTATTGAACATGTTGCAGAATTGGGAATAGCCGATAAGTTCCATTTTACAGGCTTTTTAAGAGGCGATGATATCGATTTGATGTTTGGAATGAGTGATGTGTATGTGATGCCTTCCATTTCTGAACCATTTGGAATCTCCCCTTTGGAAGCCATGAGAGCTTATGTTCCGGTTGTTATTTCTAAACAATCCGGCGTGGCAGAAGTGCTCACTCACGCCATTAAAGTTGATTTTTGGGATGTTGATGCGATGGCAGATGCCATCTTTGGAATTCTACACTACCCTGCTTTGGCCAATTTCTTCTCCGTAAAAGGAAAAGAGGATGTGGATAACCTGAAGTGGGATACTGTAGCAGCCAAATTGCTTGGTATTTATGAAAAATTGTTACATCATTAAAACTAAATATTATGCGTAAGATCTGTATCCATTTTCAAGTTATTCAACCGCATCTGTTAAGAACTTACCGGTTTTTTGATATGAACCATTATCATAACTATTTTGATGATTATCAAAACAATTACCTGATTAACCGTATTGCTAACCGCTGCTATATTCCGGCTAATAAAATGATGTTGGAATTGATCCAAAAATTTAAGGATCAGTTTTTCTTCAGTTTTAGCATCTCCGGAAGTACCATCCGGTTGTTTCAGGATTATTGTCCTGATGTGTTAGAAAGCTTTAGACAATTAATGGATACAGGAAATGTTGAGATCACCGGATCCACTTTTACACATAGTTTGGCTTCTCTCCATAATAAGTCAACGTTTATGGAACAGGTGAAACTTCAGGAAAATTTACTTTTTGAAGTTTTCAATATCAAACCTACCACTTTTTGCAATACTGAAATCATCTATTCGGATGAGATTGGGGAATGGTTGTACGAAGCCGGCTATAAGACAGTTTTAACAGAAGGAGCGCGCCACTTATTAGGATGGAAAAGCCCCTCCTATCTATACAGCAATCCTTACGAAACTGACCTAAAACTCTTACTTCGCAATTATCAGTTGTGTGATGATGTTACACTGAGATTCAATGATCAAAGTTGGGATATGTATCCTTTAACTGCCGAAAAATATTTGGGTTTTCTCGAAGGAATTCCTGCTGATGCTCCTTTAGTGAATCTTTTCTGGGATTATGAAACAATGGGTATTTTACAACCGGAAGAAACCGGAATTTTTGATTTTTACAGAGCCTTAATTGAACAGTTATGCAATTCCGGGTCATACCAATTTATTTCACCTAAAGATATTGAAAATCTGGATCTTAAAGCCTCCACTTTGCATGCACCCTGGGCGATCTCCTGCTCAGGTGATGAGAAAGATACCAATGAATGGCTCGGTAATGATTTACAACAAGAAGCTTTTGAACAACTTTTTAAACTAGAGGATCTATATAACCATTCTACAGATCCAAATGCACGCCTGGCTTGGTTAAGACTTCAAAATGCGTTCCATTTCAATTTCATGAGTACCAAGTGGTTTCCAAAACAAGCAGTTAAGAAAATTTTCGATGTCTATTCTTCTCCTTATCAAGCATTTATCAATTATATGAATGTTTTGAATGATGTTAAGATTCAATTGGAAAAATCACAAAAAGATCTGAAAGAACAAAAAGAAATTAAATCAGCTGTAAAGCTACAACAATAAAACAGAACTAAAACAACTATGAGTATTGTAAAACCATCCATTCCGAAAGGAACACGCGATTTTACCCCTTTGGAAATGATCCGAAGAAACTATATTTTTAATACCATTAAAAGTGTTTTTGAAAAATTTGGTTTTTTACCTATCGAAACACCTACGATGGAAAACTTATCCTCTTTGATGGGAAAATATGGCGAAGAGGGTGATCGTCTGATATTTAAAGTGTTAAATTCCGGAGATTTTATGTCCGGGGTTGACTTCCAAAATGGAACTTCTAACCAGATTGCCCCTAAAATTTGCGAGAAAGCTCTACGCTACGATTTAACCGTCCCTTTTGCCCGTTTTGTGGTTCAACATCGTAATGATTTGGTTTTCCCTTTTAAAAGATATCAGATTCAACCGGTTTGGCGCGCAGATAGACCCCAAAAAGGAAGATACAGAGAGTTTTATCAATGCGATGTGGATGTGATTGGCAGCGATTCTTTAATCAATGAAGTGGAGTTGATTCAGATCACGTATGAAATATTTAAAAAGTTTGGTCTTAACATTGTTATAAAAATTAACAACCGTAAAATTTTATCCGGAATCGCTGAAGTGGTGGGACAACACGATAAAATCACCGATATTTGTGTTGCAATCGATAAACTGGACAAAATTGGGAAAGAGAAAGTGATGGAAGAGTTGTTAAGTCGTGAAATTCCACTGGAATCTATTCAAAAAATTGAACCTTTCTTTGAGTTTTCAGGAGATAATCAACACAAATTAAACTTCTTAAAATCATTTTTTAGTCAATCTAACATTGGACTAAAAGGGGTTGAAGAGATCGAAACCATTTTACATTACACCCGTGAATTGGATATTCACGATCCGGAATTGGATATCACGTTAGCCAGAGGTTTGAATTACTATACCGGAGCCATTTTTGAAGTAAAAACAACCGATGTGGCCATTGGAAGTATCTCCGGTGGCGGTCGTTATGATGATCTTACCGGCATTTTTGGACTCAAAAATATGTCTGGAGTGGGAATCTCTTATGGTGCTGAAAGAATTTACGATGTGCTGGAAGAGTTAAACTTGTTCCCAACTGAAATTGGAACTCCTATTAAAGCAATATTCCTTAATTTTGGGGAATCCGAAGAGTTGTATGCCTTAAAAGGACTGAAACAGCTTAGAGATCAAGATATTCCATCAGAAATCTATCCGGAAAGATCTAAAATTGCCAAACAAATGAATTTTGCCAATGACAAAAAGATCCCTTATGTGATTATGGCCGGGGAAAATGAGATCAAAGAGAACTGTTTCACCTTGAAAAATATGGAAACAGGAGAACAAAACTTGCTCTCTATCAACGAAATTATTAATAAACTTAAATAAAAAAATCTAATGAAAACTGCTCTTATTTCAGGTATTACAGGTCAGGACGGTAGTTATTTAACCGAACTATTGTTGGAAAAAGGATATAAAGTCCATGGAATCATCAGAAGATCAAGCTCTTTTAATACTTTTAGAATTGATCATCTTTATAACAACCAGGATCTTTTAGATAAACGGTTCTTTTTACATTATGGAGATCTTACTGATTCCAGTAATTTAAACCGTTTGGTTGAAAAAATTCAACCGGATGAAATATACAATTTAGGTGCACAAAGTCATGTTCAGGTCAGCTTTGAAGTACCTGAATATACAGCAGATGTGGATGGTATTGGTACACTTCGTTTCCTGGATGCGATTAAAGAAACCGGAATCAAAACTAAGTTTTATCAAGCTTCAACTTCTGAACTTTTTGGTTTGGCTCAACAGATTCCTCAAAGTGAAAAAACCCCGTTTTACCCCCGAAGTCCTTACGCAGCGGCAAAATTGTATGCTTATTGGATCGTGGTGAACTATAGAGAAGCGTACAACCTTTTTGCCTGTAACGGAATCTTGTTTAATCACGAAAGTGAAAGAAGAGGGAAAACTTTTGTAACCCGTAAAATTAGTGTTGGGATTTCTAAAATCATGACCGGACAATTGGATATGTTGTACTTAGGAAATTTGGATGCAGTAAGAGACTGGGGCTATGCTCCGGAATATGTGGAAGGAATGTGGAGAATTCTTCAGCACGATAAACCTGAAGATTTTGTTCTCGCAACTAATGAAGCACATACCGTTAGGGAATTTGTTGAAGAAGCATTCAAAGTTTTGGGTGAAGAGATTGTATGGAAAGGAACCGGAAAAGATGAAGTGGGATATCTGAAATCGATCAATAAACCGGTGGTTGCCATCAATCCAAGACATTATCGTCCTACGGAAGTGGAACTTCTTTTAGGGGACTACACCAAAGCAAAAACATTATTAGGATGGGAGCCTACAACCAAATTTAAAGAATTGGTAAAGATCATGGTGCTAACCGACTACCATAAAGCCACCTCATCCAGTACTTTCTAAAATAAACGTTATGGATCATAATGGATTGATTTACATTGCAGGTCACAACGGAATGGTGGGATCTGCCCTTTTGAAAGCATTGAAAAACAAGGGTTATTCTCGTTTCATTCTCCGCTCCTTCGATGAATTGGATCTAACCAATCAACAAGCAACATCCGATTTTTTTCGACTTCATAAACCCGATTATGTTTTCTTAGCCGCAGCCAAAGTGGGTGGAATCTTAGCCAATGATACATACAGGGCTCAGTTTATTTATGAAAACCTCATGATTCAGAACAATGTGATTCATGCTGCCCATCAGAATCAGGTGAAAAAGCTCCTTTTTTTAGGAAGTAGTTGTATTTATCCCAAATTTGCTGAGCAACCTATAAAGGAAAACAGCTTACTCACAGGAATACTGGAACCCACGAATGAACCTTATGCGATTGCTAAGATTGCAGGGATCAAAATGTGTGAAAACTATTTCAGGCAATACGGCTCCGATTTTATATCCGTGATGCCCACCAATCTATATGGTGAAAACGACAATTACGATCTCGAAAAATCGCATGTTTTGCCTGCATTAATTCGTAAAATGCACTTAGGCAAGCTCTTAAATGAACAAAAATGGGAAGAGCTCCGACATGATCTTGCCCAAAATCCGATTGAAAAAGTGGACCATACAGCAACTGAGGCTGATATCATTACCATTCTCAAAAAATATGGTATCACTGAGGAAAGTGTAACGTTGTGGGGTACAGGAAAAATATACCGGGAATTTTTACATGTTCAGGATATGGCTTCAGCCTGCGTTCATATAATGGAGCATGTTTCCGGTGAGCAATTGTACAATCAGTTTCAGGAAACTCATATCAATATTGGAACCGGAATCGACTTAACGATCCATGATTTAGCTTTGTTGGTTCAAAAAATTGTTCAGTATCATGGGAATCTACTTTGGGATCACACCAAACCGGATGGCACTTATAAAAAACAATTAGATGTCAGTTTGTTAAAAACATTAGGATATACACCATCTATCAGTTTAGAAAAAGGAATTGATGATGTCTATTTGAATTATCAAAAGAAGGTATGAAGTTGATAGTAAAGCTTTTATTGGTTTTACTGGGCTCCATATCATTATTTTTTGGCATTGTAGGAATATTTCTACCGGGCTTACCCACTACCCCATTTGTATTATTATCGGCGGCGCTCTATTTACGAAGTTCCGAATATTTATATCGCAAACTGGTATCCAATAAATACTTAGGAAAATACATACAAAACTTCCATGAAAAGCGCGGAATCACTCTCCGGGTAAAATGGTATTCGATACTACTCATGTGGTTTATGATCACCATTTCCTTACTATTTTTCATAAAGGCAACCACCATTAAATTATTAATACTCGGCATTGGCATCATCGGCACGATCGTAATGGGATTTGTGATCAAAACGGTGAAATAGCTCGGAATGCTCGGAATGCTCGGATTGCTCGATTGCTCAGAATGCTCGGATTGCTCGATTGCTCGATTGCTCGAATGCTCGGATTGCTCGATTGCTCGATTGCTCGAATGCTCAAATGCTCGATTGCTCATTTTTCATTTTTCATTTTTCATTTTTCATTTTTCATTCGTCTGCTGTCTGCTGTCTGCTGACTTTTTATTTGGGCGTTCCGGCTTTCCCACCCTCGTATCCAACCCACGCCGTCGGTCTCCGGCCTGTACTCCTCGTTTCGCTGCTAGGGTCTGATCAGCCGGGCAGTAGCTCCTCCGTCGCTCTGCCCGATCTGTCATCCCCTAAGCAGCTCAACTTGCGGGGTACCTGGCCTACGACCTAACGCGAAAAACCGCTGATGCGGTTTTTTTGGGTTTTGGATATTAGGTTTTGGGTATTGGATTCGACGAAACTCGCTATCAAAACGAACCCACAGCAGCTTTCATTTCTTATTCCGGGAAAGTGTGGAAACAGTTCGATTAAAAAAATACAGTTTTTGTAATATTTTCATATTGTGCAGGTTACAAAAAAATATTTCCACACTATCCCGGAACTCTTTAAAATTACCCACATTTAAAAATTAAAAGCTAAATACAAAAAAAATCTACAAAAAAATAAAACATTTCCAAAAAAATCCCAATTTAATTTATATCTTTGCTTTCTGAATCCAATTCAAAACCCATGACTATAAGAGGATTAAATATTAAGCGAACCCTTAATGACACCACTTACTATGTACACGATGCCACCGGCAATGTAATGGGGATTTATGTGAAGGATGATTTGACCTTAACCACCCTCGACCGCCCCATTTACGGCAGTTCCCGTTTGGGGATCTTAAACAAGGACGTCAAAAGTCTGCCGTCTGCCGTCCGCCGTCTGCCGTCTTTTTTCATTTCCCTCACCGACTACTACCCCTTTGGCTACCCAATTAGTTTTAGAACACATAATTCCGGGTATCGGTATGGGTTTAATGGACAGGAGGGAGACAATGAAGTGTATGGGGATGGAAAGAGCTATACTGCTGAATATTGGCAATATGATAGTAGATTGGGGAGAAGATGGAATGTGGATAAAAATATTGAATATTATTTAAGCAAATATTCCTGTTTACAAAATAATCCGATTAATTATATTGATTTATTAGGTGATAGTAGTGTAGTGGATAACAAGGGATATATCATTCATTATGACCCTAAAGATATTGATTTAAGAGTATTTATGCAAGAAAATAATAAATTAACCTTAATTGGCACACTTGGAAAAACTATTGATGCAAATATTTGGTTTAAAAATTTACTTATAGAAAATAGTGAAAAAGCAGATAATATTTGGGATCCTGTAACTTTTAGAAATTATGTTACCGAAATGGGAATTTGGGATTATAAATATTAAAGTCCAATTAATCCAAATAAAAAAACTAGACAACATATTATTGGAATTGCTTTTTATCGAAAAGATAAACAAAATGGAATTGGAGATTTACCTGAAACCTATTTTGTTTTTGCTAATATTAAAGGGAGAGCAGAAGATATAAACAATTTTCATTTTGGTGTAGTTGGAAAATCACTAGGATTATTTAGTGAAACATTTATGCTTAAACAAGCAGGTTCAGCAGAAATGGGTAAATGGAAAGATGAAGGAAAACAAATTCCATCATCATGGAGACCAATTATTACTATAAAACCGACTGCTGTTCCAGCAACTTGGTACCAAGAGATTGGAGCTCCATATGGAGATAATCCTATAGATCAAGAATGGATAAAAAATGGATTTAACTATTACAATGAAAATAGAAGTATTTTAGATAAAGATTGGTGGTAAAATGGATATATTGGGGCAAATTTTATGGTTTTTGATGTTTTTAACACCATTATTTACAATTCCATTAGTATGGAAGTATTGTAAAAGAAAAAAATTCATTCGATTGATAATTGGATTGTTACTATCATTGTTGTTTTCATTAATACTATATTTTATAAGTTTATTAATTATTTTTCGATCTGGTATGGGACCTTAATTATTAAATTAATAAAATAAAGTATATCCCATTATTAAAAAAATTTTAAGTAATATTATATAAAAATATTGTTTATTTCCAATATAATTTATATCTTTGCTTCCTGAATCCAATTCAAAACCCATGACTATAAGAGGATTAAATATTAAGCGAACCCTTAATGACACCACTTATTACGTACACGATGCCACCGGCAATGTAATGGGTATCTATGTAAAGAATGATTTGACATTAACGGCTCAAGACCGCCCCATTTACGGCAGCTCCCGTTTGGGGATCATAAACAAGGATGTCAAAAGTCCGCCGTCTGCCGTCCGCAGTCTGCCGTCTTTTTTCCAATACAGGATGTATGATGCTCGGATAGGAAGATTTTGGAGTGTGGATCCGCTGAAAAGTGATTACCCTTGGAACAGTACCTATGCTTTTGCGGAGAATTCAGTGATACAATTAATTGAAATTTTAGGTGATCGAGGTACAATCTATATTCAAGTTATGCTTGATAAAAAAGGCAAACCATTGATTGACAAAAAAACAATGAATGAAATAAAAATGAAAATCGAAGATAAAGGAAAAGAATTAAATGTTGATTGGAAAGTTAAAATTGTATATTCAAATGCAATAATGAGTAGAAAGCAGTTTGAAAATCGAAAAAATTCTGACCCATCAGATTCATATATCCTAATTGGTACAGGAAAACAATTGGATGAATATGTTATTAAAAACAGAGAAGAAAAATTAGGATGGGAAAATCCTTCTTCTTGGCCACATTCAGTTAATGGTACTTCTACTGATAAATTGATGTATATAAATATTGACAATGTTAGGCAATACAAGGGAGAATCAATTTATGAATCTGCATATTCTTCTATGGTAGAAAAATTATATCTTACAATTATTCATGAAGATGGGCATCCGAAATTTCAAGGACATTCACAAAATTATAATGAAATGGGTGTAAAAACTAATATCGGTCATATTGCTGGGACAATCATGAATTCAGTTCCTAAAGTAGATAAATATGACCCTGAAATGATAAAAATGTTACAAGAAATTCATGGTAAAATTTCTGAAGGCTGCAATAAACCAAAATCTGGAGGACATGATAGTATGAATAAAAATATGTATTAAAAATGTTAAAAAAAATATTAATTCTGATTTTTATTGGATTTCTTGTATATAATTGCAATAATCCAAAAAATGTGGAAAAAATTAATTCCCAAAAGGTTTATTACAAATCAAATTTAAAACAAAAATATAAAAATAAAATTATATTAAATGAACATGATCATTCATATAATGGATCATTACTTTTTGGAAAATCTTTTTCATTTATAGATAAGAAATTTAAAAACTCTGATATTTTTAATAATTCCAAATGTTTTTTATTTGAAAATAATTTGTATTTAATAATTAATAACGAAAATAGATTTAATCCAACTTCAATTTATATAAAATTTGAAACAAACAAGCCCAATATTATTTTTCTTTTTTCTTCAGATTTTGGTGAAAATTATTTAATCAAACCAAATTCATATATTTTAAATTTATCATCAAGTCAATATCAAATTGGGGATACAATTGTTGGTGATTTAACTTGTATGATAGATGATGAACAAATTAAATATAATTGTGAAGGATATTTTTTTGGAATTATCGAAAATGAAACTCCTGAAAACATATATAAACTAATATATAGTCCAAAAGGTGAAAAAATATTTAAATAGTTGATTTGCAAAAATTTTTAATCTTTATAAATTTATTTTAATATTGATTAGACCTAAACTTTTACGTGACCTCTTTATTAACTCTTTTTTTAATTGAAAAATTTTTTAAATTATTTATTTGATCTTCCCAATTTAATTTATATCTTTGCTTCCTGAATTCAATTCAAATCCCATGACTATAAGAGGATTAAATATTAAGCGAACCCTTAATGACACCACTTATTACGTACACGATGCCACTGGCAATGTAATGGGAATCTATGTTAAGGATGATTTGACCTTAACCACCCAAGAGCGCCCCATCTACGGCAGCTCCCGTTTGGGAATCTTAAACAAGGACGTCAAAAGTCTGCCGTCTGCAGTCCGCCGTCTGCCGTCTTTTTTCCCCTCCCTCACCGACTACTACCCCTTTGGCTACCCAATTGCTTCAAGAACATTCAGTATTGAACCGTATCGGTATGGGTTTAATGGAAAAGAATATGATAATGAAATATACGACGTATCTAAATTTCAAGATTATGGAATGAGGATGTATGATACTCGATTAGCCAGATTTTGGGGAGTTGATCCGTTATTAAAAGCATACCCTTCTTATTCAACATACCAATTTGCTGGAAACAATCCAATAATTGCATTAGATTTAAATGGAAAAGAAGAATTACATTATTTAGAATATCAACAAGGAATGATAAATGGTTATTCTCAGTTTAAATTAATAAAATTTCCAACAATAAATAAATCTGTTTGGCAAGATCCTAATAATTATAAAGACAATCCTTATTGGACTCCCGTTAAACAAGAAGGAATTCATCCAAGTACACTTGCTTTAAAAGAAGGTAAAAAACCCAGTGATGGAATAAATCATATTTTCGAAAATCCTGATCAATATACCATGGAATGTGCTCAATTTGTTCAATTAGTCAAATTATATGGGATGTTGCAAAGCATGGGATCAGAGGAATTTGACAAATATATTAAAGAACAAAACGATGGACAGTTTTTATTAACAACTCATCAATCAACAGGAATTCAAAATACAGATGTAATAACTAAAATAAATGGGAAATGGCCGAAAGGTTTTAATGAAAAAAAATTTGTAAAAGATGCTATTATTGGGACAGAATATACTTTAAAAACAGATGAATTAAAAGGTACTTTATTCGAATATGAAAATATTGTTAAAGTTGGGGATGATCAATATTTAGCACAAGGCATAACAAATGATACGCCCATGTCTTTGAATGAAATAAAAACAATATTGGCAAAAAAAGGTAATACAAGTGTAGAAAAAGTTGAAATTTATCAAATAAAAAAATCAAATGCAAAAATTATTAAATAAACTAGTTCTTTATTTTATTTTAACAATAAGTGTTTATAGTACTTATGGAAATAATAATGTAATAAATGATAGTATAAAACCAATTTTATGTGTTGATAGTATAAAACCAAATATAGAAAATTTTTTAATACATTTGAATAATAATGAAACTGTAACTTTGTTCCCTAAAAAAAAGAATGCTATTTATCAAGTAAAATATAATAATAATATATTTGTTTTTCTTTATGATTCTATTGCTGGAAATATTAGCAAAGATACATTAGAATTGTGTATAAAAGAAATAAAATCCAAACGAATTTATAACTATGGAGAGCCTTATAACCCAGTAAGAGGAAAAATTATTTACGATTCTGAGCAAATTTATTTTGTATATTTATTTGATAACTTTGATAATAGTGTATACCCAATTGCGTCAGATAAAATTACATTTTCAAAATTAAAATTTACAAACAAAGAAAATTTGATTTATATTTCTGACATAACAGATAATTTTATACTAAAGCCAAAATAATACCAAAACGTCTCAAACACATGATTTACAATGTCATAAATACAAATTTAACCACCCTCGAGCGCCCCATTTACGGCAGCTCCCGTTTGGGGATCATGAATAAAGCTGTTGTATTTAACCTAACCGGTGGCTTAGTGAGCAAATCCAACAGCACAATTGGGATTAAGGAGTACGAATTGAGTGATCATTTGGGCAATGTGAACGTGGTTATTTTAGACCGGAAAACCTACAGTGAACCAAATTTCTGGGCTTATTTCAAATCATTCACCGACAACTACCCCTTTGGCTACCCAATTAGTTTTAGAACACACGGTACCGGCTATCGGTATGGGTTTAATGGGCAGGAGATGCATTTAAATAAAGCCTTACATAAATGGTTCGGTACAGGTTGTTCTGATATAAAATTTTTAAAAAATAATCATCATGGTTGGTAAAATAAGGTTATTATTCATATTTGGAATTTTCATTTTCGGATGTAGTCCAAATAAAGTCAAAACCGAATTAAAATCAGATCAATTTGACACTATTAGGTTTTGCGAAAAAATTCTAAATCAAATTACAGAAAAAACAATTTTATTAAAAAAGGACTCTACCATTAATTACATAGATATACTCAATACTTTTAAAGATACTAGCAACACAGGATCTTTCTTTGTTGCTCCGTTTTCAATTGGATCTAAAGAAAAAATTAATGATTCATTGGAAATGATAAAATTTTTCAATTTTAATCAAGATTATATCATTTTTATTCACAAAAAAATTGGGACAGTTTTAATTATTAGGACAGATGTAATTTTTAAAAATGAAAATTATTTAACATTTCATTCAAAATATAAAACTCAACAATGGGATACTTTATGTAATTATTTGAGATTATATTATGTGCATAAAAGAGAAGAAATGCTCAATGTACTTGAAAAAAAATAATAACTCATTAAAAATGAACCTTAACGGATTACATAGAGAACCCACCACCCAAGAGCGCCCCATTTATGGCAGCTCCCGGTTAGGGATAAGGAAAAAGGCAGTAATGTTTAATATGCTATTGAAGATTAGTTAAATCATGCCATCAAATGTTTCAATTATGAAAAAATTAGCACTATTATTTCTTTGTATTTCTAATTTTATTCTTTTGTTTGGACAACATGAACAAAATAATATTTGTTTTACGTTTCAAGATAATACTAATGAAATTATAAAACCAACCAAAGTTGAAATAATTGATAATACCGGATCCATATTTTTATTAGATCAAAATTATTGTTTTAATTATGTTAAAGATTCTATATATTCATTTGTTATTAAAGTTGAAGATGCTCAATTTTACTTTTTTGAAAGACAATATTTAGCACCCATTCATTTCATAAATGATACCATTGTATTAAATAGAATGGAACAAAAAATTGTATATTTATTAAATATTCAAGATCATAAAAATATTGATAAAGAGATTTTAGAATTTAAATTATTTTTAAAAAATAAAAATTTTAAAAATATACTATTACGGGTAGATTTAGAATCATCTGATTTAAAAGAAATTAAAAAATTAATTTCAAATTTGTCTGAAATCTTCATTGATAATATAATGGATAAAAATATAAAAAATCCAATAATTACAATCTGCTTTGAGAAAACAGAAAAAAAATTCATATTGATTGAATTGAGTAATTGATTAACCACAAGAATGAAAAAAACAATTTTATTTATTAATTTACTATTGATATGTTTGTTTGTTCAAGCACAAGATCAATCCATAAAAAAAGTCCAAAGGTATATTAATCATCAACATGGATTTTTGTTTGAAAAATTAAAATTGAAATCTGTAAAAATCATCAAAGAATATTCTGATATTGAAGAATTTGGATATCTTAAAATAATTGAGCCGATTTGTTTTTCAGATAGTAACGTACTAAGTACATTGAGAGCTGTAATAGGGGATGAACCCATAATAGATTCATCTGAGACACATGAGCCATTTGTAAATTACATAACAGAATTTAGTTTTGAAAAAGATACTTTATTTGATGTCGTTGTGAGTATATTAAATATGGCTCCAACTTCCTACGAACAATATTTCCATTTTCTTTTTAACAAAGATTTTGATTTAGTAGCAAATGTAGAAATTTTTACTATGTTTTCAGATTTTATTGGTGATTTTAATGGAGATAATGTCTTAGATATACTTGTAATGAATTGGACATGTGGAGAAAAAGCCATTCTAATGAGTTATATTAATAATAATTTTATCCAACAAGATGATTATCAATTATATGTTTTTTATGATGAATCTCATTTTCTCCCTATTATTGATAAAAAAAGAACTAAAATCGTATGGAAATCAATAACACAAAATTTAAAAACAACTCTTTGACTTATAATAATTAGTATCCCAATTTATTTTATATCATTGTCCTTCAATCTCAACCTCATGAACCTTAACGGATTGCATAGAGAATCCATCACCCAAGAGCACCCCATTTACGGAAGCTCCCGATTGGGGATAATTAAAAAGGATCTCAAAAGTCTGCCGTCCGCCGTCCGCCGTCTGCCGACTTATTATAAAACTCCAGAATAAAATGAAAAAAATTATATTAAGTATTATATTCTCAATTCAAATATCATTATGTCTGTCACAAAACTACTCCACTATGGATGTATTTGACACATCAAAAATAAACATTTCTAATCGTTTTGGGAAGCAAGGAGTGTGGATTTCAGGGACTAATCATTTTCTCACAAAAGCAACTTTTTTTAACAATATTTTAAATGGAAAATATGAGTTATTTCTATCAGAAGATACCATTTTAGCATCATCATGCAATTTTAAATTGGGTGTTTTAGATGGTCCATATCAATCTAATTATGAAAATGGTAAAATTCAATTAGAGACCATTCTTAATGATGGAATAATTAATGGGGTAACAACTTATTATGGATATAATGGTGAGGTGCTATGAAAGTATAAAATGAAAAATGGAATGTTAGATTCTTCTTACAAAGAAACATATATTAATGATTCTATAAAATTTAAATTAATTAATGATATGTTTGGAAATTTTCAAGGTTATTTAAGCAAGAATGAACTTTTTCCCAAAATTGACACATTGGATATATACATTGATAACACATATAAGAAAAGGGAAATTTTTATTAACAATAAGATTCATAAAGTTCAATTTTTTAATTCTGAGATCATAACCTATGAAATATATTTTTTAACAAATTACGGAAATAAAGACGAAAATGTTGATATTCAATACTTATCATTTCAATATGATCTTTATCCGGTAATGTATGAAACTGTACTAATTAAAAAGTATTCCTTTTACAAACCCAACTTATTAATATATATATATATTGGGAAAAAAGACAATCAAACTTGTCAAATAATTTATTTTAACAAAAAAGGAAAAATAAAAAAAATACGGTATGGGAGGACAAATATTATTTTTTAATGAATTATAATCAGATACATTCATTGGTTAAGTCCAAAACTTATTTGATTTTTTATTATCCCCAATATAATATTCCGGGAAAGTGTGGAAACTGTTCGAATAAAAAAATACTGTTTTAGTAACATTTTCATATTGTGCATGTTATAAAAAATTATTTCCACACTATCCCGGAACTATTTAAATCACCCTAATTTTTAAAATTAAAAAAGCAGCACCAGTATGGGGATCTAGAACAAGGATATCAAAAGTCAGCCGTCCGCCGTCTGCCGTCTTTTTTGTTCCTTAATGACGAAATTTCACATTTATATACTTTTTCGTCAATAAGAGAAAAAAGGACAAACTCAAACGGACTGAAGAGAACGGACCGCAGTCATTTTTTTTATACTTTTGCTCTTTCAATTAAATTGTGAGATCATGAAAAAGAATCTATTTTTAAAATGGATGATCATCATCACCATTTTAATCCCATTAATGGGATCTGTCGGGGCTTCAAATCCTGGTATTTCATTATTCAGCCGGGATAATTCAAATTTTGCATTCGGACCGAAAGCTTCATTTCATTTCAACAAACTCTATTTCGATCAGAACTTTACCTCCTCTTTTGAACCTGGCTTTGAAGGGGGCATTTTTATCCGTTTTGGGGCTAAATGGTACATGCAACCGGAACTTTTATACTCCTTCAGACAAACTAATTTTGAAGTTTTGCTCGATGAAGTAAACACAAATATTGCCGCACAAAACCACTATTTGATTTTGCCGGTTATTATTGGATGTAAAATTGTAAATGGGGAAAATTCAAACATCAGACTCCTTTTCGGGCCTAAGTTTGCTTACAGATTAGCAACCAACAAACCTGAGTTTGAAGAGATCCTAAAACCATTTGAGTATGGTTGTGAAGTGGGTGCCGGGTTAGATGTCTGGATTATTACACTCGACCTGAGCTATAACTTCTATTTCAGTCAAAGCAATACCGATGCCCTTGCTGAAAACATCTTACACCAGTCGATGTTTAATGCGAGTTTAGGAATTAAGTTTTAGCTCCCATTTCCAGGCACTCATCACCATTTCTCTAATCCCTTTTTCAGCTTTCCAGTTCAGTTTTTGTTCGGCAAGAGTAGCATCTGCCCAAATCTGTTCTATGTCGCCTGCTCGGCGGGGAGCGAATCGCCAGTTCAGTTTTATGCCGGTTTCCTGTTCAAAAGCACGGATCACTTCTAAAACAGAATACCCTTTACTGCACCCAATATTGTAAAATTCCAGGGATTGTTCTATTCTTTTATCTATCATTCTGCACAATGCGGCTAAGTGCGCTTTGGCTAAATCAACCACATGGATATAATCCCTAATAGGAGTCCCATCGGGTGTTTGATAATCGTTTCCGTAAACTTTGAGTTCTTTTAGTTTTCCTATAGCTGTCTGACAAATATAGGGCATCAAATTATTAGGAACACCGATGGGTAATTCGCCAATGAGAGCAGTCTCATGTGCTCCAATTGGATTAAAGTAGCGGAGTGATATTGCACTTATCCCAGGGTACGCTTTGATCGTATCGTAAATAATCTCTTCTGCAATTCTTTTTGTATTTCCGTAAGGAGAATTTGCCGGTTGTAATGGAGATTTTTCAGTTACCGGTAAAACGGCAGGTTGTCCATAAACAGTGCAGGAAGATGAAAAAACAAAATGGGGTACTTTGTAATTTTTCATCATTTCCAACAAATTTATCAATCCCACAATATTGTTTTCGTAGTAATAAAGGGGTTTTTCTACTGACTCTCCCACTGCTTTAAAGGCAGCAAAATGGATCACCCCATCAAATGGTAAATTATTCTCAAAATAAATTTTAAGATCTTCTTTATTTAATAAATCTAATTTGGTGAAATGGGGTAGTTTCCCGGTTATCTCTTTTATTTGATCAATAACATAAGCAGTTGAATTGGAAAGATTATCGATAATAAAAACTTCATAACCTGCATTTAATAATTCTACAGCGGTATGAGATCCAATATATCCGGCACCTCCGGTAATCAATATTTTCATTTTAATTTATGTTGGACAATTAGTACATGCTTAAACAAAATAATAGAATAACAAAAATACAATATTTTTTTAGTAATGATATTCGATTATTAGGCTAATTTAATAATGGCAAATTAGATTCCCTCAGCAATGAAAAATCTCCTCCATGGTATGCCACCATTCTCCAGGGTTGAGATGTAAACTTTCCTGACAAGGATCGGTTTCTTGCCACCATTTTTGAGTCATAGGATCTGAAGCCATTTTCTTCATATCTTGTTCAAAATCAGACCCCATATATTCAAAATAGGCAAAAAGAGTTTCCTTATTCAATAGAAAAATGGAATAGTTTCTAATATTACAAGCATCAATCATCTCAAGCACTTCAGGCCAGGGATTGCGATGGAGTTCCAGATAATACTCCAATTTTTCAGGTTTTACCTTGATAACTTGTCCAAATCTTCTCATGCTCTTCTGATTCTAATTTTTAAGGTATTGGGAACTTCTACTTCTGAGAAAAGAGCTAAATAGCCTCCGCCACCGGCACCACATAATTTATAACCCAGTATATAATCCGGAAGGTTTTGAATAGCAAACAGAACCTCATCGGTTAGCATATTGGGAAACATGGCAGTTTGTGCATTAAAACTCTCTACTAATGCTTTACCTACAGCAGATGAATCTTTTTGCATAACCCCTTGCCATAATTTATCAGCCGAAATAGCCAGATTTTTTGCTTTAGGAGTATCAATGGATGCATCAGAAGTAACATTCAAATTGTTGATTCTTGGATTTAATGCCAACAGATAGATTCTTTGTTCTATCCAATCCAAAATATCCTTATCATTCACTGATTCAATATATTCAGGCCAGAATGCACCGGAATTGTAGTATAGATAATTGAGACCGGGAAATACGATTCCTATTGCATCCTGAGAACCACTGATGTAAGTTCTTCCCGGTTCATTTTCATAACAAAACAATATTTTAGCTAACTGATTTACATCACCTTCAGGAATATGGGTTTGCCATATATCGATCGCTTTTTTACGTGTACTGGTACTCATTCCACTTCGATCATTAAACTCATAATCGGGTTCAATGCTAATCGTGATAACAGGACCCGGATAAAACCGGGAAACGTCAGGTTGATCAAGCCAACCACCTGCTAAATCGATTCTATAGGGAATGTAACACTCTTTTCTTAATGCAGTTGTACTTCTTGCAGGTAACCCAATATGTGGTATTCGTTTACTGACCACGTACTCAACCCCGATTTCCTTACATAAGCGCTCTTTATCTATCGAGTGACCATCTTCATTCACAAACAAAATATCTGCCTGTAAATGGATTAAATCATCTTTAAAATCGAGAATTCCTGAGCCAGTATTGATAAATGCATCTTTTACATATTTCAAAGATTTCACCATATACAATCTTTCTGATTCCGGATTAATGGTTTTTCTTCCTTTTAAATCAAAAATAGTTTTATCAGATCCGATGCCAACATACAGATCCCCTAATAATGATGCTTCTGCAAAAAAGGCTACATGTCCTGAATGTAACATATCATAGCACCCTGAAACAAAAACTTTTTTTCTCATGATTTTAATTCTTTTTTCCTTACAAAAAGGGAAAATATAAAAATAATACTAAAACAAACCAAAGGGATAATAAACCCTATTGCCATTTTGGAATCACCAATCCAGCCCATCAGAGGTGGAACAATAGCTCCTCCCACAATAGACATGATGAGAAAGGAAGATCCTTTAGATGTTTGATTTCCGGCATTTTTAATAGAAATAGCAAAAATGGTCGGAAACATCACGGACATAAACAGATAAGTTACAATAAGGGCATAAAAAGAAACATGTTCAATAGAAAACACGACTAAAATCATACAGATAATTGCCCCAAAGGAAACCCATTTAAGGAGCGATTCAGCTTTCATTTTCAATAAAATCAAACTTCCTAAAAGACGACCTGCTAAAAATAGCGACATACCGGCTAATGAAAGAATAACAGAAGCATCACGTGGAGTAGGGCTAGCATTTATTTCAATTACATAATTGATAAAAAAACTATTGATTCCTGTTTGTGCTCCAACATAAAGAAATTGAGCAAATACTCCAAATAGAAATAATTTGTTTTTAAACAGACTTTCATTTTCTTCAACGATCATCATCTTTTCATATTCTATAGGGATTTTGGGAAGCTTAATACATAAAAAGAGAAAACCAATTAATAAAACAAATGAGCCTAAAATCATATAGGGAACAGAGACACCACCTTGTGTTCCATCCTCATTAAAAATTAAAAGTCCACCCACTAATGGTCCAACAATCCATCCCAATCCATTAAAAGATTGAGCAAAATTAAGACGAACTGCACCATTTTCAGGGGATCCCAATGCTACAATATAGGGATTTGAAGCGGTTTCCAGAAAGGTTAATCCCGAACCGATTACAAAAAGGGAGAAAATGAAAAAAGGGAAAGAGCCAATATAATCGGCAGGAATAAATAAAAAGCAACCGATAGCAAAGAGGAACAGTCCAAAAATGACACTTTTTTTATATTTAAATTTTCTTATAAAGATTCCCGCCGGGATTGCCATCAGAAAATAGGCAAGATAAACGGCCACCTGAACCAAAGCTGAACGCGATTTAGAGATCACCAGTACATCTTGAAAGTGTTTATTGAGTACATCTAAAATACTATGAGCAAAACCCCATAGAAAAAAGAGAAAAATGAAAAGAATAAGCGGGAGTAAGAATGTTTTTTTATTCATAAATATTCAATTTTCAAAATAATCGCAAAAATACAAATTAATGTACTCAAGTGCTCAAGTGCTCGTGTGCTCGTGTGCTCGTGTGCTCGTGTGCTCATTTTTCATTTTTCATTTTTCATTTTTCATTTGCTAATTTGCTAATTCACTAATTTGCTAATTCACTAATTCTCTTAACCTTTCTTTTGGTTTGAACTAAAAAGATTCCGGTGATTACAATAATGATACCCAAAATTTTATTCCATGTTACAGATTCTCCGTAGAAAACAAATGAGATAAAGGCAGTCAAAACAGGAATTAAATTGGTGAATATGTTCGCTTTTGCGGTCCCTAAGGCTCTAACACCATTGATATAAAGAACAAATGCAATAGAAGAACAAAATACTGCCAGAAGGATTAAAAAGAGTAAATTTTTAGGGTCATACAATGCATCTGATTGAACAACCAATTCATGGCCTGAGTTCATGATGAGCAATATAGGAGTAAAAGCAATTAATCCAATTAAATTTTGCCAGGTTATCACCAAAATGGGATGATAATCGTGAGGAATTTTATTGAGAAAGTAATTGTACCCTATTGTAGAAAAAACGGCACCAAACGCTAATGCCACGCCACCAAAATGGATCGTTGATTTTATGAAATCGGGCATTAACATGATCACAATCCCGAAAACAGAAAGTACAACACCCAACATGTTTTGTTTGGTTAGTGTTTCTTTAAGGAAATAGTAGGCAACCAATGCCATAAATAATGGAATGGTTGCAATGATAACAGAAACAATGGAAGGGTCGGTTAATTTTAAGCTATAGGTTTCAAATAGAAAATAAACCAGTGGTTCAAAAAAAGATAAGCCTAAAAACAGGGCAATATGTTTTTTAGATATAAAAAACTTTTTTTTATAAAGGAAAACTGAAATGGATACAAATATGATGGAAGAAATCAATAATCTTACAAAAATGATAAATATGGGATTAAAACTGACCAATAAGTGTTTCGTAAGTACAAAAGAGGCACCCCAAAAAAGCATGGCTAAAAAAAGGGTGAAGAAATGGATTTTTTTGATTGATTTCATGTTTGTAAACAAAAAAAGAGGATAAAAATCCTCTTTTTCATTGTATTGGGATATCTGATTATTCTTTTTCTTCAGTTTGATTATCTTGGCCCTGTTTATCGGTTTGTTCTGTTTGCTCAGTTTTTGCAGGTCTGGATTTTTTATAATCATTTTGTACTTTAATTGCAGTAGTTAATGATAAAATCATAATAAGTGCAGCAATAGTCCAGGTTGCTTTTTCAAGAAAATCGGTAGTTTTTCTAACACCTAAAACTTGATTTTGTCCGGCAAAGTTAGAAGCTAACCCACCCCCTTTTGAATTTTGAATTAATACTATAAATGCTAATAGTAAACTGGCAAGGATAATAACGACTACTAGAAAAGTTAACATAATTTTTTGTTTTTTTATTGATTTGACTCTTTATTTTTAATCTTTTTAATTTGGTCTGCAAAATAACTATTTTTTTCCGGAAAAAGCAAGCCCAATTTTTTTAACATTTTTTCCGCTTTTCCAACGTATCCCTGTTCAGCATAAACCATTGCTAATGTTTCACTTACAAGTTCAAAATCATCAATATTGACCTCATTTTCATAGTTAATATTGGGATTATGTCTGGCCGGATCGAAGATCATTTTCGGAGGATTTTTCGTAAATCTATCAATTAAGCTCGAAATTTCATCCTGAATAACCGGAGTTGGAGAGTCTGAAGAAATGATTGAGATGGCTTCCTTTTTCATTTCTAACTGCAATTTAGGTAACTCAATTTTTGATTTTAAAATTAAGGACCTATTGGGCATGGAAAGGAGCACTTTTCCTTTAATTTTATCAAATTCTTTAGAATTATGATCTTGTAAAAGTTTAAGATAAAACAGATTGACAACTGAAGAGGCAGGAAAGCGTGCGTATAAGTCGGAAAGTTGTTCAACAATAGCCCCAATCTCATGAGAATAGTCAGCAAAATAGTCTGTAAAAATTAAACTTTTCATTTTTATTCTATTTTACCAGTTTACAAATGCTTTATTGAAAATCTCTTCTGTCAGGGCTTCATTGATTTCTGTGACTAAACCACCTTCAATGGATGTAAATGAAAGTGTACTCAAATAATCAGTATATCGGGAAAAAAGTTGTTCAAAATTTTTAGATTCATCAAATTTATTGACAAACTTAACCCGAACTGATATGGTTAATCTGTTCATGGCAGCTACATCATTTCCTTGAATGGCAACAGGAGTGATCGAATAGGAAACAATATTCCCTGTCAATTGATAATCTGCATTTTGGGAATTTGTGATTGATAGAGGTGTCTGACTTTGAATTCTATCTTTTAAGGCATTCGTAAATTCTTGACTTAAAGCAGGATTTACAAGATTGGCATTATTAGGAAATGTTGCAATATAACAAGTTTTTGCTCTGGGATCAATCGTTCCTCCGGTTGTGGACACGTTTACAGTCAAGCCACAAGAAGCCACTATCAGTATAATTGAAATAAATGCAACGTATCTTTTTATCATATTAATTTATTAAGATCCAATACCATACTCCCGGATTTTTCTATATAAAGTTCTTTCGGAAATACCTAATTCATCTGCTGCAGATTTTCTTTTATTATTATGTTTTTCCAAAGCTTTTTTAATCAGCTCTTTTTCAGCTTCCATCAATGAAAATTGATCATCAATCAAAATATGATCATTGGGATTTAAGTCTTCAATTTCAAACTCATCTTCCTGATTATCGTAATCATCAATCTTTGATCTCATTGCATAATCAGAAATTTCCAAAGGTTTGCGGATTGGGGTTGCATTATGAGTTTCCTCTTTCATTTCAGAGATAATTTTTTTCAATTCTGAAACTTCCCTTTTTAGATCACCCAGAAACTTATAAATAATTTCTCTTTCAAACATCCCGGGAGCGGCCACATCCTGATCTTGTCCGAGCAAAACCGGAAAATTGGAAACATGAGGAGCTACCAGATATTTCTGCAAAACATCGGATTCAATAAGTCTGTTATTTTCAATAATAGATATCTGTTCGGTAATATTTCGCAATTGACGAATATTTCCGGGCCAGTTATAACTTTTAAGTGTTTCAATCGCCCGATCAGACAATTGAATAGCTGGAACTCTATATTTGAGGGCAAAATCTGAGGCAAATTTTGTAAAAAGTAAGAAAACATCATTTTTGCGATCTCTTAAAGGGGGAACCTGAATTGGAATTGTATTCAAACGATAATACAAATCCTCTCTAAACTTCCCTTTTGCAATTCGATCCGCAATATTAATATTTGTAGCGGCTACGACCCTAACATTTGTTTTTTGAACTATGGATGATCCCACTTTGAAATACTCTCCATTTTCCAAGACTCTCAATAATCTAACTTGAGTAGCTAATGGAAGATCTGCAACTTCATCTAAAAAAATAGTTCCCCCGTTAGCTACTTCGAAATACCCTTTTCTGGTATCAGCAGCACCGGTAAATGAACCTTTTTCGTGACCAAAGAGTTCAGAATCGATAGTTCCTTCGGGTATTGCACCACAGTTTACAGCAATATATTGTCCATGTTTATGGGTACTGTTATCATGTATAATTTTGGGGAAACTCTCCTTCCCTACTCCACTCTCTCCTGTAATCAGTACAGACAATTCCGTAGGAGCAACCTGAATAGCAGTATTGATGGCATGATCCAACATGGGATCAAAGCCAACAATACCGTATCTTTGTTTAATTGCTTGTAAAACAGGATTCATAGTTGATTAGTTCCAGGCGTTTAATGGTCTGTGTGACATCAAAGCGTTCACTTTTTTAGCAACGTTTTCGATCACTTCAGCATTATCAATATTACTGATCACCTCATCTATAAGGGCCACAATAGTTTCCATTTCAGTTTCTTTAAGACCGCGGGAAGTGATTGCAGGAGTTCCTACTCTGATTCCTGAAGTGGTAAATGGTGTTCTGCTATCAAATGGCACCATATTTTTATTGATGGTGATATCTGCTTTTACCAAAGTATTTTCCACTTGTTTTCCTGTAATATCCGGGAATTTTGTTCTTAAGTCGATCAACATCAAATGGTTATCGGTTCCACCACTGATAATTTTGTATCCTCTGTCCACAAATGCTTTAGCCATTGCATCAGCATTTTTCTTCACTTGTTTGATATAGTCAAGGTATTCATCTGATAATGCTTCGCCGAATGCAACTGCTTTAGCTGCAATTACATGTTCCAATGGACCACCTTGAACACCTGGAAAAACAGCACTATCTAAAAGTTGAGACATCATTTTGATCTCTCCTTTTGGGGTGGTTAATCCCCATGGATTTTCAAAATCTTTTCCCATTAAAATCAAACCACCACGTGGTCCACGAAGTGTTTTGTGAGTAGTTGTTGTAACGATATGACAATAAGGGACAGGATTATTCAGCAATCCTCTTGCGATTAAACCTGCAGGATGTGAAATATCACCCATTAAGATAGCACCAATTTGATCTGCAATCTCTCTCATTCTTTTCCAATCCCAATCACGGGAATACGCAGAAGCTCCCCCGATGATCAATTTTGGTCTTTCTCTCAAAGCCACTTCCTCCATGATATCATAATTGATCAAACCAGTAGCTTCCTCAACGGAATAAGCCACTTGTTTGTAAAGAATACCTGAAGAATTCACAGGAGAACCATGAGAAAGGTGTCCACCATGAGAAAGATCTAATCCCATAAAAACATCACCTGGTTTTAGGCAGGTCATTAAAACAGCCATATTTGCCTGAGCTCCGGAGTGAGGTTGAACATTAGCCCATTCAGCACCAAAAAGTTGTTTTGCTCTATCAATAGCAATTTGTTCTGTTTGGTCAACAATTTGACATCCGCCGTAATATCTTTTTGCAGGGTATCCTTCAGCATATTTATTTGTCAATACAGAGCCTTGAGCTTCCATCACTTGATTGGTAACAAAGTTTTCAGATGCAATCAACTCAATACCATGAGTTTGTCTGTTTTTTTCTTGTTCAATAAGATTAAAAATTTGAGTATCTCTTTTCATAATATCTATATTTTTTTAGTTTTCTATTGAAAATTATTTTTCGTACAAAAGTTTTTTTGAACCAAAATTATAAGCAATATACGCTTCGATATACGCTTTTTTGGCTTCATTTTGATACATTTGTTGAATGGGAGGAAAAAGAACATCTACCGATACTCCAATTTCCAGAGACCTTACGCGGGCGTTATCAGAGGCAAAATCAAAGAGTAAACCCATTTTACCATAGGCTCCGGGTCTAAATGCTAATTTATGAAATCTTTCATAAAAAGCGGCTCCACCAACAATATTGGACAAATCATGAATAGTGGGATCATATCTTTCCACTAAATAGATCAGGTCATATCCATTAGGTGATAAATAGGCAATCTCTAAATAGGTTGGCAAACCAATTCCTAAAGAGAACCCACCTGCAAAGAAATAACCAATCTCTACACCACCCCAATAGGGTTTATGATGGGTTGTATGTTCCCATTTGTAACCTGTTCTTAGAAAAAAAAGGTCATATAATTTACCATAACTAAATGATCGGGCACCTTCATAAGAATAATTAGTTCCTTTGATTGCTTTCTCATGATTGGAATAATCAAAATCAAAATCGAGCAAATGCTTATCTTTATAATTTGGAGTCCATCCAAATTTATAGCCAAATCCAAATCCTGAAGTATTTAAAAAAAGAGAGTAATAGTGTTCTTTGGCATACACCTGCTCAATTTCCACTTCCCCAACATCTTGTGCCATTATGGGTAATGAAAAAAGAAAAAATATAAACCATATTGTTATTCTTTTCACAAAAACTCTATTTTTTTATAAAATGGGATAACGTATGTATTAAATCTTTTGATTTTCGGATTTTTGAACTTCAATATACGAATAATGACCGTATGCAGCACATTTTTGACGTGTTTTACAAGACGAAAGTACAATTATTCCCACTAAAAAAATTCCTAATATTACAATAATTCTTTTCATTTTCGTTTATTATTTTAATTTTGCAAAGATAAACATTTTTAAGATTGATTTTTCAACAACTAATACATATTATAAAAAGAGTTTGTAAAAAACTTATATTCAACTTATTAACATCATTAATTGTTGTATATTGCAGCTTTTCGTGCCCTTTATATAGCCAGACCAATTCTCATATAAAACGTGAATTTTCCGATTCTATTACAAAAAAGCATCAAATTTTAGTTTTAATACCTCAAGAGGAACAGTTTTTTTTAAAAACAATATTAAAAAGTTCAAAAACAAAAATTGATTATCCGGAATATTTAGTTTTGGGAGAACAAATTTTAAAAAAACTGGAAAAAACGGGGTATCCATTTGCATCTGTAAAATTGGATTCATTAGAATTTGAAAACGACACCCTTTTTTGTCAAATAAAACTAGATAAATCAAAATATATCACCTATGATTCCATAATTTTAAAAGGAGATCTAACATTGTCCAAATCCTATTTGCAATCCTATTTGCAATTTAAAAAAGGAAATGGCTATAATGAATCTGATATTCAAAAAATCTCAAAACGAATTTCAGAGCTGCAATATGCAATAGAAATTCAACCCTTTGGAATCGAATTTGTAGAAGAGAAAGCAAATTTATATCTATTTCTTAACAAAAGAAAGATCAATCAATTTGATGGAATCGTTGGATTTGCACCGATAAATCAAACAACCGGAAAGATTGGATTTACGGGAGAGCTCAAATTAGCATTGGTTAACACATTTAAAATTGGAGAATCGGTCTATTTGCGATGGAACGCCCCAGAAACGATGTCTCAATTATTAGATATTGAAACTAAATTTCCTTATTTATTTAAGACACCATTTGGAGCTGACTTTTCTTTTCAATTGGATAAAAAAGACACGAGTTATATAAAGATGAACTCCAATATCAGTGTCAACTATTTTTTTAATGGGAATAATTTTTTAAAAACATTTATAGATTATACCACATCAAACCGACTAACCACAAATGAAAACAGCTCTGATAGTACGTTCGGAAACTTAACAAAAACGATGTATGGAATAGCTTTATACTATAAAAATTTAGATTTCATATTTAATCCCAGAAAGGGGGTTCAACTCATTGTATCTGCATCAATGGGTAAAAACAATACAGATTTGGAGATTAGTTTGAGTCGGTATGCCATTATTGGAAATGGCAAAGGATTTATCCCCATTTATAAAAACATTGTGGGTATGATCGGCTTACAGAGTGGTTTTTTATTAGGAAAATCCTTATATAAAAATGAGATGTTCCGACTCGGTGGGACAAATAGTATCAGAGGATTTGATGAATTGAGTATTTATGCCGATCAATATGTTTTTGGAACTTTAGAGATTCGCTATATCATGAGTAAATTTTCCTATTTTAATCTTTTTTGGGATGGAGGTTGGTATCAACAAAATATCGGTGATCAAATATTATCTGACACACCTTATGGATTTGGAATAGGGATTGCCTTTGAAACCAAAGCAGGGATATTTAATCTCAGTTACGCATTAGGAAAACAAATGAATAACCCTATTTCACTCAAAACGGGAAAAATCCATTTTGGAATTGCGGTACAATTTTAGTGAAATGTGAATAGTGATTAGTGAATAAAGGTTGAACGCTACGCAGTTTAAAGTTGAAGGTTGAATCGCTTCGCAGTTTAAAGTTGAAGGTTGAACGCTTCGCTGTTGAAATCTTTAAACCTTTAAACCATTAAACCTTAAACCATTAAACTCTTAAACTATTCACTATTAGTTATTCACTATTTGGGCATTCCGGCTCGCAGGCTCGCCGTCGGTCTCCGCCTGCAAGCCCGCAAAGGAAGAAGCCGTAGGGATGCAGGGAGTTATAGAGCGAGCCTGTGAGCTACTTTAACGACCATGCAGTCCCTCGGCTTTTTACTGCGGACTTGCAGGCGGAGACCGACCCTTTGGCTAGCGACGGGGAACATTTAGAATTATTGTTTGTATTGGATTGAGCGCAGCCAAAGGGGAATGCCCTGATTAATAAGCTAATGTGATAATGAGATAATAAGCTAATGTGCTAATGAATATTGAATAATGAATAATGGGACAAGTGTTGAATGGTTTAAAGGATTAAGGTTTAAAGGATTAAGGTTTAAAGGATTAAGGTTTAAAGAGTTTATTGGATTTTCATCTTTAAACTTTAAACAGCGCAGTGTTCAACCCTTAAACAGCGCAGCGTTCAACCTTTAAACCTTTAAACAGCGAAGCGTTCAACTTTAAACACCTGTTACTTCTAAATTAATCTATTCCTTTAGCCCTTCGCCTTTCGCCTAAATTATCTCATTAGCTTATTCGCTTATTAGCTAATTATTTTTTGTATATTTGCACCCCAAAATTAAACCATAACCAAAAATTCATGAAAAAGCTTAGTTTATTTATCTTCACTGCATTACTGGCTATTTTAACCATTTCCGGGAATGCTCAGGTAAATCCTGTCAAATGGGAGTTTAAAACCGTAAAAATCAATGATTCAATAGCAGAATTACAGTTTGTTGCCAAAATTGACAATAAATGGCACTTGTATGCTCAACAACATACCGGAATGGAATTACCTTTGGTTTTTACATTCAAAAACAGTTCAGATTTTAAATTGATTGGAAATGTTTTGGAACCAAAACCTAAAGTTTCCTACGATCCGGTTTATAGTGATACTTCTAAATATTATGTAAAAGGAGTTACTTTTAAGCAAAAAATACAAATAAAAACCAACAAACCTTTTGAATTGAAAGGTGATTTATCCGGACAAGCTTGTATTGATGGCAAATGTGTCCCTATTGACCGTAAATTTCAATTTAGTGTGAGTGGTTTTGAAAACTTAAATCCTGCACCTGTTCAAAATGCTGAAGTTACTTCTACTGAAGTTAAAGAGCTTCCTTCTCAGGATATCAAAAATACAGAAACTACAAAAGAGGAACCTAAAAAAGGCACAGAAGAATCATTATGGAAATTTTTCATTACTGCAGTTTTAGGTGGTTTAGTTGGCTTACTGATGCCTTGTGTATTTCCTATGATTCCAATGACCGTATCTTACTTTGTAAAACTAAAAGAAAAAGCTAAATTTTACGCAATCATATTTGGACTTTCTATTGTTCTTATATTCCTAATTATGGGTATCGGTTTGTCAGCGATTTTTGGACCTGAATTTGCAAATACATTAAGCACACATTGGTTTCCTAATATACTATTTGCAATTATTTTTATCATTTTTGCTATCTCTTTACTTGGTTATTTTGAAATTGCTTTACCAAGTAGTTGGGTAAATAAATCTGCAAAAATGGAAAATAGGGGCGGAATTATAGGTGTATTTTTCATGGCATTAACATTGGTTTTGGTGTCCTTTTCATGTACTTTGCCTATTGCAGGAACTGTAGCATTAAACTCTGCTGGTGGTTCATTTTTTAAACCCATCATAGGAATGTTAGGCTTTTCTCTAGGAATAGCAGTTCCATTTACTATTTTTGCATTCTTTCCCGGCATGTTAAAATCATTGCCTAAATCGGGTGGTTGGATGAATACGATGAAAGTAGTTTTGGCATTTATAGAATTAGCTTTTGCACTTAAATTTATCAATACTCCAGACCAGACTTACCACTGGGGACTTTTAGACAGAGAAGTTTATTTAGCTATCTGGATTGTAATTTTTTCACTTATGGGGTTATATCTACTTGGTAAAATCCGTTTTCCACATGATGATGAGATGCCGGTTCAAAATAGTTGGTTCAGATTTTTCTTATCAATAGCTACATTTTCATTTGTAATGTATTTAATTCCAGGCATGTGGGGAGCTCCATTAAAAATGATTTCCGGTTGGTTGCCACCTGCAACTACACAAGATTTTGATGTGAATCGTAATGTTGAAGAGGAAATTTTAAATTTAAAAGATTTTATTAAAAAAAATAAAATTTCAGGAGGTGAAACTTCCTCTACTGAAACTGAAATGCCTAAATATGCTGCAACTTTACATTTACCTAGTGGAATAAAAGGTTATTTTGATTATGATCAAGCCTTAAGAGTGGCAAAGAAATTAAACAAACCACTTTTTGTTGATTTCACCGGTCATGGTTGTACCAATTGTAGAAATGTTGAAAATGCAGTATGGACCGATCGTAAAATTAAAAATTTATTCAACGAAGAGTTTGTTTTAGTGTCACTTTATGTTGATGATAAAACAATTGTTTTAGACCCTGAAGATCAAATAAAAGATCAGGATGGTGAAATGATCACCATGTTGGGCAAAAAGAATAGTTTTATTGAAAATACAGTTTTCAATATGAACTCTTTACCCTGCTATTTCATTGTTGATATAGATGGTTCCATATTAGCAGGTCCAAAAGAGTATGAATTAAATGTGGATAAATATTTGAAGTTCCTTGAAAAAGGGCTTGCAGAATTTCAAAAGAAACATGCGAAATAATCGATAATGAACGATTTTTTTGATATATCCGGATTTGCACTCCATCAATATGCCTGGTTGGCACTTGGTGGGGTGCTTTTCTGTCTTTCCCTATTCTTCCATTTCAAAGGATGGGAGAAATTATCCCTTTTCTTTATCGTTTTTGCTGCTTTTGCTTTATTTATTTTTGGTGCTTTATTAGATCCCTTTTTAAATCTTTGGGATGAAAGAATTCATGCATTAGTAGCCAAAAACAGTATGGATAATTTGCTTAAACCGGAATTTTTTCAATATCCCTACGTTCCGGAGTGTAATTATTTGAATTGGACCAGTGCCCATATCTGGCTTCATAAACAACCACTATTTATCTGGCAAATGGCTCTTTCAATGAAAGTATTTGGAGTAACTGAATTTGCCGTTCGTTTTCCGAGTGTAATATTAGCAACTTTATCCGTTTTATTGGGATATCGGATTGGAAAACTATTAGTAAATAAAAATGTTGCTTACTTCACAGCAGTTTCCATAGCATTTTCGTGGTTTTTACTCAATTTAGTGAGCGGATACGAAGGAATTGAACATAATGATGTGAGCTTTTTCTTTTATGTATCAGCTTCGATTTGGGCATTCATGGAATATATCCATAGCAAGAGAAACTGGAAATGGATGATCCTGATTGGCATTTTTGCAGGCTCTGCAGTTCTCACCAAATGGCTTACCGGACTTCTGATTTTTTACGTTTGGGGTGTCTATATTTTAGCCACTTATGGTTTTAAAATTAAACAATGGAAAATAGGTCATGTTTTAATTGCCGTTTTTATTTGCTGTGCTATATTTGTTCCCTGGCAAATATTCATATTAACCCATTACCATGAAGCTGCTGTTTTTGAATATCAATATAATAGCAAACACCTTTTTGAACAAATTGAAGGGCAAAATACACACTTTTTCTTTCATTTTCAGAAAATACCATACTTATTTTTAGGATATAAGCATTTTACACCTGAAGGAACGCCATCATTAAGATCATTAGTAATTGTTATTAATTCGATCATTTTAATTTTTGGATTGATCCGATTTCTGTTTCATATCAAAAAAAGAAATATTAAAATCACCATTATTGCTACGCTTCTTTTTGTGTATCTGTTTTTCTCTTTTGCTACTACTAAAATGCCGGCCTATACGTTTTTAATAGGGATGGTTTGGTTTGTCAGTCTGGGAATGGTGATTGACTGGGGCGTTACCTGCATTCAGCATTGGATCAAAAAAAGATGGATCTATCAAAGCTTACAAGTGGTTTTTGTACTATTTTTTGTTATGTATATGTTTAATTTCACAAGAATCCGAAACTTGCATACCAATGAAATGTTTTGGAGACAAGATATGATCGCTAATAAAGCTGCTTTTTTGAGAATTATAGAAAAACTACCTAAAAATGCCATTGTATTTAACTTAAGAGGATCGGGAATCTATGGACATAACGGACAATATATTGAAGCATCTTTTTATCTTGATTGTGATGCTTATCCATTACCACCTAAAGAAGAAACTATTAAGATATTAAAATCAAAAGGGTTTGTTCCTGTTTATATTTCCAAACATCCACTACCTGACTACATTCTCAACGATCCAGATGCTATTTTTATTAATGAAGAGATTCTCAATGATTTATAAAATATTAATTTACTAAAGCATGAAAACAATTTACTTATTAGCACTCAGTATTTTATCCGGGTTATTATTATGGTTTTCTGAAGCTCCAATTGGATTTCCGTTTCTCAGTTTTTTTGCTTTCATTCCCCTTTTTTTTCTTAGTGATTATTTAATCAAAAAGTACAAAGGGTTCCCATTTTTTTTCGGAATGATATACTCCTACCCTGCCTTTTTAATCTGGAATCTATTAACCACCTGGTGGATTTGGTACAGTAGCAAAGAGGGTGCAACCGCTGCCATTGTATTGAATGCCCTCTTTATGAGTATGATTTTTGGCTTTTGGCACTGTTTTAAATCCTATAAGATTTCTAAATGGCTTGTTCCAATCATTTTTATATCTTTCTGGGCATCTTTTGAATACCTACATCTGAACTGGCAAATCACATGGCCTTGGTTAAACTTAGGAAACATTTTTGCACAAGCCACCAATTTTGTTCAATGGTATGAATATACCGGAACTTTTGGAGGTACGATCTGGATTTTAAGTGTTAATTTCTTATTATATTATGTCATAAAGAGTTATAATCTTTTCACTAAGGCAAAAAAATTTAAAGATCCTTTATCTGTTCCATTCAAAAAGAATTTTATAACCTTAAGCATTGTATCTGCTTCAGTTGTTATGATACCGATTATTATTTCTGTAATCATTTTTTCCAATTATAAAATTAAAAAAGAAAACGGCATTGAAGTAGTTATTGTTCAACCTAATACCGATCCATGGGAAGAACAATACCGAATGAGCAATATTGCGCATATCAAAAGAATTATTAAAACAGCCAAAACAAAAATTACAGATAAAACTACACTTATAGTAGCTCCTGAATCAGCCATTCCACATAATATTTCAATTACAGAATTAGTATCAAAAAATTACCCCAAAAATACTTATGAATATTATGGATTTTTGCTTCTGGACACCTTTTTCATGCATTACCCTAATTCAAATCTGATAGTTGGTTTATCTACACATCAAAAATACGATTCACAAAAAACTGCTACAACCAGAAATCCGGGTCAAGGGATCTATTTTGATGCTTTTAATACTTCAATTTGCTACAATAAAAATGGAACAGTAGGATATTATCATAAAAGTAAACTCGTTCCGGGAGTAGAAAAAATGCCTTATCCTCAAATATTCAAATTTCTTGAAAAATTAGTGATCAACTTAGGTGGCACCAGCGGTTCATTGGGTATAGACACTACACAACGTTCGTTTCTTTTAGCCGGAACAGATAAGACGATAAAAGTGGGAGCACCCATCTGTTATGAATCCATTTTTGGTGAGTTATTTGGTAATTTTGTCAAAGATGGAGCACAAATTATGAGTGTTATTACCAATGATGCCTGGTGGAAAGATTCTCCAGGACACAAACAACACTTCATCATGTCAAAGCTAAGAGCCATTGAAACCCGACGTTATGTAATAAGAGCTGCCAACACCGGAACATCTGCATTTATCAATCCATTAGGGGAAGTATCACAAGCCACGCCTTATGAAGTAAGAACCGCTATCAAAGAGGTTGTTTATCCAAACGATGAGATCACTTTTTATGTAAAATATGGTGACTATCTGGCTCGCATTTGTGTAGCCCTCACTGCATTATTTTTTCTTTTCGGGCTCTATTTATGGTCAATTAGAAAATTTAAAAAATAATTATATTTTACACTTCACAATCAGATGAAAAAAGATAATATTTTTATAAGTAGTGTCCAAAAAGAGTTTATTGAGGAACGAAAAATGTTATTTGACTACATTAACAATGATCCATTGTTAAGTAAATTTTTTAATCCATTTATTTTTGAAAATTTACCTGCTATAGACAAAAAAGTTGATGAGATCTATTTGGATGAAGTAAGAAAAAGTCAAATATATATTGGTCTTTTTGGCAAAGAGTATGGTTTTAAAACACCATCTGGAATATCTCCTACAGAAATTGAATATAATGAAGCTTGTAAACATTCTCTAACAAAATTAATTTTTATTAGTTCTCATTCAGAAAATGAAAGAGAAGAAAAAGAAAATTTTTTAATTCAAAAAGCTCAAGGAGTTGTTATTAGGAAAATTTTTAAAAGCATTGATGATCTAAGAACTTCTGTTTATGCTGCATTAGTAAGATATCTGGAAGAAAAAGAGATAATTGTATCCAAACCTTTTGATGCTTCATTTTCAGAAAACGCTATACTAGATGATCTTGATAAAGAAAAAGTATATCAATTTATTAGAATTGCTAAATCTAAAAGGGGGTTTCCATTAAATGAAACTGATTCAATCGAAAAAATTTTAGTTCATTTAAATTTAATTCAGTATAATAAAATTACAAATGCTGCAATTCTATTATTTTCTTATTATCCTCAAAGATTTTTCATTAATTCAGAAATTAGGTGTGCCTTTTTTTTAGGGAATATTATTGAAAAACCCATTACATCTTATAAAGTTTTTAAAGGTACAGTTTTTGAATTGGTAGATCAAAGTGTAGAATATGTATTATCCAAATTAGATTATTCAATCGAAACTCGTTCTATTGATATTCAAATTCCCGGTAACTATGAAATCCCAAAAGATGTTTTAACTGAGGCTATCGTCAATGCTATTGCACATAGAGACTATACCAGTAATGGAAGTGTTCAGATTATGATATTCAGAGATAGAATTGAAATTTGGAATCCAGGTAAATTGCCGTTAGGTTGGACTACAGAAAAATTAAAGGAAAATCATCCTTCCATTCCAAATAATCCATTAATTGCTGAACCGATGTATTTAGCAGGTTATATAGAAAGATTGGGGACTGGAACTTCTGACATGATCTCAAAATCAAAAGCAGTAGGTTTAAAAGAACCCACTTTTATTCAATCTGAAGAATTCTCAACTATCATATTTAGACGTAATCATATTACCCCGCAAGTTACCCCGCAAGTTACCCCGCAAGTTACCCCGCAAGTTACCCCGCAAATCAAGTTATTGATTCAAACAATTAATGGGGTATATAATAGGGAAGAACTTCAAAATCTGCTAGGTTTGAAAGATAGAGAAAATTTTAGAAAGTTATATATTGTGGAAGCGTTAAAACTAGACTTAATTCAAATGGTATTTCCAGATAAACCAAATAGTAAAAATCAAAAATATCAACTTACAGAAAAGGGTATAACATTACAAAAGGAATTAAAACAAAAATAAACGTAAATTCAAAAAATGAACTTTAGTCGGTAGTTAATTATGAAATGGTAGATCACAGTATTTTTATGGACAAAGAGAGTATTCTTTCACTAAATAATGAACCAATAGGTATTATGGGTGCCATGGAGGAGGAGATCTCCTCTTTAATGAAACTTATAGAAAATGTGCAGTCAGAAACAATAGGCGGAAGAACCTATTATTCCGGGAAAATCAATAATAAAGAGGTTGTAGTTGTCTTCTCCAAATGGGGAAAAGTAGCTGCTGCTATAACAGTTACAACGCTCATTCAAAAATTTCAGATTCAGGAATTGATCTTTACCGGAGTAGCAGGTGCCATTCATCCGGATTTGAAAATCGGAGATATAGTTTTAGGTAAACGATTGTTCCAACATGATATGGATGCCAGACCTATTATTCCACAATATGAACTACCCTTACTGAAAAAAATTTTTATTGAAACACCCCAATTGAAAATAGTCCAAACGAAAAAAGTAATTGATGACCTTTTAAATCAACAACATCTTTTACAAGTGATTACAAAAGAGGAGTTGCAACAGTTTGGTATTGAAAGTCCTAAAGTATATTTGGGTGATATTGCCAGTGGTGATCAATTTATCTCGGATGTAAACAAAAAGCACCAATTAAGGGCAACATTTCCGGACTTGTTATGTGTAGAGATGGAAGGTGCTGCAGTAGCTCAGGTATGTTATGAGTTTAATATTCCGTTTACGATAATTCGAACAATATCGGATTGTGCAGACCAACATGCGGAGATCAATTTTTTGGAATTTGTTAAAGAGGTTGCCAATAAATATTCGAGGGAGATTATTTTGAGATTAGTTTAAAAAAAATTTATTTCTATTTTCTTATATCAAATTCTTTTCTATATTTGCAAAAAAATTCAGAAAAATATCCCCATATGAAAAACGTATCAAAAATTGCAGCATTTGTTCTTAGCCTCACGATCTTATTGAGCGCTTGTACCGAAACCGAAACACCCGATTATAGAGATAAATATATGGGTTGTTACAACTTTACAATCTATCGACAAACCTATAGGATGATTGATAATGAAACTACTTTTGATACCCTTTATCATTCTGGCGTTTTTAATCTTTATCAACCCCAGGATGAAACAAATAATTTCTTTCCTTCTACTACAACATCATTAAATGTAGATTCATCTATGACAATCTATTTTCTTCCTGAAACACATATCACAACACAAATTGATGGTTCCGGAAATTTTATTACTAAAAGAAATCCAACTGCAAGTCATCAAATTGGGAGCATTGACAATAACGGAAATATCAATTTTGTTGTCGATTTTTGGCCCAGCCTTTCTTTTCATGACACATACACTGTAACCGGCTACAAAGTTTATCCCTAATAAAACAGAACATTTACCTGTCAAATGTTAAATGTTAAATGTTAAATGTTAAATTATTTAGTATCCTCTCCTCGCCCTTGCCTTAACCGGTATCACTTCTCCCCTACTCCTAATCTTTCCAGTTGTCTTTTTTGGAGTCGTTGGTGTTCCTCCAGTATTTTTTGTAGTCTTTACACTTCCTTTTCCTCCTGTCCCTTTTGTCCCTTTAGTAGTTTTAGGATTTTGAATAGTTGTTGGCTTATCAGTTTGATCTGTAGTTGATTCAGGAACATAAGCAGTGGTTCTTTTATAGTTTTTCATCGATTTTACCCGACTGATTTTGGAGGATAAATTGTGACCTCCTGTCGTGTAAAAATCATTGAATGTGATAATTACAGATGGAGTTTTTAAATATTTTGCGGAGTTTCCACTTAAATTACTTACAAAATAATTTTTAACTGATTGTAAATCCTGACCTAGCAAATCCAAATTATTCTTTCCAATGGCATTGATAAGCTCTCTTAACTTCTTGGCTTTCAGGAAAATCTGATAAGTCTCTTGAGAATTCACCCTCTCTCCTCGAGGATAGGCTAAATAACGGGAAACTTTATTCAACTGATCATCAGATAGTTGATTTAACATTTGTTTGGAAGCCTTTAACAATTTCTTCAGATTGTCAAAATCACTTTTTAAAAAATCCTTGTATATTTGCTCTTTTTGAGTGTCTGTGTATCGAACCGGATAGTTTAACTCATTCTCCTTCAATTTTTCTTCAATTTTCTTTTTGTGATACCCGTCAAATCTTCTTCTGGATACGGAATCTGCAATGTACTCAATTTGTTGATCCGTTAATGATTTGAAAATCTTCAATAAATTCTTTACAGGATTCAATAAAAGGTATGGCTTGTTTTTGGGAAAAGCGTTAAAAGTGTTTCCTTTGTAAGTGATTCCGTTGTCAATAAATAATTGGTATAATGCGGTATATTGAACCACTCTGGCTAAATCGGTATTTCCTACTGTTGAGAAATAGTTATAGGCTTTGTTTTCATAACTTCTGCCAATGGAACGTCCTGATTCAGGTGAATTGAAGTAGGAAACCGGCAAGGAGCCCGTTCTGTTTAAAGTATAAATGGTAACCTGATCTAAATCAATGGCATACATGGCATCAGCCGTATTCCAGTTATATACCAGCTCATTGATTCCCAACATTTTAAATAATGGCTGAGTGAAAGGATAATAGGGTGGTTCCGGATATTGATAGTTATATTCTTGAATGGTTCCTTTTTCTGACCAATCTTTTAAAAGAATATCCGTAATGGTCATCAAATGTCCAAACTCCGTATTTTCCAACTCTTTGCTGAGATAAGTAGGACACCAGTCTCTGCCATTATTCATTTTACCCGCCAGAAAATCGTTTACATCTAAACTTTGAGATAGTTCTTTTTCAGAAACTGAAGCTAATAACAGAATCGATTCCACTTGCAATGGTGGTAATTCTTCCAAAGGAGCTTCCCTTTCGCGGCCAATAATCACCAGCATAGCACTATCTGCTAAGGCTCCCAAAATTAAATCCGCATCCAATGTAAACTGCCGGATATAAGATAGTTGCTCTTTTAAATCACTTTTTTTGGAGATCGACCAGGCTACGAAACCGGGATTTTCACTGAAAAACACCCCTGTTTTTTTTGATTTAAAAAGATTTTCAACGGTATAGGTTTTGTTGGTATCTTTATTATCTAAGAATTTTTCATCATCTTCTATAAACCATTGGTTAAACTCATACAAAGAAATTTGATAATCAATATTCTCTTTTGAGTAGTAAATCCTCCCTTTCTGTAAGGGCAGATGAGTAATAGCTGGTTTATAATCAGACAAATAGAGCAGTTTGGAGAGTTTACTAATTCTGGAGTCCAGATTTTCTTGAGTAGCATTTGCTATTGAAATGATGATATCCGTAGAAAAACCATCATATCCCATTTTATGTTTTTTAGTTTCAACCGTATGGGTAAAATCTTTAAAAATAGATTTAATAGAGTCTATTTCAAAAAACGGGGAAGGATCAGAAATCAGGATCATTCTGCTGCTGTCCGGAAAGGAAGCCAATCCAATTGTTTGATAGTGATATTTGAATTGATCTCTAAAATCCTGATATATAGTATCCTTATGAGTAAATACATCTCTTGTTTCCATGTTCATATTTTGAGAGGGAATAAATTCAGTTTTAAAAAGGGTGGCTGTTTGTTTCTTTACGACATCTTTTAAGGAAGTGAAGTACCATAATGAAAGTAAAATTAAAAAACCAATAGTGACACTGGAGAGAATAATTGTTTTTTTCTTCATGAGAGAAATCTAGTTTAAAAGAATGGCTTTTATTTGATCTTCCTTTACGGAAATGGATGGAACAGGATCTCCAACGGCATTTAAAACAGTGACTTTTATAATTCCGGATCTGTTTTTTTTATCCTGATAAATCAATGGAATTAACTGATTGACCATCTCTTCAGAAAACACAGGAATTGAGTATAGTTTCTGAATATAGGCTGTTATTTGTTCCATTTCAGTTTGATGCAGAAATCCAAGATGGTGAGATAACTTGGTTTCATAATAGATTCCAATAGCTACGGCATACCCATGCGAAATTTCTGTTTGCTGACTCATATAATATGATTCTAAGGCATGACCTATGGTATGACCAAAATTTAGGATTTGTCGAATCCCATTATCCTGCGGATCCATTTTTACAATCCTATTTTTAGAATCTGCAACTTTTTGAATTAGTTCATCCGTAACCCATTTTTTTATTGATTCTATATTGTTTTTTTTCAAAACAATATCATTCCACAGAGTCGGAATGCCCAGCAACACCGATTTTATAAGTTCACCAAGACCACTAAGGAACTCCTCATCGGATAAAGTATCTAAAAATTGGGAATTGAGGATCACCAGATCGGGAAAGTAAATCGCACCCAATCCATTTTTAATATGGTGAAAGTTGACCCCATTTTTTCCGCCGTGTGCAGCATCAACCATCGCCAGTAACGTTGTGGGAATATTGATTAATCTTAATCCTCTTTTATAAAATGCCGCCACAAAACCGCCAATATCACTGATAATACCTCCACCCCAGTTGATGATTAAACTCCCTTTGTCAAACTCATTTTCAATCAAATAGTCAAAAATAAGCATGACATTATTCATCGATTTTTGCTCTTCTGAAGCTTGAATTGAAAAAAAATGAAATTCAATATTTTTTTGTTTAAAATATTGAATTTCAAAATAGTCTGGATACAGCGTTACTAATTTTTCGTCACAAATAACCAGCACCTTATGAACATCATGATTCAGAAGATAGGTTTCTAATTGTCTGTGTACGATATCTTCCATCTAATTTCTTCGATTTGAAAAAATCATGATATAATACAACAATGTGGCCAATGAAGCCAAAGCACCCACAACATAGGTTCTGGCTGCCCATTTTAAGGCATCTTGTGCATTGTCAGATTCTTGTCCTGTAGTGATGCCGGTTTGATTTAACCAGGCTAATGCTCTGTTGGAAGCATTATATTCGACAGGTAATGTGATAAATGCAAAAATGGTAGTTAATGAAAACAGAATGATTCCGGCTAATAAAATCCATTTACCTAAAAATGAAACATTTAATAAAATAATACCGGCAAATAAAATCCATTGCGCAAAATTTGATCCAAATTGAACAACAGGAACCAACGCAGATCTCATGGTTAGCCATTGATAGGCTGTGGCATGTTGAACTGCATGACCACACTCATGGGCGGCAACTGCTGCAGCAGATATACTATTGCTGTTATACACTGGTTCACTTAAATTTACCGTTTTGGTAAGTGGATTGTAGTGGTCTGTTAACTGACCGGGAGTACTGGTAACTTTTACATCATAAATACCGTTGTCGCGTAACATTTTTTCTGCAATTTCGCGACCTGTCAGTCCGGAACGTAAAGGTTGTTTTGAATATTTATTAAACTTTGACTTTAAAGTCTGACCGACAACTAAACTGAGGAGCATAAAAACTCCGAAAATAATCAAATACATAGTTTTTTATAGTTAAATGTTAATTTTCCTTTATATTGTTTTTCATGTTACAAAAATACATAGATTTTTTGTATTTTTGAAGTTAGTTTTGTATAACGTATATTATTCACAAAAATTATATAAATATGAAAAAAATGTTTATCCTTTTAACTTGTTTTTCAGGGTTAGTGGTTTGTTTTTCAGCATGTAAAACAAAAACCGAAAAACCTTTACCTGAAACCAAAAGTGAACTTCAAATGAAAGTGGAAGAGTTTGCTTTTGTCGATTTAACGGCTCCGGAGCTTATGGCTCAACTCTCAGAAAAAGAGAAACAGATTATCCCTATTTTTATTCAGATTGCTGAAATTATGGATCAACTATTCTGGAAACAAACATTTGGTGACAAATCGATTTTGGACACCATTAAAGATCCATATATGAAAGATTTTGCCATCATCAATTATGGACCATGGGAACGATTGAATAACGACAAACCATTTGTTCCCGGTTATGGAGCAAAACCTAACGGTTGTCAATATTATCCGCTTGATATGACAAAAGAGGAGTTTGAAGCATTAAAAGACAAAAATAAATCCAGTTTATATACCGTTTTACGTCGTGATGAGAACAATAAATTAAAAGCTGTTTGGTATCATGAAATATATAAAGAAGAGATCACTAAAGTGTGTGAATTATTGGATCAGGCAATTGAATTAGCTGAAGATTCAGGACTACGCAACTATTTGATTGAAAGAAAAAAAGCATTTTTAACCGATGATTATTATGCCAGTGATATGACCTGGATGGATATGAAAGATAGCAAAATTGATTTCGTTGTTGGTCCTATCGAAAACTATGATGATAAACTTTTTGAAGGAAAAGCCTCCTACGAAGCTTTTATTCTGCTAAAAGATGAAAAAAGAAGTGCTGATTTAGCAAAATTTATCTCCTTCTTACCTCAACTTCAAACTGAATTACCTTGTGATCCTAAATACAAAACATTTGTTCCCGGAACATCTTCAGACCTTAATGTATATAATGCGGTGTATTACGCAGGTGATTGTAATTCAGGTAGTAAAACAATTGCCATTAATCTTCCTAATGACAACAGAGTCGCTGCTGCCAAAGGAACCCGTCGTTTACAGCTTAGAAACAGTATGGAAGCTAAATTTAATAAAATTTTACTTCCAATAGGAAACTTAATTGTTTGTCCTGAACAACAAAAAAACTTAAAATTTGATGCCTTTTTCTGGAATGTTACTTTCCATGAAGTAGCTCACGGATTGGGTGTAAAATTTACTATTAATGGTAAAAAAGATATTGACTTAGTAATGAAAGATGAAAAAACTTCCTGGGAAGAAGCAAAAGCTGACATTTTGGGATTATTTATGGTTACAAAACTTATTGAAAAAGGTGAGATCACCAATATAACAAAAGAGGATGCTATTGTAACCTATATTGCCGGAATTCTAAGATCTGTAAGATTTGGAGCATCCAGCTCACATGGTAAAGCCAATATGATGTGTTTTAACTTCATGGAACAAAATGGAGCATTTACCCGCAATGCTAAAGGAGAATATGTTATCAATTTTGAAAAATCTATTGAAGCTATGAATAAATGGGCTGAGTTGATTATCAAAACCCAAGGGGATGGAAATTACGATTTCGCCGTTCAATTCCGCAAAGATAACGGCACTATCAAACCCGCATTACAAAAAGACTTAGACAAAATCAACAAAGCCGGAATTCCACGGGATATCCGCTTCAATCAAGGCTTGAAACAGTTGGGATTGTAAAAAGTCGATAGTCGATAGTCGATGGACAAGTGACAGGAGATAGGAGACTGGTGACTGGAGTCTGGTGACTGGAGTCTGGTGACTGAAAAAATAAAAGGGGATTAGAATGTTGAAATTCTGATCCCTTTTTTATTAAGTTCTTTGGGCCACTTTTTGACTTTCGCCTTTTGCCCTTCGCCCTTCGCCTTTTGCCCTTCGCCTTTTGACTTTTGCCTTATATGATTTATTTTATAAGCTGATAATCACTGATTAAAATGGTAGGTGATAAGTTCAATTTTTTGTTTAAATTTCTGATCATCTCAAGTGTTAATTTGCGCTTTCTGTTTAATATTTCTGAAACTCTACTTTTTCCACCAATGATGTCAATAAGATCTACTTGTTTTAAATTTAATTCTTCCATTCTAATCTTTATTGCCATAATTGGATCAGGTGCATCTATTGGGAAATGTTTATTTTCATATTCATCAATTAAAAGTCCGAGAATATCAGCTTCATCACTTTCTCGTGAACCTACTTTTGCATCAAATATTTGTTCCATCCTTTTTAAGGCATCTTTGTAATCAGAATCAGTTTTAATTGGTTTTATATTCATTTTTTTTCTTTTTAAATTTTATTTGCATCAATTTTATCATACTCTTTATGGGTTCCAATAAATTTAATAAAAATCCATTGTTTTTCAAAATTGAATTTTGCAATAAGCCTATAAGTATTTCCTTTTATATTAAATACAATTCTAGAATCTTTTAAAATACTTGTAGATGCATAAGCTAGTTTTACTTCATTAGGATTTTTCCAATTGGCATTTAAAGCTGTATCAAACCATGTTTTTAAGTATTGTTCACTATCAGGATATTTTATCCAAAAATCACGTAAAACACCTTTAGAAAAAATTCTTTCCATATTTGATTATTCAGTGTGCAAAAATACAAAAAAATTCTCAATTTGGGAACTTTTTTAAAAAAATTAAAAAAACACATTTTCTGCGTAAATCAGCGTAATCAGCGGGAGATTTTCATCAGCACATTAGCACATTAGCTTATTAAAGTAATTGCTTTTTCAAACTCCATTACATCTCTACATTGCAACAAACTCCTTAGTGCTTCTTCAGAGAGATTAAAAAAGTGTGCGTAGTATTTCCATAACTCTTTTAACTTGGGTAGTGCTGATTGTTCCCCTTTTAAGCTATACAATGAGTATTTAATGTCTTCATAGTAGCTTTGAAACAGTTCTTTTTTTTCTTGTTTGCTTATTTTGTTTTGACTTTTAATCTCTTGAATTAAAAATGGATCACGTAACGCTCCCCTACCAATCATCCAATCTGTTATTTTGGAAAACCTGTGTTTGAGTTCTTGATAACCATCTAAATCAACAATATCACCAGAATAGACAATTTTATGTTTGGAATCTGAAATCATCTCTTCAAAAGCATCTAAATCTACCATTCCTTCATATTGCTGTATTCCTAGTCTGGGATGAATTATGATGTTTTCTATTGGATAATGATTGAGCATCTTAATAATCTCTATACCTTCCTCTTTTTTCAACATTCCCAATCTCATTTTAATCGAAAAAGAGATGGTTGTTTCATCATTAACTTTTTGAACCACTTCTTCAATCATCGACAAATAAGGCATAATACCACAACCCCTTTTTTTTCTGACAATCGGATTCATCGGGCAACCAATATTCCAGTTAATAACCGGAAAAGAGTATGTTTTTTGAAGTGCCAAAATAGTATCAACCATTGCCTGAGGATCATTTCCCATCAATTGAGGAATGATGGGTATGAAGGGATTGTTTTCAGGATGAAGATCCACCCACTTTTTAACATTCAGTTTATCATGCAATTGCGCAGGGACAAATGGAGCAATAACCCGATCTATACCTGCGCAATGTTGGAACAAAACGTTCCTGAAATAATAATAAGTGATCCCGTGTAATGGAGCTAACCAAATCGTATCTTCATTAGTTTCCATACATGGATCCATTTCTGAATTATTCAACCATCAATTTTGATGTAGTTGTAATTCCGTTTTGTGTTACTTTAACCAAATAGATTCCTGTGGAATAGTTTACTGTTGAAAAACTATAGGCATCATTCAAATCTTTTGCAGAAAATAATAATTTTCCAAAAGAATCATATAAGCTCAATTGATAAGGTTGAGTATAGTCGTTTAATGTAATTGTAGCCACTTCTGTTGCTGGATTAGGATACAAATTTACATCTGAAGAAGTAAATTCATCGACGCCCCAGGTATTGAATTTCAATGTGATATCATCAATAAAAAATTCAGTAGCAGCAGAAGCCTGAGCACCACCGGCAACAATGATTACTAAAATAGTATCACAAGTTGAATTGGCACCTTCTAAAGTCATAGGAACATTCATCTCGGTATATTGAGTAGCTAAATCGGAAATAGTAGTGGATCCGGAAGCAACTACGTCGGATGTATTGGTTATTGAATTCCATTTGGTAGTCATCACATTAATCATAGCTTCGTCTGATCCATCAGGTAAGAATTTGTACCAGAATTTCACTTCTGAAGGGGAATTACTCATAGGAACGCCTTTTGAAATCATATTTCTCAAACCGCCTAAACTATCAGGATCAATGGATGAAAAATCTAAATTGGAAAGTGCTGTTAAGGTCGCTAAATCGATATTAAATGAACCAACTGCACCCAACTGAACGAATCCTGGCATGGTAATGTTCCCCACAGGCATTAAAGCTGGAGAAATTTTCAATGCATAAGATCCGGAATGTGCATCTACGGTTTTTGTAGCAAAAGAGAATGAAAGAGGAACAATTCCACTTACAGTTCCTGAATAATTAGCAGCCCAATTAGCAGGAGTGGTAGCATTAGTCCAGGTTTCAAACCCGTTATTGGGTAAAGTTTGTGCAAAAGCAAACGAAAATGCACTGAATACAAATAGTAATGAGAAAATCTTTTTCATGGTTTTTTTAATTTATTTAATGAATGTATTATCCTTTATAAAATGGCATTTTAACAACAACAGCTTTCAATAATTTTTCACGAACTTTGATATAAATTTCGGAATCTAATTTTGAAAACTCTGTTTTTACCCATGCTGTTCCTACTGCTTTCTGAATAGATGGTCCTTGCGTTCCGGAACGAACTACCCCGATTACATTACCCTGTGCATCACATACTTCATAATCCAAACGTGGAATACCTCTGTCAATCATCTCAAAACCAACTAATTTACGTTTTAATCCTTCAGCTTTTTGTTGAAGCATATACTCTTTATCAATAAAATTCTTTTGATCATTAAACTTGGTGATCCAACCTAATCCCGCTTCAATTGGGGAGATTGTATCATCAATTTCATGTCCATACAAACAAAATCCCATCTCTAAGCGCAATGTATCTCTGGCAGCCAATCCAATGGGTTTAATATCAAATTCTGCGCCTGCTTCGAATACAGCTTTCCATACTTTTTCAGCATCTTCATTTTTGAAATAGATCTCACAACCACCTGCACCGGTATAACCTGTTGTTGAGAAAATCACATTAGGAATTCCGGCAAATGTAAGTGTTTTAACGGTATAATATTCCATATCAATAACAGTAGTATCCGTCAGTTTTTGCATTGCTTTTAATGCTAACGGTCCTTGAACTGCTAATTGAGATATCTGATCTGAAATATTTTCAATTTCAGCACCAAATTTTTTATTTTGAAGAGAAACCCATGCCCAGTCTTTATCAATATTGGCAGCATTTACCACTAACAAATAATCGTTTTCTCCCATACAATAAACCAAAAGGTCATCAACAATTCCCCCTTTACCATTAGGATAACAAGAGTATTGAACTTTTCCAGGATATAAAGCAGCAGCATCGTTTGATGTGATGTATTGAATCAAATCAAGAGCTTTGGGCCCTTTTACAGTAAATTCACCCATGTGTGAAACATCGAAAACTCCCACTTTACTTCTAACGTGAAGATGTTCTACTGTTAATCCTTCATATTGAATGGGCATGTAAAATCCGGCAAATTCAACCATTTTTGCTCCGGCTTGTTCGTGTAAATGTCTAAAAGCAGTCTCTTTCATAGTATTTTTGATAATTAAATGTTGTTATAATGAATTAATTGAATGAATTTGCAAATATAATAAAAAGAACTATCTTAGAGTTCAAAAATATTAAGAATATAATATTTTTTGGATCACTTTTGGATAGATCGAATGTTCTATTTTATGAATCTCATTTTCAACATCTTCTACACTCATCCCCTCAGTATAATGAAATGCTTCCTGATCAATAATAGTTCCTGTATCCACTCCTGCATCCACATAGTGAACGGTAACTCCAAACACTTTCACACCATATTCATAAGCATCACGAATACCGTGAGCACCTGGAAACGAGGGTAACAATGCAGGATGAACATTAATAATTTTATTGGGGAAATGAGTTAATAATGTATTTCCAATGATGCGCATATACCCGGCTAAAACAATCAGTTCTATGTTTTTTTGTTGCAACTGATCTACAAGTTCTAACTCAAAAGCCTCTTTTGAAAGATAATTTTTGGATTGAAAAATAAAAGTATCAATTTCTTGATTTCGTGCTCTTTCAATCACATAAGCTCCGGGTTGATCACAAACTAAAAGGGCTACATGAGCTTGTAGTTTATTTTGTTTTACTGCATCAACGATAGCTTGAAAATTGGATCCTGATCCGCTGGCAAAGATGGCAATATTTGGATATTTATTACTCATGCAATAAAATCTTGACCCCTGGTTGATCGGTAACTTTTCCTATTACAAACCCTTTTTCATTATGATTGTTCAGAATATCGATCACTTGTTGTTGATCTCCTTCTTTAACAACTAAAACCATGCCAATACCCATGTTGTAGATATTAAACATCTCTCGATGATCCACTTTTCCATATTTTTCAAGAAAATCAAAAATGGGAGGTTTTTCCCATGATTTTTCATCCACTTCAATCCCTTGAGATTCTGTTAAAACTCTGGGAATATTTTCATCAAAACCACCACCGGTAATATGAGAAATGGCATGAACATCTATTTGGTTCAAAATATCCAAAACAGGTTTAATATATATTTTTGTAGGAGTTAATAAAACATCCCCTAATTTTCCGTTTAATTCAGGATAGAACTGATTCAAATCCAGGTTATTATCTTTAAGAACGATTTTACGAACCAAAGAGAAACCGTTTGAGTGCACTCCGGAAGATTGAATACCTACTAAAACATCACCTACGTTTACCTTAGAGCCATCAATCAATTTTGACTTTTCAACAACTCCCACAGTAAATCCGGCAATATCGTATTCATCTTCATCATACATATCCGGCATCTCAGCTGTTTCACCGCCAATAAGAGCAGCATTGGCTAAAACACATCCATCGGCAACTCCTTTCACAATTTGTTCAATTTTTGCAGGATCATTTTTACCAACGGCTACATAATCTAAGAAAAATAGAGGTTGAGCACCTTGAGCTAAAACATCATTAACACACATGGCCACGACATCTTGACCAATGGTATCGTGTTTATCCATTAAAAATGCAATTTTTAACTTGGTTCCCACTCCATCGGTTCCACTCACTAAAATAGGTTCTTTCATTTGAAGAGCTGAGAGATCAAACATTCCCCCAAAACTTCCAATATTTCCCATCATACCGATCCTTTCAGTACGGGCAATATGTTTTTTAATTCTTCTAACCGATTCATATCCGGCTTCTAATGAAACGCCTGACTCTTCGTACGATTTTGCCATGATTGTGACTTTCTAATTAAATGATTAGCATTGCATCCCCATAAGTAAGGAATCTGTATTTTTCTTTTATTGCTTCTTTATAGGCTTTCATAACCAATTCATATCCTCCAAATGCAGCAGCCATCATTAACATGGGACTTTCTGTCGGATGAAAATTTGTAATCAAAGCATCGCAAGATAAAAATTTATAGGGTGGAAAGATAAATTTATTAGTCCAGCCATTATAAGGTTTAATTTTACCGTCCGTATAAAGTGAAGATTCCAATGCTTTTATTGCAGTAGTACCAACGGCACAAACTTTTTTCTCCTGATCTTTAACTTTATTGATTTGATTTGCAGTTTCGGGAGTGATCAACATCTGTTCAGAGTCAGCTTTGTGTTTGGTCAAATCTTCCACATCTATCTCCCTGAAATTACCTAAACCGGCATGAAGTGTTATATAGGAAAAATCGATTCCTTTCAATTCACATCTTTTAATCAACTCTTTGCTAAAATGAAACCCAGCAGCAGGTGCAGCCACAGCTCCTTCTACAGAAGCATATAAAGTTTGATATCTGTCCACATCAATATCTTCCGGTTCTCTTACTTTTAACAGTTCCTCAGGAAGAGGTGTATGCCCCAAATCTTTTAATTTTTGTCTGAAAGTAACATAATCTCCTTCAAAAAGAAAACGCAATGTTCTTCCTCTAGAAGTAGTATTGTCAATAACTTCAGCTACCAGATTGCTATCATCTCCAAAATAAAGTTTATTTCCAATTCTGATTTTTCGGGCTGGATCAACCAAAACATCCCATAAACGGGTTTCAGCATCAAGCTCACGTAGTAAAAAAACTCTGATTTTGGCGCCGGTTTTCTCTTTTTCACCATACAATAAAGCAGGAAAAACTCTCGTGTTATTGGTTACAAAAAGATCACCTTCATCAAAATAATCTAACAGATCTTTAAATAACTTATGCTCAATGGTTTGTTTTTCTCTATTTAACACCATTAAACGGGAATCACCACGGTCTTCCGATGGGTGAATAGCTACCAATTCCTGTGGTAAAAAGAACTTAAATTGGGATAATTTCATACTGAAAATTTTAGGGGTGCAAATATACAACTTTTTTAGGGGTTTGTCAAGGGCTAATTGGATAAAACTTGTTAATATTTTTAATAAAATAATTTATAAAATATAAATGCAATAATTGTACATTTGCGTCGTTAAAATTTGAAATTTTGAAAAAAAATGAAAACATTGGTTAACTATTTATTATTCTGCACTTTATTTATCCATTCATCCTTTTCAAATCAGAGTTTAGCTCAAAACTCCTGTACTGCAAAAGCTCCTGCTCAGGTGGCTGTTGGACAAAATTTCAGATATGAAATAACTGTAGCAAACGAAGATTCCAAAATTCTGACAACCGATTTTTCCAATTTTAATGTGCTCAGTGGTCCGGCAATTACTCCATATGTTTTTATAGGTCTTGCAAATGGACAAATTTCAAAAAGTACTACCATAACATTTACATATGTTCTGGCCGCCAAAAGAACCGGAAACTTCACTATTGGACCAGCTTCTGTTAAAGCAGGTAAAAACACTATAAAATCAAATCCTGTCACGATTAAGGTAGTTCAGGGAAATCCTCAGACACAACAAAATAACCCGGGAAATAGACAACAAGGAAACCTCCCTAGTATCAACTCAAAAGATGTTTTTCTTAAAGCATTTGCATCAAAAAGTAATCCCTACCAGGGTGAACAAGTGATTATTACTCACAAATTATACGTTAGTAACCGTATTAACGGTGAAATTGGAATCGATAATATCAACCTCCCTTCTCAAAATGGATTGTGGTCTTATACCCTCGGAGATCCAAATAAACCGTTTGCTCAAACAACCGAAGTGTTAGATGGAAAAAGATATTCTGTTTATGAAATAAGAAAAACAGCTGTTTTTCCACAAAAAACAGGCGAAATTACCGTCACTCCCATGGAAATGAAATTTATGGGGCGGGTTTATTACACACAACAAACTGGAGATCCTTCTATCGATCAATATTATGGAGGTATTAAAAGAGCACAGGATTACACTTTAGATATAAAATCAAATAGTATTAAACTAAATATCAAAGAGTTACCTAAATCAAATCAACCGGAAAATTTTAATGGCATTACCGGAAATTATACCATCAAATCACTTTTATCGAGAGATAAACTTAAAGCAAACGATGCAACCAACTTAACCATCACCATCTCCGGGTCAGGAAACTTACAGTATATAGACAATCCCGGCATTACATTTCCGGAAGGGATGGATGTTTCTGAACCTAAAATCACCGATAATATCAATACACAAGGAAATAGCGTTTCCGGATCCAGAATATTTGAATATGTGATTATTCCAAGAAACGAAGGTACTTTTAAAATACCGGCTCCTCAGTTGACTTTTTTCAATATCCAAAACAACACCTATCAAACAATTACTGCGAACAGCTTCACCCTTAATGTCGAAAAAGGGAACGGAGACAACCAACTCACTGCTTCAGGAAATCAAAAAAACATAAAATTTTTAGGAAAAGAGATTCGGTTTATTAAGTCAACAAAACCAAAATTCAGGGCAGTGGAAGATACCCATTTTTTTGGATCCCCCTTTTATTACTCCTTTTTTATCGTTTTCGCCATTCTTTTCATACTCATTTTAATCATTCGGAAAAATCAGATTGAATACCATTCTAATAGTGCTTTGATCCAAAACAAAAGGGCTCATAAAGTGGCTTCTAAAAATTTAAAAAATGCACAAAAGCTTCTCCAATTAAACCAAAAAGATCCATTCTATATTGAAATTTCCAGGGCATTATGGGGCTATGTAAGTCATAAATATCAAATTCCATTAGCTCAATTATCGATTGAAAATATAGAAATTAAGTTAAAAACTAAAGGGATATCAGATTTAACTATCCACTCATTTATTGAAACATTGCAACTTTGTGAATATGCACGGTTCGCACCTGATGATAATTCCCAAATAATGCATGAAATGTATGAAAAAGCACTTCAATTTATTTTAAAAAACGAATCCATTCATAAAAACGAACAATAATCCTATTTTGAACATGAAAAAAACAGTTTATTTCATTTTGATCCTTTACACTTGCATCTCTCTTCACGGTTCAACTTTGAATGATACCTTACAAACCTGGATGGATGAAGGAAATAAGGCATATCAAAACAAACAATATGAAAAAGCAATCTCCCAATATCAGAATATCATAGATAAAAATTTTGAAAGTGCTATTCTTTTTTACAATCTTGGAAATGCCTACTATAAGAACAATGAAAAAGCTAAATCTTTGCTTTGGTATGAAAGGGCTTTAAAACTTGATCCTTCTAATGATGATATCATCCATAACATTACTTTTGTAAATCAAAAGTTAGAAGATAAAATTGAAACTGTACCTGTACTATTTATTACCAGATGGGTTCAATCTACGGCATCCTCGCTTTCATCTCATCAATGGGCCATTTTATCAATTGTAAGCTTTGGAATCATACTTCTTTCGATACTTTGTTTTCTGTTAATCCACAAATTATGGTTCAGATATTCATCCGTTATTTCACTTATTCTGGCACTCTTTATTTTTATTTTCAGCATTTATTTTGCTATTAAAAATACCCAAATAATGAAAAATCATGATGATGCTATTGTCATGAAAAGTATCGTTGTGGGTAAAAGCGCCCCAAACGACTCCGGAAACGATCTCTTTGTTATCCATGAAGGGTTAAAAGTACAAATTACGGATCAATTAAATGATTGGTACGAGATCAAACTCCCCAACGGCGAAAAAGGATGGGTTGCTTATACCGAGGTTGAGAGGATTTGACTAGGGAATAATGGAAAATGAAAAATGAAAAATAAAAATGAATAATGAAGAATTGAGCACACGAGCACACGAGCACTCGAGCATTCGAGCACTCGAGCATTCGAGCAATCGAGCAATCTGAGCTACAGCACCGTGATCGACCCTTTGATCAGTTTAGGTTTATTGTTTTCAATTCTAATCTTCATCTCGTAGGTAAACACATTGTTTGGCTGAACAATTCCCCCTACTCTACCATCCCAGATAAATGCCGGATCATAAGAGAAAAACACTCTTCCACCCCAGCGATCAAAAATATATATTTCAAATTCTTTAATATATGGCACTAATGTGGATGGCAAAGAAAAATAATCATTTAAACCATCCAAATCACCTGGAGTTATAGAATTAGGTAAATAAAGATTTTGCTCGCATGGCATCACTTTGAAAGTTGTTGAAACTTCACAATCATTTAATGTGGCTGTTACTGAATATGTTCCTGATGTTGTAATAAAAATTACAGGTAATGTCTCTCCTGTACTCCAAATAAAATTGGGAAATTCAGACTCTGCAATTAACATAGCTTGCTGATATTCACAAAAATCAAATGGTTCCTGAGTAATTGTTACACTTGCTTCTATTTGTTCTAAAGACAAATAAACAGTAGTATCACACCCATCTCCATCAATAAAATGCTCATAATCTCCTGAAATAGTTAAAGTTTGATCATAAAATTGATAGGATCCATTTGGACAAAATGTAGCTGTATCATATACATTTACACCGGGAGGAATTTCAATTTGATGGACAATAGTATCTGTACATCCGAATGCATTCAAAGCGATTAACTGAACATCATAAAGACCTGCATCAGTGAAAGTGTGAGTTGGATTTTCCTGATCTGATGTACCTCCATCGCCAAAATTCCACTGATATGATACTCCATTAAGAGTTTCATTAAAAAAAGAGCTTGGATTTTGTTTACAGTTGACCTCAAAAGAAAATTCAGGAGTCGGTTTTTCTAAAACTAAAACTTGTAGAGTATCCGATTTCATTTCACAAAACCCGGTAGTTCCTTCAACAAGATAAGTTCCTGAATTGGAAGGTAAAGCACTCGGATTAGTGTATGTAGTTGAAATATTTGGCCCTTGTATAACAGTTTCTGTTTCCAGATGTGTCCAGGTATAAACACCTCCCTGATAGGGGTTAACAACCATAAAATTGATAGAATCTCCTTCACAGATCGTGTCATTTGAGACCAAACTACTGGTAACTTCATACTGAGCAAAATCAGAAAAATAACCGAATTTACAGGTTGTGCCATCTCCTCCATTAATTACACCCATGTGAAAATCTCCATTTGAATTTTCAATTCTGGCTGTAGCATTGACAGGGAATGTAGTAGTAGATAATAGTTTTCTGGCAAATTTATAAGCCCCTCCAGTACCCGGAACATCAAGAAAATCGGATGCTAAAATCACACCTGTGTTTCCATTAAATGTAAAGGTTCCGATATTTTCAGGTTTTGTTAATAACGTAATATAATAACTATCTGCCTGACTTCTCGTTACAGAGACAGATCTGGATCCCCTACACTCAACAGATGGTAAAATACTATATCCTAGTTCGCATCCAAAACCCGAAACCTGTGAAACATAAACCGGATTATTACTATATATAAAAACAGCAGAATTAGATGAATTGGACAGTGGATTGGCCGTAAATTGGTACATATAGGTTTGTCCGGCATTGAGATTTATACTGGGACCCATATTTATACTAAAATTTGTATTATTTTGTGTTGCCAAAATAAAAACCGGATCATAGGGACCGGTACTCCCTGAAGAGTTTTGATAAAAAGTAAAACCTTGAATAGGTATATATATGTTTCCCAACATATTAACCGGTACAATCTGATCTCCACCAATATCGGCACATCCTCCATAAGGTGCTCCTGACATCGAATCATCATAATAGGTGATTGTGACCTTTTTATCAGAAACAACAGTGGTTCCTGCGGGATGTCCTACTGCAGAAAATGCAGCAGATTTGGCAGTATAAAATTGACCTGCATTTAAAGTTACATTAAAAGGCACATTAGCAGGATGCCCCACTATGGCCTGAGTGGGTGTAATGGTAATGGTAGTATTATCCTGTGTTGCTAAAACAGAAAAATAACTATAACATTGTTGTGCATAGGTATGATTTGCCAAATAGTTCTGCATGGGAATAAAAAAATTGGTTCCCATGGCATTTTTCCCTTTTAATGCAAAAATTTCAGTGTTGTAAATATTATAGGTTGGAGATGTATAGATTTCATAATAACAAAAAACTTTCTGTGTGGCTACAATTCTAAAACCACGATTGGAATTATCATTAGACTGACTCACATTTGCTGATGTTGCCGGTATTACTGCTACATAGTTTGAATTGGCAGCAATGGTGAATGTGATTGGTGTAAAAGCTGGATTTGCCGGTTGGGAAATCGTAACCGTACTGGGTAATGTAGATGTAGAAACTACAAATCGAAATGTGTTATTAGGATCATGTATCGGATTGGCATAAGGGGGTGCAAACCAAAAATCAGTATCAAATTGAGCTGTTGCAAAAAAAGATGTTGCTACTAAAATGAGAATGAATACCAGTTTTTTCATTGTTTTGTAATTAAAAAATTTAACTTAGTTCTAACATTCTAAGAATTGGTTTTTTTGCTTTTTCCATTAAAGAGTTATCAAGAATTATTTCTGGTGTTTCTGTTAATAAAGCATTATAAATTTTAGATAATGAATTTAATTTCATATACTCACAATCATTACAGCTACAGGTTTCAGAGCTATTCACTACATAGAATTTTTTATGTGGATTTCTTTTTTGCATTTCATATAAAATGCCGGTTTCAGTAGCTACAATATATTCATCATTGGCATCTTCCTGAGTATATTTTAACATGGCAGCAGTAGAACCCACAAAATCAGCTAATGCTAAAATGGTTGCTTTACATTCAGGATGCGCTAAAACTTTAGCATCAGGATACTGTTTTTTTAACTTAAAAACCTCATCAGCAGTAAGTTGATCATGTACATGACATGCTCCATCCCATAAAACCATTTCACGATTTAACTCTTTATTGATGTAAGAACCTAAGTTCCGGTCAGGAGTAAACACAATTTTTTGATTCTCTGGTAATGATTGAACAATTTTTAGTGCATTACCTGACGTAACAATAATATCTGATAATGCTTTTACTTCAGCTGAACAATTTATATAACTCAACACTAGATGATCAGGATATTGTGTTAAAAATGGCTTAAGCTGGTCAGCAGGACAACTATCAGCTAATGAACAACCTGCCTGAAGATCCGGAATCACGACTTTTTTATCCGGATTTAAAATTTTCGCAGTTTCTGCCATAAAATGAACCCCGGCAAAAACAATAAGATCGGCATTCGTATTGGCAGCCTCTTTGGCTAATGCCAGACTATCGCCAACAAAATCGGCAATATCCTGTACTTCAGGAATAGTATAATAGTGTGCTAAAATAATCGCATTTTTAGCTTTTTTAAGTTCAAAAATCTTATTTTTCATAGGGTTAGTTTTATGAGTTAGGGAACATTTGTTTTTCAACATGTTCACATATAATATGGCCAATGAGGATATGAATCTCTTGAATACGTGGAGTATCTGTAGAGGGAACATTCAATAGTATATCGACCATTTCAGCCATTTTTCCACCGGTTTCACCGGTAAATGCAATCACTTTGAGTCGTTTTTGATGGGCAACATCAATAGCTTTGAGTATATTCTCGGAATTTCCTGAAGTTGAAAAGGCAACCAGAATATCTCCTGCATGAGCACTTGCTTCTAATAAGCGGGCAAAAATGTGTTCATACCCATAATCATTGGCTACAGCAGTTAGATAAGAACTATTACAGTGAAGCGCTTCTGCATTGAGAGGTGGTCTGTTAAAATAGAATCTTCCGGATAATTCAGCAGCCAGATGTTGGGCATCTGCCGCACTTCCTCCATTACCACAAAAATGGATCTTCCCATTGTGTCGGAGAGAATCAACTAATAAAGCAATGCTTTGTTCAATTTTATCAAGAAAATTTTGATTTTCTGATAATTGTTGTTTTAGAAATATACTTTGTTGTATCGAATGGGCTATATTCATTTTAACTTTTATTAATATTTTGCAAATGTACAAAATTTTAATAAAATAAAAATATTAAATAACAAAAAAATTGATGAATCTTAAAAAATAATAAATGTTAATAAAAACAAACAAATGTTAAAAAAAGAACCCCGATATGAGGGTACATACCGGGGAGTCTTTAACCATGAAAACAAAATATTACTTTTTAGCTAAAAAGTCTTTGATATTCTCAGTCTCTACAATTGCGTCTTTAAACGTATAAGCACCTGTTTTAGATGAACGTTCCATTTTGATAACGCGGGTGAAGGTAACACCACCTTCTTTCTTTAATGTTGCAACAACCTTCTTTGCCATTGTATGAACTTTTTATTAGTGAATTATTTAATTTCTTTATGAACAGTAACCTTTTTCAAAAAAGGGTTATATTTTTTTAGTTCCAATCTTTCAGTCGTATTTTTTCTATTTTTAGTAGAAATATATCTTGACATGCCAGGAACTCCGCTTGTTTTTTGCTCAGTGCACTCTAAAATAATTTGTTGTCGTGCTTCTTTAGTCTTCTTTGCCATTTTCTTTTACAATTACTTAATTTTCGCTTTTTATTAACGGTGTGCAAAAATACAAATTATTCCTTTATGATTTTACTTTGCACCCGTTTTTTTTTAAAAATTTTTAAATATAATGTCTAAATATTTAAATTTCAATCATATAGAGATTGCTTTTATACGTCATTTAGTTTAAAATTTCCCAGATTTTATCTTTCAAAGGCATCAAGTTCAGATTGGCAAGGGAAGAAATATAAATAACTTCTACATCTGTTGGAACTTTTTTCTGAATTTTCTTCATTTCCTGTTCAGATATTAAATCGCATTTTGTGATCGCCAGTAACCTTTTTTTATCTAAAAGTTCGGGATTATACGCTTTCAATTCGTTCAATAAAATCTTATACTCTTTTTTAATACTTTCAGAGTTGCAAGGAACCATAAAAAGCAAGACAGAATTTCGTTCAATGTGTCTCAAAAAACGCAATCCTAAACCTTTCCCTTCAGATGCACCTTGGATAATACCCGGAATATCCGCAATAACAAAAGATTTGTAATCCCTGTAAGCGACCAGACCTAAATTGGGTTTAATAGTTGTAAATGGATAGTCGGCAATTTTGGGTTTTGCATTCGATAATACTGAAATTAATGTTGATTTTCCGGCATTTGGAAATCCAACAAGACCCACATCCGCTAAAACTTTCAATTCCAACCCCAGCCAACCTTCTATCCCCTCTTCTCCCGGTTGTGCAAATCTGGGTGTCTGACGAGTTGGGGTTTTAAAGTGTACATTACCTTGGCCACCTCTTCCCCCTTTCATCACGATAAATTCCTCTTTATCTTCTGTTACTTCACCGATAAACTCTCCTGTATCCGGATCTTTGATAATCGTCCCTAAAGGAACATCTATATAAACATTCGCACCATTTTTCCCAAAACACTGATTTGCGGATCCGCTACCACCATCTTCGGCTAATAAATGTTTGGTATATCTTAAATGTAAAAGAGTCCATAAATTACGATTTCCTCTTAGAATCACATCGCCCCCTTTTCCACCATCTCCACCATCAGGACCAGCTTTTGGATCCTGAGCAGTTCTTTGGAGATGCGCTGATCCAGATCCACCCTTACCTGAACGTAAAAATATTTTTACATAATCTATAAAATTCTCATTACTCATAATTCTTTTTTAAACTTATTTAATAGCTCTGCTTCCCGGTTTTACATAAGGAATACCTTGTTTACATAATGGACATTCTGCGGGATCCCAGGTTTCAATTTCCAATTTAATAGATTCAAATATCGGATATTCCAATTCACCTGTACTTCTATTTGCAATACATGCGATTCCAACAATCTCTACTCCAAAAGCTTTCAACACTTCAATGGTTTCTAAAGATGATTTTCCGGTTGTAACTACATCTTCTGTAATCAGTACCTTTTGTCCGGGATGAACTTCAAATCCTCTTCTTAATGCCATAACTCCATTTTCTCTCTCGGTAAAAATGGCTGGAACTCCTAATTGACGACCTAATTCATAAGCAACAATTATACCTCCCATTGCTGGTCCAACTACGATATCTACTGGTATATCTTTTAGTTTTTCAACGACTACACTTAATACTTTTGCTGCTCTGTCGGGATATTGCAATAATTTTGCACATTGCACATAGCGATTACTGTGTCTTCCTGAAGAAAGAAGAAAATGGCCCTCTAAAAGCGCTTCTGATTGTTTTAATTGTTCAATTACCATATTGTTATCCATTTAAAATTGAGACTGCAAAGATACTAAATAATAAGCTAATGTGATAATGTGATAATTTGATAATTTGTTAATTTGAATTGATAAAAAATTTTATATAAATATCTTAAAATCTAAAATAAAAAAACTTAAAAAATTATTTTGTAAGAAGTTTTTGTATTTTTTATTTTTTTAGTATCTTTGTCAGTCAGAAATGTTTACATTTCTAAATTAACTTAACTGAAATGTTATGGAATCTCATCGTCTCTTATTCCGGTTTTTAGGTTTTGTTTTACTATTGTTTTTAACAGTAAAAAGTTCAGTTAATGCCCAAAACTATTCATCTCAGGAATTTAAATCAAAATATCTGGAAGAAAAAAATTATCAAAAGAAATTTGACTATTTTTTTATATGGATTGAACAAAATTCTGAATCTAAAAAAAACATAGAGTACTTAGAAGAGATTGTCTTTTTAACTGATTCTCTAAAATGGTATAACTTAGAAGGAAAAGCATTATTGTTGTTGGGACAGGAATGGAAAAAAAGAGGAGAATACGCTGATGCTTTGGATCGCTTCAATCATGCCCTTACGATTTATACCAAATTAAAAGATAATTCCAAAATTCATGTTATGAAATTGGAAATTGCAGATATATACAGATGTTTGGGAAAATTTGAATATGCCATTGATATTCTCAACGAATCAATGAAGCATTATATTAATAAAAATGATTCAAAGCAATTAGCTTATATTTACAGTAGATACGCAGCCAATTATCTCGAATTGTTATACAATTCTGAATCTTATAAAATAATTTATAAGGATTCTGCAACAAATAAAAGCGAGTTCTTAGCTAAAATGTTAGTTCATCCTAAATTAAAAACGATTTATAAAAAAATAGAATACTATCTGGAACTTTCTGATTCCACTGCTATGAGTATAGCTGATACATCCATTCTTATTTCGAACCTAATTATTAATGGACAAACTGATGTTGTATGTTTTGGTAACGATGAGGGTTTATTCAAGTTTAATAAAGCTATTCTTTTAATGGATCAATCCGGTATAGATTCCGAAAAACCTTTGGTACTTATTAATATCGCCAGAGTTTATGGAATTTGGCGTATGAAAAAGCCTCATTTGGCAGTTGAAATTGCTAATAAAGCATTACAAATAGCTCAGGAAAAACAGATCAGAATCTATATTTTCATGGCTAGTAATGTTTTACATGAAAACTATTATGCACTGAAAAACTACGAAAAAGCATACTATTTTTTAAAAAATTCTCATGATATTTTTAATATTTTTAGAAATGAAAATCTCCTTTTAAAAATGAACTCATCTTCGTATGAAAGAAAAATAAATCAAATCGAAAATAAAGTTCAGTCCAAAAAATATCAACAGAAAATATTAATTATTATCATTTTAGGAATTAGTCTTTTTTCGATAATCATCATCCTTATAATGATGGAAAATCAAAAAAAACAAAAGAAATTAATGTCGGACTTGAGGGAAAAATCAACTATAATATTTAATCAAAATAATGATTTACAATTAGTTATTTCTGAAAAAGATAAACTTTTTTCTATAATTGGGCACGATCTTAAAACCCCGTTTAATAGCATTTTGGGATTTGCAGAACTTATAACTGAAGAGTATGATCAATTGACGAAAGATGAAATATTAACTTATTGTCAATACATCGTTAAATCATCCCATAAAACCTTAAATTTATTGGAAAATCTACTTATTTGGGCTAAATTATTACAAAACAGAATTGTTTTTGCTCCAAAAGAGATTCAACTATATCATATTGTTCATGATATAGAATTGATGTTTAATGAAATTTTAATTAAAAAAAGTATACTTCTTGAAAATGAAGTTTCTGAAAACAGTATTGTATTTGCTGATGAAGAGATGTTAAAAACCATTCTTAGAAACTTAATCGGGAATGCCATTAAATTCTCAAATGTGGAAGGGAAAATTATTGTTTCTTCGATTCTTAAACCGGAAGGGACTGAAATAACAGTCTCTGATTTTGGAGTTGGAATCTCAAAACAAAATATTGAAAAGTTATATCAATTTAATTCTCAGTTTATTACGATTGGAACCGAGAATGAAAAAGGAAGTGGTTTAGGGCTGATTATCTGCAAGGATATGATCAAAAAACATGGCGGCTATCTAAGAATTGAGAGTGAATTGAATGTGGGTTCAAAATTTATTTTTATGATTCCCAATATGAACAATTTGATAAAATAAATATGAATAAAAAAACACTCCTTTTCATTTCTATTTTGTCGTATTTAGGATGGGGATTTACTCAAAATGGGGATCTTAGTTATCCATTGTCCGATGAAGTTCCTTCTATATCTCATGATTTTAACAGCATTAGTACACTTTCAATCCCTAAAATTACTTTGAATGAGTATCAGCGAGATCAAATAATTCCAAAATCTGTCAATAATTGTTATAACAATTTTTACCCCTGGCCTTTTTACCAATCAGGGATGGAGTGTGGTCAATCAACCAGCATAACCCAGATTTTTAACTATGAAATATGTTTTAAAAGGGGTTGGAATGATATTAATTTTAACTTAGACCACAAATTTCCGGCTCATTTTGTGTGGAATTTTTGCAATAATGGGATAGACCACGGAATCCATTTTCTGGAATCATGGAGAGTTGTGGATTGCTCGGGAACAACAAATTATACAGATTGGGGTGGTTATCCTCAACCCGGACAATATAAAATATGGATATCAGGGTATGATAAATATTACCGAGCCATGCAAAACAGAATCAATGAAGTTTTTGCCATCCCTACCGATACTGAAGAGGGGATTTTAACGCTTAAACATTGGCTTTACGATCATATAAATGGGGATCCAATAGGTGGATTAGCCAATTTTAATGCTACTTTTAAGTATCCGGATCATACCATTCCGGAAGGATTTCCCGGAACAGGTAAATATATCATCACCGAATTTAAAAATAATCCAAACCATGCATATATCATTATCGGATATAACGATACCATTGGTTGGGATTTTAATAACGATAATCAATTAACCAATCATTTAGATCTTAATAACGATGGCATAATAGATATTAAAGATTGGGAAAAAGGTTGTTTTATCATTTCTCATACAAGTGGTCCTTCCTGGGGTGATTATGGCCAATGTTTTATCCCATATAGATTGATGGCTACCGACTACACAGATAATGGAGTTTGGGGAAAAACTGTCTACAGTGTAAAAGTAAAAGAACAAGTTTTACCTCAATATACTCTTAAAGCTTCCGTTACGTATAATAAAAGAGGAAGAATCAAAATCTATTATGGAATAGCAACGGACACGAATGCAACTTCCCCATCTCAAATATTTGAACCTTATGTTTTTAATTTTCAGGGAGGTGATTTTTATATGAAAGGGGGTGCTACTGAATCGGATAAAACATTAGAATTTGGAATTGACCTCTCCCCACTCCTCAATCTCATGGATAATAATAATCCTGTTCGTTTTTTTATACTCATTGATGAAAAAGATGTGGACAACTCCGGAAATGGTACCTTAAACTATTTTTCAATCATGGATTACACCGATGATTTTCCTATAGAAAATGCAGGCCAGGATTCCAATTTAGTGATCCGGAATAACCAAACAACCAGTTCCTCCTTTGTTTACCATTTTGATTTTGAAAGACCAATTATCAATGATTCTATTATTCCTGTAAAGCAAGGGATCCCTTTTTCTGTTCCCGTAATTGCTTCAGGAGGGATCCCCAACTATACCTGGGAAATATCAAAAGATTATCAGGTTAAACAAACATCAACTGTTTTTCCATCCGGTGGAACTCCAATTTATTTTACCAACATCGACTCCTGTAGTGTTCGGATTGATCTTCCTTTTAGTTTTCCATTTTATCAACACGATTTTAATAGCATCTATATTTCCACTGATGGATATATTAATTTTGCAGTTCAAACCCTTTTTCCTTTTGTGCAATCCAATCTCATTCGTTTTGAAACCACAAACATAATTGCACCCTTCCTTGCTGATCTGACCCTTTTGAATGCTAAAATAGCTTACCAAAATAATAAAATTATAATTATTTTCAATGCAAAAATCAAAAATCAGCTCCATAGTTTTATTAATTATGCAGTTACTTTAAACAGTGATGGATCAATATTTTTTCATTATGGGGATCTGATCTATTCCCATTTATCTTTCATTTCCGGAATCTCAAATGGCAATAAATCTGATCTGAAATATGCGCCTGTTACGAATTCTAATTGTAATCAAATTTCAGGTCAAACCATTCAATTTATTCCAATTAATCCACCTTCAAGCATCTATTTAACTCAAAATGGAGTGCTGTATGGAACCTGTTTTGACACTATTCCAATTTCTATGTATTTAAAATGTAAAGACAATAATGGGATCTCAACTCAAAAAAAAGTTACTATTCTAATTACTCCTAGCGATGGATTGAACGTCGATCATTTTAAGTTAAATCAGGAAACCTGTCAATTAGCTCAAATTGGGAATGAACAAACCATTGACTTTGTCATTGAGAATAAAAAAGATACAACTTATACCAATGTATTGCTAAACTACCATTTTTCATCTCCATATATAAATTCAATCAATAATCAAATTACAATTGACACTATCAATCCTTTAACTAGTATTGATAGTCAAAATCAAGTTCATTTTACCACATCAGAAAGTGTTCCAGATCACACTCCGATCAAATTCAATTGGATGTTAACAACTGAGCAAGACACTTTGAATAGTGGTTTTTATCAATTTTTTCTAGAAAGACCACTCATTGAATTAGTTGATTTTGAATTTGGAACTGAGAATGGATCCAACAATACCTACAATCTGGAAATCAATCTTAAAAATTTAAAGACGTGTCCCATATCCAATATTCATTATCAGTTAACATTAATGGATGATTCACATACGATCATTCCAATTGACACTTCAAGTCAGAAGTACGATGGATTTGAGTCTAAAAAATTGATCTATTCCATTTTGGATCCGGATTTTACTTTTTCTCAGAAAAAACAGATTTTTAAACTTGAGATTTTCAATAATAGCTCTTTACTTCAAACAGAAACCATTCCGTTTTATAATGAAAATCACTATATTTTAAAACCTAATCCAACAACCGACTTTGTTGAGATTTCCTCATTAGATCCCAACAACAAAATACAAAGTTTTACTTCTTATAATGCAACGGGCAGTACTATGATTTCAGGAAATCCGAATACCAATCAGTTTTATATAGATTGTAGAGATTGGCCTCAAGGTTTCTATGTCATAAAAATCATGAATCAAAAATCCATTATAAATACTGTTAAATTGATAAAATTGTAATGAAAAAATTATCTTTTTTTCTATTTTTGTTTCTTTTATCTTATAGTATAAAGGGACAAAATAACGTTTATTGTCAAATGTTTGATTCCCTTAAAAATAGTGCTGCGACAATATACATGACTCCAGAAGCGAACGATCAGAGTTATTATGGGGATGGGATGAGTTACTTTTTAGAAGCACTGTTAAGAATGTACGAACAAACCGGTAATCTCTCTTACGTTGAGGATTTTATCAACAATTCTCACGAAATAATTAAAAACAGAGATGATAACAGAGGAAATAACAGAAACAAACCTGTCTGGTCCACAAAACATAGGGTAAACAATTGTTATGGTCCCATTACACATCAAACCGCATTACTATTAATCCCATTTATACATTACTGTTATTTAACGGAATATTCTAAAAATGAGATATTTAATTCCCTTCAGTTTTCAGATGAGTTTATCACTTTTGATCAAAAAATGATCAGAAATTTAAAAGAATATTCCGATTGGTTGAATCAAAAACTGATGGAAACAGTAATATATTATGATACTAACTATTGGGATGCCGATTCTTGTATGATCCAATATGCTGATGATAGTTGTGAAACAAGGGTGAATATTGAAGGTACAGACCGGCAAATGAATTGGGCTTATGTATATTTATATCTGGCTTTAAAAAACCAGGGAACTGAACAAGGAATCTATTATTTAAACAAATATGAACAAATTGTTTGTATGTATAGATCCATATTAAAAGAGAAAAAACTGTACAATAAAATCCCCTATTATCTATGGCCTGAGAGTGGCTGGTCACCATACCAAACGGGCAAAAACGAAGATATTTCTCATGCCGGAGCGACTATAGATTTAGTTCAGTTTTCTTATGAAAACAAAGATTTTATTCAACGATATTCCCAGAAAAAATGTGAGAATCTCACTTATTTTTCGGAAAGTGATCTTTTAAAATTTGCCAATACTTTCACTTACAATATTTATGATTCTCCATTAAAATATCACAATTCCATTGATGGATCCTGTTATTTTTGGAAATACCCCAAAAATTGTGAAGATTATGACTTTTCTATACCTTATGGAGTAAACAGATGGGTTTCCCTAAGCAAAAATGGAATCCATCCTCAATTAACGGATGCCGATGTATATTACTATGCAGTTACAGATTATTATACTTCATATTTATTCGCACCCGAGAAATTTTATAATGGATCCATGGGAGGCAATTTATTAGGAATTGCCAATGCTGAAAAATATTTAAAACAGTTGAAACCGATTGGAATGATCCCTATCGATTCCATTTTCTCTAAATTTCCACCGATTCCACCCGTTCATGGAAGTTTAGAAAACTTAAATGATGGTGAATTTTCTGTTTTATTTCATAAAGAACCCATTTTTTCTAAAGAAATAAAATTTAAAGTGGTTCCCAATACCAAAATCGGCTACCATAACAAAATAAATATCAATTTCACCAACGTTGGATATCAACTCATTTCAATTCCATTAAATGAACAAGAAACTAAGTGGGTTGAAACACATCAACCAAATACAAAATCAAGATTTGCAACTTCAACATTTACAGCTCATTTAGAAAATGATTCCACTTTTAAATTGATAAAAACTATTGAAAATATAATTTCCATATACAATTTAGATAGTTCATCATTGTACACATTGGAATTAGAAAAAGGGAATTATCTGTATTGTGCCGGTGATTTCAATCAGGATCATAAGGATGAGATTATTATATACAATAAAAACAATGGAGAATTTACATTTTATTTATGGAATGGAACCTCAAAAACATTAATGCCCTTTAATAATTGTAAATTTCCACAGAATCATTTTATTGAATATATCACTACTGTTCAAGTAAATCAAATAGATCATCTGGTGGTTTACAGGTTAAGTGATAAGACTTTTTCTATATATTATATTGATTTTTAAGGGGATTTTTCGTATCTTTGCGCACTTTTCTAAAATAGCTTTATGAGCGACGAATTTATCAGAATCAAAGGTGCTAAAGTAAACAATCTCAAGAATATAGATGTTGACATTCCCCGAAATAAAATTGTAGTCATTACAGGTTTATCGGGCTCAGGTAAATCATCTTTAGCATTTGACACCCTTTATGCCGAAGGGCAAAGACGGTATGTGGAAAGCTTAAGTTCCTACGCCCGCCAATTTATGGGCAAACTATCCAAACCGGAAGTGGAGTTTATCAAAGGCTTACCCCCTGCTATTGCCATCGAACAAAAAGTGATTTCACGCAACCCCAGATCTACAGTTGGTACAACCACTGAAATCTATGAATATTTAAAACTCCTTTTTGCCAGAATTGGCAAAACATATTCTCCCGTTAGTGGAAAAGAGGTAAAAAGGGAAGATATTAAGGATGTGGTAAATTTTATTGAAACAGCTCCGGAGAATGCCCGGATCTATATTCTCTCCCCATTGATTCCTGTTTCCGGAAGATCTGTTTATGATCAGCTGGAGATACTTAAAATGCAAGGATTCTCGAGAGTGATTGAGAATAGTTTTGTCATTGATATCGATGAAATACTAGAGAGAAAATCGAAAGATGATAAATCCAAAAAAACGGATCACAAATGGGCTAAAAATATTCAGATTTTAATCGATCGTTTTAAAGCCTCTTCCATATCAGAACATCCTCAAAGATTACATGATTCTATACAAACTGCATTTTCAGAAGGAAAAGGCACCTGTATTATTCAAATCGAAAATGGAGAATTGACCCAAAAATCTTTTTCCAATCTGTTCGAAATGGATGGAATCTCTTTTATTGAGCCTACTCCGCACCTATTTAGCTTCAATAACCCTTATGGTGCGTGTAAAGAGTGCAATGGAAGTGGTATTGTAGATGGTTTTGATATCCGATTGATTTTTCCTAATGTTGAAAGATCAGTATATGATGATGCTGTTGAGGTTTGGACCAACAGCTCTCTGAAAATGTTTAAAGAAAAGTTCATTAAAGCTGCTACCATATTAAAATTTCCAATCCATAAACCGGTTAGAGAACTTACCGGACTTGAGTATCATCTACTATGGAATGGCGACTCTTCTGAAAATATTATTGGAGTTAAAGAATCATTAGAGTTGGCTGAAGAGAATCCACCTAATCCATTTATAAAACTTTATCTTTCCAGATTTAAAGGACAAACTGTTTGTCCGGTTTGTCATGGTAGTCGCTTAAGACAAGATGCTGATTATGTTAAAGTTGGAATGATGAGCATCTCTGATATGGTAAATATGCCTATTGATGAGTTGTATCAGTTTTTTAAAAAATATAAATTTAAAACGCCCAACGAACAAAAAATTGCACAACACCTGCTGACAGAAATACTAAATCGTTTAGGCTTCGTTGTGGATGTTGGGTTGGGTTATTTAACCCTAAACAGAAATAGTCGTTCTTTATCCGGTGGTGAATCTCAAAGAATAAATCTGGCTACAACCTTAGGCAGTAGCCTGGTTGGGTCCCTTTATATTCTGGATGAACCCAGCATAGGTTTGCATTCCAAAGATACTGAAAATCTGATCACTGTATTAAAAAGATTGAGAGATATTGGCAATACTGTTGTAGTGGTGGAACACGATGAAGATATTATTAAATGTGCTGATTATATTATAGATATTGGTCCTTTCGCCGGAAGATTAGGTGGTGAAGTGGTATTCAAAGGTACTTACAATGAGCTCATTAACGACTCCAATAATCTTACAGCTCAATATATCAGGGGTATGGAACCTGATCCCAAAAAAAACAACTCTACTCTCCCAACACTGTCTATTCCTACTCCAATAGTCAGAAGAAAATGGAAAAACTATGTTCAAATTAACAATGTTCAAACTTTTAATTTGAAAAATGTAACGGTAAAATTTCCTTTAGATATTTTTACCGTTGTAACAGGTGTAAGTGGTTCCGGGAAAAGCACCCTGGTTAAAAAGGAACTGTACGAAAGATTGGAAAAAAATTTAGGATTGTTTAGATATATCAATAGAGAAGCGGAATCAAGTATTTTCGTTTCTAAAAAAAATCTCTCCCGTGTTGTGATGATTGATCAGAATCCAATTGGGAAATCTACTCGTTCCAATCCGGCTACCTATATCAAAATTTTTGATCATATAAGAGAACTTTATGCTCAACAACCTTTAGCCATTCAAAGAAATTACAAGGCATCATTTTTCTCTTTCAACCGGGAAGGGGGACGTTGTGAAACATGTCAGGGGGAAGGTGTTATTCATATCAGCATGCAGTTTATGGCAGATGTTGACCTTCTGTGTTCAGATTGTAACGGGAAACGCTACAAAGATGAAGTATTGGATGTTAAAATCGAAGGAATTTCGATCAGTGATGTGCTTGATATGACAATCAGTCAAGCTTACGATTTTTTTAAAACATTGACCAAATCAAACTATACAACCAATATTTTAAATGGGTTAAATGTTTTGATTGAAGTGGGTTTAGGGTATCTTAAACTGGGACAATCCTCCTCTACCCTATCAGGAGGTGAAGCTCAAAGAATAAAACTGGCACTTTATCTTACGCAGGCAAATGCCACAAAAGATCACATTTTTATTTTCGATGAACCTACAACCGGACTCCATTTTCATGATATTAACAAGCTATATCATGCTTTTAATAAACTGATTGAGATTGGCAACACCGTGATAGTGATTGAACATAATACTGAATTAATAAAATGTGCTGACTGGATCATCGACTTAGGCCCGGAAGGGGGAAGCAAAGGTGGACATGTAGTTTTTGAAGGCACCCCTGAAGAGATTATCCAATCTAAAACATCATTTACCGGAAAATATATCATACCAAAATTGAAAAAAAATGGCAACATTTAATATTGTAACCCTCGGATGCTCTAAAAATACAGTAGATTCCGAAGTTGTAGCCGCAAAATTGATCGCAGCCGGTCATACCGTATGGTTTGATGCTGCTCAGAAATCAGATTTCGTAATTGTTAATACCTGTAGTTTTATAAATGACTCCAAAGAACAATCTATTGATGAAATATTATTGCATCTTCAACGTAAAAAACAGGGAGATGTAAAAAAAGTTTTTGTAATGGGTTGTTTATCTGAAAGATATCATGATGACCTTCAGGAGATCATGCCTGAAGCTGATGGGATTTTTGCATTTTCAGAACTCAATAAGATGATCAATGTGCCCCATTTTGATCTTTTAAACTCCTCCGAAAGAACCCTTTCTACCCCATCACACTACGCTTACATGAAAGTATCCGAAGGATGTGACCGTGAATGTTCATTCTGCGCCATTCCGCTTATCCGGGGAAAACAGATCTCCAAACCAGTAGAACTATTGGTTGAAGAAGCTCAAAAATTAGTCGATACTGGTGTGAAAGAGATTATGCTGATTGCTCAGGATCTAACTTATTATGGAATAGATATTTACGGAAAGAGAGATTTGGAAAGATTATTACGTAAACTGGCTCAAATTGATCATCTGGAGTGGATCAGACTCCATTATGCTTATCCATTAGGATTTCCTTACGAAATTCTGGATGTTATGAATGAATACTCCAACTTTTGCAAGTATCTGGATATCCCTTTCCAACATATCAGTGACAATATTCTGCAAAGTATGCGTCGTGGTGGATCCAATTTACAAACTTATAAATTGATCGAAACCATTAGAAATAAAGTGCCGGGCATTGCTCTTAGAACGAGCCTGATATCAGGATATCCAACAGAAACCAAAGAGAATCATAAAGAACTGGTAAAATTTGTGGAACAAATTCGTTTCGACAGATTAGGCGTTTTTGCTTACTCTCAAGAAGAAGGAACTCCGGCATTTGACTTAGGAGATCCAATCAAGGAGAGAGAAAAAAATAAACGTATTGAAGAGATCATGTTGATTCAGGAGGAGATCTCTTTGGAATTAAATCAGGCGAAAGTGGGTTCTGTAATGAAAGTGATGATCGACAGTGAAGAGGATGGCCAATATTTCGGAAGAACAGAATTTGATTCCCCTGAAGTGGATAATGCAGTGATTATCCCAAATACAAAAAAAGTTGAAATCGGATCATTCCAGTCTGTTTTGATCAAAAAAGCAGATAATTATGATCTTTATGGTGAAATTGTTTAGTAATTAGCGTATGTTTAAATTAATTTTTGCAGCAATCGGATTGATAACCAGTGGTTTTGGTGGTGCCATTATTGGCTTTATCATTGGAGCCGTAGTAGATATGTTTTCCTCTTTTAAAGTGATCAGAAGTGGCTATTTTACCAATAAAGAGAATTTTATTGATATGCTTCTCCAACTCACTTCTGCCGTTGTTAAATCTGATCAATCCGGAAATATGCTTAAATCTGAACTCAATTTTGTGAAAGATTACCTGGTTAGAAGCTTCGGTCCGGAAATGGCAACACAAGCCCTCTATAAACTACGGGAATATCTCGATCAGGATATTGATGTTCCTACATTATGCCACAATTTCAGTTCCAAGGCAACCATCCATGAAAAGTTGGTTTTGTTGCAGTTTCTATTTGGGCTCTCCGCTTCAGATGGTGATATTGCTAACGATGAACTCAACATGATCCGCAATATTTCGGATTGGATGGGTGTAAGTCGAAATGATTATGAATCATTGAAAGCGATGTATTTTGCCCGCCAGCAATATCAATCCACATATCAACAACAATATCAGGGACAATACCGCCAACAACAAAGCTCCTACTCTTCCCCTTCATTCTCTTATAATCTTGACAACGACTATAAAGTATTAGAGATCTCGTCATCTGCAACAGACGATGAAGTTAAAAAAGCGTATCGTCAGCTTGCCATCAAACACCACCCCGATAAAGTGAACCATTTGGGCGAGGAGGTTCGAAAATCTGCTGAAGAAAAGTTCAAAATACTCAATCAAGCTTATGAAAGAATAAAAAAGTCAAGAGGAATGAACTAATATCCATAAAATTTTCATACTTTTGAGTCTTAAAATTTGTATAAGTTATGAAAAAAATAATTGTTCTCTTATCACTATTTGTTTTCATCTTAAATGTTGATGCTCAAAAACTTTCCAAATCCGGAAGCAATATTAAAGCAGGGTTAAGGATTGGGGTTGTGGGTTCTCAAATATCCGGTGATGACCTCGCCGGTTACCATAAAGTGGGTGCTTATGCCGGTATTTTTGCCAATATGCCGATCAGTGAATCCGGAAAATGGCATTTTCAGATGGAGATCAATTTTATCATGAAAGGGAGCAGTAGTCAGATCCGCGCCAATGAAGATGGTTCATTACCAGATTATTACGTTCTTACACTTCTTTATACAGAAACACCTTTTATGTTCCAGTACAATTTTGGAACCTATAAAAAAGCAAACGGATCGTTTATCGACTTTGACTTAGAATTTGGACCCACTATAAATTTTCTATTTTACCAGAAAGAACGAAATCAATTTGGAGATATTTACAGAGCTTCTGAAGATCTGTTCCATTTTTGGGATGTGGGTGTTATTGCCGGATTAAAATGCAAATTTTCTGAAAAATCGAGCATCTCTTTCCGATACGGAACTTCCGTTTATCCGGTCAGATTTCCAGATTTTGTATTTAACAGGGCCATAAAACTCCAGTTTAACGACCATATTACCCTCTCCTATTGTTACCATTTTTAAACAAAAAATACCATGAAAATTATCAATGTAAAAAACCAGGAAACCATTCAAACTCCTCACAATGTGGATGTTAAAAAAATCTATGATTATGACAATGCTCAGGTAATGCACATCACGTTACAGGCAGGGGAATCTTTAAAACCACACATTACACCGGTTGATGTATTTTTCTATATCCTTGAAGGTGAAGTAGATGTAAGGGTTGGCGAAGAAACAATCACCGTTTTAAAAGATCATTTGGTGGAGAGTCCAAAAGATATCATTCATTGTCTATCCAATAATTCAACGGCTCCAGGAAGAATTTTGGTGGTTAAATCACCAAAACCTCAAAGTGCTGCTAAATTATTATAATGTAAATTAATAAATAATGAAAAATGAAAAATGAAAAATGATCAATAGACCAGTGCTTTAGCTCTGGGATATTGATTAATGAATAATGAATAGTGAATAGTGAATAATGAATAATGAAAAATGAATAATGAAAAATGAAAAATGTTATTTGTTATTTGTTATTTGTTATTTGTTAAATATTAATTCCCTTTCGCCTTTCGCCTTGAGCCTTGAGCCTTAAAAACACTGTGATATTATTAATCTATCCTCATTATCAAATGATACATTTTATTTTTTAAATTTGATTGATTTGTTGAAATAAATATTATATTTGCTAATCTTTTCAAGGAGGACGTGATTTTTTAATAATTATACTATGATTCAACATTTACGATCATTTTTACTTATCTTTACTTTACTATTTGCTTGGAATCTATCTTCCGGACAGATCAAAAACGATACAATTCATACTGTTTATGTAGTAAAAACAATAGATGAATACCAACAACAGGTTGTATTGAATCCAAATATGGAATTAGTAAATTTAATAGATGTTATCAATGGGTTAAAATTGGATATTCGATATGCTACAACAAACAACTTTACCAAACAGCAAATCTACACCTCTCCTTTAGCATTTCTTAGAAAACCGGCTGCTTTAGCACTTGAACAAGTTCAGGATTCATTGAGAAAACTGAATTTAGGATTAATCATTTTCGATGCTTACAGACCTTATAGTGCCACTGTAAAATTTTACGAAATTATTAAAGACACACGTTTTGTAGCAGATCCAAAAGTGGGATCCAAACATAACAGAGGTTGCGCTGTGGATGTAGCATTGTATGATCTTAAAACCGGAGAAATTGTTCCAATGCCCACTGAATTTGATGATTTTTCAGAAAAAGCGGGTGCTTACTATCCTAATCTCCCTAAGATTGTATTATATAACAGATCTCTTTTGTCAGGTATTATGCAAGCCTTCGGATTTACCATTTATCCTGACGAATGGTGGCACTTTGACTACCAGAATTGGAAAGAGTACCCGTTGATGGATATCCCCTTTAATGAATTAAAAATGAAAAATGAAAAATGAAAAATTAATTCGTATATAATTCGTGAATTCGTGGCATCATAAAAAATGAAAAATGAAAAATGAAAAAATCGAACTTAGACTGCAGACTGCTGACTGCAGACTGCTAACTTTAAAGAATATGAAAAAGTTTATATTAATTTTAGGAATTATTTTGGGAGTATTAACTTCCGTTTATGCTCAGCAACTTCCACGGAAAGGTTGGTTAGGCGCCAAAATTGAAATGAAGCAAGATACTATTGTGCTCAAATCAAAAACATCTGTTTGGGAAGGATTTAAAGTATTAAAAGTTGTGGGAGGGACAGCAAAAGCCATCTTACTTCAGGAAAATGATATCATTGTTAAAATAGATACCAATACCTTTAAATCCACCCTTGAATTACAACAATTTATAACTTCTAAAATGGAGGGTGATCCGATAAAAATTACCATTATCCGTGATGGAAAAATGAAAAATCTAATCGGAAAAATGGTTGGAAAGCCCAGGGAAACAAATGAAAGATTTGACGTGATCTATGAGTGTGTTCCATTTCGAGGGGGTACGTTGAGTATAATCATCAATAAACCTAAAAAATCGGGCAAAATGCCCGCCATGCTTTTCATCCCTGGATACACTTGCTCATCTATTGATGGACTTTCCGAAAATCATCCTTATGGGAGAATTGTAAGAGCTTATGCCGATTCCGGTTATGTCGTGCTTCGGGTTGAAAAAAGCGGTTTGGGAGATAGTCAAAATACCGTTGACTGCAGTCTTACCAATCTTTATGATGAAGTGGCCAATTTCCAAGCAGGTCTCGATAAACTGCGTTCTTTAGACTATGTGGACACCAATCAGATATTCATTTTTGGACACTCCATGGGTGGTGTGATTGCTCCAGCCTTAGGAGCTCAGAATAATGTAAGAGGAGTGATCGTATATGGAACCACCGCCAAGAGTTTTTTTGAATATCAACTGGAAATGAATCGATTACAAATCATGTTAGCAAAACCTGACCCATTTGAATATGAGAAAACGTGCAGATTGCAAACCGAAATTGCTTATGAATATTATATCCTAAAAAAAGACATAAAGGAAATTGCTTCTACCCCTGAAAGAATCGAAGCCCTCAAAAGAGATTGGGAATATGATGGCAATAACAAAATCTTTGGGAGAAATCAGGAGTATTGGAGGCAAATTGTGGACTTCCCGCTTTTAGAATATTGGAAAAATTGTACCGGCAAAGTTCTCGTCCTATATGGTGGGACAGATTTTCAAGCATTTTCCAAAGCTGATCATGAACAAATTGTTTACACGGTAAACTACTACCACCCCAATCAGGCAACTCTGATCATTTTCCCTGAAACAGATCATTATTTGGCTAAATCGGGCACTATGCAAAATGCTTTTGATCTCTTTGCACAAGGAAAAACACAAACTTTATTCGATTTGTTTGATTTTGATGTGATTACAAAAAGTATCGAATGGAGCAACAATGTAATGAAAAATGAAAAATGAAAAATGAAAAATAATCAATAGACCCGTGCTTTAGCTCGGGGATATTGTTAAATGAAAAATGAAAAATGAAAAATAATCAATAGACCCGTGCTTTAGCTCGGGGATATTGTTAAATGAAAAATGAATAATGAAAAATAATCAATAGACCCGTGCTTTAGCTCGGGGATATTGTTAAATGAAAAATGAATAATTAATTCGTTTATAATTCGTGAATTCGTGGCATCATAAAAAATGAAAAATGAAAAATGAAAAATGAAAAATAAAAAAATCGAACTTCGACTGCAGACTGCTGACAGCCGACTGCTGACTTTAATAAATATGAAAAAGATAATTTTATTAGGAACTATTATTTTTAGTTTGGGTTTTGGATTTGTTAAGGCACAGACGAGAGTTGAGTATAAATTACCTGATATTCCGGGGTATTATACCTTGAAAGGTGATTTTCATATCCACACTTTCTATTCGGATGGTTCCGTTGCTCCGGAAGATCGGGTTCGTGAAGCCTGGCGGGATGGTTTGGATGTGATCGCCATTACAGACCATATTGAATATCCCAATTCTCTCATGAAACCTTTTGATTTCAATACTTCATATAATCTGGCTTTAAAAATGGCACAAGAGTATGGAATTCTTTTAATCAGAGGGGCTGAAATCACCAGAAGTATGCCTCCGGGTCACTTTAATGCGCTTTTTTTAAATGATATTAATAAACTCAATTTACCAAATGTTGATGATGTATATCAGGAAGTTATAAAACAAAATGGGTTTTTAGTCTGGAACCATCCCGGCTGGAGTGCCCAAATTAAAGACACATTGACCTGGTATCCCAAACATACCGAATTGTATAATCAAAATAAACTCAACGGTATCGAAATTTTCAATGAAAAAGAGTACTACCCTGCCGTTTTTCAATGGGCCTTGGATAAGAAAATCACAATTATGGCCAATTCCGATATCCATGCTCCGATTCAATTTTTGTATGATCCTGTTAAAAAGGAACAACGAGCCATGACTGTTGTTTTTGTAAAGGATAAAACCATACAAGGTGTTAAGGATGCATTTATAAATCACAGAACGATTGCTGTTTTTGATCAGAAAATGTATGGGGTGGAACAATACCTCAAACCATTACTCGAAAACTGCATTGTTGTTTCAGAAAATATTACAATGCCTCAGAAAAATAACGAAATTTATGTTTCTTTAACCAATATTTCAGATTTTCCTATTGTTTTGCAAGGAATTGCTAATGAGAATTTTAAATTACCTGAACATATTGAAATACTCCCAAATAGTACAAATAGAATAAAAGTTTCAAACATTAAAAATCTGAAAAATGGGATCCAAAATCTGGGACTTTCATTTTTGGTATTAAACGGCTTTATAGCACCTCATCAAAATGCAACCATCACCATACCAGTGCAATGGATGAACTGGAGTGTTGTCAAATTAGAAAAAAACACACCTTCTAATTGGAAAGTTAATTCTTCATTTTTATCAAAAGATTTAAATTACTGGTATTCTGTTGATGAAACAACCCCGGGATATACAACACTGATACCTTTCCAATACGCTGATTCAATACATTTTAAGATGTCTGCATTTCAAAACAATAAACAAATAGGAACTTTGTATGAAGCTGATTATTTCCTTCATAACGGTATGAATCAAAAGATTGTTTTAACCAACCAACCGAATGCAAAATATGAAGGAAATGGCGTTGAAACACTCATTGATGGTCTAAAAGGGAGCAATTCTTATACAGATGGGAAATGGTTAGGCTTTAAAGGGGATGATATGGAAGCGACCATTACATTTGATGCTCCTACCGATATTTCTAAGGTGGAAGTTTGTTTTTTAGAATCAAACCACTCCTGGATATTCATGCCTACCAAAGTTTCTGTGGAGATCTCTTATGATGGAATCCATTTTAAACCTTTAAATACTAACTTTTTAAACATTAATCAAGCGGAAAACAATACCGGAATCCAATCAATTAAAATCACTGAAAAAGCACAAAAAGTGAAAGCGGTGAAGATTTATGCCAAAAACAGGAAAGTTTGTCCTAACTGGCATAGTGGGAGTGGAAAACCTTGCTGGTTATTCATCAGCGAAATCATCATAAGATAATATGAAATACATCCTTCGACCTATTCTATTCTTATTGATACTATTTGCTTTTGTGGGTTCCCTTATTGGGCAAAATCAACCTAAAAAAGTATTAAAGGTGGGGATTTATGAAAATCCTTCTAAGGTATTTACCAATCCATCCGGAAAAGCAGATGGAATATTTATTGATATTCTGGAAGTAATTGCAATGAATGAAAACTATAAAATTGAATATGTCTACGGAAATTGGTCTGAACTTTTAGATCAATTAGAAAAAGGAACTATTGATATTTTACCTGACGTTGCCTATTCTGAAGATCGCGACTCATTGTTAACATTTCACAAATTATACATTTTAAATTCATGGTTAGAAGTTTTTACTTTAAAAGAGAAAAGAATTGAGAATATTTCAGAATTAAACGGCAAAACGATTGGTGTTTTGAAAGGTTCTATTCAGGAAAGTTATTTAAAAGAATCTTTAAAAAAAATTTACAATATTGATTATCAATATATTCCATACAGTGAATATCAGGAAACGATAATAGCTTTACAAAAAAATGAAATTGATGCCATCATTGCGAATCGGTTTTTATATTATTCCTCTATTTTTGATGAAAATATTGTCCCTACCGGTATCATTTTAAAACCATCAGATCTCTATTTTGCATTTAGAAAAAATATTAGTTTAGAAATTGTCAATAATTTCGATAAAGAGATTGCCAAAATGAAAAACGATCCGAAATCCGTTTTTTATAAATCTATTCATAAATGGTTAGATAAAGAGATCGTCCCTAAAGTTCCCCGATTTCTATTTTGGATTTTTGGTATTATTGTAGCTATAGTTTTAATCATCACATTTTTCACTTTGATTTTAAGAAAAAAAGTGAAAAATAAAACGCAGGAATTAAAAATCATCAATCAGGAATTACTATTTGCTAAAATAAAAGCGGAAGAGAGTGATCAACTAAAGACCGCATTTTTAGAAAATATTTCTCATGAAATCAGAACCCCTTTAAACGTAATTTGTGGATTTTCCAATTTATTAAATGAAGAGCGATTACCACCTGAGACCATTCATGAATATTCAAAAATTATTCAGAATAGTAGTGACCAGCTTCTTCTAATCTTAACCAATATCATCACCATTGCCTCTATTGAAACGAATCAGGAGAAACTCCATTTTACAAAATTTGATTTGAATACATTAATGGATGAGATCAAAAACTTCTTTGAAAAGGAAGCAAAAGCCAAAGAGATCGAATTTGATTTTCATTTTTCCCTTTTTGAGAAAAAAAGTGATATTATAGGTGATCGTTCCAAAATATTACAAATCGTTCACCATTTGGTACATAATGCCATTAAATTTACAGAATCCGGAAAAGTAGTATTTGGGTACAAATTTCGAACTAATGAGATTGAATTTTATGTAACCGATACAGGAATCGGGATTTCTGAAGAACAGCAAAGTAAAATATTTGACCGGTTTACGCAAGCCAACCCGATTGTACAAGTCAACTATGGTGGTACCGGTTTAGGACTTCCTATTGCCAAAGGATTAGTACTCCTTTTAGGTGGACGTATTTGGGTAGAATCCAAGTTAGGGGTAGGTTCCACGTTCTACTTCACGATTCCGGTGATATAAAAAAAAGGGTATTGGGTTTTAGGTTTTGGGTTTCAGTTCTTATATACTGATTTTTCATTATTCATTATTCATTCGTCTTTTGTCCTTAGTCTTTCGTCTTTTATCTGGGCATTCCGGCTTTCCCCTACCACGATTCCACCCACGCCGTCGGTCTCCGGCCCATACTCCTCGTTTCGCTGCAAGGGTCTGATCGGCCGGGCAGTAGCTCACAGGCTCGCTCTGCCCGATCCGTCATCCCCTATGCAGCTCAACTTGCGGGGTATCTGGCCTCCGACCTAATGTGAACTTTTGACTTGTGAAGGGAGAACTTCGACGTTCGATGTTAAATGTTCGATGAAAACCTCTAGAGAGTAGATTAATTTTGGTAAAAGGATCAACCTCGAGGGTACAGTAAAAATAAAAAATTTCATACTCTTTCAGTTGGACTCGTCAGCAGTCTGCTGTCTTCATACTTTTTTATGGTATCTTCATTATTATTGTTATTTTATAAATTCTCCATCTTTGAACTCTCCATCAATCTTTGAACCATCTGGATATGTAATTGTTCCGTGACCATCGAATTGATCATCTTTGAATTCGCCAACATTTTTTGTACCATCAATAAAAATAAGTATTCCCTTCCCATTAAATTTTCCATTTTTGAATTCACCAAAATATTGTGTACCATCTGAATATGTATATATTCCTAGTCCATTTCGTTTATTATCTTTGAATTCTCCTTCATATTTAGAGCTATCTGATGCAATATAAGTTTTAGCTTCATTTTGAGCATTTATCAATTGGATTAAAAACAATACAAATATTATTAAAAATAGATTTTTCATTGTACTTGAACTTTTCTAATTATTTACTAAATTGATATAAAAGAATAATGATAGCCTATTTCGACATTTTAAAAGAAAAGATGTTTTGTATGTTCCATATGTGTCTTTTTAATTATTGTGTGAAATGGGATGCGCAAATATAAAACAAAATTAGCAAATTTGAAAAACCAGCAAACAAAATCAATTATTCCGAGATAGTGTGGATAAAATACATTTCAATTCATTTAATTTCTGATAGTTACAAAATTCCAAAAATTAAATCGAAATGCATCCACACTTCCTCGGAACACAGTAAGTAAATGGACGAAGGAGAAAAGATGAATGAATAATGAATAATGAAAAATTCTAAAAACTTATACCTAAAACCTGATAGCTGATAGTTATTAGCCCTAACTCTTAAATAAAAAGGACTTCTCATGGTGAGAAGCCCTTTTGGAAATTATAGAGGTATTTGGATTAGCATCCGCATCCACAATCACATTTGGATTGTTTGATAGCAGCGTGTGCAGCAGCTAAACGAGCTACTGGTACGCGGAATGGAGAACAAGAAACATAATTCAAACCTGTTTTGAAGAAGAACTCTACAGAAGCAGGGTCTCCACCATGTTCACCACAAACACCGATTTTTAAGCTTGGACGGGTGCTTCTTCCTAGAGCAACGCCGGTTCTAACCAATTGACCAACACCCACTTGATCTAAAGTGTTGAATGGGTCATCAGTGATGATTTTGTTATCGATATAGTTGTGAATGATTGCATTAACGTCATCACGAGAGAAACCTAAAGTCATTTGGGTTAAGTCGTTGGTTCCGAAAGAGAAAAATTCAGCCACTTCAGCGATCTCGTTAGCCACGATAGTTGCACGTGGAATTTCGATCATAGTACCATACAAATATTTAATTTGAACGCCAAATTTAGCTTCGATTTCAGCTTTCACTACATTAGCGATCTCTTTTTGGTGTTTTAATTCATTAACATTGATCGTTAAAGGAACCATGATTTCCAACATTGGGTTGAATCCTTCTTTCATCAATTCGGCAGTTGCTTGGAATAAAGCGCGGAATTGAGTTTCAGTAACTTCAGGATAAACGATACCCAAACGAACACCACGTAATCCCATCATTGGGTTCACTTCGTGTAATGCATCGATTCTTCTTTTGATCTCTTCGAATTGCATATTTTTTTCAGCAGCCAATTCTCTTTGTTTATCTTCAGTTTGTGGAACAAATTCGTGAAGTGGTGGGTCCATCAAACGGAATGTCAATGGTTTGCCATCCATCACTTTTAAAGTTCCTTTAGCGGCTTCTTTGATATAAGGTTCCAATTCATTCAAAGCGATAACGCGTTCTTCTGTATTGGAAGCTAAGATCATATTACGTAATTTAGCAAGTGGTTGTTCGCTGTTTTTACCGTAGAACATGTGCTCAATACGGAATAAACCGATACCTTCAGCTCCGAAGTTGATTGCATTTTGAGCATCTTCAGGAGTATCTGCATTGGTACGAACGCCCATTGTACGGTATTTATCAACGATAGCCATAAATTCTTGGAAACGTGGATTTTCAGTAGCATCCATCATCTCAATTTTATCGTTATAAACCCAACCTTTGGTTCCGTTTAAGCTCAAAAGATCACCTTCTTTAAACTCTTTTCCGGCGATTTTCAAAGTTCCTTCTTCCAAGTTGATGTGGATTGCTTCGCAACCAACGATACAACATTTACCCCATCCGCGTGCTACTAAAGCAGCGTGAGAAGTCATACCACCACGGGCAGTAAGGATACCGTCAGCAGCTCTCATACCTTCAACGTCTTCTGGGTTGGTTTCTTCACGAACCAAAATACATTTTTTATGAGCGCGGTTATATTCGATTGCTTTTTCGCTGGTTAGGGCGATAATACCCACTGAACCACCAGGGCCAGCAGGAAGACCTTTTGCTAAAACAGTGAATTTAGTTTCACTGCGTGGGTCAAGGATTGGGTGAAGAAGTTCATCCAATTGAGCAGGGTTAACTCTCAAAACAACCTCTTTTTCATCGATACGACATTCATGAAGCATATCAAGAGCCATATTTAGAGCAGCAACTCCGGTTCTTTTACCAACGCGGCATTGAAGCATATATAATTTACCTTCCTGAATTGTAAACTCGATGTCTAACATATCTTTGTAAGCATCTTCCAATTTACAACGGATATCAAAAAGTTCTTTATAAGTTTCAGGCATTAACTCTTGCATAGAGTGTAAATGCTTATTTTGTTCATTTTTAGTATCGTCATTCAATGGGTTTGGTGTACGGATACCGGCAACTACGTCTTCTCCCTGAGCATTGATCAACCATTCTCCGTAGAATACGTTAGTTCCAACGGCTGGGTCACGGGTGAAAGCAACACCTGTAGCAGAAGAATCGCCCATATTACCGAAAACCATAGCCTGAACGTTAACAGCAGTACCCCATTCATCAGGAATACCTTCGATACGACGGTAAGAAACCGCTTTTTTACCATTCCAGCTTTTGAAAACCGCTTTGATACCACCCTCTAATTGAGCACGAGCATCATCAGGAAATTCAACACCTAAAGATTTTTTAACGATCGCTTTGAATTCGTTTGCTAATTGTTCTAGTTCTTCAGCATTGATTTCAGTATCTGATTTATAACCATGTTGATGTTTAAATGCATCTAGTTTTTCATCTAAAATTTTACGGATTCCTTTTCCTTCAGCTGGTTCAAGACCTTCTGCTTTCTCCATAACTACGTCAGCATACATCATGATCAAACGACGATAGGAGTCATAAACGAAACGAGGATTATTAGTCTTTTTGATTAATCCGGGGATAGTTTTAGAACTTAAACCGATATTTAAAACGGTGTCCATCATACCTGGCATAGAGCTACGAGCACCGGAACGACAGGAGATCAACAATGGATTTTCAGGATCATCATATTTCATTCCCATATTTTTTTCCACTAAATCCATCCCTTTCCATACTTGGTCCATTGTACCTTCAGGAAGTTGGCAGTTATTGGCATAATAATCGGTACAACATTCTGTTGTAACTGTTAAACCTGCAGGAACAGGAAGTCCTAAGTGACACATTTCGGCAAGGTTTGCTCCTTTGCCGCCCAACAAGTTTTTCATGTCGGCTTTACCTTCAGCAGTCTTTCCTCCAAAGGTGTAAACATACTTTACGTTACTCATTTTCATTAAATTTTGAATTTATATATCTTTTTTATTTACGTCTTTATAAAAGCGTGCAAAGATACGAAAAAAATATGAAAAAATCAAAAAAAATGTTAAAAAAATATTACAATTTTATACTTTTAAATCTTAAACTATATCTCTGATTATTAGTTCTTTTTTATTCTTTCGATTGAAGTTTTTTTTATATTTTTAGACAATAATTCTATCCTACAAAAACTACTTTTTTAAAATTCATTTTTTTAAAACTAAAACTTCATTAGCACACTGATAACACAGATTGAACAGATGACCACAGATTTTTTAATGGTTGAAGGGTAGAATTGTATTTCAACTTTCAACTTTAAACAGCGAAGCGTTCAACCTTTAAACTTTAAACAGTGAAACGTTCAAGTTAAAAAAATCTTACTATATTTGCAAGTTATTTTAATCGTAATTGATTCTTTAATTTTTTATAAAATGAAAAAAACGTTATTCCTCTTAACATTCGTTGGATTTTCATGGATCCTTTTCGCACAAAACAAACCAACTATTGAATTTGTTTCGATTCCTGCAGGTACCTTTACTTTGGGTAGTCCTGAAGATGAACCTGAAAGAACGGAAAGAGAAACTCCTCATCAGGTGACCATTTCAGCATTTGAAATGAGTGCCTACGAGATAACATTTGCGCAATATGATCAATTTTGTGAAGCTACCGGCAGAACCAAACCGGATGATGAAGGGATGGGTCGAGGAACTTATGCACCCAATGCCTGGGGACTTTACGATATGTATGGAAATGTGTACGAATGGTGCAGCGATTACTACGGAAAATACAATCTTAAAGAGCTTACTAATCCTAAAGGTCCTAAAAAAGGGGAAACCCGTATTATAAGAGGTGGCTGCTGGTATTATGGTGCTTATTATTGCAGAAGTGCATACAGAAATGATGATGACCCCGCTGCCATTTATAACAGTCTGGGCTTTAGAATTGTAAGAGATTTAACGCCAAAACAATAAACCCTTGATGCGTAAATCAATTCTTCTGCTCTTATTGGTCATTCTTTTCTCTTTTGTAAAGGCACAAGTGATCCCTTTCGGTTTGATGATGAGTGTTTCCGGCAAACTGGAACAGGTGGAATCTCTCAACTATAGAAGTTATATTAAAGACACCTTCTACATTGAATATCAAAATCAATATTGTTACGGCGATCCTGAAAATTTCACGACCAGCTTTCTTCTCCTTATAGAACCTCCATCTGATTACTCAAAAACACCTTCCAATATGGATCCCAGCAGAAGGTATGACACAAGTTACGTAGAAGAGATTCCCAGCATTCCTAATCAATATTATATCTCTTTGTACAATCCCACCGCTTCAGTTTATTACTTAATTGACACTACTATTTTCTTTCAAGACACCCTTCATTCATCAGAAAAACCGGCATTCCAGCCCCATTACGATGAGTGGATCGGTTTAAACATTACTGATTCCAATCTGGTTCAAATAAAATCCATTTTAAGAAATTATGTTCGTCAATTATGGGGTAAAAATGATCGGGATGATTTACGATGGGAATTACATCAAGTTCTATCTGAGCCTGATTCAATTGTAGAAAAAATACCTTGTTTTGATTTTATACTGGATCAGGTTCTGTTCTATAATTATCAGGACACGTTTCTTACATCGATTTTAGGATACCATTGGGATTATGGAGTGGAAATCGATTCATTACGGTATGATAAGAAGGGAAATGTGATCTACTATGCCCGCGAAACCCCCGGAGTGTTCAGACATGAACTATATTTCCAATACGACCATAAAAAACGCATAATCTCCATTGATAAAGTGTACCTCACCTGGCTCGATCAAAGTAATGATTTTTATGAAGAATCGATCCGTGAAAACTATCAATTTAAGTACAATAGAGAGGGGAAATTAGCTGAGATTGTTGTCAATCAAAAAGACCAAGAACCTACTATTATGAAAGTTTACTGGAAAAAGCCTCGTCATGCTGAACTTTTCAAAACACATGTTTCTATATTCACTTTACCATTGTAACCTTTATGATCGAAAGAATATCCACTTTTTTTAATCCGGAACGTTTTCAGGGAAGACACAAAAAAAACAGCTATTTTGAAGGATGGTATTATAAAATCATAGATGCAACTGAGCAACATGCATTTGCCATCATTCCGGCTATGAGTATCGATTCCAACGGGAATCAACATGCCTTTATTCAGGTGTTAGATGGTAAAAAATTAACTTCTGCATATCATCGGTTTGATCTTGAAAGTTTCAAAGCAGCTCCCGGGAAATTACACATCACCATTGATCAGAATGAATTCACCGAAGATCATTTTTCCATTCAATTACCTGAAATACAAGGCACTATTCAGCTCATAAACACCAAACCGTGGCCAAAACCGATCTATTCTCCCGGAATTATGGGTCCTTTTGCTTTTATTCCCTTTATGGAATGTTATCATGGAATTGTAAGCATGGATCATGAACTGAAGGGAACCATCACCTATAATGGACAGAAGATCAACTTTGATCATGGGCGCGGTTATATGGAAAAAGATTGGGGAAAATCTTTTCCCCGTGGATATATCTGGCTCCAATGTAATCATTTTTCAGAATCTGGGATCTCCTTAAAATGTTCTGTAGCAAGGATTCCCTGGTTTAAGAGAGCATTCACCGGATTTATCTGTGGATTGCAACTGCATGGCAAACTGATCCGATTCACAACGTACAACAAAACAAAACTGATCAAATGTTATGTTGATGAAGAAAAAGTTTCGCTAGTGATGCAAAACAAAAAATTCAAAATTGAGATTCTGGCTATCAGAACAGATGCAACCGGTTTAGCCTCCCCTATTTTGGGTCACATGGAAGGAAAAATTGAAGAGAGCATGAATTCAGTTGTTGAAGTTATTTTAACAGATCTTAAGACTAAACAGATCATATTTCAAGACAAAGGAAGAAACGGAGCGCTAGAGGTGGCGGGGGAGATCAGTTTGCTAATGTGCTAATGTGCTAATGTGCTAATTAATAAATTAGTATATAAATTATAAATTAGAAAGTTTAACACTGTGATACATCGTTTAACACTGTGAAACACTGTGATATTTATTAAAAAAATGAGTAAACAATTCAAAATTAAACCATTTCCAAAATCGCGGGTTGCTACGCTTGATATTTGTGATATCGGGGTTAGAAAGCACTATATTTCATCCTTTGTTGAAGTGGATGTAACTGATGCCAGAAAAACGCTCAAAAAACGAAGAGTTGAAGGTGAAAAAAACTCCTTTACTGCATTTTTACTTTATATGATTGCTCAAACATTAGCTGAGCATCCTCATATTGCAGCTTTTCTTAAAAACAAAAGGGAAACAATCTTTTTCGAGGATATCAATATTTCAGTAATCATTGAAAAACAAATTTCCAGGACTAAAGTTCCGATACCCCACATTATTGAAAAAGCACAAACCAAAACTATTAGTCAGATAACTGCTGAAATCCGGGAAGTTAAAGAAAAGGAATTGAGTGATAATGATCTCGTTTTACACCGAAAAACATCTTTTTTAGAATCGATTTACACTTATTTACCCAAATGGATCAGGTTATTATTCTGGAAAATAATTTTAAAAAAACCGAAACTCACCTATTCCAAAATGGGAAATGTTGCCTTTACTTCCTTAGGAATGGTTGGAAAAATAAGTGGTTGGTTCACCCCGATCACCATCCATCCCGTGTGCTTTGGAGTGGGGAGCATTGTTGTAAAACCAAAAAGTTATAAAGGAGAGGTACAGGATAGAGAAATATTACACTTAACTATTCAAATGGATCATGATGTTGTAGATGGGACCCCAATGGCCCGATTCATCAATGATTTGATCGGAAGAATAGAAAATTTTGGAAGTTAGTGATCAACGTTCTTCCGCATTAAAATTTTCAATATTTGCATAATCGGGAGTGATTATTTTCTCGGTTCGGGTTGTATCCGGAGGAGGAGCGATATCACCTTCAAGCGGAGGATCATAAGGTTCACAGGAGATTAAAGTGGAAGTCAATAACCCTAAAGAGAGTCCGGCTACCAGAATTTTCTTTCCCAAAGAGGATCTTTCCACCAGTTGGGTTTCCAGATAGTGAAGTTCTGCTTCACAGCGTGGACAAGTTCCTTTGCAATTCCCCTCGAAAGTACACTCATCGATGATCAAGGGAATATTGTTTTCTTCGGCGATCTGAAGTCTGATATTTTTCAAAAAATCGCAATTGGGTTTACCTTGGTTCATAAAACTAAAAATTTGGGGACAAAGATAATAAATTTTTCCTTCGTCCTTGGTCTTTTGTCCGATAATAAAACCAACACTTTCTCGGAACAATACATTTGGGGGAGATTTGTCCTATTTTGAATGCATTAGGACGGAGGCTAAGTACCCCGCAAATTGGAACATTTAGCGAGACACCAGACAAACAGAGCGACGAAGGAGCTCCTGTTTGGCGGATGTCTCGCTTAGTGTTCCAATGAGGAGTACAAGCCGGAGGCCGACGGCATCAGGGATAGCCTGTGGGTTGGAGATGCCGGAATGCCCTGATGAATAATCAAATTGAAAAATAGGATAATCTGCAAATAGTTTTTGAAAATTTATAATTAAATCGGATATTTTTTTATATTTGCACCTTTATCAAAATAGAGATGGATTACCATTACGACTACATCATTATTGGAAGCGGTTTCGGCGGTTCTGTAAGTGCTTTACGATTATCTGAAAAAGGGTATCGGGTGCTTGTCATTGAAAAAGGAAAATGGTATCACGCTCAGGATTTTGCAAAAACCAACTGGAATCTCCGAAAATGGTTGTGGATCCCTAAACTTCGCTGTTTTGGAATCATGAGACTGAGTATTTTTCGCCATTTAGTTTCCCTATCCGGAACAGGTGTTGGTGGTGGTTCATTGGTTTATGGCAACACGCTTCCGATCCCTCCCTCTTCTTTTTTTAAAACAGGGGATTGGAAAGATCTGGCTGATTGGGAAACGGAACTCAAACCGTTTTATGATAAAGCATTAAAGATGATGGGTACAGTCAAAAATCCTATGTTGTTTGATGGTGATCAGATTTTAAAAGATATCGCGGTGAAAATGAACATAGAAAATCAGTTTTCACCCACAGATGTATCCGTTTTTTTTGGAAAAGAGGAACAAGAGGAAAAGGATCCCTATTTTAATGGAGAAGGACCAACTAAAACCGGATGCAATTTTTGTGGAAAATGTATGACCGGTTGTCGCAATAATGCCAAGAACTCTCTGGATAAAAATTATCTGTATCTCGCTCAAAAAAAGGGTGCTCAAATTCTGGCGCAGCAACAAGTTGTTGATGTTAAACCCATTGAAAATCAAAATGGTGAAAAGGGATATCTCATTACTTCAAAATCATCAACTAAAATTGGAGCAAAAAAACAACAATTTACTACTAAAGGGGTGATTTTTTCCGGAGGCGTTTTGGGAACACTTAATCTGCTTTTGAAACTTAAGAAAAGTTCTCTTCCGAACCTTTCCAATCATTTAGGAGATCAAATCAGAACCAACAATGAAACATTAATCAGTGTTTGTACTACAGATAAATCAAAAGATCTATCGAAAGGGATAGCCATTGGTTCTATTTTGCAGACAGATGAAAATAGCTTTTTGGAAGTGGTCAGGTACGGAAAAGGTTCCGGATTCTGGAAATTGCTTCACATCCCATTTACGTGTGGAAGAAATTGCTTTAGTAGATTGGGAATTATGGGTTGTTCATTGATAAAATCATTTGGTTGTTATTTTAAGATCTATTTTATCAATAACTGGTCAAAAAGTACTGCCATTTTACTGTTTATGCAAAGTTTAGACAGCACTTTAAGATTCCGACGAACCAAAATGGGGAATTTAGCCACTTCTATTACTTCAGGGGAAGCTCCAACCCCATTTATCAAGGAATCGATTGAGATAACCCAAAAATATTGTGAAGCAGTTCACGGGAAACCCACCTCATCCTTATTGGAAACGATCGCCGGAATTCCTACGACAGCGCATTTATTAGGTGGGGCTGTTATGGGAACCGACATTAACAACGGTGTGATTGATCAATACAACCATGTTTTTGGATATCAAAACATGTATATCATTGATGGATCAATGATTTCATCTAATCCGGGAGTGAATCCTTCACTGTCTATTCTGGCGATTGCTGAGAGGGCGATGACCTTTATTCCGGGGAAAAATTAGTAAATTAGAACTTATATAAATTTGTATACTTTAAAATGAGATAAAACTATCTTTTTCTTCAATTTTCGATTAAATCAAAACGGGGAAATGGTAAATTAATTTTAATTTTTCATAAAAAATACATCTATCTTTTTGATATTCAAGTCAAAAAAAAAAAAAAAAAAAAAAAAAAATGTATAATCAAAAAAATAATTTATATTTGCAATTCATTGATGAGAAGAAATTAAGAGCTACACATACCAAAATAAATTCACAATAGAAAAATTTTTAAATTCATTTATTTGTATGCAAAAAAAAATCATTTTACTTTGTAAAACAAATTTAGCATAAGGAGCCTCTGTTAAAAAATGCATGTCTGTTAACGGAAGGCAATAATTAAAAGGTGCCCAACAGGGAAAGGTATTTAAGTTTTGAAAAGGTAAAACCAATCCCTGTTTTCTGCACCTAGGACAATATCGTTAGTTTGTGGCGATTGCATGAGTTATAATTTGCAAAAGTAATCTTTTTTTAATTACAAACTTTAGAAAAGACACGTAATAAACAAGAAAATGAACAGTAAAAAAAATATAAAAGTGTATAATAAATCAATTCTATTTTTATTGATTTCTTTAGTATTAATAAGTTTTTCATCATGTAAAAATGAATGTTATAAATGTGAAGTGCGACCACCAGATTTAGTTAAACCTGTTATTTTTAACTTAGCAGAAAACTCTATGAAAACGGATTTTAATTTTTACAAACTAAATGTTAATGGGAATAATATTGAATCTTTATCAAGAGAAAAAAAGGATGAAAAATTATTTGTTTTTGTTAAAAGTTATTGTTTAACTAAAAACCTTCCAATTAATAATAAAACAATGGCAATCGTATTATATTATGATAATCCAGTATCTCAAACTTATACCATTACTGATGAAAAAATATCGGGAATTAGTCTATACTATATTGATAAAAGAAAAATCAAACATCAGCTTTATGTTAAAAATTCAGAAGGGATATTTGTAGGAAATGAAAATACTAAAGTAACCGTTCCTTATGTTTACCACAATCATAGTCAATTTTATATTAAAGAATATGTATATCAAAATGCACAAAATAGATCTTATATTACAGTTATGGGTGATTTAGCTGAGGAAGTTTATGACAATATAAAAGATTATAGAAAAGTACCTATACGATTTGAAAAAAAATCGACTAAAGGTCTTGTTGGTGATAATATTGAATGTCCTTCTCCATGTCCTTATGGGACAGGAGGGTGTGTTCAAGGACCATATGGGACTGGTTGCACATCAACAATTGAAGCATGTTCAGCAGCTAGTATACATTCTACATTATTAAGTGAAAATTTACCTGAAAATACTTTTATTAATTTGAATTTAATGTATTCCTTTAGAGATAATTTTTTATTTAGTTTTGACAAAGGTGAAGAATACATTAATAATTACTATCTGTTAAGTGCAGAATTAAAAGACAATATTAGCATTCCTTTAGCATTAAAAACTGCAGTGTTTTTTAGTCATTTTAATTCAGTTATGGCTGCATTTGTAAACCCAGAGAATCATTTAAACGAAATCATGTTTACAGAAAGTCTCACCAATGAACTTTTAGATTTACTTGACGATTATGAAGAAATTATATTGAGTTCAGAAGGGAAAGCAATCATTAGTTCTATTCGCTCTGATATTAATTCATATAAAAATAAATCATTGCAAGAAATTCTTGCAATGATTTATTAATAAATCAATTTATCTAATTTATAAAGTGGGCAAAGATTGCTTGATTTTCAATTTTTGTCCACTTTTTTATATAATTTATAATGATAAAAAATATGTCATCACTTGAAAAAATTGATATCAATAAAATACCCTTACATGTAGCAATTATTATGGATGGTAATGGGCGATGGGCAAAAGAGCAGGGAAAAGAAAGAATTTTTGGTCATCAAAATGGAATTCAAGCAATAAGAGATGCTATAGAAGCAGCTAGTAGTATTGGAGTAAGATACTTATCCCTTTATGCATTTTCCACCGAAAATTGGAATAGAAATAAAAAGGAAGTTGATTCACTAATATACCTGTTTGCAAACACTGTACGAAACGAGTTAAAAGAATTTATGAATAATAATATTAGATTAATAACAATAGGGAATATTGAAGGTATGCCATCATATTGTCAAAAGGAATTTAAAATTGTAATAGAAAAAACAAAAAACAATACCGGATTAACACTAATAATCGCTCTGAACTATAGTTCTCGTTGGGAAATTGAAGAAACTATAAAAAAAATTGCTTTTGAGATTAAAGAAAATAAAATCGAAATTAATGAAATTAATGAACATGTTATTAGTTCTTATTTAACAACTGCAAATATTCCGGATCCAGATATTTTGATCAGAACTGGAAAAGAAAATAGATTGAGTAATTTTTTGCTTTGGCAAATTTCTTATACTGAACTTTTTTTCTTATCCACAATGTGGCCTGATTTTTCAAAAGAAAATTTTTGGCAAATAATTTCTGATTTTCAAAAAAGAGAAAGACGTTATGGTGTAGTCACATAAAAAGCTTTAATCTAAATATAAATATTGAATGTCTGATACATATATTTAATCTTCAGAAATCATAGATAAAAAAATTGAAGAAAGCTCATTATATTTTTTTTCATTTTAAATTCGAAATAGATCCCCTTATACGAAGTATTTTAAATCTCAAATTCTATTAAAAATATTTTGTAAATTTGCATTTCAAAGAGTAAAAACATTGAATGATATGATTCGCAAAAATTTAATAAACTTTACCTCCGACTGTACTTCCATATTTCAATATCATAAGTCCAAATTTTGGATAGGAATAGCGCTATTTATTATTCAAAGTATTGCAATTTATACATTTTGCAATGTAATGCTTGATACCGTCAGGCTCAGTTGTTGTGATGATACTGAATTTTACATTCTCTCCAATATAGAACGCTATTACTTCAATCTCATTTTTGCTTATTTTGGATTGACAAGTGGGTTTCATGTTTTTTTAAAATGGATTGCAAAACCATCTATAACTTTTAATATTAAGAAAACATTAGTTTTTAGAAATAATTGGAGGGATCAGTATTATTATTCTGAAGTTCTGTTTTATATTTTATTTGCCCTGGTTATATTTTATGGTAAAATCTATTTTGTATTACCGAGGATGTTTCTGGATGTAAATCCTGTTGGTTATTTATGGGTGTTTCCGTTTTTTGTTTTATTGGTTTATTTTTTGAGTATTTTTTTAATCTTTTCAAAAAGGAGAATAAAATTTCGGTTATTATTCATTTTAAGCTCATTTTTAGTGATTTCTATCGGATCATTTGGAATCGCAAATTTCAACGTAGTCAATTATAAAAAATGGGATACCCGGTTTTTGGAGAAAAATCCCCAAAGAAAGTGCCATTTTAAAATCATCAAATCGAGTATTTATGATGATATCTATTTTGGAAAATATTTTGAAATGGGACCTATCTATTATTATATCAATGACAAAGGTTTTGAGGAGATCATTTTTGATAAAAAAATCATGGATCTCAAACAGCTCAATAGTGCCATTCAAGATTTTAAATTCAAACATCATACTGATTCAAAATCTGCTCCCATTTTCATAGACAAGAAAATCAAATGGGAACAATATGATCATTTAAGAAAATTTCTTTTTGAAAATCAGATCAATTCAATTCAATTTATTATTGATGATCCGGAACAAATCTATCCATTTGAAGAGAACTGTGCAAAAGTGATCAAATATCGAATTTATGATTATTTATATAAACCGAAGCCTACAGAATATTTCACCAATGTCTTAAAAAAAATATCAAATATTATTCAAGTCAATCTTACAAATAACAACACTTATCAAATTAATGGAACTGTTATTTCTAATGCACAATTAAAAAGTACCATTAAAAATTTGATTTTAAAAGACACCAATTATATCATAATTTACAGCTTCGATAAAAACATTGATTTTGGAACCTATTTTGATCTTTTTATAAAAGCAAAAGAGGCATTATTTGAAATCAATAACAATCAGGTTATTGATCCTGGTTATTCAGATCAGTTTTTATATTTTAATGGTAATAAAGAGATTCCATTTTTAATTACAGAAAAGGTAAAATAATTTTACAAACCAATCATCATTTTACCTTTCATTTCATTTTTACTTCTTATTCACCATCCATTGAATATTTTTCTTACATTTGCATCCCATAAACACAATAATAATTAAAATATGAAAAATTTATACCTTTTCTTGATCATTTGCTGCTCTTTTTTGGTTATTTCAGCTCAAGAAATGGACAAAAGAGCAAGAATTAATCCCTATGGCAATATTCGGGAAATTTCTATTTCTCCGGATCTCAAAATCTGGCTGGTGTCTTTAATGGGTGAAACCTATTATACTGAAAATATTGATTCTCTTTGGCATAAAGGCCCATTAACTGAGACAATTAAATATAATATGCCTCTTGATCACTTTACATTTGATAGAGTAAGTTATTTTAATAAGGATATTGCTATAATCACTGGTGAAATGACAAGTGACAGAGAGAATACATTTGAGACTAATTCTATATACCGCACTACTGATGGGGGAAAAACATGGAAATTGATAAAAATTGGGAATTATCGTTTTATGGAAGATAGTTTTTTAGATAGTTTAGGTCATGGATGGCTTACCACTTTCGATAATTCCATTTTCTATACCGATAATTATGGTAAAAAGTGGAAAAAAATCCCGATTCCCTTTAAATCAACACTTAGAATCTCTTCCTTATTTATGATTGATTCTAAAAAGGGATTTATATCAAGTTATGATAATGAATTGATTTATACAGAGAATAATTGGAAAACATTTAAAAAAATGGATACACCGTTTGATCAAAACAAGTTTAAAATTAAAAATATTTATGATTATAAAGAACTCAATAAGGTTATTTTTTGGGACTCATTGCTCATCATTCAACAAAACGAATCTGTTTATTATACTTCTTTAGATACTATATGCTGGAAAAAATTCCAAGTCCCAATTGCTGATTATTGTTTAGATATTGAAAATCAGGAACTTTATGTACGTACAACAGACCATAAAATATTAATTTTCAGATCACTTGATCAATTCGATGTGATTTCTGAAAATCAGATCACTTCAAGAATCAGGGATATGAAAGTGGCAAATCATTCTTTATTTCTATTTTCCAATAATATGGATATTTATAAAATAAACAGAGATCAATTTATAAAAAGTTCTTGTTTTACAACTGATTATAAAATAACAGATCCTGATTATATTGAAATTGGCGACAATATAATGTGGGGATTTACGGATAACCATTTATTCATTACAGACAAAAATGGAGAATGGGTTCGCGAAAAAGTTTTAGATTTTCAAATAAATGATATCCATTTATTAAATGATACAGTTGCTTTGATTTGGGATGGAGATCAAAATAATTACAAGTACGATTTAAGTAAACACTCCTTACAACTGATAAAACCTCAAGAACCATTAAATAACTTTCTTATATATCCGATTAAACAAATGGTAATTACCAGTACTTCAAGAGGGGCAGCACATTATATTAAGGATAAAATCATTTATTCAGTTGAAAATGACTCAATACTAAATGCAACTTTTTGGAATAGAACTCGATACGAAGATGATACCACTTTACAATTTACCCATACAATACCATTGAATCAATTAAAAACAATTTTAAATGTGATCAATGAGGACCCTTCCCGATTACCGGATATGTCGGAATTTACATTTACGGACCAGGATATTATCAATTATCTAGACTATATTAACAATAGTAGAATAAAGCTTAAATACTATATGAAAGAAAATGGATTTCAAATTGACTCACTCTATTTTGCTCATCCTGAAAACTTCATGCAACCATTGACAAATGAAGATATTTTCAATATTTTCAACCAAAAAGAAAACATAATTAGTACAACTAAACATTTGTTTAATATTAATTTTATCAATACCAATAATGATACTTTAAAAATATATCGTTTTTATTATGAAAATAGTTTATCTTTCCATTTCCCATTAGTTATTCAATATCAGGGATTATACATCAATTGTTATAATTTACCACTTGCGATGTTGATTAAAGAGGCACTTCCGGAACATTTTTATTCTAAAAACATCTTTAATAATGAAATGTTTATTATAGAAATTGGAAATTATAAATGGAAAAACGATATTGATAACTACTAATTTATCCCACAGGGTGTATCGTCGGAAATTCAGTAGCAATTGAATCGACAGGGCATTCAAATCTATTATTCCGGGAAAGTGTGGAATCAAAATTTTACAAATTATTTATTTTTAATTAGTTACAAAATACATTAAAATTAATTTCTGAAATTATTGATTCTTAATTTATTGAGAAAAATAGTTCCAACACTTTCTCGGAACAATCAATTTGGGGTAGATTTGTTGATAAATTGACAAATGGTGTAAAAATTCGTATTTATTTTTCAATCAACACTTTACCAATTTCTGCTGTATCTACTTTAACAGTATCTATTTTTATAATTTCATGATTTTTAACAAAATTCAAAAGGTGCGTATCCACTTCAGGGATATCAGGACTTACACCTGCTAATTCACGTATCATTATAGGGTGTGTTATAATCCTTCGATCTTTCTTATCTGCCAATCCGGGTGATGGAACATTTTCAAAAAGTGTATCTTTTACAATGGTTAAAGTTGAAACTGAATCTTTTTGTATCAAATTTTCTTCAACAGGTTGTTTCTGGTGATTGCAGGATGTTAATGATGCAATAATCCCAAAAGAGATTCCGGCCACCATTGCTTTCTTTCCAATTCGATTTTTCTCAGATAATTTCTGCTCCAGATAATGTAGTTCTGCTTCACATCGGGGACAAGTTCCCCTACAATCTCCATCATAAGAACAATCTTCAACCTCTAAAGGAATTTCATTTTCCTGAGCAATTTGAATCCTAATTTCTTTAAGGATTTCACATTTATTTTTACCTTTGTTCATAGATTTGAGATTTGGGGACAAAGATACAAATTTTCGCCTTTCGCTTTTCACCCTTCGCCCTTCGCCTTTTGCCTACTGTTGTTTTCATTTTTTCTTCTTCGCAAGAATCGGCCTAAACCCAACTTTTGGAGAGGTTCCATTATAAACTTGTGTACTATTGATCTGAACGTCAAACCCCGGATCTCCACAACTTCCGCCTACAGCAATCCCTTTTTCCAAAACCATTTCAGCAACATTTCCACACATATTGTATAAACCCCAATCATTTGGGGAATAAATTATAACAGGTTGAATTCGAAGGTATTTATTGCGACTTAACTTTGGATCAAGAAGAATCTCTAATTCTCCGTTATTATTTCTGTGGATCGATTCTTCTCCCACCTCCAGAAAATTACACATCCGTTTTCCATCCTGGCTATACAAAAATGGACATGACCAGGCATAAGGCATATTATTCCCCGCTTTTGCTGCATAGATCCATTCATCTTTAGTAGGAAGTCTATATTCCCAAGATGTATCCAATAAGGTCGTATTCAGATATTTACAGTATAAGTCTGCAAAAAAATCGGCAATATTAGCTACAGGATAATTTTTCATAAAGAAACTAGTGTCTTCAGATTCTCTTATACTTCCTAAGAAATAGTTCTCATAAAATTTTTTCTTTATGGAATTAATGAGTTCTTCTGAATTATCGATTTTTAATTGACGAAGCATTTGAAAGATCATTTCATTGGTAACTTCCGTTTTCAACATCCAAAATGAGGAATCTCCTTGAGGTATATAAACAAAATTATCCGGAAGTCCAATCTCTTTCCGCATCTTTTTTTGTTCTTTTTGGGAAGGTTGTTGCGCACATACAGCTAAAACTGTAGAAATTAAAATAAATAATAATACCGTTTTTTTCATTTTTCTCTTGGTTAATGGTTAACACTAATATAAACGTATTATTTTGAGCAAATCTTGGGAGCGAGTTTAAAAATCCTCATTTTTTTATTAGCTTATTAGCTTATTATCACATTAGCTTATTTTTTTATATATATTTGCATCGTAATAAAATAGTTGAAGCCATGAAAAAAATCCTCATTTTTTTAGCATTTATTCCGCTCATGATCCTGACCGGATGCAATTTTTGTGACTGCGATTGCGATTGTGATCACAACCATAACAACAACAATACCACCAATAAAGTGCTGATGCTGAAAGTGGATTATACCACGAATAATTTTGAGGGGGGTATCGAATACGTTTATAATCAACAAACTGATAGCTTTAACATCGATGTGGATTACGATCCTCCGGGCGATTTTGGAAGTATTCGACTTACCTATCACGAACTGAACGAAACCCTCTTTTTTGGGACTATTATCTGGATGGGACTAGGAGAAATGATCACCCCTGAATCTCTAAACCCTCCCAATTTCTTTGATGCCGTTCTAACTGAGGATATTGTTTATCCGTCAAATGGATTTCTTAACATTTTCCCCGATTATTATACTCCTCAGGATTATACCAATATTTGGATGAGGGTGCAAAATCTGGTGAAAGTGCGTCAGTTTTTACAATCTAATCCCAATCAACAGGTGAAGCTTTTCCTTTATACCCCTAGCGTTGGCATGGGAGATCCTCTAGACTGGGACTGGTATATTTTTATTAAAAATTAATTTTTGTTTGGATTAAAAAATATTTATATATTTGCAAAAAAATATACACATGAAAAAAATATTCTATTTGCTCATTTTTACCCTTATATTGTTTTTCACAGGTTGTGATTATTATGACGAGTGTGAACATCATTATTTTGCCAATAACAATTACCCTCGAGACACCATTAACAAAGTGCTCATGCTGAAAATTGACTATCCTACCAATAAAGTAGAAGGAGCAATAGAATTTATTTATGATCATCAAACTGATAGTTTTAATATCGATATTTTTACAGAATCTTTTGAAAATTACAGCACTGTTAGTCTTATATATCGTGAATTAAATGATACGTTGTTTAGTGGTACCATTATTCCGAATGGCTTAGGAAATATGACTTTTCCTGAAGCTTTAATTCCCGCATATCTGTTTGATACAGTTACAACTGATGATGTTGTTTACCCATTAAATGGATTTGATCACATCCCTTATGAAAACATTTTACAATACACGTATTATAACCTTTGGCTGGAAGTGCAAAAAAATGTTAAAGTACGTCAATACCTACAATCTAACCCTACTCAAAAAGTGAAATTCTTTTTATACGAACCTTATGAAGGTCCATGGGATTATACAAAAACGGACTGGTACGTTTTTATTAAAAATTAATATTTTTTTATTTTCAAATTAATAATATCAAGGAAATAATTTAAAAAAACACTCATGAAAAAAATGCTCTTTTTTTTACTTTTTGTGCCACTGATCATTTTTACCGGTTGTAATGATGATGATAGTGACAACCATACAAAGAATAAAGTATTGATGCTTAAAGTGGACTATCAAACCTTTAATTTTGAAGGTGGCGTTGAATACACTTTTGATCAAAAAACAGATAGTTTTACTATTGATTTCGATTATATTTACACTTCAGATCCGGAAATGATAACTCTAACTTATAGTGAACTGAACGAAACACTCTTTTCCGGTACAGTAATGTGGAATGGAGCTGGAGAGGTGATCACTCCTCTTTCGATTGATCCACCAGAAGATTTTGAAACGGTCTCCTCTGAAGATGTTATTTTCCCTTCCAGAGGATTCACACAGATTTATCATCCATTCTATTATTCAAATATTGAATATTATAATGCATGGATGAGCATCCAGAATCTGGAAAAAGTACGCCGGTTTTTGAGATCAAATCCTTTTCAGAAAGTGAAAATTTTTGTATATAGTTCCAGTGGTTTTGGAAATAATAATATTGATTACGATTATTACATCTTTATTAAAAATTAAACTAAAAAATAAAATTATGAAAAAATGGCTCTACTTTTTAGTTGTAATTCCCTTGTTTATTTTTTCGGGATGTGATGATCATGATGGCGAAGATGATTGTACCCATTCAAATAACAAAGTGTTAATGCTCCAAGTTAACGCTTCATCTTTTGAATTTGAAGGGGGAATCGAATATATTTTTAATCAAAAAACGGATAGTTTTAATTTGGATGTTGTTTTAAATTGGGACACTACTTCCGGAACATTTTTTCTCAATTATAGAGAATTAAATGAAACACTACTGTACGGTACAATTGATTTGTTGGCTAACGGTGAAATATTAAGTCCCCGATCTCTGCAATCTCCGGAATATTTTGAAACTGATTTCACAGATGATATTATTTTCCCTTCAAATGGGTTTACCAATGTTTCCTTATCTCAACCACTGGCAAATTTTGAATATTTTAATGTATGGATGAGTATTCAAAAGTTGGAAAAAGTACGTCAATATCTAAGATCAAACCCTAATCAAAAAATAAAAATATTTCTATATACTCCAAATGTTTCTTATGGAACTTCCTATTACCTTTTTATTAAAAATTAGACAAAAAAATTTAATCATGAAAAAAGTTATATATCTATTATTTTGTTTACCACTCCTTATTTTCACAGGCTGTGATAATCATGACAATGATTGCGATATAGATAATTCAACAAACAAAGTATTGATGCTCAAAGTAGATTATACGACATTTAATTTAGAAGGTGTTAAAGAATTCCGGTTTGATCATCAAACAGACAGTTTTACTATTGTAAAAGATTATGTTTCTCCAGGAGATTTTGGATATATTCGACTTATTTACAAAGAGTTGAATCAACAGCTTTTTTATGGAACCATCTGGTGGGATGGACTTGGAGAACTGATTTATCCAGAATCTTTTGAATCTCCGGAGGCATTTGAATCAGTTCATTCTGATGACGCCATATTTCCTGTAAATGGGTTCAATTGTCCCTATCAAAATAGTTTTGCAGATCTTGATTATTTTAATATCTGGTTGAATGTCCAACATTTGGAAATAGTACGTCAATACTTACATACTAATCCAAATCAAAAAGTGCAGATATTCGCTTATACCCCTAGTGTTGGTGGTGGAGATCCATTAGAATGGGATTATTTTATTTTAATGAAGAATTAATTTTTCATTTTCATTTTTTAATGCCACGAATTCACGAATTATAATCGAATAAAATTTTTCATTTTTCATTTTTCATTTTTCATTTTTCATTTTTCATTTTTCATTTTTCATTTTTCATTTATTTGGGCATTCCCCCTCGCTTCACTCGGGGTCGGGCTTGTTCCGGGGTCCGCTTCGCTTCCGTACTTCACTTAAGCTAACCTCTTCTTTAAACCAAATTTGTAGCGGCGTTCGTTCCAGCTCGTACCACCTTCGGTGCCCTACACATCCCTAATGCGCAAAACCGCTGACGCGGTTTTTTTGGGTTTTGAGTATTTGAATAATAAAAATAAGTACATTTAAACACTGTGATACACCGATTAACACCGTGAAACACTGTGAAACAAAATTACTTTTGGGTAAATTGCCAGTAAGTGGTCGATAAATAGGTCTCACCGGGGTTTAACTGTGTACTTGGAAACGTCGGGCAGTTAGGTGCATTCGGAAAACCCTGCGTCTCTACACAGATAGCTGTGTGCTTCCCATTTTGGAATCCCCCTTTTCCGGGTTGCTCTTCAATGTAATTGCCGCTATAAACCACTAATGCCGGCTGATCTGTAAATACTTCTAATCTAATCCCGGTTTGGTCTGATTGTAAGGTACATGCCTGAACAAGTTCATGATTGTCAACTCTTTTAGCAATCTCAAAACAATGATCTATCCCTAAAGTGGGTTCAAAAAATGGATCGTTGTCAATGTTGTCCAAACATTTTAAATGTCTGAAATCTAAAGGTGTATTTTCTACAGAAAGAAAATTTCCGGTATTAATAAACTGATCATCAAACTCCGTATATCTTTCCGCCTGAATCTGCAACTGGTGACCTTTAATACTTCCTCCTCCATTTAAGTTAAAATAGGCATGCTGACATAAGTTGATATGGGTTTTTTGATCTGAAACCGCTTTAAAATGGGTAAAAAACCGGTTTTGATCGTCCCATTCATACCTTACCCAAACTTTACAATTGCCGGGAAACCCTTCTTCTCCATCTTCTGAAAAATAATAAAGCGTGATCGATGATTCCTTTATGGTTTCAACACTCCAAAACTGCTGGTGAAAACCCTGAAAACCACCATGTAACTGATGTACTCCAGAATTCTGAGTGAGTTGATATTCCATCCCATCAATAGAAAATTTCGCCCCTCCTATCCTGCCGGCAAATCGTCCACAAACTCCGTTAAAATAAGAATCGTGCTGAAAATATAACGATTCCTCTTCAAACCCAATGATGATATCCTGTAATGTTCCATCTTTATCAGGTACATGTAATGATAAAATCTTGGCTCCAAAATTGCTTATTTCAGCAAATAAACCATTCCCGTTTTGTATTCTGTATTTTTGAAATATCTTATTTTCCATAAAATTAAAAAAGTTAAGCAATATTAGCCTTTAACCCATCGCCTTTTGTCTTTCGTCTTTTGTCTTTTGTCTTTCGCCCTTTGCCCTTCGCCCTTCGCCCTTCGCCTTATACTTCGTAATAAACCGCCGTTTTATGGTATTTTTTTTCAAAAAAAGCACACATTTCAGCCATAAAAGCATCATAATGATCCGCTTCAACAAAATTGATGGTGCAACCACCAAAACCACCTCCCATCATACGTGCTCCAATAATTCCCGGAGATTTTTGAGCCGATTCGACTAAAAAATCTAACTCTTTACAACTCACTTCATATTGATCTCTCAATCCTTCATGAGACGCAAAAATCAAATAGTGTAGTGAACTCAAATCATCCTTTTTTAAATCAGAACAAAGATTAATCACCCTGTTATTCTCTTCAATCACATATTTTGCCCTTTTAAAATCGATTTCATCAATAGATTTTTGAGAATCCATTAATAATGTCAATGAAACATCTCTTAAAGATTGAATTTCAGGGTTTTCCAATTGCAGAATACTGACAACATTTTCACAACTTTCCCTACGAAGGTTATATTCAGATGAGGCCAAAGTATGTTTTACCCGGGAGTTAAAAAGAACCATTTTAATTTCCGGATACTGAAACGGAATATATTCATACTCATACGTTTTACAGTCTAATTTGATCAAAGTGTCCTTTTTCCCAAATAGGGAAGCAAACTGGTCCATCAATCCGCATTTTACCCCAATATAGTTGTGTTCTACAGCTTGACCAATATATGCTAAATCGATCAGTTTCAGATCAAAATTAAACAATCCGTTCAATGCCTTTCCAAATGCTGAACAGAGGGCTGCCGAAGAGGATAAACCTGCACCAACCGGTATATCTGAATGGATCATCACATCAATGCTCGAGATCTCTTTGCCCCTTTTCTGAAACTCTTTAATAACTCCATAGAAGTAGCGCGCCCATTGTTTCTGGGGAGCTGTAAAAAGATTAAATTCTATAAAATCATTGTATTGAGGAGATGAAATTCTGATGATCGGAAAAGGATCTAATCCACCCCTTTTGGAAATCACCACATAAAATTGTTGTTTAATGATCGTGGGTAATACAAATCCCTGATTATAATCGGTATGTTCCCCGATAACATTGATCCGCCCCGGGGATGAAAATAATCTTCCATGATTTCTGAACTGCTCTTTAAATTGTTCAATTAGTTGATTTTCAATCATATTAAAATAATTTTTACCACCAAATGGAGTATAAAAGAATCAAAATGGCAACAATCAGAATGGCTCCGATTTTAAAATTTCGGGTGGTTTGAAACATCTCTTTTTTCAATTCAATCACCTTATCTGAAGCAGGTTTATTTTCAATGACAGCAAATATCCAGATGATCAATAAACAAAGAATAAAAACAATCCCCATTCGATTCATAAACGGCATATTGGGAATTAAAAACTTGAAAAGCAAAGAAAAGACAAAAGTTCCGATGGCAGAGGCTAAAGCACCGTTCGCAGTAGCTTTTTTGTAGAAAAATCCGGTTAAAAATATGGCTAAAGCTCCCGGACTAATAAACCCGGTGAATTCCTGGATATATTGAAATGCCTGATCTAAACGGGTTAACATAGGAGCAATAATTACAGCAATCAACATGGCTATAATGGCTGTCAATCTTCCCACCTGCACTAACTTTTTCTCGGATGCTTTTTGATTAAAATACTCTTTGTAAATATCCATGGTGAAAATAGTGGAAATACTATTCATCATGGAGGCTAAAGAGGATAAAATGGCTGCAACCAGAGCCGCAAATGCCAATCCTCTGATTCCCTGAGGGATCATCCCCAACAAAACCGGATAAGCATTATCGGGTTTATCAATAACGATTACCCCTTTTTGATGCAATAAAAAAGCAGCAATTCCGGGAATCACAACTATCAAAGGAAGTAATAATTTTAAAAATCCGGCAAACAACAACCCTTTTTGCGCTTCATGTACACTTTTGGAAGCTAACGCTCTTTGTATAATATACTGATTACAACCCCAATAGTATAAATTCGCGATCCAAAGTCCTCCAATTAAGACACTTAAACCGGGCAAATCGATGTAGGAAGGATGATTTTTATCCAAAATCATGTCAAATTTTTCGGGTGCTTCCTGAAACAGATTTTTAAACCCTGAAATCAGATGGCCATCTCCTAATTTTGAAACAGAAACCCAGGTAACAACTAATCCTCCAACAATCAAAAAAATAACTTGAACAACATCTGTCCAGGCTACTGCCTTTAAGCCACCATAAACAGAATAAACAATGGCAAAAAGGGCTAAGAAAATGACGCTCCACATCAAAGAAACGCCAAACATGTTATGAACGGCTAATGCCCCTAAGTATAAAATGGAAGTTAAATTAATAAAAACAAAAACAGCCAGCCAAAATAGAGCCATCACAACCTTAACCCTTTTATCAAACCTTTGTTCTAAGAACTGAGGCATGGTAAATATCCCTTTTTTAAGAAAAATGGGAATAAAAAAGATCGCTATGATCACCAAAGTGAGAGCAGCCATCCATTCATAAGAGGCTATTCCTAAGCCAATTTTGAATCCGGAACCGGACATTCCGATAAACTGTTCGGCACTTATATTAGCAGCAATCAATGAGGCTCCAACTGCCCACCAGGGTAAAGAATTGGAGGCTAAAAAGTAATCTTTGGAATTTTTTTCTACTCCTTTAGGTTGTCGGGAAACATATAAACCGATCCCAATAATCGTAATACCATAAAGTACAAATACAATAATATCAATAATCGAAAATGCCATTTTTATTTGGTTGTTAAATCATTATTCTTCTTCGGTTTCAGGAACTTCCTCTTCAATAACAGTATAGAATTTTTTCATAAACCTTTTTTGCTGACTCTTGTTACCAAGTTTATAGGAGAATGAAGGGAGTCCCTTTTCAGGTGCCTGAACTCTGTTTTTGGATTTTGTTCCGTTAATTGCTTCATTAAAAGCAGCTTCAGATGAAAATCCGTACATATTGTTGTTTTCAAACTGGAAGAAGAAAAACTTATTATTAAATTCAAAATAAATATATAATTTGTTTCTGGATCCTCTTTTTTCAATCACTATGATTCCCGGAATCTCTTTGTACACCTGATTGGATCCGCATATGATCAAAGGTAAACTGGTTTGAGAAACAAAAGCAGAGGTTTCCTTATCCCAGGTAAAATTGATATTTGAGAATAAGAATTGTACTTTCAACTTTTCAGGTAATTTTTTTGCCTGCCCAAAAGCGGATTGATCATTTTTAAATTTCTGATACTCTTCCGGTCCCAAAATGTTGTAAATCGCTTCGTTGTATGCATCATCACCCGATGGGTCAAAGAAATCAAGATTGGTTGCTTCTTCAATGGTTTTATTCATCACTTTCATCGCTTCATCGTTAAAGAAGAAATTGATCGAAGTGGTTAACTGCATCTCTGCAGAATCTGCTTTCATATAGTTGATTATCGTACCATTCGTTACAAAGTCAACCCGTCCTAATTTGGCGCCCATGTCAATAGCCCCGCTTCCTGTAGCAATACAATCATTTTTACTCAATCTGATGATGGTTCCCGGAAGGGTCATATCTTCCAGCTTCTCTCGCGAAGCAGCCCGATACTCCTGAGATGCATGATCATACGTGATAAAACCTTGAGCATTAATATATTCAGAGTCATTAAACTGATCTTTAGCCGCACCAAATGCGGTGTAAATCCTTCCTGTTCTATTCGCAGATGTGATTGCTACTACAGCCTTACGGTCATTTACATCCTTACTCTTATTGTTGATTTCCAAGAATATAGCGTTTGGATTTACTTGTTGCATAATTCTGAATCTGGCATATTTAATCGTATCACAATCATGTATAAATTCAACACCTCCCACAAATGTTAAAAAGGAATCCACACTACTCAACTGCATTCTGCCATCAAATCCAAAATGGGGACTCAACATGAAATTCATATCCAAAGGGATCTTTCCAACTGCCTGTGTTGTTTTATAGAACCAGATCGTATCTAATCGGATAGTTTGAACCGATTTTGTTTCATCAATATAATCGATAAATCCGGAGCTTACAAAGTCAATTCCTGTTCTGATATTAGTTACACAATTATACATTTCATGGAATTTATTTCCTCTTCCCGCTAGGATTCTATTACCATACAAAGTTGGGATTTGAGCTTGTTCCAAAATAGTTACTTCTCCATCTTTTGGGAAAATGGCGGCATCTCCCACATTAATAAAACGTACGCCATGAGCATTGATCACATTTCTGCCAAAATCAAACTCAGCTGCTGTGGCACAAAATTGCAATCCTCTCATACCTGGATCGGTACAGATCAGTTCATTTCCTTTGCTCACCATATCCACTAAATCACGGGTTGGCGTGTTGTTAATATCCACATTTTTGTAAGGATCATCATCCCAGCGGAATTTTAGAATTTGTTGATCTATCGTATTCCATTCAAATGCTTTGGCCATCGCTTTAAACTCATTTTTCACAAATAATACCTCAGATGCTTCTCCATTGGCTACAAAATCACCAATTCTTGTTTGAAAATTAACATGAGATTTGTAATTATTTGTGGAAAATGCCACTTCATCCGGTTTATTCAAATCATAAATCCTTAAATTCGCGGTATCTGCATCCACTTCATGGTGTTTAAAGAAAAAATTAGTGGAGGTAATATCCGCTTGTTTGAATTTTAAAATTCCGGAACCAAACATTCCATGTGAAGTAATAACAGTGTTTCCCGTTAATTCTGTTTCGTTGAAAATAGCGATAGGAGTATCGGTTGAATAGATAAACATTTTATCATTATAGGGTTCCCAGTGCATAATCCCATTTTTGGTGGTCGCAACCGGAAATTCAGTACTAGCTAATTGTGGTTTTACATCATGTGTTTTGATCACCCCATTCGTTGAATCGAGATAGAAAATAAAATCATCGGAATAGGAGGAAGAAGTTTGAAAATCAATGGTTCCTTTACCTCTTAATCCATTGTTGCTCAGCTCAATTCTGCTGGTATAAAATCCTCTGTTTTCATACATTGGTAACGACTGAGTATGATGTACAAAACCTAAAGAGAAATCGGGTCTAATCATCAATGGTTCAGGAATATCAGGGAAAATACCACCTGAAATCAAACGACCATTAAATTTCAATGAATCAATCACAAAATTATCCAGATTTTTAATCACAAAAAGGTCCACATGGTACCAAAAACGTTCCCGATTATAAACGCCACCCAAAACATAAGGCTGGTCATAAAAAACTTTACCGGCTTTTCTACTTTCAAACATCGGATAATCGGGATTATCAGTTCTTCCACACTTATTTCCGGGCATGTCAATGTACAATGTTCCGGAAAGTTCTTCAATCATACTGTTCACCCGTTTCAATTCAAATTCCCCGTACATATTCATCAACCCGGCTTTATCTTCGGTGTACATAATCATCGAGTCGATTATATCCATATCGATCTGGAATTTATCATAATTAAACCTGCAATTAGAAGCTACAAAATCGAACAAACCACCCACTACCCTACCTGAAAACACCATATCCCGGTTCTTTTTAACCGTCACTTTTTCTTCGTTTGGATATACATTCACAATTTGAGCACTACTCAATTCAAAAAACTCACAACCTGTTATCCGCATCTCAAAATTGGTTAAATCGATCGTTGCATAATGGGTTTTAGATTCTAGTAGAATTACATCATAATCTTTTTTACCGGCATCATTATTCAAATATTGACTTAACTTTTTCCGGTATTTAATCTGGTCATTATTAACATCATACTCAATAAATCCCTGAGCAGCCAATTCAATGAGCAGGTTTTTAATATCAATTTCAGAAGCTTTGAAATAGTTCACAATCTGATACAATTTTAATGGTTGATATCCATTACTATTGTACATAAGATACAACATGTACATCGGGTGTTCATCGTTAAACCCTTTCAACTTTCTCATTCGTCCCTCTTCAAAGTAATTTTGGGATTCAAAAATAGCTTTACTCTCTCCGGTTTTTCCAACGAGAGGTTTGATCTCAATAGTTTTCAGATCTGTTTTCCAGAATATCGCTTCTGCGGTGATCTCCATTTTATGATAAGTGTCAAAAAACGGGGATCTTCCCACTCCATATTTAGGTTTAGAAACAATCAATTCTTTAGTATCTTCTGTATATTTAAAATTAGCCGATGGATGAAAAATAGAATCTTTATCAATATAAATACTGACACGGGCATCATTGGACAAAACAGAACCGGGTCTAAACAAATAGCTGGTGGATTCAACAGCAATGATCCGGGTACCCTCATCTTGTCTTACATACAATTTTGCCAATCTTGTGCTATCCGTATATCCCTGAATAGAAGCGCCCCGAAGCATGAAACCTCCAATATAATCAACATTTTTATATATATTGGGAATCGACAAATAATTATCGTAACTTTTAAAAGTGGGATACATGGCCTCCTCTTCAGTTTTGGCTACATTGGCTTTATCTTCAATGACCCCGAGAATGGGTTGTGAAAACAAACGTGGATAGTAAAGAGAAGCATTTTCCACTTTCACTTGTGAAAAGCGAACATCAACAGAATACTTATTGAAAGTAGCTTTAATATTGGAATAACCGGCACGTTCCCAGTTGATTTCACCCTTGTTGCCGTTCCATCTTAACATACCCGGATAGTACTTCCCGGAAGTTTCATAAATAACAACACTATCCTGACTCGAACAACCCACCAGATTCACTTCATCAAAAGCAATAAACGGTTCATTTTCAATCCCAATTTTGACAGCAGAACCATACACAATCCACTTCGCATGTGTCTCTTTAGCAATGAAATTCGCATTAAAAAATTGGTAATACCGATCCATCAAAAGATGAAAAGTACTCTGATCTTTTTCAACATGATATTTTACAATTTTTGCCCATTCCTCGTACTGATCAGATAATTCATGATTAATAAAAACAGAATACACCTGAATCACATCTTCAAACTGAGGAAAGGGTCTCATCCGTTTTTTTAACATGGCATTGGCCACATCAATAAATGAAAGTTGAAGCTCATTGGTATTTTGAGGACTGTTCCAAAATAGGGTAAATTGTTCCAGTAATTTATTGGCTTCAGTTTGCTTCTCTTTGGGTAAAGATTCAAAAAATTGTTTCATCTCTTCAACCGTCAGTGAAGGGTTAACGGAGAAGGAACTAAAGCGTTGTGAATACCCTAAAAAAATAACAAATAAAAGGGTAAAAATAAGAACAAAACGTTTCATAAAAATCAATGGTTTATGGTGCAAAAGTACAACTTTTTGATATCTTTCTTATATTTTTTAAAGCTTGATTTTGTTAACAACTATCAAAATTGTTATTAGATTTATATATATTATATTCATTTACAATTAGATAAGATGGGAAATATCAATGTTAAAAAAATATTAAAAATATGCACAAGTTGCCAAAAAAAATACTATATTTGACGATTGAAACATATTATATAAAATGACGTATAATATTGACGTTCTGAAAATTGAAATTTTAAAACCAAATGTAATAATTAATCCAAAGTTTATGAAAAGAATTTTTACTTTATTTTTCATGCTGACATTACTCTTCTCTGCCTTTAGTCAGCAAAGTAATTGTCCGCCAACTGTTACTGACAGGAATGGTAACGTTTACAACACTATTTGGGTTGGTGGTAATTGTTGGATGAAAGAGAACTTACGTTCTACCCTTTACGGGACTCAATCCAATGCAGATCATCTTCAACCCGTGTATATGGTTTATCCTGGTGCTACCAGCACAATGGGATACTTATACACCTGGTATTCTGCAGTAGGTTTACCACAAGGTAGCAATGCTACCCCTCCAACTGCAATTAGTGAACGTGTTCAGGGTATTTGTCCTAACGAATGGGCTATTCCAAGTGCTATCCAGTTAATGTCTTTAATTAATTCCGGTGAATCCAGAGAAGGAAATACTCCTTCCTATTGGGTTTACAACAATGGAATAATGCCAGCAGGAACTAATCTTTTCAACATGGTTCCATCAGGATTTTACAATGCACATCTTGAAAGATTTGTTGAGTATAACCATGCCGGTTACCTTTGGACATTGAATTACAACGGAACATCATCAACTTGTGGAATTTTCCCATTTGACTGTAGACAACCAGATCAAATGAGCATGAACAAAAACAGTTTGTTAAGTGTACGTTGTGTAAAAGCTCCACCTTACGGAGTTGAAGAGATCACCGCTTGTGATTCTATCACATGGAATGGCGTAACCCGTTACACCACTGGTAGATATGTTGCCAATCTTCCTAACGACAGTGTTTCTACTTTACTTTTGACTGTAAATTACACCACTTATTACACTTTACCAATAGTGGCTTGTGATTCTTATACATGGGACTTAACAGGTGATACTTACACTACCAGCGGAACTGATGTTGCCGTTATTACAAATGCTTTAGGTTGTGACTCTGTTGTTACCTTAGACCTTGAAGTTAGATACAGCAATACAGGGGTTGATGTTCAAAACCATTGTGATTCTTATCAATGGATTGATGGCATCACTTACACTGAAAGCACTAACGAACCAACATTTGTGGTTACTAATGCTGCCGGTTGTGATAGTACTGTAACTTTAAATCTTACTATAAGAAAAATGACTACAGGTATTGATGTTCAAAACCATTGTGATTCTTATCAATGGATTGATGGCATCACTTATACTGAAAGCACTAATGAGCCAACATTCGTTTTAACCAATGCAGTAGGTTGTGACAGTGTTGTTACTTTAAACTTAACCATCAGAAAGAAAACTTACGGTATCGATGTTCAAGATCATTGTGATTCTTACACATGGATTAATGGCGTTACTTATACAGAAAGCACTGATACTCCTGTTTATACTATTACCAATATGGCAGGTTGTGACAGTATCGTTACTTTAAATTTGACAATTAGAAAGAAAACTGCTTCTCCTTCTCAATCATTAACTGAGTATAATACTTATACATGGAATGGTCAAACCTATACCACTTCCGGTATTTATACAGCTACATTGGTTAATGCCGTAGGTTGTGACAGTACAGCTACTTTAGATTTAACGATTCTTTACAGATTCCCAATCACTTATACCGTTAATGGTGGTGTAATGCCAGCTGAGTATCCTGTGACCTATATTCAAGGTGTGGGAGCAACATTGCCAGTACCAACAAAACCAAACAACAGATTTGACGGATGGTACGATAACGCTACATTCACCGGTTCACCAATCACTGCAATCAGCAATATTGAATCAGGAGACAGACAATATTACGCATTATGGACAGTAACACAATTGGGACAAAACTCATCTCTTTCATTCAGTGGAAGCTCATCTGCTTATGCTCAAATTCCTGATTCTTCTTACTTGAATCCAACAGCTGCTATAACTTTGGAAGCATGGATCTATCCAACTTCTTGGAGAACAAATATTTATGAAGGATCTATTATTTCGAAAGAGATTGCTACAGGAAATGGTGGTTATATTTTACGTTGCGGTGCAAGTGGAAAATTAAGTTTTGCGCTTGGTATTGGAACTACATTTGTTGAATTAAATACGACTACAAATGTACTAACATTAAATCAATGGCAACATGTAGCTGGTACTTATGATGGTACGACTATGAGAATTTACTTAAATGGTGTTGAAATTGGTAATAAAGCACAAACCGGACCAATTAATGTAAGTAGTAACAGAGTTGAAATTGGTAGAAATTTTGCATATACCAGTAGATATTTTACAGGAAGAATTGATGAAGTAAGAATTTTCAATACAGCTCTTAGTGGTCCAACTATTCTAAATTGGTACAATAAAACGGTAAACAACACTCATGCTAATTATGCTAACTTAGTAGGTTACTATGAATTTGACAATACCTCTAATCCTTTAGTAACTTATGCAACTGTTGGATCTAACGGTACAATTGCTACAGCAACTTATGTTACCAATTGTGTATCTCCATTTAATACTGCAAATATTGGTACACCTTCAGTAATCACAGCTTCGCATCCACTTCCACAGTATAATACTATTATGTATCCTGTTGTTGCTGGAGACACATTAGCTCAAATTCTACGCGTTGAAGTTAAACCATTTATGGCTGGAAATGTAACACAAATTACTGTTTCCACAAATGGATCAACAAATCCTGCAGATATTTCCAGAGCCAGATTGTGGGCTACCGGAACTTCTACTACATTCTCTACAGCAACTCCTTTTGGCTCTCCAGTTATGAATCCAAACGGTAGTATTACTTTTACAGGTACTCAAGCTGTTTCCTGCGGATCTACCTATTATTTCTTCCTAACTTATGATATCAATCCTTCTGCTGCTATTGGCAATGTTTTAGATGCTGAATTAGTTAATGCAACCGTTGAAAGACTTTTAGTTACACCAACTGTTGGTGCACCAGCAGGCAATAGACCAGTTGTAGATCCATGTACAGCTCACATTCTTCAAATTCGTGACTCTTTTGGAGATACTTGGGAAGGTGGATATGTATCTGTTATGAAAAACAATGATACGATTTTCTCAACAATTGCAGTAACTGAAGGTCCAGGAGCTGATAGAACTTTATATCAACATTGGTATGATTATCCATTCACTGCAAATTCCGGAGATACTATTAGAATTATTCGATTAAATTCTACTGGAACACTTGGTGAGTGTAAATTTAAAATTATGCGTGGATCTACTGAAATTGCAAGTGAGACAACAGTTGCTACACCTCCAGCTATTAATACAGTTGTTGCTGGATGTTATAATGTTGTTACTGCTACTGCAGGTTCAAATGGAACTATTACACCATCAGGAGCTTTTAATGTTTATGGAAACAGATCACAAACATTCACCGCAACTCCGAACCAATACTATTATGTAGATTCTTTAATAATAAATGGTATTAATAATCCTGCTGCAGTTTTAGCTGGAAGTTATACTTTTTCAAATTTAACAGGATCGCAAACTATAAGAGCTACATTTAAAACCAATTATGTAACTCCAACTATGATAACACCTCCAACAACAAGTATAGCTTATGAAGGTTTTGCTTATAGCACAGTTACTTTATCTGGTGGATTGGTTCAATATAATGGAACAGATATTCCTGGTACATATACTTGGGTAAATCCAGCAGCCATAATACCTGGAACTGCTACATTTACCGCTTCAGTACTGTTTACTCCTAATGTAGGAACTAACTGTTTACCTATAACATTTAATGTTACTGGTAATGTTACCCTTCTTTCAGTTATAGCTGCAAATGGAACTACTACTAGCTCTTATATTCCTTTTGAAGGATATAACTTAGATGGAGCTCAACATAATCAAATGATTTATCCAGCTTCAATGTTAACAGGTTTAGTTGGTAAACAAATCACAAGTATGACATTCTATTTGTCTTCTCCTCCTAGTGCAGCATGGACTGCAGTATCAACATTTAAAATTGGAACTACTACTACTACTACTTTAACAGGGTTGATAACTGCTCCTTCAACTACAGTATATACTGGTTTAATGCCTGTAGTGTCTAATACAGTAACAATTACTTTTACAGCTCCTTTTACATATACTGGTGATAACTTAATAATTGATTTCAGCAATGTTGCTGCAAATTGGAAATCAGCTACTTTTTACGGTGTTACTCAAACTTCAGCAAGTTACTATACAAGAGGTACAACTTTAACTTCATATAGTTTCTTACCAAAAATAAAATTTACATATCTTCCCTAATTGATTCTATAAACTCAATTATAAAATTCAAAGGACTCCGAAAGGGGTCCTTTTTTTTTGGACAAAAGACGAAGGACGAAAGACGAAGGACGAATTAAAAATGAATAATAAAGAATGAAAAATGAAAAATGAAAAATGAAAAATGAAGAATTCGTGGCGTTTTAATGGAGCATAGAGTTCCACGGTGTAAAATGATGTTCTATAGTGTTCTGAATGAGTATTATTACAAAATAAACACTGTGATACACCTTTTAACACAGTGAAACTCTGTGTAACGATTTTTATCTGAGAAAATCTGTTTAATCTGAATTATATAAGGCGAAGGGCGAAAGACGAAGGACAAAAGACGAATGAATAATGAATAATGAATAATGAAAAATGAAAAATGAAAAATGAAAAATAATCAATAGACCCGTGCTTTAGCTCGGGGATATTGTTGATTGAAAAATGAAAAATGAAAAATAATCAATAGACCCGTGCTTTAGCTCGGGGGTATTGTTGATTGAAAAATGAAAAATGAAAAATAATCAATAGACCCGTGCTTTAGCTCGGGGGTATTGTTGATTGAAAAATGAAAAATGAAAAATAATCAATAGACCCGTGCTTTAGCTCGGGGATATTGTTGATTGAAAAATGAAAAATGAAAATTAATCTGTGTGAATCTGTTAGATCTGTGTCATCTGTGTGCTATTAGGGACGAAGAATGAAGCAGGTTCTGGCGGGAATGTATAACCGGATTTTGGTTGTGCCGTCTTTTAAGAAAGTTTTGTATTGAATGGTCTCATCAATATTCCCAAACCCTCCATTTTGGATGGAGTCACTGTTTAATACCATATTATATATACCTTCAGGAGCGTAAACTTCATAATCGGTATAAGATTGTGTGGGAGAAAAATTGAATACAAAAATAGCCCCATTCCGGTTAAAAATGAGAATCTGCTGTTGATGATTCTGAACATAATGGATCGGTTGTTCTTCAAATAAATCTGTTTGGGTATTTAAATGAACCATCTCCTTGTCAAAATGGTTTAATAACGCATATTTTAAATCGGGATGATCTACTAAATTCCATTGCCTGCGTGCAAATTGACACGACCAGTTGTTGCCTAAACGTGGGAAATCGATCCACTCCGGATGTCCGAACTCATTTCCCATGAAATTGAGATACCCTCCCTGAGATAGTGAAAAAGTGACCAATCGGATCATTTTGTGTAACGCAACTCCCCTATCAACCACAAGATTATGAGCATCCCGATGCATGGAAGTGTACATCTCTTGATCTATCAATCTGAAAATGATCGTTTTATCCCCAACCATCGCCTGATCATGACTTTCCGCATAACTAATGGTTTGTTCCTCTTTCCGTTTATCAGTCATTCTAAAGAAGATCTCACCCACATTCCACTGTTCGTCAGGAATCTCCTTGATGGTTTTACCCCAAAAATCTGCAATTCCCATCGACATACGGTAATCAAATCCAACACCTCCCTGCTCAGAAGGAAAAGCCAAACCGGGCATCCCACTCACATCCTCTGCAATCGTAATCGCTTCCGGATTTACCTGATGAATCAAAATATTAGCTAATTGTAAATAGGTTATTGCATCCTCATCCACATTGGAATCAAAATATTGATCATAATTTAAAAAATCAACTCCAATTCCATGATTCCAGTAACACATACTGGTAACACCATCGAACCGGAATCCATCAAACCGGAAAAGATCGATCCAATATTTTAAGTTGGAGAGTAAAAAATAGAGTGTTTCATTTTTTCCATAATTGAAACATCTGGAATCCCAGACAGGATGTAAACCTTTATCTCCATCATGAAAATAGAGGGTTTTGGTCCCATCAAAAAAACTGAGTCCCTCTTTCACATTGGATACTGAATGGGAGTGAACAATATCGAGAATCACAGCAATTCCGAGTCCATGAGCGTCGTCAATCAGCTCTTTGAGTTCTTCCGGAGTTCCGAAACGGGAAGAGGGAGCAAAAAAATTGGCCACCTGATATCCAAACGAGCCATAATAAGGATGCTCCTGAATCGCCATCAGTTGTATGGTATTGTATCCTAATTGTTTAATTCGGGGCAGCACATTGATTCTAAAAGCGGTATAGGAGGATATTTCCGCATTTTCAGAGGACATTCCTATATGAGCTTCATAGATAATTGGATTTTTTGGTTTTTGAGGAGTTTGAAATCTCCACTGATATGGTTTTGGATCCCAGACCTGTGCAGAAAACACTTTAGTCACTGGATCCTGAACTACGCGTGTAACATAAGCAGGTAACCGGTCATCCGCTCCATCCTGCCAAACCATCCAGAGACGGTATTGTTCCCCATGTTTCAGAAAATTAACAGGCAATTGAATTTCCCAATCCCCGTTACCGATTGGAGTAAGGGCATACTGTTCTTTGATCTGCCAATAAGAAAAATCCCCAAAAAGATAGATTTGTTTAGCATTTGGTGCTTTTTCTCTGAAAAGCCAGCCGGTTTCGGTTTTATGTAATCCGTAATACAGATGATTACTGACACAATCCTGAAGAGGTTGATGTCCATCTGTGATCTCCAGTTCTTTAAGAATCCCTTTTCTGTAGCGATTTTGAATCGTTTTTTCGAAAGGTTTCAGCAAGGGATCAATTTGAACGAGAGGGATATGTTTCATAGGAATCCTAATTTAAAAAATAAAACGACGATCTATAAGCCGGATTCTGTAGTCTTCTGTCATTTATCTAGGCTTCCGGTCACCCAAAAGCTCTATCAACCTACCCTCCGGGTCAGGCGAGCAACCCTCAAACCCCGGTTTATTTGGTCTTTCAATCCATAAGGTTTACCCCCGTTGTATATCACTACCAACGTTGTGAGCTCTTACCTCACATTTTCACCCTTACTCCACGAATGGAGCGGTTATTTTCTGCGGCACTATCTGTAACTTATGCAGTCCCTTCCTGTTAGGAAGTATGGTGCTCTATATTGTCCGGACTTTCCTCTCCCCTTTCGGGCAGCGACAGAACGACCGTCGTTTTATTCTATTAGTAATTTAGCATTACTGGCATAATCAACATCAACAAATCCTCATGTTCATCGAATGGTTCACCTGGAAGTAGTAATGCAGCGCGATTAGGTACTGACATCTCCAAAGAGAGGGTTTCACAATCCATATTTTCAAGGATTTCACGAAGGAATTTAGAGTTGAACCCGATTTCCATAGGCTCACCGGTAAAGTTTCCATTGATATTTTCTTCAGCTTTGTTAGAAAAATCTAAGTCCTCAGCAGTAATTTTAGTTAACTCATCAGAAAGGGTAACCCTTACCTGATAAGTTGATTGGTTAGAGTAGATTCCCACACGTCGGATAGAGTTCAGAAACTCTTTTCTTGATACTTGAAAAACGTTAGGGTTTTCAGTTGGGATCACCGCTTCATAAGCAGGAAAACGTCCCTCTTTCAAAGAAGAGAAAAGCATCATATTCGCAAATGAGAATGCTACATGGTGAGAGGTCGTAGAGTATTCCACATAAACCACTTCATCGTAACCTGGAAGGATCCCTTTAAGGTGGGTTATCGGTTTTTTTGGAAGAATAAATGATGCAAAATCATCGGTTTTGATCGAAGTATTTCTATATTTAGCCAATTTGTGAGCATCAGTAGCCACAAATGTGATATGTTCATCAGACAATTCACAAAGAACACCCATCATATTGGGTCTAAGTTCATCGTTACCCGCTGCAAAAAGAGTTTTAGAGATCGCTCTATGTAGCACTTGAGAGTTGATTTGGAAAGCTTTAGGATCCTCCAGTTTCTTTAATTGAGGAAATTCATCTGCATTGTAGCAAGGAGAATCGTATTCACCATTGGCTGCAGTAAATTTTAAATGTCTATCCTCCATATTGATTTCAAAAACAATCGGAGTTTCAGGAATCAACTTTAGAGTTTCCAACAACGTTTTTGATGGAATAGCAATGGAGCCTTCCCCTTCTACGTTGGTCAATTCAACTATAGCAGTCATAGTAGAGTCCAGATCTGAAGCGGTCAATTTCAGTTTATCACCTTCAATAGTAAATAGGAAGTTGTCCAAAATTTGAATTGTATTACTTGTGCTCATCACTCCGCTGATTGCACTAAGATTTCTAAAAAGAACATCACGAGAAACAATAAATTTCATAATTCGATAATTTTAAATCAATCTGCAAATATACAAAATAATTTAACATTTAACAATTAACAAGTAACAATTATTTAGGATTTAGGTTTTAGGTTTTAGGTTTCAGGATTTGGATTTTAGGGGTTGGTATTTAAATTACTATTAGTGTGTAATATTTATCAGAATTAAACACAGAGAACCACAATGTTATAAAATGAGTTTCACAGTGGGTGAAATTTTAAAAAAAATTATAATAACATTGTGATACACTGTGAAAAACACTGTGGTACACTGTGAAATAAAAATTTCATTTTAATATTTTAAAAATTTTGAAAGAATTTATGGAAAAACAACATTTGATATTCTAGTGCATTTTTCCAATAATCATAGTTATGACCGCCGGGTCGTTCAATATAATCGTGAGGAATATTGAAATATAATAATTGTTGGTGTAGTTCTCTATTGACTGTAATGACAAAATCGTTTACACCACAATCAATAATCATAGCCAACGGATTTTTTTTGAGTAGATAAAGCTGATAAAGAACTGTATTTTTCTCCCAATTTTCAGGATATAATGCCATATCTCCCAATCTTAGGGTTAAATCAAAATTGGGACGAAAAGGTCTATAATCAACAGCACCACTCATACTTCCTGCGGCACCAAAAAGATCCTGGTGACGAATTGCCAAGTACAAAGCACCATGTCCTCCCATGCTTAAACCTGAAATGGCACGTCCTGTACGATCATTTATTGTATTATAATTCTGATCGATATAAGGGACAAGCTCTTGGGTAATGTAAGTTTCATACTTCATTGTGGTATCGATAGGACTATCAAAATACCAACTGGAAAACCCACCATCAGCACAAACAATAATCATATTATATAGGTCTGCGTCTTTAGGTAATTCAGGAAAATTAAGCACCCAGGTTGCATAGTTTCCACTATACCCGTGTAACAAATATAGAACCGGCAATTTTTTGCCATTTTCTTTATAGTTTTCGGGAGTAACAATGCAAATTTTAGTCTCTTTTTGCATACAGTTCATTAAAATGGATACGGTATCTATATGAGCACCTTTCACAAATAGTGCTGATAGAATAAGAAAAAAGGAAAGAATAAAATTTTTCATAATGAAGGATTTTATTTGTAGCTAAAAATACAACAATTTTTGATAATATTCGATTGCTCGAATGCTCGATTGCTCGAATGCTCATTTTTCATTTTTCATTTTTCATTTTTCATTATTCATTATTAATTTTTAATTTGCTAATTTTTTTCACCCTTCTCCTTTCGCCTTTTGCCTTTTTTCATATATTTGCAATCTTAATTTCAATCACAAACAATGGCAACATCTGACAAAACCTTAGTAATGCTTTCCAATGAATTGAATGAGATCTTTGAAAATGCAGCGACTTCTTTAATCCTAGTTGATGATGATGTAAAAGTTGTAAATATTAACAGATCCGGTGTTGAATTGACAGGTTTAAACAAAGAATCTATCATTGGGAAATTAGGTGGTGAGGTGATGAATTGCGCCAATTCAATGGAAAATGGATATGTTGTTTGTGGAAAAGGGCTAAATTGTGGTCATTGTAACTTAAGGGGATTAGTCAATCTAACTTTTTCATCAGGGATAAATCAATATAAAGTGGAAGGGATCTTAGATATTCTGAAAGATGACCTTGTTCACAGATTGGATCTTTTATTGTCAATCTCTTTAGTAACTGTTGATCATAAAAAATATGCACTGATTACTATTGATGATATTTCAAAATTAAAGCAACAAGAGAGGATGCTTGTTCAGGAAAATATGGATAAAGAGCGATTTATTTCTATTCTTGCACATGATTTAAAATCTCCATTTAATTCAATTATGGGGTTTTCGGATCTATTATTAGAACATTTACATGAATATGACCTGGAAATTATTGAATCTCAATTAAAAATTATTAGTCAGACAACTCACAAAACATTTCAATTATTAGAAGAGATCCTTCTATGGATTAAATCACATTCCGGAAAATTGAAGTTTGTACCAGAAACGTTTGATTTTTATAGTATTTCTAACGAAATTGTTTCCTCTTTTAACAATCAATTGGTTGCAAAAAACATTAAGGTTAAATTGTTCCAATCTGAAAACATAGTTTTGAATACTGATAAAAATATGTATAAAACAATTCTTCGAAATTTATTGTCAAATGCTATTAAATTCACAAATAGTGATGGCCAGATTAAGGTATTTGCTTTAAAGAAAGCAAATGAAATCATTATATCTGTTTCCGATAATGGGGTGGGTATGTCTGGTGATCAGGTCAATCAACTATTTGAGGATCATTATAATCAATCTACAAATGGAACTAAAAATGAAACAGGAAGTGGTTTTGGGTTGAAATTATGTAAAGAACTAATTGAAAAACAAGGGGGTAGAATTTGGGTTGAAAGTGAAGTTGGACAAGGGAGTTCCTTTAAGTTTACAATACCAATATAATGACTACGGACTACGGACCAAAATATTGTGCTAATGTGCTAATGTGCTAATGTGCTAATGTGCTAATGTGCTAATGTGCTAATGTGCTAATGTGCTAATTTTTTTCGTCCTTCGCCTTTCGCCTTTCGCCTTTTTTATTATCTTTGCCCCGAATTTTTTAAAAAATAAAAAATATGATAGAAGTTCAAAATCTTACCAAAGACTATGGAAACGGGAAAGGGGTTTTTAACCTTTCACTCACCATCAATCAAGGGGAAGTGTTTGGTTTTCTAGGGCCAAATGGAGCCGGGAAAACGACCACGATCCGTAACTTAATGGGATTTATTAAACCAACCAGCGGGAAATGCACCATTCAGGGGCTTGATTGTACGCTGAAAAGGGAAGATGTGATGCTAAAAGTGGGCTATATTCCCGGAGAAATCGCTTTTTTTGATTCGATTCGTGGCGATCAATTTATTCAATTTATGGCGGAAATGAGAAAGCTGAAAGATCTTTCTTACTGTCATGAGATTCTGGATATGTTCGACCTGAATCCGAAAATGAAAATCAAAAGAATGTCGAAAGGGATGAAACAGAAACTAGGAATTGCCCTTGCTTTTATGCACAATCCCGAAGTGTTGATCTTGGATGAACCAACCTCTGGTCTGGATCCATTGATGCAACGTTTATTCAATGAGCTGATTATGAAAGAGAAAGCAAAAGGAAAAACCATCCTGATGTCGAGCCACAGCTTTGAAGAGATTGAAAAAACTTGCAGCCGGGTTGGATTTATTAAAGATGGAAAATTGGCAGCTATTGAATTGATGGAACATGTTAAGCATGGAAAGAAAAATAGTTATATCATCTATTTTTCAAATGTTGAAGATGTTGCAAAATTTAAGAATAATAGTACTTTTGAGATTTTAGAAGTGGATGGAAATCAGATTCGAATCGCTTTAAGCGGAAAAATTAACGGATTGATTCAACAATTAGCGCAATACGATATTGTAGATATACAATCAGAAAAAGGTAGTTTAGAAGAATTATTTATGCCCTATTACGGAGGTTAATATGAATTGGAGTTTATTTAAATTTGATATCAAAAGAAATTATGTTCTTTTTTTAGTGATCACCGGAATTATGATGCTATACATGAACATCATACTCGGTATGTACAACCCAACAGGAATGGAAGCAATGCAGGAATTGGCTGAAATGAAAATGGGAGGTGGAGATATTATGAAAATAATGGGCTTCGACTTCGGCACCAACATCAATCCATCCTTAACACAGTATTTATCCCAATATTTCTACGGATTTTTAATCTTCATGTTTCCTCTTATCTATGTAATCTCGATAGGTAACAGATTGATTGCCAAGAGTGTGGATAATGGTTCCATCGCTTTTTTACTCTCAACACCCAATACCCGTTTTAAAATAGCGTTCACTCAAGCTCTATTTTTAATCATCACTACCTTTTTACTTGTTGCAGTAGTCACATTGAGCGGTTTATCGTTTGCAAAAGGGAAATTTCCGGGGATGCTGGATAATTCGGCATTTCTACTTTTAAACTGGGGTGCATTTTTAACAATGTTCACGATATGCGGAATCACCTTTTTCTTCTCCTGTATTTTCAATGAATCATCCAAATCGATCGGATTTTCAACTGCAGTTCCTGTAGTATTTCTCTTAATGCAAATGATTTCCAATGCTGGTGACACCTATAAATTTCTCAAAAATATCACCTTTTTCACCCTTTTTGACACTTCAAAAATCGTAGCCGGTGAACATGTAGGATTCAATCTTTTGGTACTCTTTTTATTAGGGGGACTATTTTTCACTTCCGGCATACTCATTTTCAGGAAGAGAGATTTATCTGTGTAAGGCGAAGGGCGAAAGGCGAAGGGCGAAAGGCGAAGGGCGAAAGGCGAAGGGCGAAGGGCGAAGGGCGAAGGGCGAAAGGCGAAAGGCGAAGGGCAAAGGGCGAAAGGCAAAAGGTGATGAGCTAATCACACTGTGATACTCCGTTTAACACTGTGAAACACTGTGAAACTATTTTGATGTAGAAATGGTATGCAAAAAAGGCGAAGGGCGAAAGAAATTAGCAAATTAGCCAATTTGTAAATGAGCAAATGAAAAGGGCTAAGGCCTAATCAACACTGTGAAACTCCGTTTAACCCTGTGAAACACTGTGTAACTATTTTGATGTAGCAATGG
>Ga0316605_10000055_pt1 | contig 157276 bp, 142 predicted proteins | sample OWC_soil_day20_n_FD_207666 | JGI IMG/M metagenome (GOLD analysis project Ga0316605, IMG submission 207666) | Wetland soil microbial communities from Old Woman Creek delta, Ohio, United States - OWC_soil_day20_noCT | ecosystem: Environmental > Terrestrial > Soil > Wetlands | place: USA: Ohio...
CCGCCGTGGTGAAGGCAACCGTCGCGCCTTGTTCGGTAGCACCGCTCTTGGTGACCGTGAAGGTGATCGTGCCCGCCGCTTCGTCAACCACAATGTCCGGGCTCACACTGAGAACCGGACGGTCGTCGTTGGCAGTACCACCACCCGGCAGGGTGCGGCCGTCATCGACGATGGTGCCGACGCCCTGGCCGTCAACGATGACGGCGCCAACCGGGTTGCTGAGGTTGATGTTGAAGGTTTCAGCGCCTTCGAAGACGGTGTCGTTGGTGATGGCGACGGTGATGGTCTGGCTGGCCACGCCAACACCGAAGTTGAGGCTGCCCGCAGCGAGGCTGTAGTCAGCAGCGCCAGCGGTGCCGTTGGCGCCTGCGTAGTCAACCTGGGCGGCCTGGCTGAGGTCGCCGGCTCGGGTGACGGTGAAGGTGACGGTGCCCGCGGCTTCGTCGATGGTGAGGTCGTTGATGCTGAAGCCCGGACGGTCGTCGTTGGCGGTGCCGCCACCCGGCAGGGTGCGGCCGTCGTCAACGATGGTGCCGGTGACGCTGGCGGTGCCCAGCACGGCGTTGTTGGGGTTGCTCAGGCTGACGGTGAAGTTTTCTGATACTTCGTATTGGGTGTCGTTGGCAATCGCAACCGTGATGGTCTTGACGGTTTCGCCGGCAGCGAAGTTGAGCGTGCCCGCATTGGCGGTGTAGTCGCTGCCCGCCGTGGCCGTGCCGTTGGCAGTGGCGAAGTCGACGCTGGCCGCTTGCGTGGTGGCGCCAACCTTGGTGACGGTGAAGGTGACGGTGCCGGCGGCTTCGTCGATGATGACGTTGCTGCCGATGTTGAAGACCGGCCGGTCGTCATTGGCCGGCACGCCCGGTGGCAGGGTGCGACCGTCATCCACAATGGTGGCAACCTGGATGGCGTCACCCAGTGTGGCGTTGGTCGGCGCGCTGAGGTTGAGACTCAGCGTTTCCGCTCCTTCGAACACGTTGTCGTTGGTGATGGCCACCGTCACGGTCTTGACCGTTTCGCCCGGGGCGAAGGTCAGCGTGCCGCTGTTGGCCGTGTAGTCCGATCCAGCAACAGCCGTGCCGTCCGCCGTGGTGAAGGCAACCGTCGCGCCTTGTTCGGTAGCACCGCTCTTGGTGACCGTGAAGGTGATCGTGCCCGCCGCTTCGTCAACCACAATGTCCGGGCTCACACTGAGAACCGGACGGTCGTCATGGGAAGTGACCGGCGGGGTCGGGTCGCCCGGCAGGGGCGGCGGCGGGGGAACCGGAGTTGGTGTGCCAGTGCTGCCGTCATCGACAATGGTGGCAGTACCAGTTGCAATTTGGGTGCTGGCGCTGAGGTTAGCGCTGAGGGTGAAGGTTTCCGGTCCTTCGTAGACAGTGCCAGGCTCGTCGGGCAGCGTGGGAACGCTGACTTGATAGCTGGTAACGCCGGCCGGGACGGTGATGGTGCCGCTCGCGCCGACGGCGACCCAGGTGGCGCCGCCATCAAAGGAAACTTGCAGGCTGTTGCGCACGTCGGCGCCCAGGGTGGCATCCGTATCGGCAGGACTGGCGGTGTTGCCAAGCGCGAGTTGCATGCCGACCGGCGTGGCATATGCGGAATCTAGCGTGACGGTAAAGATGGCCTGGAATCCTTCAGCAACCGTGACGCTATTGACTGAGACAGCGGGCTGATAGGGTTGATTGGCGGTGGCCGTGAAGGTGTTACCAGCGATATCTTCGCCGCTAACGCTGGCGCTGACGGATTTGCCACCGTCGGCGGCGAGGTCGCTGCCTGGGACGGATATGGCGTAGGTGTTGCCGGGCTGGACGGTGCCGGTGTAGGTGTGACCATTGATGGTCAGGGTGATGGTATCGCCTGGTTCGGCATCACCACCGACAGTGCCGGTGATGGTGATGTTGCTGCCGGCTTCGGCGGCAGTCAGGATGTTGTCCGGGGTGACCGGATCGACGGTGATGGAGGCGGAAGCGACAGTGTCGATGGTTACACCGACGGTGGCTTTGGCGGTGGCACCATCCGGATTGCTCGCCGTGACGTCGAAGGTGACCGGACCATCGGGAATCGGCGTGGCCGGGGTGACGGTCCACGAGCCATCGGGAGCCACGGTGGTGGTCATCGTCTCGCCGGTAGGGCTGACGACGGTGATCTGAGCGCCCGGCGTGCCGGTACCGACCAGGGTCGGGGTATTGTCATTGGTGATGGCATCGCCCTTGAGCGCGCTATCTGATGCTGGCGCCAAGGAAGCAGCCACTTCAATTGGCGAGCTCGTAGCCGTAGCGGCTGCGAGTAACGGCGCTCCGTCTATTGTCTCCAGCGGCCGACCTCGCTCGGTTCCAAATTGGTACGCCAACGGGTCAACCGTTTCGACAATTCGCAACAGCTCAACAAAGGTGTGCCCTTCGTTTCCACCCTGACCAGCAAGACCGGCTGCGGGCGCTTCTTCCTCAAGAAGCGCATCAAGATCACCGCCAGACTTTAGAACAGAGGCAAGCTTCTTGAAGCCATCGTTGGTATTGGCTACCGCACTATCGGTAGCGTCTGGCTTTATGGGTGCGGCAACCTCAGCATCAATTTTTGCTGTTTCACCGGGGCGAACACTGATTTCCCGACCGTCAGCAAGGGCCAGGACAACTTTGGCGCCATCAGCCGCGACGACGCTCTCTCCCTCTCGGACAGGATCACCAAGCTTGAGTCGCCGCATATTCCCAGCGCCATCCCGCGCAAATGCCTGACCTGAGAGGATGGAAACGTGGGCGACAATTTGAGCTTGGGCCATGGCGATACTCCAGACACGATTAGTAATACTAAAAGTGTAAATGTATCAATAGTCACAAGCCATTGAACCAAAGTACAGTCTCGCGATAAAACGTGAAAATTGTCACGCCAAAATCAAATACTCACCCCATTGATCCGCAGCGATAGTTGAAGCCGGTCGCGAATAGCCAGCTTTTCAAAAACAGCCGAAAGATGAGCCTTGACGGTCCGTTCGGTAATGAAAAGTTGCTCGGCGATTTCCCTGTTGCTGGCCCCATTTGCGACGAGCCTGGCAACCTGGGTCTCACGCTCAGACAACCTTTCGCACCAATTATCAACTCTGGCTTTTTCGCCATTCTTAGCGAGAAGACGGGAAGTACTACCAACCAGACTGGACAGTAGTGACCTTCCAATCCACAAACCGCCATTTTCGACAACCAGCGCAACTTGTCGGAGCACATCGGGCGCAGCATAGGTATTGCAACAACCCGAGGCCCCTGAGGCCAATGCCTCCTCAATGAGCGAATCGCTCGGTTCGTCAGCCAGAACAACGAACAAAATCCTGGGGGGTAAAGCAACTCCATGGAAAACAGCAGTCAAAACCTCCCCAGCTCGAATCCTGAACCACAGCACGCCAGGTTCGTCGCCAGTTCCAATTCTCGACAAATGGTCGCGTCCGAAAACCAGCGAATCGGGAAACGCCTCTTGCCACGACGCCATACCATTTGGTTCTTTATCAATAAACCAGTGACGCATTAGCGCTCCGTTAACGCCACGCTCTTGGCTCGCAGAACCGGCTTAAGCAAATAGGCGAGTACGGTTTTCTTGCCGGTCAATATATCAACTTCAGCGACCATACCCGGAATGATAGGCAGGTTGGCGTCACCAAAACCCGACTTATTGGTCCGCACCCGAACCGTGTAGAAAGCATTTCCCTTTTCATCTGTCACGGTGTCAGCCCCGATGTGCTCCAAGGTTCCATCCAATCCGCCGTAAATGGAAAAGTCATACGCGGTAAATTTCACCACCGCGGCTTGCCCTGGGCGCAGGAACGCAATATCCCGAGGCAACACCCGAGCCTCAAGCAGCAAAGTATCTTCCAGAGGAACGATTTCAATCATGTCCTTACCGGGCTGAACGACCCCACCAACCGTATTGACCAGCAAGCGCTTGACCGTCCCCTTTACCGGAGATCGAATCGACGACTGCTTTACTCGGTCTGACAGCGCCACGCTCCCCTCCGCCAAGCTATTCAACTTGGACATGACCTCGGAAAGCTCTTTGCTGGCATCGTTCCGAAAAGTCAGTTCGACCTCCTCGATTTTCCGCTGAGCTTCATTGATTGCTGCCTGGACACGGGAAATCTGGGCAGACGCCATATCTCGCTCGCCACGGTAACGAGAAACATCACGCTCAAGACGCAGCAATTCAACTTCGGAAACAGCCCCGGAAGCAATCAGAGGGCGGGTTACCGACAGTTCCTTCGAGGTCAATTCATAACTTTGCGAAGCCTGCGATCGCTTCGCCTGCGCCTCGTTCAATTCCTGCTGACGTTGGTTAAGCTGCTGGCGAGCAATGGAGACTGCAGCAGTGAGTTCATCGTTTCGCGCCTCATAAAACTGGCGCTCCTGAGCAACAATGGATGGATCGGCCTTCATGACCTCTGGCGGAGGAACAAATGGCTTACCTTCGGAAATTGCCCGAAGGCGCGCCGCCCTGGCAACCAAGCCCAGGTACTGGGCCTGGTTTTCTTTCACCGAAGAAACAAAACGCGTCTCGTCGATCTTGATAAGCAATTGATCGGGCAGAACGACCTCACCCTCCCGCACCAGAATTTCGGAGACAAGACCACCGTCAATACTCTGCAACACCTGAACCTGTCGCGAAGGTATAACCTTGCCTTCTCCGCGGGTAACTTCATCAAGCTGAGCAATGGCCGCCCAAAGGACGAAGAGCAAGAAAACAATGCCGATCGAACGCAACATGACGCGAGCGCGCAAAGGCTCCTGTCGCAGCATGGCCAAATCAGCATCGGTCGCGAAATCAACGACCTCTATTTCCTCCCGATTCGGCAATCGCCCGAGCACTCGCTCTACGTAGGGCGCGCCTTTTCCGGCAACATTTTCCAGCCACGCATGCGTTGCAACCAGGATGCGTTGAAGGCCTTTCATGACGCCCTCCCGATCCGGCCACTTTGCAACGCCTGAATAACCTGATCACGCGGGCCATCGGCAACGATCCGGCCATCGTCAACAACCAGTACGCGAGTAGCAAGGTCGAGCAGACTATTCCGGTGCGTCACAATCAACACCGTCTTGTGAGCAGCCATCACCTTCAGGCGCTCCTTGAACTGTTGCTCAGAAGAAAAATCCATGGCACTTGTCGGCTCATCAAGCAGCAAAATAGGCGGATCCATCAGGAATGCCCGGGCGATGGCCACGCCCTGACGCTGGCCGCCCGACAGAGAATCGCCACGCTCTCCAATTTGCATATCGAACCCGTCAGGGTGACGATTGACGAACTCCGTCAGTCCTCCCGCCTCAGCTGCCGCAACAATTGACGCGTCATCAGCAAACGGGGCGCCAATCGCGATGTTTTCGCGAAGCGTCCCATAAAACAGGGTGACATCCTGCGCGACATAACCAATATTTCGCCTCAGGTCTGCCGGATCCAGCTGTCGTAGATCGACGCCATCAATGCTTACTGCACCGGCACTTGGCCGATACAAACCCATGAGTATTTTTTGCAAGGTAGTCTTGCCGGAACCGATTCGGCCGATAACGACAACTTTTTCGCCCTCGCTGATCCGGCAACTCAAACCCTTCAGCGCAGCCACTTGGCAATTTGGGTAACTGAAATGAACATCGCGAAAATCGATGTTCCCCTTCAATTCCGGACGATGCACAAAGTTGGCATCATCCGGACGCTCAACCGGGTTCTGCATGATCTGGTCCAGCGACTCAAGCGCGACCTTGGCGTTGTGATACTGCATGAGCAATCCGACCATCTGCCCCAAGGGCGCGACCGCACGTGAGGTCAACATCGTGCAAGCGATCAGCCCCCCCATGCTGAGCTTTCCATCTCCGATCAGGTAAACCCCTGCAATGACGACCACCACGTTGACGATTTGCTGGATTTCCATTGCACCGTTGGTCGCTGCAGCAGACAAAAATCGCATCTGATTGTTAACTCTTGCGACAAACGATACCGTCTTCTCCCACTTTCCTTGCATCAATCCTTCTGCGCCTTGGGTCTTGATGGTTTCCAGCGCAGACAGACTCTCAATCAGCGTTGCATTTCGCTGCGCGGAAGCACGATACGTTGACTCCGACAGCGCATGCATTTTGTACTGAAGGACATACGCATAGACGAGCACAATACCAATCGCCAGCAGCACAGGAATAATCAACTGCCACGCAATCAGCGCGATAACAAGGACAAACAACAAAGCGAATGGCAAGTCGATGAATGCAGTAACCGATGCCGAGGTAATAAAATCCCTGACCGATTCGAACGAGCGAAGATTTGAAGAAAATGCGCCGACGGCCACCGGCCTCGACTCCATTCGGATTCCCAGCACGCGCTCCATGATCCCGGCTGAAAGCTGAACGTCAATTCTCGCACCTGCCAGATCGATGAAATAACCGCGCAAAGAGCGCAGAACCATGTCAACTACAACGATCAGCACGACGCCAAGCGCGAGAACCCAAAGCGTCTCAAAAGCGCGATTGGGTACCACCCGGTCATAAACGTTCATGGTGAACAACGGCATGGCCAAGGCCATCACGTTGATCAGCAATGCAGCTACCAGAACATCGCGATAGACAGGCATCTGGTCTGCCAAGGCACCCCAGAACCAATGGCGAAGCCTGATATCACCAACCTGAGGCGTACGGCTATCAAAACGAAAATGCGGCCTGGCGAATATGGCTATCCCGGCATAACGAAGAAACAATTCCTCGCGAGCCATTTGCACCGATCCTTGAGCCGTTTCAGGAAACAACAAGCGCGCAGTCTGACCGGACTCATCCCATCCCAGGAGAACACAGGCGTGATCTCCTTTCAGGAGCAGAACTGCCGGCAAAATCAAATCGTCGATACGGTCAAGCGATCGCTTTGCCACTTTGGCTGATAGTCCAGCACGACTGGCTGCACGTCCGAACAATGAGGGCGTCAGCGAGCCTTTCTCCAGTGGCAAGCCGGCAACCAAGGCGGCACGCGTGCTCGGGCGCCCGTAAATTCGAGTTAACTCGACCAGACAATCCAGCAAAGGATCGAAATGAAGAAGATCCTCCCGCATTCCGGAATTGCCTGCATCTGCAGATTCAGTTGCCACGTCGCTCATGCCACTCCCAGATTACTTTTTCTGATTCTAACTTGGCTTCAAAATTGCGGATCAAAGAAATGTAAAAAGGCGGCCGCAGCCGCCTTTTTTGCAATTATTTGCTGTGTTTAAACAATTAACGGGACAATCAGCAACGCTACCAGATTGATGATCTTGATCAACGGATTCACTGCGGGACCCGCCGTATCCTTGTACGGATCGCCAACCGTGTCTCCGGTAACCGCTGCCTTGTGGGCATCCGAGCCCTTACCGCCAAAATGTCCATCTTCGATGTATTTTTTGGCATTGTCCCAGGCACCACCACCCGTGGTCATGGAAATCGCGACAAACAGACCGGTCACGATGGTACCAACGAGCAAACCACCAAGGGCAACAGGTCCCAGGATCATGCCTACCAGAATCGGAACTGCGACAGGCAGAATCGACGGGATCATCATTTCCTTGATCGCCGCCACCGTCAACATATCCACTGCGCGGGAATAGTCCGGCTTGGCAGTACCTTCCATGATTCCGGGGATTTCCTTGAACTGGCGACGAACTTCAACCACAACCGCACTAGCCGAACGACCGACGGCCTCCATTGCCATGGCACCAAACAGGAATGGGATCAGGCCGCCAATGAAGAGGCCAATGATGACCAAATGGTTGGACAGGTCGAAGGTGAAAACCTTGCCCGAAACAGCCTCCAGACCGTGGGTGTAGTCGGCAAAAAGAACCAGCGCGGCAAGGCCGGCGGAACCAATGGCATAACCCTTGGTAACGGCCTTGGTCGTATTGCCCACTGCATCGAGCGGATCGGTCACATTGCGAACTTCCTTGGGCAATTCGGCCATTTCGGCAATACCACCGGCGTTGTCAGTGATCGGACCGTAGGCATCGAGTGCAACCACAATGCCGGCCATCGAAAGCATTGAGGTGGCGGCGATCGCGATACCAAACAAGCCGCCCATCGCATAGGCTGCGTAGATTGCAGCACACACGGAAAGAACCGGCAATGCGGTAGCCTTCATCGAAACACCGATACCGGCGATGATGTTTGTTGCATGGCCGGTCTGACACGCAGCAGCTACGTGCTTAACCGGCGCGTAGTCAGTCCCCGTGTAGTACTCGGTGATCCACACCAGCGCAGCAGTAAGCACTAACCCTACGACCGAGCAACCGAACATCGTCATGGTGTTGATGACGGTACCGTCTGGCAATGTAGCACCGGCGCCAATAAGCCACGAAGTAACCGGGTAATAGAAGATCAGGGCGAGGACGCCGGCCACGATCAGACCGCGATACAACGCAGCCATGATTTTGCCGCCCTCAGTTGCCTTGACGAAATAGCAGCCCACGATCGAAGCGATGATCGACACGCCACCCAAGGCTAGCGGATAAAGCACGAGATTCTCGCCAAGCCCGGCCGCGGATTTAATGATCAGCGCAGCAAGCACCATGGTTGCAACGACCGTGACGGCGTACGTCTCAAAAAGGTCTGCTGCCATGCCCGCACAGTCACCGACGTTGTCGCCGACATTGTCTGCGATAACGGCCGGATTACGAGGATCATCCTCCGGAATGCCTGCTTCGACCTTGCCCACCAGGTCTGCACCAACGTCAGCGCCCTTGGTGAAGATACCGCCACCGAGACGGGCGAAGATGGAGATCAGCGAGGAGCCGAATGCCAACCCGACCAGCGGTTCGATGACATGGTGCAGATCTGCACCTGAGGCATTTACGGATTTCAGGAATGCAAAGTAGCCGGCAACACCGAGCAGGCCCAAGCCGACCACCAGCATGCCGGTAATCGCACCGCCCTTGAAGGCGACATCCAGAGCCGGAGCGATGCCTTTACGGGCAGCTTCGGCAGTGCGGACATTGGCCCGAACCGAAACATTCATGCCAATGAAGCCTGCTGCACCGGAAAGCACTGCACCAATCAGAAAACCAAACGCCGTCAGCCACCCCAGTTTCGGGATGAAACCGATGACGAGGAAGAGTATGACGCCGACCATGGCAATGGTCTTGTACTGCCGACTGAGATAGGCCTCCGCCCCCTCCTGGATGGCTTTGGCAATTTGCTGCATACGCTCGTTGCCGGCAGGCAACGCGAGGATCTGCTGACTGGAAATCCAGCCATACAGGACTGCCAACACGGCGCAACCGAGCGCCAGTAACAACGCTGTACTCATTACTCCCCCTTTGTGACAGACAAAAAAACCTACACTGCGAATGCCTCCAACTTCTTGGGCACCGCGATATTCTTCAGGCGTACATAATCCGGCAAACCGTTTCGATATGGCGGCGGCTCCTCCCCTTCTATGAGGGGTTGCAGGTAAGTCCGGCACGCATCTGAAATATGAAATCCATCGGCCGTTATGAATTCGGCCGGCATCTTGCGCTCGACGTTGGCGATTTCTGCCAGCGGCGCTTCACCAATTTCCCAGCGATATGGGCTGTTGGCGGTTCGATTGATCGTTGCCATCACCGCATTCTTGCCGCGCAGAGCCAAATTGACCGCGGCGACGCCCAAGGCATGCGCCTGCTCAAGATCGGTGCGCGAAGCCAGGTGACGCGCGGAGCGCTGCAGATAATCGGCCAGTGCCCAGTGATACTTGTATCCCAAGCGATCCTTGATGAGCTGAGCCACAACCTGACCAACACCACCCAGTTGCGAGTGCCCAAAGGCATCTTTGGTACCTGACTCGGCAATCAAATTGCCAGAGGCATCGGACAAACCTTCGGAAACGGCGACCGTACAATAACCGTACTGCACGACACATTCATTGACCCTGGCGAGAAAACGCTCGGGATCAAACGGAATTTCAGGGAAGAGGAGGATATGCGGCGGCTCGCCGACGTTTTCGGAAGCAAGGCCGCAAGCAGCGGTAATCCATCCCGCGTGACGCCCCATAACCTCGAGCACAAAAATCTTGGTCGACGTACGCGCCATTGAGGCAACGTCATAGCCGGCCTCGCGAATCGATGTGGCCACGTACTTGGCCACAGAGCCGAATCCCGGGCAACAATCGGTGTGGGGAAGGTCGTTGTCCACGGTCTTGGGCACGCCCACACAAACAACCGGGTAACCCATCTTTTCGGCAATCTGCGACACTTTCCATGCGGTATCCATGGAGTCGTTGCCGCCGTTGTAGAAGAAATAGCCGATGTCATGAGCCTTGAACACTTCGATCAGGCGCTCGTATTGGGCACGGTGCTGCTCAAGGCTTTTCAATTTGTAGCGACAAGAGCCGAACGCACCACCCGGTGTATGGCGCAGGCGCGCAATGACGTCATCGGGCTCGAAACTCGTGTCGATCAGGTCTTCGGTCAGGGCGCCGATTATGCCGTCACGTCCGGCGTAGACTTTCCCGATTCGGTCGGGATGGCGGCGTGCCTCCTGAATCAGGCCGCACGCCGTCGTATTGATGACGGCGGTAACGCCCCCTGACTGTGCGTAGAAGGCGTTTTTCACCGTCATTTGCCTGCTTACTTCAGTGCGTCAAAAACGCTCTTGGTGATTGCGTCGACGCTGCCGACGCCAGCCACCTTACGGACCTTCGGTGCCTTGGCATCGCCTTCGGCAGCCCATTTGCTGTAGAAATCAACCAGCGGCTTGGTTTGCGAATGGTAGATTTCAAGGCGTTTCTTGACGGTTTCTTCCTTGTCGTCGTCACGCTGAACCAGCGGCTCGCCGGTCACGTCGTCCTTGCCTTCAACCTTCGGCGGATTGAACTTGACGTGGTAGGTGCGGCCGGAAGCCAGGTGGGCACGGCGACCCGCCATGCGCTCGATGATGTCGCTGTCCGGAACGTCAATTTCCAGCACGAACTCGATCGGCACGCCGGCATCCTTCATGGCCTGAGCTTGGGGAATGGTGCGCGGGAAACCGTCGAACAGGTAACCATTCTTGCAGTCGTCCTGGGTCAGGCGATCCTTGACCATGCCGATGATGACCGCGTCCGGCACCAGGCCGCCGGCGTCCATATGCTTCTTGGCTTCGAGACCCAGCGCAGTACCCGCCTTGACCTGCGCGCGCAGCATGTCACCAGTGGAAATCTGGGGAATCCCGAACTGCTTGGAGATAAAAGTTGCCTGCGTTCCCTTGCCAGCGCCGGGTGCGCCCAACAGAATCAATTTCATGAAAAGTCCCTCGGGTTTGTCTAAAAAATTATTGTTATCGGCTTCAGTGGTGGCCGTTCTCTAAGAGCGGAAAATTACTCGCTATTTCCGGCTCGGTCAAACAGTTTGCGCATCCGCTCGGCGTCTTCGGGCGTATCCACGCCCGGCGCCGGAGCCGAATCGATCAGCGTGACGCTGATCCGGTAGCCATGCCACAACGCACGCAGTTGCTCCAACGATTCGAATTGTTCGGTCGGTGCTACGGTCAACCCGGAAAATGCCTTTAAAAACGAAGCCCGATAGGCGTACAGACCAACATGCCGGTATGCCGGAAAATTATTCGGCAACGATTCGCCGCCAGCCTCCCGGGCGAAATGGTCGCGGGCATACGGGATCGGGGCGCGGGAAAAGTAGGCTGCATCGCCATCGGCACGACACACCACCTTGACCACGTTCGGATTGAAAAAATCGGCCGGATCGCTTATCGGATGGGCGACGGTCGCGATGTCTGCCCCACTGGCCGCCAACTGGCGCGCGGTCTGCAGGATCACCACAGGCTCGATCAAGGGTTCATCACCTTGCACGTTGACGATGATGGTGTCACCGCTCCAGCCACGCTGTTCGACAACTTCGGCCAAACGGTCGGTGCCGGTGGGATGGTCGCTGCGGGTCATGAGCGCCGCGACCTCATGTGACTCGGCGGCAGCACGCACTTCCGGATGATCGGTTGCCACCCAGATCTCCTCGGCCCCCGACAGGCGGGCCCGCTCGGCCACCCGGACAACCATCGGCTTGCCGCCGAGATCAAGCAGGGGCTTGGCCGGCAGGCGTGTCGACGCGTAGCGCGCCGGGATGACGACCTTGAAGGAAAGTCCCGACATTACTGCCCGTCCGCGTTGAGCTGACGCGCTTCGTCCTCGAGCATGATCGGAATGTCATCGCGGATCGGGAAGGCCAGCTTGCAGGGCTTGCACACCAATTCCTTTTCGGCCTTGTGGTGTTCGAGATTACCCTTGCAAATCGGGCAGACGAGAATATCAAGCAACCTGGCGTCCACGGAGTTTCTCCACTATGTGTTCAATAAGGGCCGGCGACAGCTCGGCCTCGACCGGCAAAACCCAGGTTTCGCCCGCCGTCAGTCCGGCGCATTTTACTGCATCTTTTTCCGTCATCAGCAGGATGCCGTCCTGGGCAAATGTCAGATCGGCAGCGGTATAGCGATGATGATCGGGAAACGCCTGCGTCTTGCAGTCAAGCCCAAGCGCCGCAAGGGTCTGGAAGAATCGCTCCGGATTGCCAATGCCGGCCAGTGCATAGAGCGGGGATCGTCCGTGAAAACGTTCTGCCGTGCAGGTTTGCGAGGGATCATCCAGACGATAGAACTCCCCGGGCAGCAGACGCATCTCGAAGCCTGGCGCAGCGCCGGACAACGTCGATTTCAAATTATTGCCAATAATCGCGTCGACCGTGGCAAGCCGGCTCAATGGCTCGCGCAGGGGCCCGACCGGCAGACGCCAGCCATTGCCCGCACCTCTAGCATCGAAAACCACAAGCTCAACATCCCGGGCCAGGGCATGGTGTTGCAGCCCATCGTCGCATAGCAGGACGTTTACTTCCGGATGTGCGGCGAGCAAGGCCGCACCTGCCTCGGCTCGCTGCCTTCCAACCCAGACCGGCACACCGCTGCGCCGGGCCAGCAACAATGGCTCGTCGCCCACCTCTGTAGGCAGGGAGTCTGCATGGACCGGGATCACGCCATCGCCCGTGCGGCCATAGCCACGACTGACGATCCCCGGTTGCCATCCAAGCGCCTTGAATTGCTTCGCTAGCCAGAGCGTGAGCGGTGTCTTGCCGGCGCCACCGACGATCAGGTTGCCCACGACGATGACTGGGACCGGCAGGCGTACCGGTTTGGCCAGGGCACGATTGAGGGCGCTCAGCACAACATAGATGGCGAGCAGCGGCAGCAAAAGCCACAACGCCGGCGTCAGCCGGCGTTGTTCAAACCACTGTCGCTGTAGCCAGCGGGCGAACATCAACGATTCTGGGTGGCGAAGGAAATGTGCGGATAACCGGCCGTCTGCGCCGCCTGCATGACATCGACGACGCTTTGATGCGTTGCCTTGGCGTCGGCGTTGATGACGATCAGCGGATCCTCTCGGCTGCCCGCCGCCCGGCGCAAACCATCGGCAATGCTCTTGACGTCACTGGTCGCCAGCGGCGACTTGTTGATCAGCACCTGACCAGTGGCTGTCACAGCCACATCGACCTCGTTGGGTTGCTCGGCCTGCTTGCTGGCATCCGCCGTCGGCAGGTTGATTTCCAGACCGGAAAACTTGGCGTAGGTCGTGGTCAGCATCAGGAAGATGATGATGACCAACAGTACGTCGATCAAGGGAATCAGATTGATCTCCGGCTCTTCCCGGCTACGACCGCGCTGAAAATTCATCGCTTACTTCCGATCGCCGTGCATGTACTCGACCAGGCGGACGGCCTGCTGCTCCATCTCGACAACAAACCCGTCGGCAAGCGCGCGGAAATGGCGCCAGAAGATCAGACTGGGAATGGCGATAACCAGACCGAAGCCGGTGTTGTAGAGCGCCACGGAAATGCCGTGGGCCAGTTGCATCGGGTTGGCGCCGGTCGGCGACTGCGAACCGAAAATCTCGATCATGCCGACCACGGTGCCAAAGAGGCCCATCAACGGGCTGACCGAGGCGATGGTGCCCAGTGTCGTCAGGTAACGATTCAGTTCGTGCGAAACAGCCGACCCGGCCTCTTCGATCGACTCCTTCATGATCTCCCGCGACGCATTGACGTTGCGCAGGCCGGCAGACAGCACTCGGCCAAGCGGCGAATGGCGATCCAGATCCTCAAGCAGCTTGTCGTTGTTGGCGCCGCGCTTGAATTCACCGACGGCACGCTGCAGCAGCCCGGATGGCACTACCTTGGCGTGGCGGAGGGCCACCAGGCGTTCGATAATCAGCGCCACGGAAATGACAGATGCCAACAGCAAGGGCCAAATGGGCCAGCCGGCCGCTTGAACGATAGCTAACACGTGAGTTGATCCTCAATGGAAAATTAGCCTGCAATTCTGCCCTGCCCCCCGCCGCAGGGCAAGCGGCGTAATGACGCAGTTTTGGCGGCTTATCCCCAAAAGCTGTGGATAAGTCTGTGAATGAAGTGTCATCAACGATGCTAACCCCGCATCAGCAAAGGATTTTTTTTACTCTGCCAAAAAACGAGGCATTCAATTTAATCCCTTACAAATCAATAATTTAAAAAATATTTAGCCTGTCAAGAAGGGATGCTGAATTTTTTACCCGGGTTACAATCCGGCCATGCAAAATTCCGTTTCGCCTGTCGGTAACTCCGTCCTCAGCATATCCACCTTGAATAGACTGGTCAGGGACTGCCTTGAATCTGCTTTCCCATTGACCTGGGTTGGCGGTGAAATTTCCAACCTGACCTACGCCGCTTCCGGCCACGTTTATTTTTCGCTCAAGGACAGCAACGCGCAGGTGCGCTGCGTGATGTGGCGAAACCGGGCGCAGTTGCTCGGCTGGCGCCTGGAAAACGGTCAGAAGATCGAAGCCCGCGCACTGGTTTCCTTCTACGAGCCGCGTGGCGAGTTCCAGCTCAATGTCGAAGCGATCCGCCGGGCCGGCCAGGGCGACCTGTTCGAACGCTTCCTCCAACTCAAGGCAAAACTTGAAAATGAGGGCATTTTTGCCGTTGACCGTAAGAGGCCGCTACCCGCCTTCCCGCGCCGCCTCGCCATCGTCACCAGCCCGCAGGCCGCCGCCCTGCGCGACGTACTGACCACATTGCACCGGCGCGCGCCGCATGTCGCCATCACGCTTTTTCCGACCCCCGTGCAGGGCGAAGGCGCCGGCGCCAAAATCGCCGAAGCCATAGCGCAAGCCGCCGGCAGCGACTGCGACACCATCATCCTGTGCCGCGGTGGCGGCAGCATCGAAGACCTCTGGGCCTTCAACGAAGAATGCGTAGCCCGGGCCATCAACGCCTCGGCCAACCCGGTGGTATCCGGCGTCGGTCACGAAACCGATTTCACCATTGCCGATTTCGCCGCCGACCTGCGCGCCCCGACGCCCACCGCCGCGGCCGAAATGGCCAGTCCCGACCGGGATGCCCTGGTCGACCGACTGACCCAGCTGGAGAACCATCTCGGCCGCCGCATGGACCGCCTGCTCTCCGATCAATTGCAACGCCTTGACTGGCTGGGCGCCCGCCTCGTCCATCCGGCCGAACGCATCCGCCAGCGTCAGCGCGACACGGATGCGCTGCGCACCCGTCTGCAGCACGCCTTGCGCCGCCAGACCGAGCACGGCGCACTTCGCCTGCAAGCCATTGGCCAACGCCACATCAGTGCCCGACCGCGCCCGGAAAAGCTGGCCGAAGCCCTCGCCCACCTCAAATATCGCCTGACCCGGCACAGTCAATGGGCAATTTCTCAATATTCCGGGAAACTAAATTCACTTGGCAGCAGTCTGACCCAACTGGATCCGCACGCTGTCCTGTCGCGTGGCTATACACTGGCCATCGACGCTGACGGACGTGCCGTGCGCGACGCCTCCCGGCTCAGCCCAGGCGATTTGCTGAAACTGCGCTTCGCCAGCGGTTCGGCCAACGCCACGATCAATCAGGTTGTGGCTACCCCGGAAGCTGACTAGAATTTTCGCTTTACCCCTTCAACGAACCCACGGAGAACAAAAATGGAACATCAACTGCCCGCCCTGCCGTTTGCCAAGGACGCCCTCGCCCCGCACATGTCGGCCGAGACCTTTGACTACCACTACAGCAAGCACCACAACGCCTATGTGGTTAACCTGAACAACCTGATCAAGGGCACCGAGTACGAGAACCTCGACCTCGAAGCCATCGTCAAGAAGGCTCCGGCTGGCGGCATCTACAACAACGCAGCCCAGGTCTGGAACCACACCTTCTTCTGGAACTGCCTGACCCCGAACGGCGGCGGCGCACCGAAGGGTGCCCTGGCTGCTGCCATCGACGCCAAGTGGGGTTCGCTCGACGCCTTCAAGGCGGCCTTCCAGGCCTCCGCCGTCGGCAACTTCGGCTCCGGCTGGACCTGGCTGGTCAAGAAGGCCGACGGTTCCGTCGACATCGTCAACATGGGCGCCGCCGGCACCCCGCTGACCACCGGCGACAAGGCTCTGCTCTGCGTCGACGTCTGGGAACACGCCTACTACATCGACTACCGCAACCTGCGCCCGAAGTTCGTCGAAACCTTCCTGGCTTCGCTGGTCAACTGGTCGTTCGCCGAAGCCAATTTCGCCTGATCGACAAAGCTTGTCGACGATGTAATGCTGGCATTGCATCGGAATAAAAAGGGGAGCTGCGGCTCCCCTTTTTCATGCCGCTTCCGCAGGACTTGCGGCTGTTTTATCGCGCATTTCCGGTCCGCGCGGCAGGTGGAACAAAATCATTGGCGAGCAATGCCTGGTTCACTTCCGAGTGAACTTCTGCGCTTCGCAGAATGCTGACGTGGTCCTCATCGAATCCCCGGATGGCGACAGCCTGACGTTGCGCGTCAAGGCGGAACTGGCTCTTGAGCGGGATCACCCCGTCACTGCTGTCACGGCTGAAGCTGGAGGTGTTGCGATAGCTGATCAGCATGGTGTGGCGGACACCGGCAGGGAGAGGGAGGGCAAACAGGCTTTTCAGAAAAGGCCCTTCTGCCACGAGATTGCGCCAGGCGGGCATGACGACCCGGGCAAAATCGAGCCAGAGCTCCATGTTGGCGACGCCGCCATAGGGACTCGAAATGGAAACGAAGTTGCCGGCATAGTCACAGCTGTTCGTGCGTACGCACTCGGCCAGATATTCACGGACCATCAATCCGCCCATGCTATGCGCGACAAAGTGCATCTTGCTGAAGCCATAACGGTGGCGCAGCTCGGCCAGCAAGCCAACGAGTCCGTCGCCCAATGCCCGCAAGTCCATTCCGCTCGGGTAATTGAGCACCCAGGGCTGGAATCGCTGCCGGTCAAGATGCCTGATCATTGACTCGAAATTCCGTCCGGTGCCATTGATGCCATGGACAAAAAGCACTGGCGTTTTCGCTGGATCGTAGGGTTCGAGGAAGAATATGCCGGCACGACCGGCCTTCATGAACCCGATGGGCTCCCACATGCTCATCGCGGCCGATTCACGACTGAAGCGCTCGTCGTCAAGAGACACCACCTTGCCCAGCTGGACATCGATCTTGCCCAGGGAGTTGCCCCGCAATTCGAACAGTTTTTCCAGGGCTGGCGGTAGCGGACGGGCCGCCGGCCCTTTCAGGTCAAGGACGATGTCCGTGACATCGTCCCGCCCGATCGCGCTACCGGAAAGGTCGTACCAGACGGCAGGCTCGGTCGACTGATAGGCAAAATCCCGATTCAAATCCTGAAAGGCGACCAGAAACCGTGAATCGCGCAAGGCGGCCAGACGAAACTGTCCGGGACGCTCAAATACACGGTAATTGTGGATTTCCTGGCCCTGATCATCGCCCATGACCACGACGATCACCTCGCAATCCTTGCAGGCAGAAGCCTCGACCTTTCCAGAAACCACCCGGAGCCGTTCCCGGGATTCAGTGATATCCGCAGCCAGACGACCGAAATTGCCACACCCGGACAACAAGGCCAGGCACGGAATCAGGACAAGCAAGATGCCGGATCGCCGCAACAAAGGCCAAAAGGCACCCCGTTGGCAGGCAAATGCGACCGACGAAAAACTGGACATCATCATTACCTCAAACCTATCAACACTGCCTTACCAGAATCTTTATCAAGCCAACGGGGAATGAACTCCCCGAAAGCCCTTCCTGTTTTATTTTCGGCCCGGCTTTTTGGGCCGCTTGCTGCCGCCGGCACCACCGGCCGCCCGCCTCAGCGACACGGCGACGAGGAAGGGGAATTCCGCATCGGCAGAATGGACAACACGAAACTCGGGGCCGACGGCATCGGCAACCCATTCAAGCAGGACGCCCATGTCCACGGCTTCGCACCGAAGGTCCACCGTGAGGCTGTCGCCATCGGCATACACCGGAAAATCGGAGCACCCCGCCGGCTTGATGGCCTGACCATAGACCTTGCACGTACGGGCCGTCATGTCGTAGGCCGGACAGGCTTTCTGATGGGCGTAGTAGAGGCCGTTTCCAGCGCGAATCTCGGTGGGCCCCTGGCCGGCGGAGAGTCGCTGGTCGAAGGTCGCGCGCGACTCATCCAGATGCCAGAACACCTTGACCTGCTTCCAGTTCAACTCGAGCACCAGTGCATCGAGCCGGCAGCAGGGCTTGGCGCAGACGCTGCAGTGCGGGATGACCTGCGCGTCCTGATAAGCGCTTGCTGCGGCCTCCAACTTGGCGACCAGCGACGGGGCGCCTCGCTTCGAACTCATGGGCGGCCCCGCATGTCGGGAAAAACGAAGGGGACGAACACTACTGACCTCTGAAAAAACAAAAAATGGGGCCCGAAGGCCAATGCACGGCAGGGTAACAGGACGATGGGCGGATGGAAATCTGCCTCGATGCCGGTCAACCCGGGGATTCGCCGCCACCGACCATGGCAACGCCGTGCCACAAGGACAATCTGCGCCATTTGCGACAAACTGCAAATACATCAACTTGTCGTAGAATGGGCCCTCCCAGAGCACCTTCGGGCCTTTCTGCCTGTCGGTTTCGCCTCGCCTGACTTCAACCGGACTGCCCTATTTGATTCTGGCCGACCCATCATGACGCTCTTCAAGCACCTACGCTGGCTCCTGCTTGGATTCGCGCTCCATCACGCCACCGCCCTGTCGGCGGAGTCGATCCGGCTCCAGTTGAACTGGTTTCACCAGTTTGAATTTGCCGGCTATTACGCGGCGCTGGAAAAGGGTTATTACCGGGAAGCGGGATTGCAGGTCTCGATCGCCGAAGGCGGGCCGCATGTCGATCCCTCGCAACGGGTGGTGAGCGGCGAGGCCGATGTCGGGGTCGGCTCATCGAACGTCCTGATCGACCGCTCGCGCGGCATGGATCTGGTAGTCCTGGGCGTGATCTTCCAGCATTCGCCGGCCGTGCTGCTCACCCTGCGCGGTAGCGGCATCAATGCCTTGGCCGACCTTTCGGGCAAGACCCTGTTCGATTCCCCGAATGCCGGCGATGTCGTCGCCATGCTCAAACGGGCAGGCGTTGACTATGCCCGGCTGAACAGGATCGAGCACAGCGGCAATCCCAAAGACCTGGTCGATGGCAAGGCGGCGGCCATGATCGCCTACAGCACCAACGAACCCTATGTGCTCGAAGAGGCCGGCATTCCCTACCGGATTTTTTCGGCACGCGGCTCGGGCATCGACTTCTACGGCGGCAACTTTTTCACGAGCGGTGAAACGCTCAGAAATAATCCCGAGATGATTCGCGCCTTTCGCGAAGCGACGCTGCGCGGCTGGGAATACGCGCTGAAACACAAGGAAGAAATGGCGGACCTCATCCTGGCCAAGTATTCCCGTAAAAAGAGTCGGGCGGCGCTGCTCTTCGAAGCCGACCAGACCTTGCAGCTCATTCAGCCCGACCTGATCGAACTCGGCTACCAGAGCGCCTCGCGCTGGCACTACATGGCGTCGGTCTATGAAGACATCGGAGAGAAAGACGCCGGCGCCGGGCTGGCCGGCTTGATCTACGACACGACACCGCCCCCGGATAACACGCGCCTGCTCATGGTGGTCGCCGGCTTGCTCGGCGCCAGCCTCATCCTGGGCATGATCGCGCTGAATCACGCCCGCCTCAACCGGCAATTGCGCAAGGAAATGGATGAGCGCCTCCGGGCAGAGCAGGACCTGCGTACGCATCGCGACCACCTGTACGATCTGGTCAGCGCCCAGACCCAGGCCCTGGTCAATGCCAAGGAAGCCGCCGAATCCGCCAACAAGGCGAAAGACGTGTTCCTGGCCAACATGTCGCACGAACTGCGCACGCCGATGCACCAGATCATCGGGCTGGCCACGATCGGCCAGGAAAAGACCGGAGAGCAGGAATCCCAGCGCCTGCACAGCCTGTTCAAGCACATCCATTCAGCCGGCAAACGCATGGAGCGCCTGATCGCCGAACTGCTGGAACTCACCCACCAGCCCGCCGACAGCTCCAAGGCGGCCTTCACCCAATGCGACCTCGTCCAGCTCTGCGAAAGCGCACTGGCCCGCGAACAGGCACATGCCACCGACAAGCAGATCGCAATCCAGTTGGCGGCCCCCGTTTCGGCCCCGATCTTTTGCGACAAGGTGCGCATCGAACAGATGATCTGCCACCTCCTGGGCAACGCCATTCAATACTCACCGCGCGAAAGCAGCGTCGAACTCACGCTCGAAAGCCAGCCGGGCAACTGGCTGCTAAAGGTCGCGGACCATGGCATCGGCATCCTCGAGGAGGAGCGGGACAGCATTTTCGAGGCGTTCTTCCAGGGCAAACGGACGGCCAGCGGCGCCGGCGGGAAAGGCCTCGGCCTGGCACTTTGCCGGCAAATCGTGAGCATGCATGGCGGCACCATCCGCGCCTGCGACAACGCACCCCACGGCACGGTCATCGAGGTCGTGCTTCCGTTCTAAAGGCGCCCCGAGGTCGAAACGGTGCCATCCGGACATTTCGATTTTGGCCCTTTTTTCCGGTTGACCGTGAAAGGCTGCCCCAAAGCAAAAATGCCAGGCAGCAAGGCCCGAAACACGCCTGAAATACAGGCCAGATAAGGCTTGGCATGACACATTCATCGGTTTAAGATTGTTAGACGATTTGCATCACGGCAAATCGGACTGCGCAGCAAAAAACAAGAAGCACGCTGGCCCGCGAGTGGTTGGTCTTGATCGCTCCGGTTCGGCAGATGATGTCAGCCAACAGAGGGGCGTACATGAGTCTGCATGTCTTCGTCGCCATGCCGTTCGGGATCAAGTCTACCGAGGACGGCGGCCCGGTCGATTTCGACCGGATCTATGGCGAGCTGATCCGCCCGGCCCTGCAGGGCATCGGACTCGAAGTACTGCGCGCCGACGAGGAACAGCGCCCCGGCGACATCCGCGCGGACATGTTCCAGGAACTGCTGATGGCCGACCTCGTGGTCGCCGACCTGACGCTCGACAACCCCAATGTCTGGTACGAACTCGGCGTCCGCCACGCTTTGCGCTCGCGCGGCGTCATCCTTATCCAGGGCCCGCGCGCCGCCCAGCCCTTCGACATCTACACCGACCGCAAGCTGACTTACCACCTGCAGGACGGCGCCCCCGACCCGAACACCCTGGCCGCCGACATCGCGGCGCTGGCGGCGATGGCCAAGAACACGCTGAACGCCTGGCGCGGGCGCAAGACCAGCCCGGTCTACAGCCTCCTGCCCAACCTCGAAGAGCCCGACTGGTCGCGCCTGCGCGTCGGCAATGCCCTGGAATACTGGGAAAGCCACGACGAGTGGGCGACCCGCATCGAGGTCGCCCGCAACGCCAACCGCCCCGAGGACATCCTCGTCCTCGCCGACGAAGCCCCGGCCACGCCGCTGCGCGTGCATGCCCACCTCGAAGCCGGCGAGGCCCTGCGCCGGATGCAGCATTTCAATTTCGCGCTCGAACAATGTGAAATGGCGCTCGACTACGCGCCGGACAACCATGAAGCCGCCCGCCAGCGCGGCGTCTGCCTTCAGCGACTGGGCCGCACGGACGAAGCGCGGGCCGTTTTCAAGAAGCTCATCGCGGACAACGAGGACGATATCGAAGCCTGGGAACTGCTCGGCCGCCTGGACAAGGAGGAATGGGTCAGCGCCTGGCGGATCGAGGGCCACACGCCCGAGCAGATGCGCCAGGACGCCGCCTACGAAGACGCCCTGCTGCGCGACACCATCCTCAGCTACAGCCGGGCCTTCCGGAGCAGTCCCGGCCACTACCTCTCAGGCATCAACGCGGTCATGATGATGCACGTCTACCGCGACCTGACCGGCGACACACGCTACGAGCGCGAAGCCGCCATCATGGCCGGCGGCGTCGCCTGGGCGGCCTCCTGCGAACGCGATGACGACTGCCGTTTCTGGGCCCTGGCCAACCTGGGCGCCCTGGCCATCATCGACAAGGACCCGGCGGCCGTCGGCACCGCCTTCCGCGAAGCCATCGCCCACGCAGACAACGACTGGCTTGCGCTCGAAGCCACCTACAAGCACATCGCCCTGCTCGCCGTCCTCGGCTTTCGCCCCGACAACGTCACCATGGCCCTCGGCACGCTCGAACGCGCCATGCTGCGCATCAAGCCGCCGGCCAGCCAGCGCCAGCCGGACAAGGTCTTCCTCTTTTCCGGTCACATGATCGACAGCCCGAGCCGACCGGAACCGCGCTTTCCCGCCGACAAGGAGCCGATCGCGGCGGCGGCCATTGGCGAACTGCTCGACCGCCTCGGCGCCGGGCCGGACGATCTGGCGATTGCCCAGGGTGCGGCCGGCGGCGACATCCTCTTCGCCGAAGCCTGCCTGGCGCGTGGCGTACCGTTCCAGATGCTGCTGCCGCTCGAAGAAGCCGATTTCATCGAAGCCTCGATCCTCCCCTCGGCCAACGGCGAAGCCTGGCGCCAGCGCTATCTCGCCCTGCGCGACAAGCTCACGCTGCCACCGCGCATCATGCCGGACGAACTCGGCCCCCTGCCGCGCGACCGCGACGGCCACGAAATGAACGCCTTCGAACGCTGCAACCTGTGGCTGCTCTACAGCGCGCTGACCCAGGGCCTCAAGCGTGTTCGCTTCGTCTGCCTGTGGAACGGCGGCGGTGGCGACGGCGCCGGGGGCACCGCGCACATGGTCCACGAAGTCAGGCGACGAACCGGCCAGGTCCATTGGCTGGACACGCGCCAGCTCTGGTAATCTGAATGTCATTTTCCTGCCGCACCCTGTCAAGTCGCACCGTACTCAACAAGGAGACGCACCATGGCCAAGAAAGCACTTTGCATCGGCATCAACAACTACCCCGGAACACACATGGACCTGCAGGGCTGCGTCAATGACGCGCAGGACTGGTCGGCCGTCCTCACCGCGCGCGGCTACAAGACCACGCTGCTGCTCGACGACAAGGCGACCAAGGCCGCCATGGTCGACGCCATGAGCAAGCTGATCGCCAGCGGCAGCAAGGGCGACAGCCTGATCATCACCTTCTCCGGCCACGGCACCTACCAGCCGGACGAGGATGGCGACGAGGTCGACGGCCTCGACGAAGCGCTCTGCCCCTACGACCTGCAGACCAAGGGTGCGGCGCTGACCGACGACGAGATCAAGGGCATCTTCGCGACGCGCAAGGGCGGCGTCCGCCTCCTGCTCATTTCCGACAGTTGTCACTCCGGCACCGTGACCCGCGCCGCCAAGGCCGACAAGGATGCCGACACCCGGCCGCGCTTCATGCCGATGGGCAACTGGCTGCCGGCCAACAAGCTGCCGAAGAATTTCGCCGGCAAGGCCGCGCAGACCATGGTCGGGCCGGTCGGCACCTCGCCGCTGGCCGGAGCCTTCGTCAAGCAGGTCGGCGACCTGCTGCTTTCCGGTTGCAAGGAAGGCCCGAACAACTACAGCTACGACGCCAAGATCGCCGGCCGCTACAACGGCGCCTTCACCTACTACGCCCTGAAGACGCTCAAGGCCCTCAAGCCCGAGGCGACCTACAACGACTGGTACAAGGCCATCCTCAAGAGCCTGCCCTCGGCCAGTTATCCGCAGACGCCGCAACTGGTCGGCACCAGCCAGGCCAAGACGCGCAAGGCACTGACCTGATTGAAGCAGAACGGTCATTCCCGCGAAAGCGGGGATGATCAACCCGAATTGCGCTCTACCCGGCAAGCAGGAGACACAGCATGACAACACGCACGATCCGCATTCGCGGCACCAAAGTCGGTGCCGGCAGCCGCGGGGCCAGCCAGCCCGGCGGGCCGGAACCGCTCTTTCGACTCGCCCCGGGCAGCGCCCGCGATGGCGCCGGGGACGAGATCGAGGTCAAGCCCGAGACGGTAGTGCGTGTTGCGCTCGAAAACGGCTTCGTGCTGTGGAGCCGGGCCGACGACCTGACGCGCGAATACGGCAATCCGCCGCCGCGCGGCCAGAGTGGCGCCTGGGAATTCACCCGCCTGACACCACGCCGGGCGGCCAGCGGCGAACGCGGCGTAGTCGGACTGGCCATCCGCGTTCTTGAATTCTTCAAAATCGACGCCACCAAGAAAGCCGCCGGCAAGATCGGCAAGGCGCTCGAAGAAAAACAACTGGGCAAGGCGCCCGGCCTCTACCGCGTCGCCCCCGGCAAGACGCTGAGCCTCACGCCGGTGCCCGGCACCGGCCCGCTGCCGGCGGCCAAAGGCCCCATCCTCGTCTTCATCCACGGCACGGCGTCGAGCACGACAGCCGGCTACGGCAAACTCTGGGACCCGCGCAACGCCGACGCGCAGAAGCTGCGCGACAGCCTGACGGCGACCTACGGCGATCGCGTCTTCGCCTTCGAGCACCGGACCCTGACCGAAAGCCCGATCCAGAACGCCATGGCCCTGCTCGAACGGCTGCCCGACGGCGCCGACGTGCATCTCGTCTCGCACTCGCGCGGCGGTCTGGTCGGCGAACTGCTCTGCCTGTCGGGCTGCGCGAAGCTGGCCGAGGTGCTGACGCCATTTCAAATTGAGCGCTTTTTTGCCGTTGACCGTAGCATTGCCCCGCAGCTCGGCCTGCCGCCGCTGTCGGCCGACGAGGAAAAGGCGCGCAACGCCGCCTACGCCGCCGACCGCGACCGCCTCGGCCAATTCGTCACGCTGCTCGGCAAGAAGAAGATCCGCGTCAGCCGCTTTGCCCGCGTCGCCTGCCCGGCGCGCGGCACGACGCTGGCCTCCGGCCGCCTCGACCGCTGGCTGTCGGTCATCGACTACCTGTCGTCGGCTGCGCTCGGCAGCGGGCTGGTAGTGAGCGGCGCCGTCGATTTCATCCAGGCCGTCGTCGCCGAACGCACCGACCCGCGCACCCTGCCCGGCGTCGAGGCGATGATCCCCGGCTCGGCCCTGACCCGGCTGCTCAACAGCATCCCCGAACTGGCCACTGACGCCGACCTCGCCGTCATCGCCGGCGACATTGAGGGCGGTGCCACGCTGCTCAACACACTGAAGGTGCTTGCCACCGACTGGTTCTACAAGAACGAGCACGACCTCGTCGTCGATACGGCGTCCATGCTCGGTGGCCTGCCGCGCCTCAACGGCGGCGCCCGCTACCGCAAGGACCAGGGGCCGAAGGTCGATCACTTCCGCTATTTCACCAACGGCCAGAGCATCAACTGGCTGCGTGCCGCGCTGACCCGGGCCGATCACGAGACCGGCGGTTTCCTGCCCATCGAAGTCAAGGCACCGCGCCCGGCCCGCGAAATCCGGCGGCGCAGCAGTGGCACCCCGCGCCCCATCGCCGTCGTCCTGCCCGGCACCATGGGCAGCGAACTCAAGGCCGGTGATGAACAGATCTGGCTCAAGTACGGCGCACTGTTCGCCGGCGGCCTCGGCAAGCTGCGCATGGGCAAGCCGGACATCGTGCCGGTCGGTCTGGTCGAGGACTTCTATGGCCCGCTCGTCGACTTCCTGGCGCGCAGCCACGATGTCGAGGTCTTCCCCTACGACTGGCGCCACTCGATCCGCGATGCGGCTGCCCGTCTGGCCGACACGCTGGCCCCGCTCGTCGACCGCGCCGAGCGCACGCAACAGCCGCTGCGCCTCGTCGCCCACTCGATGGGCGGCCTCGTCGTCCGCTCGATGATCGCCGACGGCGGCGCCGGCGCCGCGCTCTGGGAACGCATCAAACGCCTGCCGGGCAGCCGCTTCCTGATGCTCGGCACGCCCAACCTCGGCTCCTACGAAGCGGTGCGCTGGCTGACCGGCTTCAACCCGACGCAGGCCAAGCTGACGCTGCTCGACATCGGGCACAACACCGACCAGATCATCGGCATCGTCCGCGACTACCCGGGCCTGCTCGAACTGCTGCCCTTCGCGCCGAAAGACCCGAATTTCACCGAAATGGCCCACTGGCAGGCGATCAGGGAGAGCACCGAAGCGCAATGGGAACTGGCCAACCCGGCCACGCTCAAGGAAGCGGCCGTGTCCTGGCAACGCCTGCTCGCCGCGCCGACCGATCCGCTCATGTGCTACGTCGCGGGCTGCCAGCCGGCCACCGTCATCGACTACCAGCTGGTGCCCCGCGACGACGATCCGCCGAGCCAGCGCAAGAAACTCGAATTCATCGCCACGGCCGAAGGCGACGGCACGGTGAGCTGGGCTTCCGGCCGACTGCCCGGCGTGCCGGTGTGGTACGTCGAGGACACCGCGCATGACGCGCTGTGCGCCCAGCCCAAGGCCTTCCCCGGCTATCTCGACCTGCTCGTCAAGGGCAGCACGACGCTGCTGCCGGCCGCACCGCCGACCCGCGCCCGCGGCGCCGCCGGCGAGGAACGTTTTGTCCTGCCGTCGCTGCCCGTGGCCGACAGCATGCCCGGCCCCGACGACATTGCGACATTTGGATTTTCGGGCGGAATTCCGGTTGACCGTGGGAACGGCGAAAAATCCGGCCAGACCATCGAAGTCAGCATCACCCACGGCAGCCTGGCCTACGCCCGCCACCCGGTCGTCGTCGGCCACTACCAGGGCGACACCATCGTCAGCGCCGAGAAGGCGCTCGACCGGCAGCTCGGCGGCGCCCTGTCCGGCCGCGCCGATCTCGGCATCTACCCCGGCCCGCTCGGCACCTGCACGACCTTCTTCAACGACAGCCCGACGGCCAAGCCGGCCGGCGCCCTCGTCGTCGGCCTCGGCGAAGTCGGCAAGCTCGGCCCCGGCCAGCTCGAAGAAGCCATGCGCAGCGCCCTGCTCGACTTCGCGCTGCGCATCGCTCACTGGCCGGATGATCGCTTCGGCGAAGCCAGCCGGCCGCGCTCGGCGGCCATCAGCTGCCTGCTCATCGGCACCGGTGCCGGTGGCGTCCCGGTCGGCGACGCCATCGAAGCCGTCCTGCGCGCCGCCATCACTGCCAATGCCCGACTGGTCGACAACGAAATGGACGGCCGGGTCGTCATCGACCGCATCGAATTCGTCGAGCTCTACGAAGATCTCGCCATCTCGGCCGCCCACGCCCTGCGCAAGGTGGTCGACAACGCCGAGCTGAAGCCCGGCCTGCACTGGGCTGCAGAGGCCATCGAGGCGGGCCAGGGCGGGCAGTTCCGCCTGCGCGCCGACGAGGCGCCGGAGTGGTGGCACCGCCTCGAAATCGTCGAGGACGAACACAACGACCAGACGCTGCGCTTCATCTTCCCGACCGACAAGGCGCGCGCCGAGGAAACCATGGCCACCGGCCAGCTCTCGCTGGCCGACTCCTTCATCGAACTGGCCAGCCAGGACACCAACCGCAACGCCGAGGCCGCCAGGACGCTGTTCGAGCTGCTGCTCCCCGTCCGCGTCAAGGAACTGTCCGGCCAGCAGGGCAACCTCGTGGTGCTCGTCGACAAGCGTTCGGCGCGCTACCCGTGGGAACTGCTCGAGGATCGCTGGGGCAGCAGCCCACGTCCGCCGGCCGTCAATGCCGGCATGATCCGCCAGTTCAAGACGGCCAATTTCCGCGCCCGGCCGGCCTATGCGCCGAGCGACACGGCGCTCGTCATCGGCAATCCGGACCTCGGCAACTCGCCCGATTTCGACGACCTGCCCGGCGCCCGCGACGAGGCGCTGAGCGTCGTCGGCACCCTGGCCAATGCCGGCTTCGATGTCACCGACCGCGTCAATGAACGCACGCCAGCCATCCTCGAAGCGCTGCACCGCGAGAAATGGCGCATCCTCCATCTGGCCGGGCACGGCGTCCATGAATACCAGTCGGCCCGCATGAGCGCGCCGCGTTCGGGCATGGTCATCGGCCTCGACACCATCCTGACCCCGGGCGACATCGGCCAGATGCGCTGGGTGCCGGAACTGGTCTTCATCAACTGCTGCCACCTCGGCCGCGTCGATGGCCACGGCAAGACCGAGCCCGGCGTCCTCGCCGCCAACCTCGCCGAGCAGTTCATCCTGATGGGCGTCAAGGCCGTCATCGCCGCTGGCTGGGCTGTCGACGATTCCGCCGGCAAAGCTTTTGGCGAAGGCTTCTACCGGCGCATGGTGGCCGGCGAATTTTTCGGCGAAGCGGTCCGCGCCGCCCGCGAAGACATTTTCACCGGCTGCGAGAACGTGAACACCTGGGGCGCCTACCAGTGCTACGGCGATCCGAACTACCGCCTGTCGCGCGACAGCGTGCAACGCCACAGCGAAGGCCTGCCCTACACGACGCCGCACGAACTGGTCGTCGATCTCGACAACCTGGCCTGCGGCCTGCGCAACGGTGACGATGCCTCGGATGTCGCCGAGCGCATCGAACGCCGCCTGCGGCGCATTCCAGGCACGCAAGCGGCTTGGACGAAGCGCGCCGATGTCGCCGCCGCGCTGGGCTTTGCCTGGGGCGAAGCGGGCGAATGGGAAAAAAGCATCGCCGAGCTGCGCGTCGCCATCGAAGCCGAAGGCGGGCAATGCAGCGTGCGCGTCATCGAACAGCTGGCCAACTACGAAGTCCGCCTGGCCGGCAGCCGCTGGCTCGCGGCCGACGACCGCAATGAAACGCTGCGGGCAGAACTGCGCGCCAGCATCGAACAGGCCATCTCGCGCCTGGCTGCGCTCTGCGTCAACGGCGAAACAAGCGAACGCCTGAGCCTTCTCGGCGGCGCCTACAAGCGCCTGGCGCTGATCGAAGCGGCCGACGGCAACCGCCTGGAAGCCCTGGTCAACATGGCCGAGCACTACGGCCGGGCCTACGCGCTGGGTGGCAAGCCCTACGCCTTCACCAACTGGGCCAATGCCGCGCTGCTCGTCCGCCGCTGCTACCCGGATCAGCCGACCGACCAGCCACCGCTGCGTGGCCTCGACAGCTTGCGCGAAAAGGTCGCCCGCCTGCACCGCGCCCTCGACAAGAGCAACGCGAGCACGCCGAACTTCTGGGACAGCGCCAGCCTGGCCGACCTCGACCTCGTGCTGGCGATGGCCGACAGCCTGCCCGGCAGCCGGCGGCGCAAGGCCTCGCCGGCGCCCGACGCCGCCCGCGAAACCTATCGCCAGGCCATCCTGCGCGGGGCCAGCGTGCGCGAGCGCTCGTCGATCACCGAACACCTCGATTTCCTGCGCGCCCACTACCCCGACGACGACCCGATGGCCGGACTCATTGACCGGATCAAGGAGGACCTCGCATGACCACCCGCAAAACACCCACCAAGCCAGCGACCACCGAGCCCCCCGCAGCAAAGCCGCGCGGCCGGCGCCGGAGCGCAACGCCCCCGGTGACCACACAGCCCGAGGTCGTGAGCCAGACGCCGGCCAAGACGGCCAAAAAACCGGCTGCCGCGAAAAAGGCAACGGCAACGAAGGCTGCCAAGCCGCGCACCACGCCGCCCGCCCCCGCTGTCACTCCCCCGGCTGCGGGCAAAGCCCGCGGCGCCTCGCGTTCGGCCAATCCCACGGTCGACCGGAAAAATGAGCCAATTTCGCAATTCACCCTGGCCAACATCCGCCACGACACGCGCATTTCGCCCAACTTCCTGATCTATGAACTGACCCGATCCGAGCTCGCCGACCGCCGTGGCATCCCCAACCATTTTGCCTCCGACCAGGAGCTGCGCGCCGCCATCCATCTCGCCCGCGAAGTACTGCAGCCGATCCGCGACAAGTTCGGCAGCTTCACGCCGAACAGCGTTTTCCGCGGCCACCCGCTCGAACGCGCCCTCAAGAACAAGCCAGCGAGCTGGCTCAGCACCAGCCAGCATTCGCGCGGCGAAGCCTGCGACATCGAGATCGTCGGCATGAGCACGCTGGACCTGGCCAACTGGGCGAAGGACAACCTCAAGGATTTCGACCAGATCATCTGCGAATGCTACGACCCGACCAAAGGCCCCAATTCCGGCTGGGTGCACATCTCGCTCAAGGCCCCGGGCACGGGCGAAAACCGCCGACAACTGCTGAGCTACATCGCCAGCCACGGCAAGATGGTCTACGTGCCGGGCCTGCGCGCCACCGCGACCGCCTGACGCATGGCCTCGGGCAAGATTCTGACCCTGCTGGTCATCGCCACGCTGCTGGCGCTGATCGGGGCCTGGATCGTCGCGCGCACTTATCGCAAGCGGATGCAAGGGCTCATGCAGGCGCCGCTTGCCGCGTCCGCCCCCGGCGATGTGGTCGTAACCGGCAGACCACCTGCCCGTCCTGCCCCCCCGACAAACTGGCGACTGGAGGATAACCAGAAGGCGCACCATCGCCTGCTGTGGACCTTCGCCGCGCTGACCCTGCCCATCTCGTTGACGCGGACGGTGCTGACCCAAATCATGGCCGACGGCCCGCTCAGCATCACGATCATTGCCGCCCTCGGTACCGCGTATGCGTGGCCGATATTGCCCGTTCTTGCCGTAATCGGCCGCTGGTCTCGTCCGCGTTTTATCCTTGCCATGCTCATTTGGTGCGCTTTCGCCATAGTGCTCCTTTCCTGGCGCACCAACGAGAATGTCAGCGTGAGCATGGTCACCACCTGGGTACTCTTCGACACGGCCATGCCGCTGTTCGTCGTCACGGCGATCTGTCTGGGTGGCGCCACACGGGCCATCAGCCCATGGCTGGCGCCCCTGCTTGCAGTGTTCATCGGCTCATCGATACTGGGCCTGGACTTTCTCCAGACGCTGTTCGACACACAAAGCCCGCTCGTCGGCTGGCTAGTCCAGTGGTTCAGTCCCGTATCCGCCATGACCCTGTTTGCCATCCTGCCCTGGCTGATAGTGTGGTGGCCGGTTCGCGCCCTCGGTCGCTGGCTCGGCCAAGCCTACCGGGAACGGCGAATCTCCGAACTGTTCTATCTCTATACCGCCGTATGGGCGATCGCAGTGGCGGGCCCCACGCTCGGCGACATCGACGGATCGGGCTGGAAATCCCTGATCAATCTCCTGCCGCTGCTGTGGATTCCGCTCGGCGCATGGCTCATGAAACGCCATGTCATTCCATCCATGAGCAATTCGCCGCCAACCTTGCTCGTGCTGCGCGTATTCAAGCAAGACGCAAACGTCCAGGCCATTTTCGACCGGGTCATCGAACGCTGGCGCCTGAGCGGCAATACCGTGCTGATCGCGGGCACCGATCTCGCCTATCGCACCATCGACGCCGACGACGTATTCACCTTCCTGGACGGTCGCCTAGGCGAGCGTTTTGTCGCCCGTCCATCCGACATCGATGCGCGCATAGCCCAGATGGAATTCCAGCCCGACACCGAGGGACGCTACCGGATCAACGAATGCTATTGCCACGACACCACCTGGCAGCAGGCACTCGACAGGCTGGTCGGCATCAGCGACGTGGTGCTCATGGACCTGCGCAATTTCAAGGCGAAAAACGCCGGCTGCGTCCATGAACTCGGCGTCCTGTCCAAGGCGCCCAATCTCGCCCGCGTCGTCATCCTGACCAACCCGGACACCGAGCGCGAGGCCGCCCAGGCAGCCGCTGCCGGCGCGCCGGACGGCCGTTTCGTCTGGCTCGACGAAAGCAGCCGTAACAGCCTCAAACCGGCCGACGTCCTGGCCGCCCTTTTCCCGACCGCAACCGCTGCCACGCGCTAGCCCACTACAAGGAGAACCCCGTGAACCAACAAGTCCTGAAGCGCATCAAAGATCCTGGCCAGAAGAAAATCCTCGCCTGCGACGGTGGCGGCATTCTCGGTCTGATGAGCGTCGAAATCCTGGCCAAACTCGAAGCCGACCTGCGCACCCGTCTGCAGAAGCCCAACCTGGTCCTCGCCGACTATTTCGATTTCGTTTGCGGCACGAGCACCGGCGCCATCATCGCCAGCTGCATTTCGACCGGCATGTCGATGGATGTGATCCGCAGCTTCTATACCGCCAGCGGCCAGCAGATGTTCGACAAGGCATCCGTGCTCAAGCGCCTCAAATACAGCTACAACGACGAACCGCTGGCGAAGAAACTGCGCGAGGAACTCGACAAGGCCCTGCACCACACGGCCAGCGCCGCCGAGCCCAACGCCACGCTCGGCGACGCCGGGCTGCGCACGCTGCTCATGATGGTCATGCGCAACGTCAACACCGATTCGCCGTGGCCGGTCAGCAACAACCCGCTGGCCAAATACAACGACCGGACCCGCCCCGACTGCAATCTCAAGCTGCCGCTCTGGCAACTGGTCCGCGCCAGTACCGCCGCGCCCACCTTCTTCCCGCCGGAAGTCGTGACCTTCGGCGAAGGCACCGAAAAACGCTACGAATTCATCTTCGTCGATGGCGGCGTGACGACCTACAACAACCCGGCCTTCCTCGCCTTCCAGATGGTCACCGCGGCGCCCTACAAGATCAGCTGGCCGACCGGCGACGACAAGCTGCTCATCGTCTCCATCGGCACCGGCAGCACGGCCAAGGTTCGCCCCGATCTCGATGCCGACGACCTGTGGCTGCTCGACAACGCCAAGAACCTGCCCGGCGCCCTCATGAACGCCGCCTCGGCCGGTTGGGACATGGCCTGCCGGGTCATTGGCGACTGCCGCTTCGGTCCGAAGATCGACCGCGAAATCGACGACCTCGTGCCAACCGACGTCATCCCGGTCACGTCGAGCGTACCCAAACAGTTCGCCTACGTCCGCTACGATCCCGATGTCTCCCAGGCCGGGCTGGATGCGCTGGGTCTCTCGACCATCAAGGCAGAAAACGTGCAGGTCATGGATTCGGTCAAGCACATGAAGGATATCCAGCAGGTCGGCGCGGCCTACGCCGCGCACAACGTCAGCCTCAAGCACCTGCGGGGCTTCGCATGAGCACCTGCTTCGTCATCCAGGGCTTCGGCAAGAAGACCGACTACACGGACGGCCGTATCCTCGACCTCGATGCCTCCTACGCCGTCATCAAGGACGCCATCGAATCTGCCGGCCTGCAGGCCATCCGCGCCGACGAAATCCAGCATTCCGCGGTGATCGACGTCCCGATGTACGAAATGCTGCTCAACGCCGATGTCGTCGTCGCCGACCTGTCCACCTACAACGTCAATGCCGCCTACGAACTCGGCGTGCGCTATGCCCTCCGCCCCCGCACCACCATCGTCGTTGCCGAGGAAGGCTTCAAGAATCCCTTCGACATCGGCCACATCGCCATCCGCCGCTACAAGCATCTCGGCGAGGATATCGGCGCCAAGGAGGCGGTGCGTTTCAAGAACGAACTGAAGGCGGCCATCGCCGAGATACTCGCCTCGAATCGGGCTGACAGTCCGGTCTACACCTTCCTGCCTGGACTCATCCCTCCGGAACTCGCCGTGGCCAAGAATGCCCCTCCCCCACCGCAGGCCAGGGGAGGCATCCCCGCACCCGAGGTGCTCGATCAGGCTGACGCTGTCGATGACCTTCTCGCCGCAGCCCCCGAACCGGTCGCCACCCCCAAGGCCATGCTCGACGAAGCGCTGGCCCGAATCAACCCGCCACCAGGCCAGCCGAGCGATTTCGACGGCGCGCGCGGGCTGCTTCTCAAGGTTTTGCAACAGCGCCCCAACGACCCCTTCGTGCTCCAGCAACTGGTCGTCGCCACCTACAAGTCGAAACAGCCGGACCCGCAGAACGCCCTGCTCGAAGCGCGCCGCATCATGGAGAAGTCGCTCAATCCGGCGTCGACCAACGATCCCGAAACACTGGGCCTGTGGGGCGCGATCCACAAGCGCCTGTGGGACATCAACGCCAACCCGACCGACCTCAACGCCGCAGTCGACGGCTACGAACGGGGCTTCTCGCTGCGCCGGGACTGGTACAACGGCATCAACTACGCCTTCCTGCTCGACGTGCGTGCCGTGGAATGGCTGAAGGCCGGCAATCGCGACGAAGGCATCGCCGACTCCGTCCTCGCCCGGCGCATCCGGAACGAAGTCGGACGCCTGGCCCAGGCGGCGGCGGAAGACAAGGAAGCCGACCCGCAAAAGCGCTTCTGGGCCATCGCCACCTTATGGGAAGCAGCGCTCGGTCGCGGCGACACCGCTGAAACCGCGCGCTGGGAGCAAGCCGCGCAGGCACTCGCCGTGCCGCAATGGATGCAGGACAGCCGACTGGAACAGGGACGGAAACTGCAGGCAGTGCAACAAGCCTTCGCGACGCTATCGGCCGGCTAGGCGGGCCTAACTCAGCTGCGCCGAACGCCTACCTGGCGCTGAAGCTGGTGGAGCAAGGCCAGCGTGGCGTCGCGGGCGGCCAGGAGGTCGGGGATGCGGGCGCGTGACTCTTCGATCTTGCCGTCGCGCCAGAGATTGTCGATTTCGTGGGCCACGGCGTGGATACGGCGGTGTGGCACATCGATTTCGGCAAAGACGGGGTAGTTTTCGTAGCGCCGCCGATGGTCGCTGTAATACCAGCGGCCGAGCTCGCATTTGGTCGCATCGTCGAGATGCGGACAGGGTACCGGTTGCCCTTCATTGGCGGCGTAGGCGATCTGGGCAACCCAGTTGCGCAACTGGATCTCGGCGATGAGCATGGGGTAGTCGGCCTGATTCCAGTACAGATCGCTGATTTCCTGCCAGCTTGGATCGGGACGCCAGGCGCGGACCCAATCGACCATCTTGTCGGCCGACATCGGTTTTGAAATGCCGTAACCCTGCGCGTTGTCGCAGTTGAGTTGCATGAGCAGACGGCCATGCTCGACGGTTTCGACGCCCTCGGCGATGATCTGGCGCTGGAAGGCGTTGGCCAGCCCGATCACGCCCTGGACGATGACGAGATTGTTGAAGTCACTGAGAATTTCACGAACGAAGCTCTGGTCGATCTTGATGATTTCGGCCGGCAGACGCTTGAGGTAGGTGAGCGAGGAATAGCCGGTGCCGAAGTCGTCGAGCGAGAAGCGAACGCCGAGGGCGCGACATTCGTCGATGACCCGCGAGGTCTTGGCAACATCTTCCAGCGCCGCCGTTTCGAGGATTTCCATTTCGAGCAGGTGCGCCACCTTGGGGTGCAGGAACAGCGCGGCCTTGAGCTTTTCGACAAACTCGGCGGCCTGCAGCTGCTTGCCGGCGACGTTGACGCTGACCGTCAAATCGAGCCCTTCCTCGTGCCAGGCTTCCATCTGGGCGAGCGCCGCATCGATGACCCAGTCGCCGATGGACTTGACCATCATGTCGTCGTTGATCAGCGGCAGGAATTCGCTCGGGGCGAGCAAGCCACGCTCCGGGTGGTTCCAGCGGATGAGCGCCTCGGCGCCGATCACCCGGCCCTCGCGCATGTTCACCTTGGGCTGGAAGAAGAGCACGAACTCGTGGCTCTCCAACGCCTGGCGGATGCGGTTCACATGGTCGTGGCGGCTGCGTGTGTGGCGATCCTGCTCGGCGTCGAAAATCTGGTAGCAGTTCTTGCCCGCCTGCTTGGCGCGATACATGGCCTGGTCGGCGTGGCGCAGCAGGGTGTCCGGATCTTCGTCGTCGTTGGGGAACAGCGTCACCCCGACACTGGCCGAGATGCTGACGGCTTCGGGCAGGACGCTGAGCGGCTGGGCGATCTGGCTCTGCAGGCGGCGGATCGCTTCCTTGCATTCGGTCTCGGTGGCAAAACCGAGCAGGAGCAGGACGAACTCGTCACCGCCCAGACGGGCCACGGTATCGCCGCCGCGCATGATGCCGCGCATGCGGTTGGCGATTTCGATGAGCACCATGTCGCCGGCGCCATGCCCCCAGGTATCGTTGATCGGCTTGAAGCCATCGAGGTCGAGGTAGCAGATGGCCATCAGTGACCGGGTCCGGCGGGTTTGCGCAATGCCCTGGATGAGTCGGTCGGCCAGCAGGGTGCGGTTGGGCAGTTCGGTCAGCGGGTCGTAGTAGGCCATCTGCGTGAGCTGCGATTCCTGCGCCTTGAGCCGCCCGATGTCGGAGAAGACCGCGACGTAATTGGTCAGATTGCCCGCGCTGTCGCGCACGGCGGAAATCGACAGGAGTTCGGGATAGACCTCGCCGTATTTGTTGCGATTCCAGATTTCGCCGCGCCAGCTATCCGTCTCGTTGATGCTTTTCCACATCGCCTCGTAGAACTCCTGGTCATGACGGCCCGACTTGAGGACGCGGGGATTGCGCCCGATCACTTCGCTGCGCTCCCAGCCAGTGATGCGCGAGAAAGCCGGATTGACGTCGAGGATGTTGCCGGAGGCATCGGTCAGCGTGATGCCGTCGTGCGCGCTGCGGAAGGCGGTGGCGTGCAGCGTCAGTTGCTTCTCGACGGCGAGTTGCGCGGCATAGCGTTCGCCCAGCTCCAGGTTGGCCTTGGCCAGCGAGCGGCGGGCCTGATCGAGCCGGAAGAACAGGAGGGCGAGGAAGGCGGTCAACGCGACGGCCAGGGCATAGAGTGCCATGCGGAAGTGGCTGGCGACGTGGAGTGCGCGGGCGTGGGCTTCCGCATAGCCGCGTGTCAGCCCGTCAAGGTACTCGCTGCTGCGCAGCGAGCCGATTTCGGTCATCAGGTCATCCAGCTTGACGAGTCGCGTGACGATGTTGTCGCCATGACGGATGATGTTGCCGACCAGATGCTTCTGCGCCGTACCGACCGACAGATTGCTCAGTTCGCTGCGCGCCGCCTGCACGCGTGCATTCCCCTCCTCGCTGGGCGAGTGCGCAAAGGCCATCACTTCGCGGGCATATTTGCCGACCGGGTCACGCAGGTTGCCGGGCATGCCGGACAGCAATTGGGTATCAAGAAAGGCCGACGTCGCGATCGGGAAGAAGGACATCGAGTTGCGCAGGATGGCATTGTCCCGCTTGAACTGGTCGACCATGTCCGCCTTGCGGGTCATGACCCCGCTCAGGTCGCTGACCGCCCTGGTCACCGCCGCACGGTCATCCGCCGACAGGAAGCCCGGCGCTTCGGCCACGTCCTTGACCAGCAGATCGATGCGGCGAACATAATCGGCGATTGCATCGAAATTCCTGACCAGTTCGAGGCGGTTGGCCAGGATCTGCCCGTCGAGGCGGGTATCGAGTTCGCCGAGGTCGCGCAGTTTTTGTGTGTAGGCAATATGCTGTTCCGGCGACACGCGCTCGGCCAGGAAGAAAAGCGTGGTCAGCGCCGCGACGAAGAGCCCGACAAAAAGCGCGAGACCGAGCCGTGGCAATTGGACGAGAGGGAGAGTCTGGGATGCGTTCATTGCAGCCTCTGCCCTTCCCACTCGCCGGTCAGCGTTCGCAGGAAGGCAGTCAGCGCCCGTACGTCCTCACTGGTGAATTCGCGGCCCAGTTGGTAGCGCCCCATGACGACGACCGCCTGCTCGAGGGTCTCGGCCGAGCCGTCGTGGAAATAGGGCGGCGTGACTTCGACATTGCGCAGGCTGGGCACCTTGAAGACGTTGATATCGGATTCACGACCGGTCACATTGAAGCGCCCCAGATCCGCCTTGCGACCGGCATCGTTCTTCAGATAGCTGTCCATGACGCCAAAACGCTGGAACATGTTGCCGCCAATGCCGGCGCCCTGATGGCAACTGGCGCAGCCGTAATCGACGAAGCGTTGGAGCCCGGAACGCTCCAGCGCGTCGAGCGCGTCCTTGTCACCGTTGAGATAACGGTCGAAGCGGCTGTTGTGCGTGAGCAGCGTGCGCTCGAAGGTGGCAATGGCATCGACGATGGCTTCGCCGGTGATGCCCTGCTTGTAGAGTTGGGCGAATGCCTGGCGATAGCCTTCATCGCGATTTAGCTTGGGGATGACCTCGGCCCAGTTCGATCCCATTTCGAGGGGGTTGTGCACCGGCCCGGCCGCCTGTTCCTCGAGGCTGGCGGCCCGGCCATCCCAGAACTGGACGAAATTCAGCGAACTGTTGAAAACGGTCGGTGCATTGACGCCGCCCTGCTTGCCATCGATGCCAACCGAAACGGGCAGCCGGTCGCTGCCGCCGCTCCCCAGCTTGTGGCAGCTCGCGCAGGCAATCGTATCGTCGTGCGACAGGCGGGGATCGAAAAACAGTCGCCGGCCGAGCGCGACCTTGTCGGCCGGCAGGTCGGGCACGGGCGGCAGGGGCAACATGGCGCGCGATCCCGACAGTGTGCTTTGCAAGGCCGGGCTTCCGCTCGGCGTCCGCGTCGCGGCCGCGTCCGGCTGGTCGCGCCGGGCGATCAGCGCGACACCGGCGACCAGGGACGCCAGAACAAGCAGAACAAGGGCTTTGCGGAGCTTCATGCGCACGATTATAGGGCGCGTATGCACCGTATGCCCAACCCCAAAAATCGGGTATTCCAGAGGCCTATGACGATCGCTTGGAAAGGCGGTTAATGGCCGGCAAAAACACCTCCGTCACCACCACTTCCTGGGTACCGAGGCGATGCAGGGAACGCCTTGCCCACAGGTATCTGCCATCCGCGCCGAGGGCCGCCGCGCGGCCGAACAGCGGGTGTCGTCGGTCAAGGCGCAGGAATTCGATCTGCCCGCGCCGGAAACCCGGATGAGTGAACAGCAGCGAACCGAGCGAATTGCTGCCGAGCCGCGACAGCCATCGGCCAAGCCGACCGTTGCCGGCCGTCGACAGCGTGGTATGGGCAAAAATCACGGGCACGCCATCGCACTCCAGCACCACTTCGCGCACCCAGGCCGGGTGTCGCGACGGGCGACGGAGCAGGCCTTCGTCGGCCAGCGCCCGTCCTGTCTCGTAGCGCAAGAGGCGCACGCGAAATGTGTGGCAGTGGCGCTGACAACGCCCCGTCAGCGAACCGGGTTCGCGCAGCCAGGAGGCCAGATCGGCATCGAGCGCCCCGCCGGGCAGGCGGGCACGCCACCGGTTTCGGCGCATTATTGGGGACGCGGCGCCTTGTCGAGGCCGCCCAGCTTGACGCCGGGCTTGATGCCGCGCTGGGCGAACCAGCCGAGGTTCATTTCCAGCGCGTAACGGGCCGGACGGCGGGCGCAGTGGTTGTCCTCGGTCTGCGGCTGCATGTCCTCGATGTTGATGATCTTGCCCTCGGCATCCACGAAGGCCACGGACAGCGGCAGCAGCGTGTTGCGCATCCACATGCAGTGGGTGTTTTCGTGATTGAACACGAAGAGCATGCCGCGCTGGGCCGGCATCGCCTTGCGGTTCATTAGGCCGATCTGGCGGTTCTGGTCGTTGGCCGCCACCTCGGCTTCGATACGATGGAAACCGGCGGTCAGCTCCATGACGGGCATGGCATTCTGCGCCAGGGCCGCGGCGCTCAGCGCCCAGCCAGCCAATACCCCGACGATCATTCTATTCATTGAATCTTCCTTGCAAATCCTGATAGCCGCCGTCGATCCGCCGCCATTGCCCGAGCGCCAGACCGTCCAGCGTCACCGCCCCGATGGCGGCCCTCACCAAACGGAGCGTAGGATAACCGATGGCCGCCGTCATGCGCCGCACCTGCCGGTTCTTGCCTTCGGAAATACGGATTTCCAGCCACGAAGTCGGGATCGCCGCGCGAAAGCGGATCGGCGGGTCGCGCTGCCAGAGGCCGGCCGGCTCGTCGATCAGGCGCACCTTGGCCGGCTGGGCGATGAAGTCGGAGAGCTTGATGCCGGCGCGGAGTTGATCGAGCGCCGCTTCATCCGGCACACCTTCGACCTGCGCCCAATAGGTTTTCTCGAGCTTGTGCTTCGGATCGGCGATCTTCGCCTGCAACTTGCCGTCATCGGTCAGGATGAGCAGCCCCTCGCTGTCGGCATCGAGCCGACCGGCAACATAAACCCCCTTGACCGGAATGAATTCATCGAGCGCCCGCCACTTGCCCTCGGGCGTGAACTGACTCAGGACGCCATAAGGCTTGTTGAAGAGGACGATGGAGGACACGACAGTCGGTTTCCGATCACGGGCAATATTTCGATTTTCGCCGTTTTTTCCGGTTGACCGTGAGATTGGCTCAAAAAGCCTGCGGCCTGAGACGTACAGCTTTTGGTGCCTTGGGCGAGACTCGAACTCGCACAGCTTGCGCCACTACCCCCTCAAGATAGCGTGTCTACCAATTTCACCACCAAGGCATTGTCATCCGGATATTGCATCCGGCGACGAGGGGCGCGATTCTAGCCGGAAATTTCGCGCGTGTTAAGTCCGTTCAGTGGAAAAAGGCGTAGCCGATCAGGATGGCGCCGACCAGCCCGACGGCGTCGGCGATGAGGCCGCCGGCCAGGGCGTAGCGGGTTTTGGTGATGCCGACGCTGCCGAAATAGACGGCCAGGACGTAGAAGGTGGTTTCCGTCGAGCCCTGGATGATGGCGGCGAGTTTGCCCTGGAAGGAGTCGACGCCGTAGGTCGTCATGACGTCGACCATGAGGCCGCGCGCCCCGCTGCCGGAGAGGGTTTTCATGAGCCCGACGGGCAGCGCCGGGACGAAGTCGTCGTTGAGCCCGAGCGCCAGCACGACACTGCGGATGCCGCCGATGAGGTAGTCCATGCCGCCCGTGGTGCGAAAAACCGAGATGGCGACGAGCATGGCGACGAGGTAGGGAATGATCTGCACGGCGACGCCGAAGCCTTCCTTGGCGCCTTCGACGAAGCTTTCGTAGACGTCGATGCCACGCCACGCGGCAACGGCGACGAAGAGCACGATGATGGAAACAATCAGCCCGCTGCCGAGCAGGCCGATCATCTGCGCCATCTGCTCGGGCGGCATGCCGGCCAGCCAAAGGTAAAGCCCGGCCATGAGCGCCGCGAAGCCGCCGAAGAAGGCGAGCACGGGCTTGCAGAACAGGTTGATGCGCTGCCAGATGGCGACGGCGACGAGACCGGCACAGAAGGAAACGAAGGTGGCGAGCAGCGTTGGCAGGAAGATGTCGGCGGCGTTGAAGCCGACCAGGCCCTGCTTGAGGGCGATGCTCTGGCGGATGGCAATGACCGTGGTCGGGATCAGCGTGATGCCGGCCGTGTTGAGCACGAGGAACATGATCATCGGGTTGCTCGCCGTGTCCTTCTGCGGGTTGATTTCCTGCAGTTCGCGCATGGCCTTGAGGCCGAGCGGCGTCGCGGCGTTGTCGAGGCCGAGCATGTTGGCGCTGACATTCATGACGATGCTGCCGCTGGCCGGGTGGCCGGCCGGAATATCGGGGAAGACGCGGCGGAAGAAGGGCGCGACGAGGCGGCTGAAGAGTTCGATCAGCCCGCCTTTTTCACCGACCTTCATGATGCCGAGCCAGAGGCTCATGATGCCGACCAGGCCGATTGAGATGTCGAAACCGGTCTTGGCGGTGTCGAACAAGCCGGTCAGGACGCGCGTAAAAATATCGAGGTCGCCCTGCAGCAACTGCGCCACCGCCGCGACGAAGCCGACGAGGATGAAGGCGACCCAGATTTTATTGAGCACAGGCGACGGGGCAGAAAGATTGAGAGGCAGCCAGTCTAGCCGGCTGGCCGGCGACTGTCACCGCGAGTCGTCAGCGCCGGCAGGCCCCACGCCGCGCGCCGGGCCTCATATTCGGCCTGCGGCAACTGGACGAGCACGGGCTTGGCTGCGCCATCGAGCCAGCCGGCCAGCGCCATCATGTCGGCCATGGCCATTGCCGTGCACCCGGCTGTTGGCACGCCCTCGCCGCCCCAGACGTGGAGAAAGATGCACGACCCGGCACCCGGCACGGCCGGCCCGACGTTGTGGGCGACGACGGCGCCGACGGCATAGCGCTCGTCGTCGCGCAGCATGTCCTCGCACGACGTCCAGTCGGGCGTCACGGCGGATTGATCGACGATCTGGTTGTAGAAGGCCGAGGCCGGGTCGTCGATGGCCTTGAGATTGGGCGTCGCAGCCAGGTAGGGCAGCTTCGCGGCATGGGCCAGCGGGCTGTCGGCCGGGGCTGCGCCGAACAAGGCGGTGATGGCGAAAATGCCGGCTGGCGCCCGCCCGTCGCCCTCGCGCTTTTTCGGCCCGACGGGATTGTCGTCGGCATGCAGACCGCGCCCCCAGGCCAACCCGGATTTGCCCAGACTGACCGGGATGGGCGGAAACGCCGCTTGCCAGTCCGCGCCGCGCTCAAAGCAGCACAAGACGCCCGACGGGCTGTTCCAGTCGGGCGCCACGACGAGCAGCAGTTGGCCGGAGGATGCCAGGGCGGGACAGTCGCTCATCAAGTTACGCGGCCCGCCGGCCTTCCCACAGGCCGTGCAGCAACGCCCCGGCAAAGATGCCGGCCAGAGCGACGAGCAGATCGCCGTTGCCGGCACCCAGCCCGGCCAGCGCCGGCCCCGGACAGACGCCGCACAGCCCCCAGCCAATGCCAAACAGGATGCCGCCGACGACGGCCGTGCCGTTCAGTTCAAAGGGCCGTTGCTGGAATTCCGTTCCGAGCAGGGTTTGGCGCCGCCAACGCGGCACCAGTTGATAGATGACGAGGTTGATCGCCACCGCGCAGCCGAGCACGAAGAGCAGCCCGAGGTCGTCGAAGGTCAGGAAGGCGAGCACCGATTCCGGCCGGATCATGGTCGACCAGGCCAGGCCGAAGCCGAAGAGCAGGCCGCTGGCCAGCGTGGCAGCGGCATCGAGGACGGGACGCGGCGCGCTCATGCCAGCCACCGGAGGAGGTGGGCGGTGACGATGCCCGCGCCGAGGAAGGTGACGACCATGACCAGCGAGCCGGCCGACAGCGAGGCCATGCCGCAGATGCCGTGGCCGGACGTGCAGCCACCGCCGAGGCGCGCGCCGAAACCGATGAGCAGCCCGCCGACGGCCAGTTTCCAGGCGGGAATGTGGCTCGCTTCCATGGGCAGGCCAAGCAGCGCGTAGAGCGCGCCGCCGAGGATCAGGCCGAGTGTATAAATCAGTCGCCAGTTGCGGCTGTCGACCAGCGAGGCCTGGCGAAAAAACGCGGTGCGCAGCAGCCACGACCACGAGCTGCTGAAAAAGGTGCTGACGCCACCGGGACGCCCGGTGCTGACGTAGAGCAAGGCGACGCCCAGCCCCATCAGGCTGCCGCCAATGGCGAACGGGGCTATCCCGTTTGGAAAGAGACTCGACAACATGGCGTAACGACGTGAGGAAAACGGCTATTTTCGCATCAGTCGGCCGTATTTCAGCCGTCGCTAATAAATCAGCACCCCAGCGCGGCGCAAAAGCCGGATCTCACGGTCAACCGGAAATTTTGCCCAAAATCGAAATCGCTCACTGCCCCCGGCGCTCGTCGACAAGGCTCCCCGCTTGGGGCACCATGACAGCGCACTGAACGGCCGCATCCTTGGCCGGTTTGACAGACACCAAACAGGCGCCGGCCCCGAGCCGATGCACGGAGGAGAGAATCGTGAATGCACTGCGCAATGCCACATCGGCCATCGCCCTGGCCGGCCTGCTCACCCTCGGCGCCTGTACCCCGATGTATGGACCGGGCTGGGAGCGGGATTATCCGCCGGTCGCCTATGCGCGCGACCTGCATCCGGGCTATGGCTCGGTCTACGCCATCGACCTGATCCGCCCCGAGCAAAACAACGGCATCGGCGTCGGCGCCATCGCCGGTGCGGTCATCGGCGGGCTGATCGGGCATCAGGTCGGCGAAGGCAACGGCAACACGGCCGCCACGGTCATCGGCGCCGCCGGCGGCGCGCTGATCGGACACCAGATCGAAAAGGCCAACCAACCCCAGGGCGACCAGTTCCGCCTGACCATCCGCATGGAAGACGGCCGCTTCCAGACCGTCATCCAGAACACCGACTTCGTCGACCTGCGCGTCGGCGACCGGCTCTACATCGACAACGGCGGCGCCGTGCGACGTTATTGAGACGCGCGAGGATCGCGCTCGCCGCCAAGCCGACCGATCCGGAACCCCATAAAAAACCGCAGGCGGGGTTGCCCCGGCCTGCGGTTTTTTGTTGCTGCTCTCCCTTTATTTTTTCTTAGTGCGATCCGGCCATCTTGTTGTTCGGCAAACTCGCCGTGCGCCGGTCTTCTTCGGCGTGACGTGCGGCATAGCGCCAGATATAAACCCCCATCACCAGAATGAAACCGATGGTGATCAGGCTCATGATGCCAATATCAGAAGTCAATAACAGTTCCCATGCCATGAGTCTTCTCCGGTAGTTGTAAATCAGGATGAATTTTTATTGCTGCCGGACTTTATCTGCAAGACATATGCCCGATGCCTGAACAGACGTTTTGGGGTGATCGGGGAAGTGCAACAGCCAACCAGACAAAATGTCAGCATGCCCCTGAAACGACCGGCCCATGGACTTTGGCGGGCTGCCGGCCGACATCGCACCAGGCATCCTGCTGGTGACGACGCCCCCCGCCAGACACTGCCAGGAATGTCAGCACACCCGACCTTGCCGCCAAAAATGACACAACGCGATTCGCGAGCATCATGCAACCGGCGATTCGACCGGAAGGGATGCAATCCCAGGCCCCGCCGGTGCCTCGACCGGAAATCGGGGTTGGAAGCCGGCGCTTACCGGGTTGTGACGGATCGATTGCCGCGGCGGGCCCACTGACCTGCCGGGCGAACCACGTCGTATCTCAATGGCGGTCTTTCGGCATCACCGCCCCTGGGAGGAAAGGAAGTGATGCCATCGGTACCGCCGGCCTCCGGAAAGCGATATAGCCAGATACGTGCCTGACATGACCAAAGCCAACAAACACATAAAAATCAGCCATTTGCAAAAAGCCGCAGCATGCGAAAAAACTCATTCGCGACAAATTTGTCAGTCATATCTGACAAGTTGTCGTTAGCGCGCCAAGCTGACGACCGTCACGGCCTCTCTCACGGTCAACCGGAAATTTTGCCCAAAACCGAAATCCTGCCGCCCATCGCGGAACAAGCATGGCGGCAAATCCCGGACCTTGAATGCGCGCCTCACCCCTGCGGTATACTCCAGCGATGACCCTGAACGCACAAACTCTCGCCGGCAATGAGCCGGTGCTGCCGAGCCGCTGGCAGGCAGAGGTATCCGCCAAGCTGACCGCCGGCGAAAAGCCGCAGGCCTGGATCGAAATCGACCTCGACAATCGCCTGCAATTCGCCTCCGGCCTCGTCCTGGTGACCGATCGGCGCTTCCTGGCCTTTGCACCGGGCGATACGAACTGGCAGGAATGGCCGCTGCGTGCCGGCCTGACGCTCAATCACCACGACCACGCCGGCGTCGGCGCGCTCGAACTGGTCGACGACAATGGCCTGCTCGCCACCTGGCGCTACACGCTGGCCAAGAACCTCGCCGCCCTGCGCGTCATCACCGAATTCGACCTGCACCGCGACAGCATTGTGAGCGGCCAGCCCGTGCAACGCCCGGACGACGAATGCTGCCCGACCTGCAAGGCCCCGCTGCCCCCTGGCGAAGACGAGTGCCCGATCTGCAACCGCGAAGCCACCGTCGCGCCGTCGACGTGGACGCTGTTCCGCCTCTGGCGCTTCGCCCGGCCCTACCGCTGGCAACTGTTCTGGGGCTTTGTCCTGACTCTGGCCTCGACCGCCGCCCAGCTCGTGCCGCCCTACCTGACCATGCCGCTCATGGACAACGTGCTGATTCCCTTCCAGAACGGCAAGCCCATCGACTGGCCGCTGGTCGGCATGTACCTCGGCGGCCTGTTCGGCGCCGCGCTGCTCGCCTGGGTCCTCGGCTGGATCCGCACTTACATCCTGTCGCTCGTCTCCGAGCGCATGGGCCGCGACCTGCGCACGCAGACCTATGATCACCTGCTGGGACTGTCGTTGGAGTACTTCGGCGGCAAGCGCACCGGCGACCTCATGGCGCGCATCGGCAATGAAACCGACCGCATCAACATCTTCCTCTCGCTCGACCTGCTCAACTTCGCCACCGACGTGCTCATGATCACGATGACCGCCGTCATCCTGTTCAGCATCAACCCGTGGCTGGCGCTCGTCACCCTGCTGCCACTGCCGATCATCGGCTGGCTCATCCATTTCGTCCGCGAGAAGCTGCGCACCGGTTTCGAGAAGATCGACCGCGTCTGGGCCGAAGTCACCAATGTACTGGCCGACACCATCCCCGGCATCCGCGTGGTCAAGGCCTTTGCCCAGGAAAAGCGCGAAGGCGAGCGTTTCCGCGCCGCCAACGAGCACAACCTGCAGATGAACGACAAGCTGAACAAGACCTGGTCCTTGTTCACCCCCACCGTCACGCTACTCACCGAAGTCGGCCTGCTCGTCGTCTGGGTCTTCGGCATCTGGCAGATTTCCAAGGGCAACAGCTCGGTCGGCGTCCTCACCGCCTTCCTCGCCTACATCGGCCGCTTCTATACCCGTCTCGACTCGATGAGCCGCATCGTCTCGGCCACCCAGCGCGCTGCGTCGAGCACCAAGCGCATCTTCGATATCCTTGACCATGTGTCGAGCGTCCCCGAGCCGACCAACCCGGTGCACCTGGAAAAGGTCACCGGCCAGCTCGAACTCAAGAAAGCCAGCTTCCGCTACGGCACGCGCTCGGTCACCCGCGACGTCGATCTGGTCATCCAGCCCGGCGAAATGATCGGTCTGGTCGGTCATTCCGGTTCCGGCAAATCCACGCTGGTCAATCTCATTTGCCGCTTCTACGACGTCTCCGAAGGCCAGGTCCTGATCGACGGCGTCGATGTCCGCTCCGTGCCGGTCGCCGAATTCCGCCAGCACATCGGCCTCGTCCTGCAGGAACCCTTCCTGTTCTTCGGCACCATCGCCGACAACATCGCCTACGGCAAGCCGAACGCGACGCGCCAGGAAGTCATCGCCGCCGCCCGCGCCGCCCATGCCCACGAGTTCATCCTGCGCCTGCCGCACGGCTACGACTCGCTGGTCGGCGAACGCGGCCAGGGCCTGTCCGGCGGCGAGCGCCAGCGCATCTCCATCGCCCGTGCCCTGCTCATCGACCCGCGCATCCTGATCCTCGACGAGGCCACCTCGGCGGTCGACACCGAGACCGAAAAGGAAATCCAGAAGGCGCTCGACAACCTGGTCAAGGGCCGCACCACCATCGCCATCGCCCACCGCCTGAGCACACTGCGCAAGGCCGACCGACTCGTTGTCATGGACCGCGGCCGCATCGTCGAAGTCGGCAATCACGACCAGCTGATGGCCGCCGAAGGCCATTACTTCAAGCTCTACATGGCGCAGGCCCGCAACGTCGATACCGAGGCGGAACTGCCGCGCGCCCCCGAGCTTCCCAAAACCGTCACCGTCTGATCGCCATGGCCCACACCCCATTTCAACTGCAACGCGATGCCTACGGCCGACTGGTCCTGACAACCCAAAACGGCGAGGTTCACGAAGGCGTCACGCCCGTGCGCGCCTTCCCCATCGCCGCCCCCGACGAAGGTCTGTCGCTGGTCAATTTCGAAGGCCACGAAGTCGCCTGGATCGAAAAACTGGCAGACCTGCCGCCAGGCATCGCCCAACTCATCGAAGCCGACCTCGCCAGCCGCGAGTTCGTGCCCGAAATCGAGCGTATCGAAAGCGTATCGAGCTTCGCCTGCCCGAGCACCTGGCAACTCGTTACCAATCGCGGCCAGGCCGAACTGATCCTCAAGGGCGAGGAAGACATCCGCCGTCTGAGCCAGACCCGTCTGCTCATCGCCGACGCCCACGGCATCCAGTTCCTGATCCGCGACCTGACCAGGCTGGATCGGCACAGCCGCAAGCTTCTCGACCGTTTCCTCTAGGACGCCATGTAACGCTTTGTCGTGATGTGTGACATATTTGCACAGCGGTCAGCCACAAAACGATGAAAGCGTTAATAATGCTGAAACCGAACATTCATCACCGCAGGCCAACGGAGCCAAAGCCAAGAGCATGAAGAACAAGGACATCATTTTCCGGGACACGATTTCACTGCGTGGCCCCAGCATCTGGACCTACCCGCCGGTCATCGAGACCTGGATCGACATCGGCGAACTGGAGGACTACCCCTCCGACAAGATTCCCGGCCTCTACGAGCGCCTCGAAAGCTGGCTGCCCGGCCTCATCGAACATCGCTGCAACTACGACGTACGCGGCGGCTTCCTGCAGCGCCTCAAGGAAGGCACATGGCCCGGCCACATCCTCGAGCACGTTGTCCTCGAACTGATGACCCTGGCCGGTCTGCCCGACGGCTTCGGCCGCACCCGCGAAACGACGACGCGCGGCGTCTACAAGCTCGTCGTCAGCAATTTCCATGAGGAATGCACCCGCCTGGCGCTGGATATCGGCCGCGAACTGCTCCTCGCCGCCATTAAGGACGAGCCCTTCGACATCGCCGAGGCGATCAAGCCCCTGCGCCGCCGGGTGGACCGCAAATACCTCGGCCCATCCACGGCTGCCATCGTCAATGCCGCCGAAGCCCGCAAGATTCCCCACATCCGCCTGCTCGAAGACGGCAACCTCGTCCAGCTCGGCTACGGTGCCGCCATGCGCCGCATCTGGACGGCCGAAACCGACCAGACCAGCGCCATCGCCGAAACCATCTCACGCGACAAGGACCTGACCAAGGAGCTGATTTCCTCGGTCGGCGTACCGGTCCCCGAAGGCCGCGAGGTCGACGATGCCGACGACGCCTGCGATGCGGCCGAAGACATCGGCTACCCCGTTGTCGTCAAACCGACCGACGGCAATCACGGCCGTGGCGTCTTCATCGACCTCATGAATGCCGACGACGTCCGCAAGGCCTACGCCATCGCCGTCGAGGAAGGCTCCGGCGTTCTCGTCGAGCGCTCCATCCAGGGCATCGAACATCGCCTGCTCGTCGTCGGCGGCAAGCTCGTCGCGGCCAATCGCAGCGACCTCATCACCGTCACCGGCGACGGCAAGCATACCGTCCAGGAACTCATCGACAGACAGGTCAACACCGACCCGCGCCGCGGCAATACCGAGCTGCACCCGCTGTCCATCATCAAGATCGATACCGCCGCGAACATCGAACTCGAACGCCAGGGGCTCAAAGCCGATGCCGTACCGGCCAAGGGCCGCGAGGTACTGATCCAGCGCAACGCCAATCACGCCTTTGACTGCACCGACGAAGTCCATCCCGAAACCGCCCAGGTCGCCGCACTGGCCGCCCGCGTCGTCGGCCTCGACATCGCCGGCATTGACCTCGTCTGCCAGGATGTCTCGAAGCCGCTGGCCGAACAGGGCGGCGCCATCGTTGAAGTCAACGCCGGCCCCAGCCTGCTCATGCACATCAAGCCGGGCATCGGCAAGCCGCGCCCGGTCGGCCAGGCCATCGTCGACAACCTGTTCGCCCAGAGCGAAAGCGGCCGCGTGCCACTGGTCGGCGTCACCGGCACCCACGGCAAGAACGCCGTCGCCAAGATGGTCGCCCATCTCATCTACCTCTCCGGCCAACAGGGCGGCCTCGCCTGCAAGGACGGCATCTACCTCGGCCGCCGCCATGTCCAGAAAACCGATGCGGCCAATTGGGAGGGCGGTCGCCGTCTTCTGCTCAATCGCTCGATCCAGGCTGCGGTCATCGAAAACGGGGCGCCGGTCATCCTCGGCGAAGGCCTGGCCTACGACCGCTGCTCGGTCGGCGTCGTCACCAATATCGTCTCGGCCGACGAAGACCTGTCGCGCTGGGATGTCCAGCCCACCGGCGGCGAGTACTACACGACGCCGCGTTCGATCTACCGGACGCAAGTCGATGTCGTGCTGCCCAGCGGCCACGCCGTGCTCAACGCCGAAGACGAACTGGTCGCCGATTTTGCCGAACTGTGCGATGGCGAAGTGATCTTCTTCGCCTGCGACCCGACCAACCCGACCCTGGCCGCCCACATTGCGGCCGGCAAGCGGGGCGTCACCGTCGTCGACAATCGCATCGTGCTGCGTTCGGGCAACGAGGAAACCCGCCTCAGCCGCCTGGTCGACGCGCCCTACATCGGCAAGGCCAAGCAAGCCAAAAACATCGCCAATGTGCTGGCAGGCATCGCCGCTGGCTGGGCCATGGGATTGAGCCAGGAAGTGATGACGACGGGCCTCAAGACCTTCGGTCTCGAACTGGCCGATCCCGCGTCGCTGATCCTGCAGCCAGCCAAGAAGTCGCAAACCAAGAAGCCGGCCACCGCCCGGAAATAACGAGGAATAACGCGTCATGGACGTTTCCCGCATTCGTGCCCTGCGCGGCCCCAATCTGTGGAGCCGGCACACCGCCATTCAGGCCATCGTCACCTGCGAAGGTGCCGAGGTCGCCATCTCTGACCTGCCCGGCTTCGAAGCCCGACTGCGCGAGCGCTTTCCGGAACTCGGTGACCTGATCCCCTCGGATCACCTCGACACCGTGTCGATGGCCCACGCACTCGAATTCGCCGCCCTCGGCCTGCAAGCCCAGGCCGGCTGCCCGGTCACCTTCAGCCGTACGGCCCAGACCGTCGATCAGGGCGTCTATCAGGTCATCGTCGAATACACCGAGGAAGACGTTGGCCGTCTGGCCTTCGAGCGCGCCGAGCAGCTTTGCCTGGCCGCCCTCAACGACACGCCCTTCGATCTTGACGGCACGCTCAAGGAATTGCGCGACCTCGATGAAGACATCCGCCTTGGCCCCTCGACCGGCGCCATCGTCTCGGCCGCCGTGGCCCGCGGCATTCCGTATCGCCGCCTGACGCAGGGCAGCCTCGTCCAGTTCGGCTGGGGCAGCAAGCAGAAACGCATCCAGGCTGCCGAGACCAGCCTGACTAGCGCCATCGGCGAAGCCATCGCGCAGGACAAGGAACTGACCAAAAAATTGCTGCACGCCTCCGGCGTCGCCGTGCCCATCGGCCGTCCGGTCGAGGACGAGGACGATGCCTGGAAGGCCGCGCTGGAAATCGGCCTGCCGGTCGTCGTCAAGCCGCAGGACGGCAACCAGGGCAAGGGCATCTCGGTCAACCTGACCACCGAGGAACAGGTCCGCCGGGCCTATCAGGTCGCAGTCAGCTTCTTCGACGACATCATGGTCGAGAAATTCCTTTCCGGCCACGACTGGCGCCTGCTGGTCATCGGCGACAAGCTGATCGCCGCCGCCCGCCGCGACCCGCCGCTGGTCATCGGCGACGGCACGCATACCGTGCGCGAACTGGTCAACATCGTGAACAGCGATCCGCGCCGCTCGGATGGCCATGCCACCTCGCTGACCAAGATCCGCTTCGACGAAATCGCCCTCGCCCGCCTTGAAGAGCAGGGCTACAGCGCTGACTCCGTTCCCGGCCGCGGCGTTCGCGTCGTCCTGCGCAACAACGCCAACCTGTCGACCGGCGGCACCGCCACCGACGTCACCGACGACGTGCATCCCGAACTGGCCGCGGCCGCCGTCGCTGCCGCGCAAACCGTCGGACTCGACATCTGCGGCATCGACGTTGTTTGCGACACCATGCACAAGCCGCTCGAAGAGCAAGGCGGCGGCATCGTCGAATGCAATGCCGCGCCCGGCCTGCGCATGCACCTCGACCCGTCCTTCGGCAAGGGCCGTGCGGTCGGCGAAGCCATCGTCGGCATGATGTTCCCGGACGGCGACAACGCGCGCATCCCGGTCGTCGCCATCGCCGGCACCAACGGCAAGACAACGACCAGCCGCCTGATCGGCCGCATTTTCGAATCCAACAACCTGCGCGTCGGCATGACCAGCACCGATGGCATCTACATCGAAGGTCGGCGCATCGACACCGGCGACTGCTCAGGTCCGCGCAGCGCGCGCAATGTCCTGATGCACCCGGACGTCGACGCGGCCGTCTTCGAAACGGCGCGGGGCGGCGTGCTGCGTGAAGGCCTCGGCTTCGACATGTGCGACGTGGCGGTCATCACCAACATCGGCATCGGCGACCACCTCGGTCTCAACTACATCACAACCGTAGATGAACTGGCCGTGGTCAAGCGCGTCATCGTCGAAAACGTCGCACCGAACGGCACGGCGGTCCTCAATGCCGCCGACCCGGTGGTTGCGGCCATGGCGCACCACTGCCACGGCGACATCATTTTCTTCGCCCGTGACCGCATGAACCCGGTGCTCGCCACCCATCGCGCCCAGGGCAAGCGTGTTGTCCATGTCGAGCGCGACGCCATCGTGTGCAGCGAAGGCCGCAAGAAACACCGCATCCCGCTGGCCAACATCCCGCTTACCCGCAACGGCACCATCGGCTTCCAGGTCGAAAATGCCATGGCCGCCATTGCCACCGGCTGGGCGTTGGCCTACGAGTGGTCGATCATTGAAAGGGCCTTGGCCGGTTTCGTCAGCGATGCTGCCACGGCGCCCGGTCGCTTCAACGTCTTCGACTACAAGGGCGCGACGCTGATCGCCGATTACGGCCACAACCCGGACGCCATCCAGGCGCTGGTCGGTGCCATCGAGAACATGCCGGCGGTGCGCCGTTCGGTGGTGATCAGCGGTGCCGGCGACCGACGCGACGACGATATCCGCCAACAGACCGAAATCCTTGGCGAAGCTTTCGACGAGGTGATCCTGTACCAGGACGCCTGCCAGCGCGGGCGCGAGGATGGCGAAGTCATTGGCCTGCTACGCGACGGTCTGAGCAACGCCAGCCGGACCAAGCACATCGATGCGATCACGGGCGAATTCATCGCCATCGACACGGCACTGAGCCGCCTGCGTCCGGGTGACCTCTGCCTGATCCTGATCGACCAGGTTGAGGAAGCCCTGGCCCACATCGCCAAGCGGATCGCCGAAGCCAAATAGAGCTGACGCCGATCCAGCCGCTTGAACTCAAAGCCCGGCATGCACTGCCGGGCTTTTTTTTGACCCTTTTCCGCCAAATCCTAATGCATAAAATTATTTGTTATATTTTTTCTTTATGGTAATTTGACGAATTGCAGCATCCCTCGGACAGCCAGTTGTCGGCAGCCGACATTCCCGTTGTAGCCACGAATTTGCTGAGAATACCGTATGGACTCAAATGATCAGACCCACACCCGCGGGCAGGCTCAAGACACCATCGGGTCGGAGTACCTGACTTTCACGCTGGGCAGCGAGGAATACGCCATTGACATTCTTCGCGTACAGGAAATCCGGGCCTACGAAGCAGTCACCCGCATTGCCAATCTGCCGGATTTCATCAAGGGCGTCATCGATCTGCGCGGCGTGATCGTGCCCATCGTCGATCTGCGAATCAAATTCGGGTTGCCTGCCGAGTATTCGCCATTGACCGTCGTCATCATCCTGAACATTCACAACCGGGTCATCGGCATTGTCGTCGACGGTGTCTCCGACGTGGCACTGTTCAAGGAGCACGAGATCAAGCCGGCGCCCGACTTTTCCGCCAAGTTCGATACGCGCTACATTCTGGGCCTCGCCTCGCTCGACAAGCGCATGATCATCGTCACCGACATTTCGAAACTGCTGTCCGGCCAGGAAATGGCCTTGCTGGAGCCGCTGGTCGCCTGAGCGGCCGACCGCGCCTCATTCCATCGCCCCCCATCTTCACCCGAGAGGAGCTAGCCGATGTTTTCATGGTTATCCGGATCAAACGCTGCATCCGCCGAAGCAATGGCGGCCAAGGAAGAACTGCTGAACCTGCGTGGCATCGTCGCGGCCATCAATCGCTCCCAGGCCGTCATCGAATTCGGGCTGGACGGCACCATCCTGACTGCCAACGACAATTTCCTGAAGGCGCTGGGCTATTCGCTGGACGAGATCAAGGGCAAGCATCACAGCCTGTTTGTCGATCCCGCCGAATCCAGCGGTGCCGCCTACCGCGCATTCTGGCAGAAGCTGGGACGGGGCGAGTTCGACGCGGCGCGCTACAAGCGCATCGGCAAGGGCGGGCGCGAGGTCTGGATCCAGGCCAGCTACAACCCGGTGTTCGATGCCGAGGGCAAGCCCTGCAAGGTCATCAAGTTCGCCAGCGACATCACGGCCGAGATGGAACGCCAGGCCGATCTGGACGGACAGATCGCTGCCATCAACAAGGCTCAGGCCGTCATCCAGTTTTCGCTGGACGGCAAGGTCCTCGATGCCAACGAGAATTTCTGCAACACCCTGGGCTACAGCCTGGCCGAGATCAAGGGCCAGCATCACAGCCTGTTTGTCGAAGGCAACTATCGCAACTCGCCGGAATACCGCCAGTTCTGGGAAAAGCTGGGGCGCGGCGAATTCGATTCGGGCCAGTATCTGCGCATCGCCAAGGGCGGGCGGGAAGTCTGGATCCAGGCCACCTACAACCCGATCCTCGACGCCAGCGGCCGGCCGTTCAAAGTCGTCAAATTCGCCGTCGACACGACGGCGCAGGTCCGGGCGGCGCAGGCGCTTGAACGTGCGGTCGAGGAAACCCAGGCCGTGGTTCAGGCTGCCCAGCACGGCGACCTGAAAAATCTCATCCGCACGGATGACAAGGATGGCCAGATCCTGAAGCTTTGCCAGGGCGTCAATGCCATGTTGAGCAGCATTGCCGACGTGATTTCGCAAATTCGCACCAGCGCCGACGCGGTCAGCGTGGCCGCCGGCGAAATTTCGCAGGGCAACGCCGATCTGTCGTCGCGCACGGAAGAGCAGGCGTCGAGCATCGAGGAAACCGCGTCGACGATGGAAGAACTGACCGCCACCGTACGCCACAACAGCGAGAACGCCGGACGGGCCAACAAGCTCGCCAGCGAAGCGCAATTGGTGGCGGAAAAAGGCGGATCGGTCGTCACCGAGGTGGTGGCGACGATGTCGGCCATCCAGCAATCCTCGAACCGCATCTCCGACATCATCGGCGTCATCGACGGCATCGCCTTCCAGACCAACATCCTCGCGCTCAACGCGGCCGTCGAAGCGGCCCGCGCCGGCGAACAGGGGCGCGGCTTCGCCGTGGTCGCCACGGAAGTGCGCAACCTCGCCCAGCGCAGCGCCAGCGCCGCCAAGGAAATCAAGCAGCTGATCTCGGATTCGTCCGACAAGGTGCGCAGCGGCACGCAGCAGGTCGACGTCGCCGGGCGCACGATGGAGGAAGTCGTGACCTCGATCAAGCGCGTCGCCGGCCTCGTCAACGAAATCTCCGAGGCCAGCCTCGAACAGGCGTCGGGCATCGAGCAGGTGAGCAAGGCGGTGGCCCAGATGGACGAGGTCACCCAGCAAAATGCCGCGCTGGTCGAAGAAGCGGCAGCGGCGGCGGAAAGCCTCAATGATCAGGCCGGCGCCCTGGTCAGCGTCGTGTCGCGCTATTCGACCGCAGACAATCGTCAGCAAGCACGCGGCGCGGCGTCCAAGGCAAGACCATCGCTCGGCGCCCCCGCCAAGCGCCTGCCGCCGGCTGCATCGGCTAAACCGCACAAGCCGGCGCCGGTGTCGCTGGACGACGAGTGGGAAGAGTTCTGAGGCGGATTCCGCTTGCGAAAAAGGCGCCGTGGGCGCCTTTTTTGTTTCCTGGCCCTGCCGGCAGTCCTCTTGCACGGTCAACCGGAAAAAATGCCCAAAATTGAAATGCTGCGCTGCCCGGCCGGGCAACGTCGACCGGCCGGCGCTTGAACTTTCCCTGGGCACCGGCATCGAATTGCACCCCAATCGATCCAGACCAGCCCTTGGCAGCGGCTGCCGCCGGCATTAGGATGGCCGGCTACACGCCACAATCATTCATGAACAACCCAAACAAACTCGCTGCCGGCAAAGTCTGGCTGGTCGGTGCCGGCCCCGGCGACCCGGAACTGCTGACGGTCAAGGCCGCCCGCCTCATCGCCGCCGCCGATGCGCTCGTCTACGACCACCTGGTCGGCAGCGGCATTATGGATCTGGCGCGCCCCGACGCCCGCCGCATCTACGCCGGCAAGCAGGCCTCGAAACACACGCTGCCGCAGGAATCGATCAACGAGCTGCTGGTGTCGCTGGCCCGCGAAGGGCTTTCAGTCGTCCGCCTCAAAGGCGGCGATCCCTTCGTCTTCGGGCGCGGCGGCGAGGAACTCGAAACCCTGGTCGCCTCCGGCATTCCCTTCGAAGTCGTCCCCGGCGTCACGGCCGCCACCGGCTGCGCCGCCTACGGCGGATTCCCACTGACCCACCGCGATCACGCCCAGTCGGTCACCTTCGTCACCGGCCACCTCAAGGACGGCACGGTCAATCTCGACTGGCCGGCCCTCGCCCGGCCACGCCAGACCGTCGTTTTCTACATGGGCATCGGCGCCGCCGCCGATATCTGCCGGCAGATGATCAATCACGGCCTGCCCTCGATGACGCCCGCCGCCGTCGTCCGCAATGGCAGCCTGCCCGATCAGCAGACATTGCTCGCCACACTGGGTACACTGCCGCATCGCATCGCCGAATCCGGCATCAAGCCGCCGGCCCTCATCATCGTCGGCAGCGTCGTCGGGCTGCACGAAAAACTGAACTGGTTCGAAAAGCAATGAAAAAAATCTGGCTCACCGTCGCCCTGCTCGCCACGCTGATCGCCCCGCCGGCCCAGGCCTACACCGCCGACGAACTGCGCGGCGACTGCCAGGCCGCCGACGAGATGTATGGCGGACAAAAATCCACCGATCCCTACCAGTCCATCCGCAGCGCCCGCTGCATCGCCTACGTCGCCGGCTTTGCCGACAGCTACGCCATCAGCAACTTCCTGGCCGAACAGGTCGGCGTCAAGCTCAACGCCTACTGCCTGCCGGCCGACGCAGACTTGTCGATGCGCCTCGTCCGCGCCGTCACCATCCATGTCGAACGCGTTCCGCCGCAAACCACCGTCGGACCGGCCAGGCTGGTCGCCGGCGCGCTCGCAAAAGCCTTTCCCTGTACCGATTCACTTGAATCAAAGAAGTGATTCGTGGATAATCCGCCCTCCAATTGCCCCGGTGGCGGAATCGGTAGACGCAGCGGATTCAAAATCCGCCGCCGAAAGGTGTGCCAGTTCGAGTCTGGCCCGGGGCACCAGTAACGACAAATCGGCTTTCCGTGCGGAAGGCCGTTTTTGTTTCCACAGCGGATTCTGACCATGTCGTTGACCGTCGACGACTTCGACTTCCCCCTCCCGCCCGAACTCATCGCCCAACATCCGGCCGCCGAACGCACCGGCAGCCGCCTCCTGCACGTCTGCGGCGAACTGGCCCATGACCGGCGATTCGCCGATTTACCGAGCCTGGTCCGGCGCGGCGACCTGCTGGTGTTCAACGACACCCGCGTCATCAAGGCGCGCTTCTTCGGCTGCAAGGAAACCGGCGGGCTGATCGAGGTCATGCTCGAACGCATCGTCGACGCCACGCACGCCATTTGCCAGATCCGCGCCAGCAAGGCACCCAAGGCCGGCAACATCCTGCTCCTGGGCGATGCCTTCGAAGTGCGCATGACCGGCCGCGCCGGCACCGACAACGATTTCTTCGCGCTGGAACTGGTCGACCCCAGCGGCAACTTCTGGGACTTGGCCGAAGAACACGGCAAACTGCCGCTGCCACCCTACATCGAGCACCCGGCCGAAGGCGCCGACGAAACCCGTTACCAGACCGTTTACGCCCGCGAACCGGGCGCGGTGGCCGCCCCCACGGCCGGCCTGCATTTTGACGAGGCCATGCTGGCGACGCTGCGCACGCAGGGCGTCAATACGGCTTTCGTCACGCTCCATGTCGGCGCCGGCACCTACCGCCCGATGCGTGTCGAAAAGATCGCCGACCACCGCATGCACAGCGAACGCTACGAGATTCCGCAAGCCACGGCCGATGCCATCGCCGCCACCCGCGCCGCCGGCGGCCGCATCATCGCGGTCGGCACGACCAGCCTGCGCGCCCTCGAATCAGCGGGCCGCGACGATGGTTCTGTGCAATTAGGCGCCAGCGAAACCAGCATCTTCATCACGCCGGGTTACCGTTTCAAGGTGGTCGACCGGCTGATCACCAATTTCCACCTGCCGAAATCGACGCTGCTCATGCTCGTCTCTGCCTTTGCCGGCTACGACAACATCCGCGCCGCCTACGCCCATGCCGTGGCCGAACGCTATCGCTTCTTCAGCTACGGCGACGCGATGCTCCTGGAGAAATCCGATGCAGTTTGAACTCCTCAAGACCGATGGCGCCGCCCGTCGCGGCACGCTGACGCTGGCCCACGGCCAGGTCCAGACCCCCGTCTTCATGCCGGTCGGCACCTACGGCACGGTCAAAGCCATGACGCCGCAATCGCTGCACGACATCGGCGCCCAGATCTGCCTCGGCAACACCTTCCACCTCTGGCTGCGCCCGGGCCTCGATGTCATCAAGGCGCACAACGGCCTGCACGACTTCATGAACTGGCAGAAACCCATCCTCACCGATTCCGGTGGCTTCCAGGTCTTCTCGCTCGGCGCCATGCGCAAGATCACCGAGGAAGGCGTCAAGTTCAGCTCACCGCATGATGGCGCCAAGCTCTTCCTGACACCCGAAATCTCGATGCAGATTCAGAAGGTGTTGAATTCCGACATCGTCATGATCTTCGACGAATGCACGCCCTACCCGGCGACGCACGAAGAAGCCGCCAAGTCCATGCGCATGAGCATGCGCTGGGCGCAGCGGTCGCGCGACGAGCACAACAAGCTGGAAAACCACAACGCCCTTTTCGGCATCATCCAGGGCGGCATGTACGAAGACCTGCGCGACGAGTCGCTGGCCGGACTGAATGACATCGGTTTCGATGGCATGGCCATCGGCGGCCTGTCGGTCGGCGAGCCGAAGGAAGACATGGTGCGCATCCTCGCCCACGTCGCGCCCCGCATGCCGACGCAAAAGCCGCGCTACCTGATGGGCGTCGGCACGCCGGAAGACCTCGTCCGCTCGGTCAAGGCCGGCATCGACATGTTCGACTGCGTGATGCCGACGCGCAATGCACGTAACGGCCACCTGTTCACGCGCTTCGGCGACGTCAAGATCAAGAACGCCCGCTACCGCACCGACACGGGGCCGCTCGACCCGTCCTGCACCTGCTACACCTGCACCCAGTTCAGCCGCAGCTACCTGCACCATCTCTTCCGCCACGGCGAGATTCTCGGCGGCATGCTCAACACCATCCACAACCTGCATTTCTATCAGGTCATCATGGCCGAAATGCGTGCGGCCATCGAGGCCGGCACGTTCACTGACTGGTCGGACGAGTTTGTCCGCAAACGGTCATCCGGCGAGTGATAGAATCGCGCGTTCAGAATTCAATCGTTACCCGGAGTTACCTCAATGATTAGTCTTGCCCACGCCCAGACCGCAGCCGCTTCCGCCGACCCGATGAGCGGCCTGACGCAGATGCTGCCGATGATCCTGATGTTCGTCGTGCTGTGGTTCCTGATGATCCGTCCGCAGATGAAGAAGGCCAAGGAGCACAAGGCCCTGCTCGCCGCGCTGGCCAAGGGTGACGAAGTCGTGACCCAGGGCGGCATCGTCGGCAAGATCGTCAAGGTCGGCGACAGCTACGTGACCGTCGAAATTGCCACCGGCACCGAAGTCGTCGTGCAAAAGCCCTCGATCGGCCTGGTTCTGCCCAAGGGCACGCTGAAATCGCTGTAATCACCCCAAAGGGCGGCATCGTGCCGCCTTTTTCGTTTTAAAGTCGCCATGAATCGTTATCCACTCTGGAAGTACATCACCATCGCGCTTGCGCTGCTGCTGGGCTTCATCTACACCCTGCCCAATTTCTTCGGCGAATCGCCGGCCGTGCAGCTATCCAGCGCCAAGGCCACGATCAAGGTCGACGACCGCGCCCGGAGCCGCGTCGAGGATGCGCTGAAGACGGCCGGCATCGCCCATGACGGCTTGCAACTCGACAATGTGGGCGTCAAGGTCCGCCTCAAGGACACCGACACGCAGCTGAAGGCCAAGGACATCCTGGAAAAGACCTTCAACCCGGATTCCGCCGACCCGCAATACGTCGTCGCCCTGAACCTGCTGGCCGCTTCGCCGCAGTGGCTGACCTCGCTGCACGCGCTGCCCATGTACCTCGGCCTCGACCTGCGCGGCGGTGTGCACTTCCTGCTGCAAGTCGACATGAAGGGCGCGCTGACCAAGAAACTCGATTCGACCTCGGCCGACCTGCGCACCGTGATGCGCGACAAGAACATCCGCCACGGCGGCGTCAATCGCGAAGGCGAGCGCATCGTCGTCAAGTTCCGCGACACCGAGACCCGCGACAAGGCCCGCTACGCCATCGGCGACAGCCAGCCTGACCTGATCCTCGCCGAAACCGGCGACAGCAGCGAGCCAAAGCTGGTCGCCACGCTGAAGCCGGAGGCGCTCAAGAAACTCGGCGAATTCGCCCTCAAGCAGAACATCACGACGCTGCACAACCGGATCAACGAACTCGGCGTGGCCGAGCCGGTTATCCAGCAGCAGGGCCAGGACCGCATCGTCGTCCAGTTGCCCGGCGTGCAGGACACGGCCAAGGCCAAGGACATCCTCGGCCGCACGGCGACCCTCGAAATCCGCATGGTGGACGACTCGACCGGCGCGCTGGAAGCCGCCCTGGCCGGCAACCCGCCCTTCGGCACCGAGGTTTACACCGAACGTGGCGGCCAGCCGCTGCTCGTCAAGAAGCAGGTCGTGCTGACCGGCGACCGCCTGACCGACGCCCAGCCCGGCTTCGACAACCAGACCAACGAAGCGGCCGTCCATCTGACGCTCGATTCGGCCGGCGCCCGCATTTTCAAGGACGTCACGCGCGAAAACATCAACAAGCGCATGGCCATCCTGCTCATCGAAAAGGGCAAGGGCGAAGTCGTGACTGCCCCGGTCATCCGCAGCGAAATCGGCGGCGGCCGCGTGCAGATTTCCGGCCGCATGAGCACCATGGAAGCCAACGACACGGCCCTGCTGCTGCGCGCCGGTTCGCTCGCCGCGCCGATGGACATCATCGAGGAACGCACTATCGGCCCGTCGCTCGGTGCCGAGAACATCAAGAAGGGCTTCCACTCGACGATGTGGGGCTTTGCCGCCATCGCCGTCTTCATGATCCTTTACTACCAGATGTTCGGCGTCGTGTCGGTCATCGCCCTGGCCTCCAACTTGCTTTTCCTGGTCGCCATCCTGTCCTTGCTGCAGGCCACGCTGACCCTGCCCGGCATCGCGGCCATCGCGCTGACGCTCGGTATGGCCATCGACGCCAACGTGCTGATCAACGAACGGGTGCGCGAGGAACTGCGGGCCGGCATGCCGCCGCAGGCCGCCATCTCGGAAGGCTACGAGCGTGCGTTCGGCACCATTCTCGACTCCAACATTACCACCCTGATCGCCGGCCTGGCGCTGCTCATCTTCGGTTCCGGCCCGGTGCGCGGCTTCGCCGTGGTGCACTGCCTGGGCATCCTGACCTCGATCTTCTCGTCGGTCTTCGTTTCGCGCGGCCTGATCAACCTGATCTACGGCCGCCAGAAGAAACTGACCAAGGTGGCCATCGGCCAGATCTGGAAACCGGGCAACACGACCGGGAATGCCACGGTCAACGGCAAAAAATAAGGGAAAACGAAAATGGAATTTTTCCGCATCAAAAAAGACATTCCGTTCATGCGCCATGCGCTGACGTTCAATGTCATTTCGCTCGTCACCTTTCTCCTAGCCGTCGTCTTCCTGTTCACCAAGGGCCTCCACCTGTCGGTCGAATTCACCGGCGGCACGCTGATCGAAACGCACTACCAGCAGGCAGCCGACCTCGAAAAGATTCGCGGCGCGCTGGGCAAGGCCGGCTTTACCGACTACGCCGTGCAGAACTTCGGTTCGTCGCAGGACGTCATGATCCGCCTGCCGCTCAAGAACGACCAGAACACCAACCAGATCGGTGAATCGGTCATGAAGTCACTCGAAGCCGAAGCCCCCGGCGCCGAGTTGCGTCGTGTCGAGTTCGTCGGCCCCCAGGTCGGCAAGGAACTCGCCGAGAACGGTGCCATGGCCCTGCTGCTCGTCGTCATCGGCATTGTGATCTACCTCGCCTTCCGCTTCGAATGGCGCTTCTCGGTCTCGGCCATCATCGCCAACCTGCACGACGTCGTGATCATCCTTGGCTTCTTCGCCTTCTTCCAGTGGGAATTCTCGCTGTCGGTCCTGGCCGCCGTCCTCGCCGTGCTCGGCTACTCGGTCAATGAGTCGGTCGTCGTCTTCGACCGCGTCCGCGAAACCTTCAAGAAGGTGCGCGGCCTGACCACGCCGCAAGTCCTCGACCACGCCATCACGAGCACGATTTCCCGGACGATCATCACCCACGGCAGCACGCAGCTCATGGTCCTGTCGATGCTGATCTTCGGCGGCGAAACCCTGCACTACTTCGCCATGGCGCTGACCATCGGCATCTGCTTCGGCATCTACTCCTCAGTCCTCGTCGCCAGCCCGCTGGTCATGTGGCTGGGCGTCTCCCGCGAGCAGTTCATGGTCAAGCCCAAGGTCATCGAAGGCGCCAACGAGGATGGCGCCGTCGTCTAACCCGATCTGACGGTCAACCGGAAAAAAGCCGCCAAATTGAAATTTGTGCGGCTTTTTTATTTTGGGCGGCGGCTTGGTGCCCCTTAGTAGTCAGACTGCTGCGGACGTTGCCATTCCGCATGGGGGTTCGAGCTTGCTTTACTTGATTTCCCACTTTCCATCGACGAAATCTCGAAAGTAGCGGGCTTGGTTTACCGTCAGCGTCACCAAGAGAAGCTGGCTTTCTTCGGGTAGGCCACACCTTGAGCCAAGCCAATTTGGACCAACATGCACAACGCAAAGCAGGCCGCCAGAAAAGTCAATGAGACTGACGGTTGCCTGGGAGGAGGGGAAAGAGAAGAGCGGCCGCCCCCAACCGCTCTTCACTTTCCGGAGTTCGCTGAGAAACTCATTTATTCGGGCAGGCTCAGAAATTGAACCATGCGATCGGATGTTGAGTTGGGAAACCGCGCTGCTTTCCGGGAAAGATGGCATGTCAGAAGCCCCCAAGCAATTGAGGGAAATGCTCATGACAAAGAACACCGCTAAGAAAGGCCAGTACGGTTTAATGATGCGGTAAAAAGTCGTATTCATGCCCCATCGTGCCGAAAACCATATGAAATATCAATCACGCTCAATCCCGTTCTGATTTGAAGGGGACCGTCCTCTTTGGAGCGATTTCTTGACTGGCCGGTTGTGGCCGAAAGAAGGCCTACCTCCCTCCCGCAATTACCAGCTCGGCGTTTCCGCCGCAGGCGGTGGCGGAGGCGGCTCGGGCAGCCAGGCGCCGCTGGCACCATAAACCGCTGCCGAGGCGAAGGCGAGCGCCAGGAGCAGCGCAACGATGCCGCCGCCCTTGGCGGATTCACCGGAGACGCCTTCCTTCCAGCCGGTGAGCATGGGTTTGACGAGGTTTTCCTTCTTGACGCGGGCGTAGAAGGCGATGGCCGCGATGTGCAGGACGACGAGGCCGATCAGCAGGTCGGAAACGAGGTGATGCAGGCCCGTCAGGCGATCGCTCAGCGATTTGTTGACCAGGTCGAACAGCGGGCCGACGAAGGCGATGTCATCGTTGGCAACGAGCCCGGTGAGGACTTGCACGGTCAACAGGAAAATCAGGCCAAAAACGGAAAAGGCGCCGAGCGGGTTGTGGCCGAGTCCGGACCATTCACCTTTGAGGTAGGCCTTGACCTTGGCCGGGGTCGGGAAGAAATGCGCGAAGCGGGCGTAGGTCGAACCGGCGATTCCCCAGACCAGGCGAAAAGCGACGAGGCCGACGATGGCCAGGCCGATCTTGCCGTGCCACTCGATCAACTTGCCGCCCAGTTGCCCGCTGATCACCGCCGCGCCGACCGCCAACACGAGCAACCAGTGAAACAGGCGGGTGGGCAGATCCCAGAGGCGAATTCGTTGGCTATTCATGTTCTGACCTTTTTGAAGTGGAAAAAAACAGGCACCCGCAGGTGCCTGTCGATGGCAGTATAAACCGGCTTATTTCTTGACCTTGAAGTCGTCGTGGCAGCCCTTGCAGGTGCCGCCCAGCTTGCCAAACTGCTCTTTGACCGCGGCGGCGTCGCCGGTGGCGGCGACCTTGGCCATTTCGTTGGCTTCCTTCACGAAGGCACCGGCGACCTTGCCGACGCCTTCCTTGTTGGTGAACAGTTCCGGCTTGACGCGGGTGTCTTCCCAGCCCTTGCCCTTGTCGCTGCCCGGCACGTACAGCGCGCCCATGCCGGAATTGGCCACGGCCTGGATGGCGTTGGCAGCCTTGATGACTTCTTCCTTGTTGTAGGTGCCTTCGACATTGGCCTTGATGCGCTGCATGTTCCAGGCCATGAAGGTGTAACCGGACTGGCGGAACTTGATGGCGTCTTCAACCTTGACCTGGGCGGCGGCGGTACCGGCGAGGGTGACAGTCAGCAGAGCGAGCAGAAGCTTGGATTTCATGTTTTATCTCCGTTTTCAGTGAGGAAGGTTGGGGGCTGCACTGGCGTTAACGTAACGAGCCCGTGTTTTATTCCCGGAAAATTATAGCGCCCGTTTATGACGATTTACTGATTTGCCCATGAGCATTTTTCATCAGCCCGTTGAGGCTTTTTGAACAGCCCGGTTCAGACGGCAAAAACGTGCTTGACGCGCAGCGCCGGAGAGCCCTGTTCGATGGCGATCAGGCGGGCGATATTGGGATGCTTGCCGGGATTGGCACGTTCGTCCTCGGTATGCTCGGCGAAGATTTCCAGGCCCTTTTTGGCCGCCTCGACGGTGATCGAACCGTAGGTTTGCGCGAGATGGTTGTAAACGGCCAGCGAGCCCTGGCTACCGACCTTGTTTTCGATGCTGGCGGCGACGTTGCCGTCGGCATCGAGCAGGTTGATGGCGGCCAGATGCGAGATGCCCGGCAGTTTTTTCAGGTTTTCGGCAAAAGACATGGATCAGCTCTCAGCAAAAAGATGGGGGCGCAGTCACGCCCCCTGGTTGATTTCAATTTTGGGCATTTTTTCCGGTTGACCGTCAAATCCGCCCATCCGCCCTATTTCCGGTCGCGCCGGGCTTTGAGGAAGGCGATGAGGAAACCGGCGGCGAAGGTGACGACCGGAATGGCGATGGCGACCGGCACGACGCCCGGTTCGGCGCGGTATTCCATAAGCAGCACGACCATCGGCAGCAGCCCGAGGAACAGGCCCTTGAGCCCGCCGGCGATTGCGCTGCGCTTCACTTCGCGGTCGCTCGCCCCGCCATTGCCGCTACAACTTGGGCAGGAATTGGCGCCTTCCGGCACCGCCTGCCCGCACTGCTTGCACAACACGGCCCTAACCTCAAATGCGCTTGGCCAGCTCGGCCGCCTTGCCGGTGTAATCCCACGGCGTCAGCTTGAGCAGCTCGGCCTTGGCGGCTTCCGGGATTTCCAGCGTCGACACGAAGGCCTGCATGCCGTCGCGCGAAACGCGGGTGCCGCGGGTCAGCTCCTTGAGCTTTTCGTAGGCATTGGGCACGGCGTAGCGGCGCATGACGGTCTGGATCGGCTCGGCGAGCAGTTCCCAGTTGGCGTCGAGGTCGGCCTTCATGAGGTCGGCGTTCACTTCCAGCTTGCCCAGGCCCTTGAGCAGCGAATCGTAGGCGAGCAGCGTGTAGCCGAGGCCGACGCCCATGTTGCGGAGAACGGTGGAGTCGGTCAGGTCACGCTGCCAGCGCGAAATCGGCAGCTTTTCGGCGAGGTGCTTGAGGACGGCATTGGCCAGGCCGAGGTTGCCTTCGGAATTCTCGAAGTCGATCGGATTGACCTTGTGCGGCATGGTCGATGAGCCGATTTCGCCAGCCTTGACCTTCTGCTTGAAGAAACCGAGCGAGATGTAGCCCCAGATGTCGCGGTCGAGGTCGATCAGGATGCTGTTGGCGCGGGCGAAGGCGTCGAACAGCTCGGCCAGCGCGTCGTGCGGCTCGATCTGGATGGTGTAGGGATTGAAGGTCAGGCCGAGCGACTCGACGAAACGCTTGGCAAAGCCTTCCCAGTCGTAGCCGGGGTAAGCGGCAAGGTGGGCGTTGTAGTTGCCGACCGCACCGTTGATCTTGCCGAGCAGTTCGACGCCGACGATGCGGGCGCGGGCGCGTTCCAGGCGGTAGGCGACGTTGGCCATTTCCTTGCCGAGCGTCGTCGGCGTTGCCGGCTGGCCGTGCGTGCGGCTCATCATCGGCACTTCGGCGTTGGCGTGGGCCAATTCCTTGAGGCGGGCGATGACCTTGTCGAGCGACGGCAGCATGGCCTGTTCGCGGGCGCCCTGGCACATCAACGCGTGCGACAGGTTGTTGATGTCTTCGGAAGTGCAGGCGAAGTGGATGAATTCGCTGACCTTGGTCACTTCGGCGTTGCCCTTGGTGTTCTTCTTGATCCAGTATTCGAGCGCCTTGACGTCGTGGTTGGTGACGGCTTCCTCGGCCTTCACCTCGGCCGCCTGTTCGACGGTGAAGTTGGTCACCAGCGCGTCAAGCTCGGCCACGGTCGACGGGGAAAAAGCGGCAATTTCCGAAAAGTGCGGCTCGGCGGCCAGCGCCTTGAGCCACTCGATCTCGACCTTGAGACGAGCCTTGATCAGGCCGAATTCAGAAAAATGTTCGCGCAGGGCGTCGACCTTGCCGGCGTAGCGGCCATCGAGCGGGGACAGGGCGGTCAGCGGATTGAAAGTCATCGGAGGCATCCTTTTCGGTAAGCCCGCCATTTTACCCGCCCGGCGGAACGGTCGCCATACGCTATAATCGAAGTCCCCAAAATCACAGAGCTCACGATGAAGCTGATCGGCTCCCATACCAGCCCGTTCGTCCGCAAAGTACGGATCGTGCTGGCCGAAAAAAAGATCGACTACGAATTCGTCATCGATTCCCCGTGGACGGAAGACAGCAAGATCCCCGACATCAATCCGCTGGGCAAGATCCCCGTGCTGGTGCTCGACGACAACACGCCGCTCTTCGACTCCCGGGTCATCGTCGAATACATCGACAACGTCACGCCGAACAACAAGCTGTTCCCGGCCCCGAACCGCGAGCGCACCGAAGTCAAACGCTGGGAAGCCCTGGCCGATGGCGTTCTTGATGCTGCGGTCAGCGCCCTGCTCGAAGGCAAGCGCCCGAAGAAGGAACAAAGCGCCAGCTGGATCACCCGCCAGCACGGCAAGGTTGCGCGCAGCCTCGACTTCATGGCGCAGGAACTCGGCGACAAGAGTTTCTGTATGGGCACCCATTTCTCGATGGCCGATATCGCCGTCGGCACCGCGCTCGGTTACCTGCGTTTCCGCTTCCCCGAGATCGCCTGGCAGGAAAACCATGCGAACCTCGGCAAGCTCTACGACAAGCTGATGCTGCGCGCGCCGTTCGCGGACACCGTCCCGCACGACTGACATGTCCTTCCGGCCACTGAAACCAGGACGCCCCCGATCAGCCTGGTCGCTGGCCGAGCAGTTTTCACAGGCCAATCGCCAGAGAAATGCAACCTTGGCGCAATCCCACGGTCGACATCCGCATGATCTGACCTGCATGAGGAATCCGGCCTTGAACTGCACCCCTGAAGAAAACCCGCTGTACAGCGTTGCCCGCACCCTGGCGGTAGCGCTCGGGCAACGCGACCACCACACGCGCGCCCACTCCGACCGGGTCGTTCATCTGGCCGCCGGACTGGGCTACCACATCGGCCTGACCGAAGAAGAAATCGAACTGTTGTCGCTCGGCGCCCAGTTTCACGATATCGGCAAGATCGGCATTCCCGACCGCGTCCTGCACAAGCCGGCCTCGTTCGAGGAAGACGAATGGGCCTGCATGAAGCAGCATGCGGAAATCGGCGAGCGCATCATCCGCGCCATCGATGGCGACAAGGCCTCGACCGTCGCCAAGACCGTCCGCCATCATCACGAGCACTTTGACGGTTCTGGCTATCCCGACCGCCTGAGCGGCACGGACATTCCGCTCTATTCGCGGATCATCTCGCTGACCGACAGCTACGATGCGATGATCGACACCCGCGCCTACCAGCGCGCCCGCTCGCACCGCGTCGTCATGGGCATCCTCGAACAGGAAAGCGGGATCAAGCACGACCCCGACCTGCTCCACGCCTTCACCTGCGCCATCGAAAAGTCGTCCCTGCGCGGCAAGGACGCCTGATTCCGCCTAGCGGATGACCCCGCCGCCGAGGCAAACCCGGCTCTCGTAAAGCACGACCGACTGCCCAGGGGTAAGTGCCCACTGCGGCTCGGCGAACCGTATTTCGCAGCTTTCGCCATCGACACGCTCGACTTCGCAAGGCTGGTCGGCCGTCCGGTAACGCGGCTTGGCGGTATATACCCAGTGCGTGTGCGGCGCCCGGCCGGAAACCCACGACAGCTGTTCGGCGACGAGATCGCCACGAAGCAGGGCCGGGTGATCGTGCCCCTGCGCCACGTACAGCACGTTCTTGTCCACGTCCTTGCCGACCACAAACCAGGCGTCGTGATCGCCGCCACCGGCCTGGCCTTTTTCCTTGAGGCCGCCGATATGCAGCCCCTTGCGCTGACCGATGGTGTGGAACATCAGCCCATCGTGCTCGCCAAGCACCTTGCCGTCGTCAAGACGGCGGATTTCGCCCTTCTTCGGCGGCAGGTAGCGCGCCAGAAAATCCTTGAACGGCCGTTCGCCGATGAAACAGATGCCCGTCGAATCCTTCTTGGTTGCCACGTGCAGGCCTTCCGCCTCGGCGATCTTGCGCACCTCGCGCTTGTAAAGGTCCGCCAGCGGGAACAGCGTTTTCGAGAGCTGGGCCTGATTCAGGCGATACAGGAAATAACTCTGGTCCTTGGTGCCGTCCTCGGCCTTGAGCAACTGGAATTCGCCGTTGAATTCGCGCACGCCGGCGTAGTGGCCGGTGGCGATCTTGTCGGCGCCGAGTTGCATGGCGTGGTCGAGGAAAGCCTTGAACTTGATTTCGGAATTGCACAGGATGTCCGGATTCGGCGTCCGCCCGGCCTGGTATTCGCGCAGGAATTCGGCGAAAACCCGCTCGCGGTATTCGGCGGCGAAATTGACCACCTCGACGTCGATGCCGATACGGTCGGCGACGCTCATGACGTCGATCAGATCCTGGCGCGACGAGCAGTATTCCTCGGTATCGTCGTCCTCCCAGTTCTTCATGAACAGGCCGATCACCTTCCAGCCCTGCCGCTTGAGCAGCAGCGCCGCCACGGAGGAATCCACACCGCCGGACAAGCCGACCACCACGGTTTTTTCAGACATCGGGCCCAGCCCCTTTCTTCCAGTCTTCCAGCGGCAAAATCACCGCCGGCTGTCCATTATCGACGAACCAGCTATCAACGACGAAACGCGGCGTCTCTCCCTCGCCCTTTTCGGCGATGACCGCCGAATAATGGTTGAGGAAAATTGACAGGAATCCACGCCCCTCAACCGGCAACACCCGGTGCCAGCGCAGATAGCCGCGCGCTTCGAGCAACGTCAGCAAGCGCGTCGTCGAGGTCGAATGATCGATGCAGTCCATTTTGCCCGGCACATGGCCGTCCGCATAGTTTCCGCCACGGTCGTTGCGGACGGCCGACTGCTCGCCCGCCCAGGCGTACAAACGCCCGACGGCCTCGGATATCATTTTTCGCTCATTTTCCGGGTTGACCGTCGAAGCCAGCATGCGCCGCACTTCGCCGAGCTGGCCTTCGGTGTAGCGGATGTCCGCCTGCACCAGACAGCCGTAGCCGTAACAGATGCGTACCATTTCATCCGCCGCCACCGCCCCCGGAAGCGCCAGCAGCAAGGCGAGCAGCCAAGGCAGCATCAGTCGTAATGCACCAGCAGATCGAGCGGACATCGCTTGCCGGCCAGATAATCCTCGATGCAGCGCAGGATGAGCGGGCTGCGATGCCGGGCCTGCGTCGCCCTGATCTCGTCGAGCGTCAGCCAGCGCGCCGCGACAATGCCGTCATCGAGCCCGCGCCCGGCCTCGTAGCCACGCAACTCCCCGGCAAAGGCAAAGCGCAGGTAGGTCGTGTCTTCCTTGGTCGGATGCGTCCAGTTATACACCCCGATCAGATGCAGCGGCTTGAAGTGGTAGGCCGTCTCTTCCAGCGTTTCGCGAACCACGGCAGCGATCAGCGACTCCCCCTCTTCGAGGTGGCCGGCCGGCTGGTTGAAAGCCAGCCCGGCTTCGGTTTCTTCCTCGACCAGCAGAAATTTGCCGTCGCGCAGAACGACAGCGGCAACGGTAACGTGGGGTTTCCAGACCATGGCAAGGCTCTATCGGCAAAACCCATATTTTAACGTCTGATTTCGGCTAGAATTGTGGGCTTTGACACGCGCAACACGGAGAATCGAACATGTCCATGTCGGATCGCGACGGCTTTATTTGGCAAGACGGCAAACTGGTGCCCTGGCGTGAAGCCACCACCCACGTCCTCACCCATTCCCTGCACTACGGCATGGGGGTATTCGAGGGCGTCCGTGCCTACAAGACCGAGCGCGGCACCGCGATTTTCCGTCTCAAGGAGCACACCGAGCGCCTGTTCCGTTCGGCCCACATCTTCCAGATGCAAATGCCCTTCTCGGCCGAAGTGCTGAACGAAGCGCAGAAGGAAGTCATCCGCGCCAACAACCTTGAATCCGGCTACCTGCGTCCGCTCGCCTTCTACGGCTCGGAAAAGATGGGTGTGTCGCCCAAGGGCGCCAAGGTGCACGTCATCATCGCTGCCTGGCCGTGGGGCGCCTACCTCGGCGAGGAAGGCATGCAGCGCGGCATCCGCATCAAGACCTCGTCCTACACCCGCCACCACGTGAATATCACCATGGTGCGCGCCAAGGCGTCCGGCAACTACATGAACTCCATCCTGGCCAACAACGAGGCCACCGGTGACGGCTACGACGAAGCCCTGCTCCTCGATCCGGAAGGTTACGTCTGCGAAGGCGCCGGCGAGAACATCTTCATCGTCAAGAACGGCAAGCTGTACACGCCGGACCTGACCGCCTGCCTGGAAGGCATCACCCGCGCCACGGTCATGCAACTGGCCGGCGAACTGGGCATCGAGGTCATCGAGAAGCGCATCACGCGCGATGAAGTCTATTGCGCCGACGAAGCCTTCTTCACCGGCACTGCCGCCGAAGTGACCCCGATCCGCGAACTCGACAACCGCCAGATCGGCCCCGGCCATCGCGGCCCTGTCACCAAGGCGCTGCAAGACAAATATTTCGACGTGGTCTACGGCCGCTCGGCCGCGCATGCCGACTGGCTGGCCACCGTCTAATCAGGGAGAAAACGATGTCCGACAAAAAGACTGTTGAAATCACCGCCCACGACCTGCCGCTGCACTGCCCGACGCCCAGCGTCGCGCTGTGGAGCCAGCACCCGCGCGTCTTCCTCGACGTTCTGAAGACCGGCGAGGTCACCTGCCCGTACTGCTCCACCAAGTACGTCTTCAAGGGCGAAGCGCCCAAGGGGCACCACTAGTCGGTAGTTGCTAGTCGTTAGTCGCTAGCAGGTTTTGCTAACAACTAGTGACTAGCGACTAATAACTGCTCTCATGAAAGCCCTCATCGTCGCCCCTTCCTGGATCGGCGACACCATCATGGCGCAGCCGCTCTTTGCACGGCTGCACGCCAAGCACCCCGGTCTCCAGCTCGACGCCATCGCCCCGCGCTGGGTTGCCCCGGTCCTGCACCGCATGGCGGAAATCAGCGACGTCCTCGACAGCCCTTTCGGCCACGGCCAGCTGTCGCTCAAGCCGCGCTGGAAACTCGCCCGCCAGCTCGCCGCACGCAATTACGACGCCGTCTACGTCCTGCCCAATTCGCTCAAGTCGGCGCTCGTGCCCTGGCTGGCCGGCATCCCGCAACGCGTCGGCTTTACCGGCGAATCGCGCTACGGCCTGATCAACGTTCGCCATAGCCTCGACAAGCAAGCCCTGCCGCTCATGGTCGAACGCTTCGCCCAACTGGCCGAAGCCCCCGGCGCACGATTGGGAAATTTCATTTTTCGGCCAAAAATCCGGTCGACCGTTGAAGACCAGCAAAAAGCCCTGGCCGAACTCGACATCGAGCGCCCGGCCCGCGTCGTCGCCTTTTGCCCAGGTGCCGAATACGGCCCGGCCAAACGCTGGCCAGCCGCCCATTTCGCCGCGCTCGCCCAAAAGCTCGCAGAACAGGGCTACGCCATCTGGCTGTTCGGCTCGCCCAAGGACCACGCCGTCGCCGAGGAAATCTCGCAACTCGCATCCGGCCTCTGCCGCAACCTCTGTGGCGCCACCTCGCTGGCCCAGGCCGTCGACCTGCTGGCCATCGCCGACCTGGTCGTCTGCAACGACTCCGGCCTCATGCACGTCGCCGCCGCACTCGACCGCCCCATCGTCGCCCTCTACGGCTCCTCGTCGCCCGGCTTCACGCCGCCGCTCTCCGACCAGGCCGACATCCTGAGCCTCAATCTCGATTGCAGCCCCTGCTTCAAGCGCGACTGCCCGCTCGGCCACCTCGATTGCCTGAACAAGCTGAGCCCCGCGCAAGTGCTTGCTGCCTGCCAGAAAAGGATCGCCCCATGAGCGGCCCGACCGTATACGCCCTACCCGATGACGTCGAACGCGCCTTCTACGAAGCCATCGTCGAAGGCGATGCCGACCGCATGATGCTCATCTGGGCCGAAGACGACGAAACCTTGTGCGTCCATCCGACCGGCGTCCGCCTGCTCGGCCTCGTCCCCATCCGCGAAAGCTGGCGCAGCATCTTCGGCAACGCCCGCCTGCGCGTTCAGGCCGAGCCCGTCTCGCACTGGAACGGCACGATCATCGCGGTCCATCACCTCACCGAAATCCTCTTCGTTGGCGACGACCCCAGCCCGCACGGCCCGCTCTACGTCACCCACGTCTACGTGCGCGGCCCACACGGCTGGCGCCTGGCCAGCCGCCACGCCTCGGCAGCCGACGACGGCCACCAGGCGATGGCCGAAGCCGTGCCGCACACCCTGCATTGAGATCTCTTTGACGCCCTACCGCGCACCCGGCTGGCTGCCCGGCGGCCAGGCCCAAACGCTGTGGCCGCTGCTCATCAAGCCCCAAGCGCTCAAGATGCGCCGCGAGCGCTGGACGACGCCGGATGGCGACTTCATCGACGTCGACCATCTCGACGGCCCCACCGACGCGCCGTTGCTCGTCCTCTTCCACGGCCTCGAAGGCAGCGCCCACAGCCATTACGCCATCTCGACCGCCCACGCCTGCAAGGCCGCCGGCTGGCGCCTGGCCCTGCCCCATTTTCGCGGCTGCTCCGGCGAACTCAACCGCAACCCACGCGCCTACCATTCCGGTGACTCGGACGAAATCGACTGGATCCTGCGCCGCCTGCATGCCGCCAACGGCAACCGCAAGCTCCACGCTGCGGGCGTTTCGCTCGGCGGCAACGCCCTGCTCAAATGGGCCGGCGAACGCGGCGTGGCGGCCGGAGAACTGGCGACCGGCGTCGCCGCCATGTGCGCGCCGCTCGACCTTGCCGCCTGTGGCCATCACCTGGCCAAGGGGTTCAACAAAATCTACACGCGGCACTTCCTGAGCACGCTGAAAGCCATTTCAGCCCGTCGCCTGCAGCAGTTTCCGGGGCTGTTCGACGATGCCCGCATGCGCCGGGCGATCAATCTTCATGAATTCGACGATGCCGTCACCGCCCCCGTTCACGGCTTTGCCGGCGCCGACGATTACTGGCAACGCGCCTCGGCCAAACCCTGGCTCAAATCCATTGCCATTCCGGCACTCGCGGTCAACCCGAAAAACGACCCCTTCCTGCCCGCCCACCATTTGCCGACCAGCGCTGATGTCAGCCCGTTCGTCCGCCTCGAACAGCCCGAAAGCGGCGGCCATGTGGGATTTGTCACAGGCCCCTTCCCGGGAAAGCTGGACTGGCTCCCGCAAAGGCTCTTACACTTCTTCCTTTACGAAACGTCATAAATTTATGCCATTCGGGCAAGGCGATGCGAACGCAAAATGCCTGCAACGATAGTCCGCTACCATCCCCCGACATTTCGTCCCAATTCAACCTCACTATCCGACCAAGCCACCATGAGCCAACTCCCCGCCGAAATTTTCAAAGCCTACGACATTCGAGGCATCGTCAATAAATCCCTGACCGCCAATGTCGTCCGCCAGGTCGGCCATGCGCTCGGCTCGCTGGCTGTCGAACAAGGCCAGAAGGCCATTGCCGTCGGCCGCGACGGCCGCCTGTCGGGTCCGGAACTGGCCGGTGCGCTCATGGATGGTATCTGTGCCGCCGGTTGCGACGCCATCGACGTCGGCTGCGTGCCGACCCCGGTCACCTACTTCGCCGCCTATGAACTCGGCTGCCACTCCTGCGTTTCGGTCACCGGCAGCCACAACCCACCCGACTACAACGGCCTCAAGATGGTTATCGGTGGCACCACGCTAGCCCTCGACGCCATCCAGGACCTGAAAAAGCGCATCGAAGCCGGCAACCTCAAGCACGGCCAAGGCAAGCGCAGCTCGGCCAACGTTCTCGGCGCCTACGTCGAGAAGATCGTCGGCGACGTCAAGCTGGCCCGCCCGATGAAGATTGTCATGGACTGCGGCAACGGCGTCGCCGGCGCCATCGCCCCCGAACTCTTCAAGCGCCTCGGTTGCGACATCGTGCCGCTGTTCTGCGAAGTCGACGGCAATTTCCCCAACCATCACCCGGACCCGTCCAAGCCGGAAAACCTGGCCGATGTCGTCAAGGCGCTCCAGGAAACCGACGCCGAGATCGGCATCGCCTTCGATGGTGACGGTGACCGTCTGGGCGTCGTCACCAAGGACGGCGAAATCATCTTCCCGGATCGCCAGCTCATGCTCTTCGCTGCCGACGTGCTGTCGCGCGTCCCCGGCGGCACGGTCATTTACGACGTCAAATGTACCCGCCTGCTCGCCCCGTGGATCAAGAAGCACGGCGGCGTGCCGCTGATGTGGAATACCGGCCACGCGCTGGTCAAGGCCAAGCTCAGGGAAACCGGCGCCCCGCTGGCCGGCGAGATGTCGGGCCACACCTTCTTCAAGGAACGTTGGTACGGTTTCGACGACGGCCTGTACACCGGTGCCCGCCTGCTCGAGATCCTCAGCAAGGCCGCCAATGCCAACCCGGTGCTGAAAGACCTGCCGAATTCGCCGTCCACGCCCGAACTCAACATCAAGATGGCCGAAGGCGAGCCGTTTGCCCTGATCGACAAGCTGAAGGCCAACGGCAAGTTCAACGGCGCTGAAGAAATCATCACCATCGACGGCGTGCGCGTAGAATACGCTGATGGCTTCGGGCTGGCCCGCCCGTCGAACACCACGCCCGTGGTCGTCCTGCGCTTCGAAGCCGACAACGCCGCCGCACTGGCGAGGATTCAGGCCGACTTCCGTCAGGCCCTGACCTCCGTGTGGCCGGGAATCAGTTTGCCTTTTTAAGGGGATTTTGTGAGCGAAACAGCCGCCGATCAGCTTTTTCTCGGACGCCAACCCATCCTGGACCGCGATCAACGGCTTTACGCTTACGAACTTCTTTTCCGCAACGGTAGCCGTAATTTCGCCGACGTCACCGACGGCGTCGAAGCCACGGCAACCGTCATTGCCAACGCCTTTACCGAACTCGGGGTCGAGGCGGCGCTTGGCAGCCATCGCGGTTTCATCAATGTCGACGAACAGTTCCTGTTCAGCGACATGCTGGAATTGTTGCCACGCCACGCCGTGGTGCTCGAAATCCTCGAAACCGTTCGTCCGACACCGGCCGTGATCGAGCGCTGCATCGCGCTCAAGGCGGCCGGTTTCACGCTGGCGCTGGACGACGTCATCCAGCTCGAACCCGAATTCGCCGAGCTGCTGGCGCTGGTCGAGATCGTCAAGGTCGACATCCAGCCGCTTTCGCGCGTCCAGCTCATGCAGTTGGCGATGAAGCTCAAGCCCATGGGCAAGCACCTCCTGGCTGAAAAAGTCGATTCGCGCGAACAGATGGAGCAATGCCTGAAACTCGGCTTTACACTCTTTCAGGGCTACTACTTCGCCAAGCCGACCATCATTTCCGGCAAGAAGCTGGACCATTCGCAGATTTCATTGATGAAACTGATGGGCCTCCTGCTCAGCGATGCCGACACCGCCGAAATCGAAGCCGCGCTCAAGCCGGAACCCGGCCTGACCATCAACCTGCTGCGCATGACGAACTCGGTTGGCGCCGGCAGTACCGAAAAGATCGTTTCGCTCGGCCACGCCATCACCGTGCTGGGGCGACGCCAGCTTCAACGCTGGCTGCAATTGCTGGTCTTCGCGGCCGGCAAACAGAACAGCGCCAGCAATCCCTTGCTGTTGCTGGCGGCCACCCGCGGCCGGCTCATGGAACTGCTGGCCGGCGAACTTCGTCCCGGCGACAGCGCCTTCGCCGACCAGGCCTTCATGGCTGGCATCATGTCGCTGATGCCGGCACTGGTCGGCCAACCGATCGCCGAAATCGTCGCACCGCTCGGCCTGACCACCAGCCTGCGCGAAGCGCTGTGCGAGGGAAGCGGCCCGCTGGGCGCCCTGCTCCGCCTGGCCGAAAGCAGCGAGTCGGGCGAGCTTGACCAATTGTCCGCGGTACTCGCCGAGCTACCCGGCCTCAGCCCGAAAGCGCTGAACCGCGCCCAGACGCAGGCGCTTCAGTGGTCGAACAGCATCGGCGAGGAGCAGCAGGGTTAAACCTGCTCAGCAAGCACCGTTACAAAAAGGCGACAGCCGCAGCACAATGCCGGACCACGATTGACCTACAATCCGGCCATATTCATCCTGCGAGACAACCATGGACAGCCCCCGACAGAACCCCCAGTTTGGACAAGGCGCACAGCCCGGCCCGTTGGCCAAGCTGATCGCCTTCGTGCTGAGCGCCGGCTTCCTCGTCCTGGCCTTCATGTTTTCGCTGGTGGCCCTGGCCGTCGTTGCCGTGCTGGGTGTCGTCCTCGGCGGCTGGCTGTGGTGGAAAACCCGCGCCCTGCGCAAGCAGATGGAACAAATGCGCGAAGACGGCCAGTTTGACCGCACGGCACCGACCGGTGGCGATCAGGTGATCGAGGGTGAATTCATCCGGGAAATCGGCCCGGAGCAACGCCTGCGCTGATCAGCGCGTCTTGGGATTCAGCGAGCCGCGGTTGTAGTCCTTGTCGCCGGGCATGATGAGCCGGCCGACACCGAACATGCCGCCCTGCGCCTCGGCCGGACGCATCTTGTTTTCCGGGTATTCGGCGGCCGCCTTCTGCGCCTCGGCGGCGAGTGCGGCATCGACATATTCCCAGCGTCCGTTGGGAAAAAGGCGGACCTTTTTCCCGTCCGTCGTCGCCGCCTCGACAGGCGTCCGGTCCAGCTCGGCGGCGAGAGCTGATCCCGCCGCCAGCGCCAGCATCAAGGCGACAGCCGTTTTCACAGCTTGCCTTCGACCCAGGCCGGAACCGAGGCCAGCGCTGCCGGCAGGTTTTCAGGCTGCGTACCGCCGGCCTGCGCCATGTCGGGACGACCGCCGCCCTTGCCGCCGACCTGCTGGGCGACCTGATTGACCAGCTCGCCCGCCTTGACCTTCCCGGTCAGGTCAGCCGTGACGCCGGCAATCAGCGTGACCTTGCCGTCTGCCACCGAGGCCAGCACGATGGCGGCTGACTTCAGTTTGTCCTTGAGCTTGTCCATCGTCTCGCGCAGCGTCGCGACATCGGCGCCTTCAAGCGTCGCGGCGAGCACCTTGGCGCCCTTGACGTCGGCCGCCTGAGCAAGCAGGTCGTCGCCCTGCGAAGCGGCGAGCTTGGACTTCAGGCGTGCCAGTTCCTTTTCCAGCGAACGGACATTGTCGAGGATACTGACGACGCGCTCGGCCAGATCTTCCGGCTGCGTCTTGAGCAGCGCCGACACGCCGGCAACGCGGTTGGCCTGCTCCTGCACCCAGGCCAGCGCATTGGTCCCGGTGATGGCTTCGACACGGCGCACGCCAGCGGCAACGCCGCCTTCGGACACAATCTTGAACAGGCCGATATCACCGCTACGGGCGACGTGGGTACCGCCGCACAATTCCTTGGAGGAACCGATGGCGACAACACGAACTTCCTCGCCGTATTTTTCGCCGAAGAGCATCATGGCGCCGGACTTCTGGGCATCGTCGATGCCCATGACGCGGCTGTCGGTGGCGGCGTTGGCGAGGATCTCGGCATTGACGATCTCTTCGACTTCGCGGATTTCCTCGGCGGTCATCGGGGTGTTCTGGGCAAAGTCGAAACGGGTCTTGTCCGGATCGACCTGCGAGCCCTTCTGCTGGACGTGCTGGCCGAGAACCTGGCGCAACGCCTTGTGCATGAGGTGGGTAACCGAGTGGTTGCGCTGCGTGGCGGCGCGGGCAACAGCGTCGACCTTGGCGGCGACTTCCTGGCCGAGCACGAGCTTGCCGGTCTTCAGGATGCCGTGGTGGCCGAAAACGGCGGCCTGGATCTTCAGCGTGTCTTCGACGGCGAAAATGCCGCCGACGCCCTTGAGTTCGCCACGGTCGCCGCATTGGCCGCCGGATTCGGCGTAGAACGGAGTGTGGTCGAGGACGACGACACCGAAGTCGCCTTCGTGCAGTTCATTGACTGCGGCGCCATCCTTGTACAGCGCGAGCACCGTGCCCTTGGCTTCGAGCGACTCGTAGCCGTGGAAAGTCGTATCGGCCCCGGCGTACTCCAGGTTGAGCGTCATCTTGAACTTGCCGGCAGCGCGCGCCTGTTCCTTCTGGCGGGCCATGGCGGCGTCGAAGGCGGCGCCGTCGACGGTCACGTCGCGCTCACGACAGATGTCGGCCGTCAGGTCGAGCGGGAAGCCGTAGGTGTCGTGCAGCTTGAAGGCCGTTTCGCCATTGAACACGGTGACGCCCTTGGCGGCCATGGCTGCGAGTTCGCCTTCGAGGATTTCCATGCCGTGCTCGATGGTTGCGAAGAAGCGGTCTTCTTCCTGCTTGAGCGTGGCGACGATCTTGGCCTGGTTTTCCTTGAGTTCCGGATAGGCCTCGCCCATTTCGGCGACGAGATCCGGCACCATCTTGTTGAAGAAGGCGGCGCGGGCGCCGAGCTTGTAACCGTGGCGGATGGCGCGACGGATGATGCGGCGCAGGACGTAGCCGCGGCCTTCGTTGCCCGGAATGACGCCATCGGCGATCAGGAAGGAGCAGGCACGGATGTGGTCGGCCAGCACCTTGAGCGACGGGGAATTCATGTCGGCGTCGCTGGTTTCGCGGGCGGCGGCGGCAATCAGTTTCTGGAACAGGTCGATTTCATAGTTGGCATGAACGCCCTGCAGCACAGCCGAGATGCGCTCAAGGCCCATGCCGGTGTCGACGGAGGGCTTGGGCAGCGGATGCATGACCCCGGCTTCGTCGCGGTTGAACTGCATGAAGACGTTGTTCCAGATTTCGATGAAACGGTCGCCGTCTTCTTCTGGCGATCCCGGGGGGCCGCCCCAGTGCTTTTCGCCGTGATCGTAGAAAATCTCGGTGCACGGGCCGCAGGGGCCGGTGTCGCCCATCATCCAGAAGTTGTCGGAGGCGTAGCGGGCGCCCTTGTTGTCGCCGATGCGCACGATCTTCTCGGCCGGCACGCCGACTTCCTTGTTCCAGATGTCGTAGGCCTCGTCGTCCTCGGCATAGACCGTGACCATGAGCTTTTCCTTGGGCAGCTTGTAAACCTCAGTCAGCAGCTCCCAGGCGTACTTGATGGCGTCGCGCTTGAAATAGTCGCCGAAGCTGAAATTGCCCAGCATTTCGAAGAAGGTGTGGTGACGGGCGGTGTAGCCGACGTTTTCAAGGTCGTTGTGCTTGCCGCCGGCGCGCACGCATTTCTGCGAGGTCGTCGCGCGACTGTAGGGACGCTTGTCGAAACCGAGGAAGACGTCCTTGAACTGGTTCATCCCGGCATTGGTGAACAGCAGGGTCGGATCCTCGTGCGGCACGAGCGAGCTCGAGGAAACGATCTGGTGCCCCTTGGAGGCGAAGAAGTCGAGGAACTGCTGGCGGATTTCGGCGCTTTTCATAAGCTGTCGGCCCTTGCGGCGTTGAATTCGGAATCCGTGATTTTAACGCAGGAGCGGCCGGAACTTGAGCCCCCGAAAATGCTTTCAAACCGGATTTCAATTTTGGGCATTTTTTCCGGTTGACCGTCAAATGCAAAAACCCGCCATGCGGCGGGTTTTTTCGGGCAACCACGTCGGCGTTTAGTGGCGACGCGGGCGATCGACGCGGCCGTTATGGTTGTAGTCGTGTTGGCGATCATGCTTCTGGTTATAGATGCGGCGGCTCTGGACATCCTGGGCATGATGCAGCTGGGCGCGCTCGCGACGGGTCACGACGCCATCCGATTTGGCGCGGTTTTCCATGTTGTCGACCCGATCCTGACCGCGATCGAGACGATTGGCTTCGCGCTGCGTCAGGCTACCCGAGGCAACCCCCTGGTCGATGCGCTGCTCCTGATTGGCCTGGCGCTGGTCGACGCGTGGCGTGTTGGCCTGGGCGAAAGCCAGGGCAGGCAGAACGAGGGAAAGCACAGCGATGGTCTTGGCAAATTTCATGATTTATCTCCTGTTTGTTAGGGCGAACTCCCTGGCGATCATTTAAAAACAGATCGTCATGAAAATCAGCCATCCAATTGCAAGCCTTTGTAAGCACTTGTTTCGGATGTAAATAGATCGAGACGATCTGTAAATATGGCGCTGACGCCGCGTTCGAACAGGGATTTCGCCGAGTCGGCCGAATTCACCGTGTAACACAGCACCGGAACGTCATGGGCGCGCGCCTCGGCCAGTACGTCGTCGCTCAGGCCATCGGCGGCACAATGCAGGCTGACTGCCTGCAGATGCCGAACGACCGCCAGCCAATCGGCCGGCACCCGCTCGAAGAGCACGCCACGGGGAATCTGCGGCGCCAGGTCGCGGGCAATCTCGAGCGCTTCGAGCGAAAAGGACGAAATCAGCGGCTGAACCGCCGCGCCCTGCCAGAGCACCCCGCTGAGTCGAGCCACCGTTTCGGCCGTTTCGCGCTCAAAGCCGGTGGCCGGCTTGATCTCGACATTGGCCAGCAGGCCGAGCCCACGGCAGGCGGCGACAGCCTCGTCATAGCGTGGGATGCGTTCGCCCTGGCCGGCATCGAGGCTGAACAACACCTTATCCGGGGTATCGGACACGGGGCCCCGGCCATTCGTCGTCCGCTCCAGCGTCTCATCGTGAATCAGGATGGGCGTGCCGTCACCGGACAGCATCACATCGAACTCCACCGCCGGATAGCCCATCTGCGCGGCGAGCCGAATGCCGGCCAGCGTATTCTCCGGGGCCAGCGAGCCGCCGCCGCGATGGGCAAACCAGCGCGGCAGCGGGAAGCCCATCAGAAGGGCTGGGACTTCTTCAACAAGGGCTTGGCGCCGAGAACGGCGTTGCCGCGCGTCACCGACGTATCCAGCGCCGCCTTGGCCGGCTTCTTGTCCGCCCAGACGGCTTCCATTTCCTCGTCGGTAATGATGCGCACCGCGTCGATGTTGGCCACGCGCACGCCCGGCTTGCTGCCATTGCCGTTCAACGAGGCATAGGCAATTTCCAGCGTCTTGTCGCCATCCTGCAGCACCTTGCTGCGCGCCGCGGCACGTGCCACGGCCGTCATCGGCAAGCCACCGTAAACGCGGACCATCTCGACCTGCATTTCGGGCGACACCAGGAAGGAGACGAACTTCGCCGCCTGCTTGTACTGGGCAGCCGAGCGACCGGCACCGACCCACAGCGAGGGCCCGTCAGCCAGCGAGGACTGGCGACCACCGTAAACGTCATCGTGATACGGCAGCGGCGCGACGCCCAGTTCGACGCCCTTGGCATCGCGGAAATCGACATGCTCGCGCGAATCCGTCGAGATCATGGCGCACTCGCCTTCATGGAAGCGCGCGCTGGCTTCGTTGCCACGACCGAACAGCTTGAAGTAGTTGGCCTTGGTCCAAGTCGCCATCATGGCCAGATGCTTGACCTGGGGCAGACCGTTGAAGGTCAGCTGCCCCTTTTCAGTCATCGCCGGCACGCCGGAAATGGCGCTAACGTTATCGACGTGCACCCAGACCGGCCAGGAAGACGTGTATGGGCAGGCATAACCCGCGTCCTGCAACTTGTCGAGCATGCCCTGCATCTCGAACCAGGTCTTCGGCGGCTGATCCGGATTCAGCTTGGCCTTGCGGAAAGCGTTCTTGTTGTAGAACAGGACCGGCGTGGAATAAAGCACCGGCAACGCCACCAGCTTGCCCTTGGCGTCGACCACACCCGCCTTGAGATCGCCGAGCACCTCGCCCACCTTCAAGGGCTCGCCTGCCTTGGCCATCATGTCGTGCAAGGGCACGAACTGCTTGGGCTGGCTCAGCACATCGCTCAGATCGTAGCGGCGCATCAGATTGAGCACTGCCGGCTTGTCGCCGCGTTCCAGGCGAACCAGCTTCAGGGCGCTGCCCGATTCCTTGTTGAAGCGATCGACAATCGCCTGCAGACGCTCTTCGCCGGCCGGGCCAAGGTTGTGTGCCAGCTCGAATTCGGCGGAAACCGCAGGCGCGGCAGCCGGCTTGGCGGCAGGCTTGGCCGGCTTTGCCTGGGCGACGGAACAGGCCAGCGCCAGGGAAACGGCAACAGTCAGAGGGCGAATGCAATACGACATGGATACTCCAGCAGTTCGGAAAGGTGCAAATTATAACTGTCGCGCCATACGCCGCACGCCCCACATTTTTTACAAATATGCGAAAATCCGCGCCATGAAGATGCCAATTTTCCTGTTTCTCGCCATGATCGGACTGAGCGCCTGCGACCAGGTTGGACAGAAGCTCGGCCTCGAAGATCCGGCCAAGAAGGAAGCGCGTACCGAGCAGGAGGCCAAGGCCGTCGGCAGCGCCTGCCGCCAGTCCGGCCGCGCCATCGAGGACTGCTATTCGATCTACAGCTGGCTGCCCAAGGCGGGCATTTACGCCGGTTGGCGCGAGATGGACGAATACATGCGCGAAAACAAGCTCGAAACCATCGCGCCCCAGCTCCCGCCGCCGGAAGGTCCGGGAAGCAAGAAAAAGAAAAAGGCACAGGAAGCGCCCGCAGAGACAGAAACAAAGAGTGACGCCAAGGCCGAACCCGAAAAGAAGGCAGAAGCACACTAAACGACGGTCAGCAAAAACGTCGAAGACGACTGGAAGGCAGGAGACATGAAATTTCCAGCATTTATGGGTGGCATACGCGGCAAGCTGATCGGCATCTTCGTGCTGATCAAGGTTGTCCCGCTGCTCTTGCTGGCCGGATTTGCCTGGCATGCCACCAGCCAGCTCGGCGAAGACGTTTCCATCAAGGCAGGCAGCATGGCCGATGCCATGCTCTCCACGATCAAAAACATCGGCAAAACCGTCACCGACGACTCGATTCGTGCACTCGACCTGCGCTCGCGCGAGGCCATCGAGGCGATGACCACCGACGCCGCCAAGGAAATCGCCAACTTCCTTTACGAGCGCGATGCCGACATTCGCCAGGCTGCCGGGCTTGAACCCTCGGAAGCCACCTTCCGCCGCTTCCTGAACGAACATAGCCGCGCGATCTATCAGCACGGCCCCTGGAAACTGGCCGATGACGGGAAGTCATGGGTCCCCGAGCAACCCGTGACGCGTGAGGCCAAGGTCACCCGTGCCATCCTGCCGGATAACGCCAAGGACTTCCACGCCCGTCCGCCCGAATATATGGGCGAAAGGGAACAACGGCCGCTGTTTGTGGAAATGACCTACGTTGACCTGAATGGCAATGAAAAAATCAAGGTCACCACAGGCAGCCTGACCGACAAGAGCCTCAGGAATGTCAGCGAGCGCAGCAACACCTTCGCCAAGGCAGAAAGCTATTTTACCGAACTGAAAAAGCTCAAGGTCGGTGAAATCTACGTTTCCGACGTCATCGGTGCCTATGTACCGACACAGCTGATCGGCCCCTACCTGCCGGCCGCACTGGAAAAGGCCGGCAAGCCCTTCAAGCCGGAAGAATCCGCCTACGCCGGCACCGAAAACCCGCTGGGCAAGCGCTTCCGCGGCATCGTCCGCTGGGCCATGCCGGTGGTCAAGGGCGGCCAGATCACGGGCTACATCACCCTTGCCCTCGACCATGACCACATCCGGCAGTTTTCAGACCGCCTGATGCCGACCGACGAGCGTTACACCCCGATTGCCGATGCCATTAAAGGCAACTATGCCTTCATCTGGGATTACAAGAGCCGTTCGATTTCCCATCCGCGCGACTACATGATCGTCGGTTACGACCCGAAGACCGGTCATCCGGCGACTCCCTGGATGGATGCGGAGCTTTACGCGGAGTGGCAGGCCAGCGGCAAGCCTTCCCACGAATTCCTGGCCGGCATTCCGCCGTTTCGCGACCAGAACCTCAAGCGCAAACCGGCGAAGGAACTGGTGCAGGCGGGCACCGTCGGGCTTGACTGCCGTTACCTGAATTTCTCGCCGCAGTGCGACGGCTGGAATGCGGTCACCGAACATGGCGGATCTGGCTCTTTCGTCATTTTCTTCTCGGGCCTGTGGAAACTGACCACCGCTGCCGCCATCCCCTATCACACCGGGCAATACGGAAAAACACCGCAGGGCTTCGGCTTCGTCACCATCGGCGCCAATGTCGATGACTTCCACAAGGCAGCGACCGAGACGGCCGGCAAAATCAACGCCCTCGTCGAAGAAAAGGATGCCGGACTCAAGAACCAGCGCAGTGAGTTGCTGGAACACATCGCCTCCGGTCTGACCGCGACGGCGTTTGGCCTGTGGAGTTCGACGCTCCTGATGGTGGTCGTCGTCATCGGCATCGCCGTGTGGATGGCGGGACTGCTCACCAAACGCATCACGGCGATCATTTCCGGCATTCACGCATTCCAGCAGGGCGACCTGAAACGTCGCCTCGATGCCAGCTCGAACGATGAGATGGGAGAACTCTCCCGCTCCTTCAACCGGATGGCAGACTCGGTCGAGGAATCCTTTGCCCGCCTTGAAGAAGCCCGGAAAAAAGCCGAAGAGGCCAGCCGGCAGAAATCGGCCTTCCTGGCCACCATGTCGCACGAACTCAGAACCCCGCTCAACGGCATCCTCGGCTTTGCGGAGCTCCTCAAGACCGAAACGGAAATCCCGGAACATCGCGGCTACGTCGAGATCATCGAACAGAGCGGCGGCCACCTGCTCAACCTCGTCAATGAAATTCTCGACCTGGCCAAGATTGAATCAGGCGAAATGCGCTTCAATCGGACAGCCGTCCCGCTGGCCAACATCGCCCGCGAAAGCGCCGCCGGCCATCAGGTGACCGCAGCGGCAAAGGGCCTGCAATTCGAATTGGTGCTGGATGATGACCTGCCCGCGGAAATCCGGACGGATGCAACCCGCCTCCGCCAGATCCTGAACAACCTGCTGAGCAATGCCGTGAAATTTACGGCCGCCGGCCAGATTCGTTTCCATATCAGCCGCAGCGGACAACAAATCGCCTTTGCCGTGAGCGACAGCGGTCCGGGCATCGCGCCGGAAAACCGCGAGATGGTTTTCGAGAAGTTCAAGCAACTCGAAAACTTCCTGACCCGGGAGCACGGCGGCACCGGACTCGGACTGGCGCTTGTCCGACAATTGGCGGAACATATGGGGGGCAAAGTCACCCTCGACTCAGAACTCGGCGTGGGATCGACCTTCACGGTCTACCTGCCACTGGAAATCAACGATGACGGAACAACGTAACGCCCTGGTCGTTGACGACCACCCGACCAATCGCCTGCTGGCCTCCGCGCTTCTCAAGAAGCTCGGCTGGACGGTCATGGAGGCGGACTGCGGGAATTCGGCGCTAGCCCTGGCCGAGCAGCACCCGTTCAACCTGGTCCTGCTCGACATCAGCATGCCGGGGCTCTCCGGTGAAGACACCTGTGCGCAATTGAGAAGCAAAACGGCGGCCCACCCCTTGCACATCGTCGCCTATACCGCCCATGCCTTTCCGGAAGACCAGGAACGGCTGATTGCGGCGGGTTTCGACGAGGTTCTCGTCAAGCCGATCAGCCGCCAGCGCCTGGAAGAATTGATCGCCCGGCTGTAACCCTCAGCCGGCGGGGATTACAGGCCGTCGGCAAAGCATCCGGGTATCGCGGGGCGGGTAGGCGTATAATCCTGCCCCATGTCTGAAATCAATACCTTAGCCGGCGACAACGCCGTAGTCATCGCTGCCGACGCAGCGCCCGAAATCACCTTTGCCGACCTGGGCCTGGCGCCTGAGCTTCTGCGCGCTGTTCTCGACGAAGGCTACACCAAACCGACGCCGATCCAGGCCCAGGCCATCCCGCTGGTCATCTCCGGCAAGGACATCATGGGCGGCGCCCAGACCGGCACCGGCAAGACGGCTGCCTTCACGCTGCCCATCCTGCAACGCATCCTGCCCTTCGCGTCGAGCAGCCCGTCGCCCGCCAAGCATCCGGTCCGCGCCCTGATTCTCGCCCCGACCCGCGAACTGGCCATGCAGGTCTTCGAGTCGGTCAAGTCCTACAGCAAGCACACCCCGATCCGCGCCATGTGCGCCTATGGCGGTGTCGATATCAAGCCGCAGATCGCCGAGCTCAAGAAGGGCGTCGAAATCCTCGTCGCCACGCCCGGCCGCCTGCTCGACCACGTCGAGAACAAGAGCGTCAGCTTCAACTCGGTCCAGGCCCTCGTGCTCGACGAAGCCGATCGCATGCTCGACATGGGCTTCATTCCCGACGTCACGCGCATCCTCAAGATGCTGCCGGCGCAACGCCAGAGCCTGCTTTTCTCGGCCACGTTCTCGGAAGAGATCAAGAAGCTCGCCGACACCATGCTCAAATCGCCGGTGCTGGTCGAGGTTGCCCGCCGCAACCAGGTGTCGGACACCATCACCCACCGCGTCCATCCGGTTTCCGAGTACGGCAAGCGTGGCCTGCTGACCAAGCTGCTGAAGTCCGGCGAAATCCGCCAGTGCATCGTCTTCATGCGCACCAAGCAGGGCTGTTCGCGCCTGACCCGCGAACTGCAGCGCGCCGGCATCAAGGCCGATGCCATCCACGGCGACAAGAGCCAGCTCGACCGCATCAAGGCGCTCGAAGCCTTCAAGGGCGGCCAAACCGACGCCCTGATCGCCACCGACGTCGCGGCCCGCGGCCTGGACGTCGACGACCTGCCCTACGTCATCAATTACGAACTGCCGCACACGCCGGAAGACTACGTGCACCGCATCGGCCGCACCGGCCGGGCCGGCAAGATGGGCAATGCCATTTCGCTGGTCAGCGCCCATGAAGTCGGCTATCTCGTCGATATCGAAAAGCTCATCAAACGGCCGATCGAGCAGGTCGAGGTCGCCGGATTCGAACCCGAACCGGAATACGAATACCCGCCGGGCAACAAGCGGAAGCGCAGTGCGCCGCCGGTAGTCGTGGCAACGCCGCAGCGCTCGGATCGTGGCGAGCGATCGGGTCGCCCCGATCGCGGCGACCGTCAGGATCGGCGCCCACCGCGGCGCAATTCGATGATTGCGGCGGACGGTTTCGATTTCAGCAAGCCCTACGAGGAAAACTCGCCGCGCGGTGAAGTGCCCGATTCGCCGAAGGCCCCGGCCAAGGCCGATCCGCACAAGCCGAAACGCGTCGTCGCCGCCTTACTCGGCGGACTCGGCCGCAAGTAATCGCGACGCTCGCCCCCAACGAAAACGGCGCCCTCAAGGCGCCGTTTTCATTTCCCGGTCGGATTTCAATTTTGGGCTTTTTTTCCGGTTGACCGTCAAATTCACCAGTTCCGCGACAGGCGCCCCGCCAACAGCGGCGTCGGGCTAGACACCCCGAGGCGCCGGCTTGGCCGCCGGCACTTCAACCAGCTTGACGATGGCCAGCGACAGATTGTCGCCACTGCCGTTGGCCCGCCGACGCGCCTTGTCGATGAGGATTTCGCAAGCCTGGCGGGCCGAATTCTGGTCAACCAGCATACCCATTTCGAGATCGTCGAAATAGGCCCACAAACCGTCGGAACAGAGGACGAAGGAATCGCCGGCGACCAGATCGACGGTCTCCGACAGCGCGATTTTCGGATCTTCCTGCCCACCGAGTGACGCCAGCAGCACGTTGCGATTGGGGTGGGTCAAGGCCTGCTCGGGCGTGATCTTGCCGGTCGAGATGAGGTATTCGACGTAGGAATGGTCAATCGAGCGCTCGACCAGCTGGTTACCGCGAAAATGGTAGACCCGGCTGTCGCCGCAATGCCCCCAAGTGACGCGGCCCGGCTGCAGCATGAGCATGACGGCCGTGCTGTGCGGGTCCATTTCGTTCATGAAACGGGACGCCTTGATCATCGTATGCGCCTCGCGCATGCTGTTCTCCAGCATGTGCTGCGGGCTCTCGTCGACCGGCGAGAACTGGTCGAGATTGGTTTTGGCGGTATGCACCACCTGCTCGGCCGCCAGGGCACCGCCCGTGTGGCCACCCATCCCGTCGGCCACCACGGCCAAAGCCACGCCGCGTTTACGGGCGTGCGGCAGGATCGCGACGCGATCCTGTTGTTCCTTGCGATCTCCCTGATGCTGCGCTGCGCAGGCATCGATTGTTATGGCCATCTAACCCCCTTATTGGCGGGGAGCTTATCATGAAAGAAAAGCACGCTCGTTAACACTGTCTCACACCTTGTCATTGCACCCGATCACGCCGTCACCGTGCCGCCGAAGCGTTCGAGGATGATATCGACGAATTCCGGCAAGGCCTCCTCGCTGAGCCCGAGCTCAGGCAAGACATCGGCTTTGATCAAATCCCATTCCGGACTGGAAATGCGCTGGTCCCGATAGTAGATATCGACGGCCAGCTGAACGATGGCGACCATGCTGCGCGCATCGTGGGCGCCGAGTTCGCCGATGGCATGATGGTAGCGAATCGCGTCGCAGATGAATTCCGGCAGGCGCCAGTGACGGGCGACGAGATAGCCGACCACGCAATGATCGGCGTTGAACTTGCGATCCTCTTCCGCGAGGTCGATCCAGACGCCCGGCGTGCCGAGCTTCATTTCCGCGCAATAGGTCGGGAAACGCTGCATCAGCAGCGGCACGCCACAATCGTGAAACATGCCGGCGAGGTAGGCCTGATCCGGAAAAATGTTGCAGACGGCCACCCGTTCATCGGCGATCAGCATGGCGAGCAGCCCCACGGCGTGCGAGCGCGCCCAGAAAGCTTCATAAACCTGGCGGTTTTTCTTGATGTCGCCGGCGCTCGCCAGGGCGATGGCCTGGACCAGGTTGAAGGTCTGCACCACCCCCACCGCGTGCAGGATCTCTTCGACCGAGCCGAAAGGCTGAAGCTGGCGATAGGCTGAATTGCCGACCACCTTGAACAGCATGGCGGTCATCCCGGGGTCCTGGTTGATGACCCTGGCCAGCAGACGCACATCGAGTTCCTTGCGTTTCATGTGCTGGGCCAACTCTTCCAGCACGCGCGGCTGGACCGGAATCTTCACGCCGTTTTCGAGCAGGCGCTTGATGCGCCCGGCGTCTTCGGGACCGAGCGATTTGGTGATCTCGAATACCGTTGGTGCGGTGGAACTCATGCCAGAACCTCGTCTATCAATTCAATCCAGTGCCGCACGGGGAGCGCACTGCCGGCCTGCAGGTGGGTCAGGCAACCGATGTTGGCAGTCGCCACCTGCCCCGGCTCGCCGGCACGCAGGGCCGCCAGCTTGTTGTCACGCAGGCGGCCGGACAATTCGGGCTGCAGGATGGAATAGGTACCGGCCGATCCACAGCACAAATGGCTGTCAGCGACCGGGGTCAGTTCAAAGCCGGCTGCCTGCAGCAGGCCCTCGATTGTGCTGCGAATCTGCAATCCATGCTGCAGGGTGCACGGCGAATGGAAAGCCAGCTTGCCGCGCCGTTCCAGCCGGGCCGCCAGCAAGGGCAGGAGGCGAGCCTTTTCGCCGGCGAGAATCTCGGACGGATCGCGACACAGCGCGCTGATCCTGTCCGCTTTCGCGGCGTAAGCCGGATCGTCGGCCAGGATGTGGCCGTAGTCGCGGACCTGGACCGCGCAACCGGAGGCCGTGACGACGATGGCTTCAACCCCGGCTTCGACGTGTGGCCACCAGGCGTCGATGTTGCGGCGCATGTCGTCCCTGGCTGCATCCTGTTCGTTCAGGTGAAAGCGCACGGCGCCGCAGCAGCCGGCCTTGTCGGCCTCGAAGAACTCGATGCCCAGGCGATCCAGCACGCGGGCCGTCGCCGCGTTGATGTTGGGGGCCAGCGAAGGCTGGACGCAGCCGGCCAAGGCCAGTACGCGGCGGGCATGCCGGCCCGGCGCCGGCCAGGGCGCACCGGCCGGCTGGGCGGGCGGCAATTTGCTGGCCAGCGCGGCGGGCAGGAGCGGCCGGAACAGTCGCCCCAGGGCCACCGCCGAGCCGAAGAGCGCAGGGCGCGGCAAGACGGTGGTCAGCAGGCGGCGCGTCAGCGACTGGCCGAACGGTCGCGACAAACGCGCTTCGACCACTTCACGCCCGACATCGAGCAGATGGCTGTACTTGACGCCCGACGGGCAGGTCGTTTCGCAGGATCGGCAGGTCAGGCAACGGTCGAGGTGGGTGCGCGTTTTCTCGGTGACTTCCTTGCCTTCGAGCACCTGCTTTATCAGGTAGATGCGGCCGCGCGGGCCGTCGAGTTCGTCGCCAAGCAACTGATAGGTCGGGCAGGTCGCCGTGCAGAAACCGCAATGCACGCACTTGCGCAGGATTTCCTCGGCAATCCGGCCGGCGTGGGTGGCGCGCAGTTCGGCGGTGATCTTGGTATCCATCGCCTAGAATTCCGCGTAGAGACGGCCGGGGTTGAGGATGCCTGCCGGATCGAAGGCTTTTTTCAGGCGGCGATGCAGGGCGAGCAAGGCGGGTGGCAACGGCGTGAAGGCGCCTTCCCGGCAGCGCAGCGATTCCGGCGCGCGATAGAGCACGGCGTGGCCGCCGAGGCGATTGGCAGCGACACGAATGGCCGCATGATCGCCGTCGACGTCGCCGGCATACCAGCGCAGCGCCCCGCCCCACTCGATGGCGCGCAGGCCGTCGAGTGCCGGAGACGGCGCGGTCGATGGCAAGGCCAGCCGCCACAGCGGGCTGGCGGCGAAAGCCGGATGCGTTTGTTCGCGTATCGAATTCCAGTGATTTTCCGGGTTGACCGCGGGATTGCCGCCGAGCTTGCCGGTGGCCGCTTCAACCGCCGCCCGTGCGCCGGAAAGGCGCAGCCAGAGCTGGCCGTCGTGCCAGAAGGAGGCCGAAACGGGCAGGGGCTGGCCGCCCCACTCGTTGAGCCGACGAATGGCTTCGGCCGCATCGCATTCGAAAACCAGCGTCGTTTCGGCCACGGGCTTGGGCAGCACCTTGAGCGTGACTTCGGCGATGACGCCTAGCGTGCCGAGACTGCCGGCAATCACTCGCGACACGTCGTAGCCGGCGACGTTTTTCATGACCTGGCCGCCGAAATTGAGCATCTGGCCGGTGCCGTCGACCAGCTTCACGCCCAGCACGAAGTCGCGCACGGCGCCGGCTTGCTGGCGGCGGGGGCCGGACAAACCAGCGGCAACACAACCGCCCACCGTAGCGCCAGCGGAGCCCCCATTCGCACCGCCGAAATGCGGTGGCTCGAAGGCGAGCATCTGGCCTTTTTCGGCCAGCGCGGCCTCGATCTCGGCGAGCGGCGTGCCGCACTTGGCCGTGATGTAGAGCTCGGTCGGCTCGTAGGCGACGATGCCGCGATAAGCCGCGACGTCGAGCACCTCGCCGGCCAGCAGGCCGCCGTAGAAATCCTTGCTGCCCGCCCCGCGAATGCGCAGCGGCGCATGTGCGGCGTTGGCGTTGCGGACGGCGGCAACGATGTCGTCGAGGGAATGGGCCTTCAGCATCAGAAGCGCTCCAATTCGGGGAATTTCACGTCGCCGTGATGGACGTGCATGCGGCCGTATTCGGCGCAGCGGTGCAGGCTGGGCACGGCCTTGCCGGGGTTGAGGAGGCCGGGTTCGTCGAAGGCGGCCTTGACGCGGTGGAAGGCTTCGAGCTCGGGCGTCGCGTACTGGACGCACATCTGGTTGATTTTTTCGATGCCGACACCGTGTTCGCCGGTGATCGAACCACCGAGCGCCACCGACAATTCGAGGATTTCGGCGCCGAAGGCTTCGGCCCGTTCCCAGTCGCCGGGTTTCGAGGCGTCGTACATGATCAGCGGGTGCAGGTTGCCGTCGCCGGCGTGGAAGACGTTGGCGCAGCGCAGGCCGTATTTGCTTTCCATGGCAGCGATGGATGACAGCATTTCGGCCAGCCGCTTGCGCGGGATGGTGCCATCCATGCAGTAATAGTCGGGCGTGATACGGCCGACGGCGGGGAAGGCCGCCTTGCGCCCGGCCCAGAAGCGCAGGCGTTCGGCTTCGGATTGCGAGACACGGATGTCGCTGGCGCCGGCGGTTTTCAGCACCTCGGTGACGCGGGCGATTTCCTCGGCGACTTCTTCCGGCGTGCCGTCGGATTCGCAAAGCAAAATCGCCTCGGCGTTCATGTCGTAGCCGGCTTTGACAAACGGTTCGACGGCGGCGGTGGCGGCCTTGTCCATCATTTCCAGCCCGGCCGGGATGATGCCGGCGGCGATGATCGCGGCCACCGCGTCGCCGGCTTTGGCGACATCGGCGAAGGAGGCCATGACGACCTGCGCGAGTTCCGGCTTGGGCACGAGCTTGACGGTGACTTCGGTGACGACGCCGAGCATGCCTTCCGAGCCGATCATCAGCGCCAGCAGGTCGTAGCCGGCGGCATCGGGCGCTTCGGAGCCGATCTCGAAGACCTCGCCTTCGATGCTGACGACGCGGATGCGCAGGACGTTATGGACGGTCAGCCCGTATTTCAGGCAATGCACGCCGCCCGAGTTTTCGGCGACGTTGCCGCCCAGCGTGCAGGCGATTTGCGACGACGGGTCGGGCGCGTAGTAGAGGCCGAAGGGCGCGGCGGCTTCGGAGACGGCCAGGTTGCGCACGCCGGGCTGGACGACGGCGATGCGGGCCGCGCGATCAACGCGCAGAATCTTGTTGAAGCGGGCCAGCGACAAGACGACGCCTTGGGCATGTGGCATGGCGCCGCCGGAGAGGCCCGTCCCGGCACCGCGCGCGACGACCGGGACGCCGAGTTGATGGCAGGTGCGCAGGACGTCGATGACCTGCGCCTCGGTTTCCGGCAGGCAGACGGCAAGCGGCAGTTCGCGGTAGGCGGTGAGGCCGTCGCATTCGTAGGGGCGCAGGTCCTCTTCGCCGAGCAGCAGGCAGTGGGCCGGCAAGACCCGGCGCAGCCCCCGTTCCAGCGCCTCCCGATCGACCGAAATGACAGCGTTGTTATTTTTCGACATATTTGCCATTTTACCCTATAAAGATGGCGCGAAAGTCGTTGACGTTGGTGCGCGTCGGGCCGGTGACCAGCAGGTCATCGAGCGCCGAAAAGCAGCTCCAGGCGTCATTGTTGGCCAGCCGGGCGCGCAGGTCGAGACCGGCCGCCCGGGCCCGGGCCGGCGTCGTCGGATCGATGAAGGCGCCAGCGTTGTCTTCGCTGCCGTCGATGCCGTCCGTGTCGGCGGCCAGGGCGTGGATGCCCGGCGCGCCGTCGAGGGCCTGGGCCAGGCTGAGCAGGAATTCGGTGTTGCGTCCGCCCCGGCCGTCGCCCTTCATGGTCACCGTCGTCTCGCCGCCGGAGAGCAGGACGCACGGCCCTTTTGCCGGGAAGCCGTGGCGCGCACAGGACTGGGCGATGCCGGCCATGACCTTGCCGGCTTCGCGCGCCTCGCCCTCGATGGCGTCGCCAAGGATGAGCGGCGTGATGCCGAGCCGCTGCGCCTCGGCGGCGGCCGCTTCGAGCATCTGGCGCGGGCTGGCGACGAGGCGGAATTCGCTGTTGGCCAGACGCGGGTCGCCCGGCTTGGGCGTTTCGAGCTCGCCCGATGCGAGGCGTCGGCGCAGCTCGGGCGGCACGGCGATGCCGTAGAAGTCGAGGACGCCGAGCGCGTCGGCGCAGGTCGTCGGATCGCCGACGGTGGGACCGGAGGCGATGACCGCCGGGTCGTCGCCGGGTACGTCGGAAATGGCCAGGGTCAGCACGGATGCCGGCCACGCGGCGGCGGCCAGGCGCCCGCCCTTGAGCGCCGAGAGGTGTTTGCGCACGCTGTTGATTTCGCCGATGTTCGCACCGGAGCGGAGCAGCGCGGAGGTGAGTGCCCGCTTCTCGGCCAGGGTCACGCCGGCGGCCGGCGCGGCGAGCAGGGCCGAGCCGCCGCCGGACATCAGAGCCAAAACGCGGGCTTTGACGGTCAACCGGGAAATTTGCTCAAAAATGAAATGTGCAGCCGCCTCGCCCGCCGCGTCCGGCACCGGGTGCGCGGCTTCGACGATCTTGATCCGCTCGCACGGCACGCCGTGGCCGTAGCGGGTGACGACCGTGCCGTCGAGCGGCCCCGACCAGTGTTGCTCGACGGCCAGCGCCATGGCCGCCGAGGCCTTGCCGGCGCCGATGACGATAAGCCGTCCGCCGTCGTCCGGCGGCAGATGCGGCGGCACGCACAGGGCCGGATCGGCCGAGGCGATGGCGGCGTCGAACAGGCGACGCAGAATCTCTCGCGGGCTCACCGGCGCATCCAGCCCAGCCCGGCTTCCGTCGTCGTCTGCGGCTTGTATTCGCAGCCGACCCAGCCGTCGTAACCGAGGCGATCAAGCAGCCCGAACAGGAAGGGATAGTTGATTTCGCCGGTGCCCGGTTCGTGGCGGCCGGGGGTGTCGGCGATCTGGACGTGCCCGATGCGCCCGAGATGGGCCTCGATGGTCCGCGCCAGGTCGCCCTGGATGATCTGCGCGTGGTAGAGATCGAGCTGCAGCTTGACGTTCGGGCGGTCGATGGCGTCGAGCAGGCGGTGCGCCTTGCCGATGTCGTCGAGCCAGTAGCCCGGCATGTCGATGCGGCTGTTGATCGGCTCGATCATCACCGTGGCGCCGACGGTGGCGAAGCGGTCGGCGGCAAATTGCAGGTTGGCGATGTAGGTTTGCTCCAGCTCGGCCTCGCTGACGCCCCAGGGACACAGCCCGGCCATGCAATGCACGCGTTCGCAATCGAGCACCATGGCGTAATTCAGCGCCAGCTCGACGCCCTCGGCAAACTCGCCCTGGCGGTGCGGCAGGCAGGCCAGCCCGCGTTCGCCGGCCGCCCACTCGCCGGGCGGCAAATTGAACAGCACCTGCTCGACATCGGCCGCCTTGAGCCATTCCGCCACGTCATGCGCCGGCCAGTCGTAGGGAAAAAGGTACTCCACCCCCGCGAACCCGGCCGCCGCCGCGCGCTGAAAGCGCGCCGGAAACGCAACATCCGTAAATAAAAAACTCAGGTTGGCGGCGAACTTTGGCATGGCGATGACAGTCTGTGTGCGTGGCCCAAAAGTATAATCCGCACTTACATTGGAGAACGCACCGTGAGCGACACCGAACAAGAACGCAAGGGCAACCGCCTCTCGAAAATCGTCACCCGCACGGGTGACGCCGGCACCACCGGGCTCGGCGACGGCAGCCGGACGACCAAGGACAGCCTGCGCATCGACGCCATCGGCGAAGTCGACGAACTCAACTCCAGCCTCGGCGTGCTGCTCTGCGAAGACATGCCGGACGCCATGCGCGCCGCGCTGCTCGACGTCCAGAACGACCTCTTCGACCTCGGCGGCGAACTCTGCCTGCCCGGCATGGAAGTCATGAAGGAAGCCCAGGTCGCCCGCCTCGAAGCGCAGGCCGACGCCTTCAACGCCGAGCTCCCGATGCTCAAGGAATTCATCCTGCCCGGCGGCACCCGCCCCGCCGCGCTCGCCCACCTCAGCCGCACCGTCTGCCGCCGCGCCGAGCGCGCCATGGTCCGCCTGCACGGCGCCGAAGCCCTCTCCGAACCGGCCCGCCGCTACATCAACCGACTCTCCGACCTGCTCTTCATCCTCGGCCGCGCCCTCAACCGCGCCGGCGGCCGCGGCGACGTCCTCTGGCAAAAAGGGAAAAATTCGGCGTAAACTTTCAGTGACTGAACAGTCTGCAAGCGCGCACCGCTGAACCATGTACCGCGTCAAGACCACCTACCGCAACGGCACCGCCCGACCCATCATCGAGCACGGACCCTGGCACCCTGCGCGCAAGGACGCCGAGTTCTGGGCCGAGGTCCTGCTCAACGCCGGCTACGCGGTCGAAATCGAAAGCCAGCACGGCAAGATCGAAGAGGGCGGCGGCGACAACAACGACCTCGCCGCAGCCCTCGCCAGCATGGCCTGAGCGCCCCAGCAACATTTCAAATTTGGGCATTTTTTCCGGTTGACCGTGAAATCGGGTGCGACGGCGCCCTAGCCGCTCAATCGCCTCCGCCGCCGGCACAATCCCCGGAAAAGTTGGCGTCGCCAACGGCATCGTCCGCCGCATCCAACGAATCAAGGCGAGAACGGTCTCGTCGCGCTTTTATCCTTCTTGCAAAAGCTATGGCGACCATCATCAAGATCGCCAGCGACATCACCGCCCATGGTCCATATGGCTCGTTTTGCCACATCCGCCATAGTGAAAGAATGGAAATCAGGCCGTAGCCAATACCCGCCAGCACTTCAAAGGTGCTGGGTGCTCGTGTTTCGCGCTGAACAGGTATTTCTGGCTCACGCGAAACCTTATGCCTGAGGATGGGATCGCCATCAATGACTTCGTTTGCAATGGCGAACTGCGCATGTAGCAGATCGGCGAATGTTGCATCAATCCGAAACGGCTGAGCATCGACCGCTGCCAGCAGGGCATTATCAAACCGATCACCAGGTAGAACAGCCCGAATAAATTCGACAAGCTCCCGAATTTCAGTATTCGACGGCAAAGTGACAAATGCGCCACCACCAAAGGCAAAAAGGCGCGAGGCGACATCGTTGGCTTGGCGGAGATTCATAGGGATGAAACATGCCCATTTAGTACATCCGAGAACTGGTCTCGGTTTCTCGCAGCCACCTCAAGCATGCTCTGGTCCTAAGTTTCGATGAAATACGATTTGCGCTTTTTCGTGTGGCCGAGACTGTGAGTGGTAATTCAGATCGCTTTTTCCAGGCTCACTAGCAACACTGCAATTGTTGGCCTCGTAATCTTCAAGATGAAACCCATCGTGCCACAGTCCGTTTTCTGCTATTCGCTTCACATAGACATATAGCTCGGGAAAAACACCGGCTCTTGCAAGGAGATCGCGTAAGCAAATGCCCTCGACAAGGAGGAGTGGCGAATTGTTGATTGAACAGCTCAGAGCAGCTTTTAATTGATCGAAATCGATACGATCAACATAAGGAAGAACTCTTTCGCTTGGGATAATGAAGTCATCCGCATGTACTACGCCACAGGACAGCGACGCAGCTAGTGTCTTGGCAAGGTGTGACTTCCCAGAGTTCATGAAGCCTTCAATCGCGACAATTGCACCACTTCGCAAGGATATGAGCGAGTTGCAAAGAGATGCGACATTCGCGTGATGGGTTGCCTGGTATCCAATAGCATTTAAGGCCATAGTCACATCAGGATATGCACCCCGAGCCAGCATGTCGAGTAAATATCGCGGTCCTCCATTCCGTCTAAATGCAGGACTGCGCATTCTCTATCGCTGACACATACACCCGGCGCACGATGACCCTTAGGGGTAACATCGCCCCAAAACCCGCATCAGGAGACAGCCGATGGACATGCCTTCATTCAGTACGCTTTCGCTCACGCTCGTCGATCATGTGGCGGAGGTGCGGCTCAATCGGCCGGAGAAGTCGAATGCGATGAGCGCGGCGATGTGGCAGGAGATTCGCCAGGTGTTTACGTGGATCGACGCGACGCCGGCGGCGCGGGTGGCGATTCTGGCGGGTGAGGGGGCGAATTTCTGTGCGGGGATCGATCTCGTGATGCTGGGCGGCATTCAGCAGCAGATTGCGCAGGCGGATGGGGCGCGTAGCCGCGAGGCCTTGCGGGGTGTGATCCTCGATTTGCAGGATTGCCTGAATGCCATCGAGCGTTGTCGCAAGCCGGTGTTGGCGGCAATTCAGGGGGCTTGCGTGGGTGGCGGGCTGGATCTCGTGTGTTGCTGCGACATGCGCTACGCGGCGCCGGATGCGGTGTTTTCGATCCGCGAGATCGACCTCGGCATGGTGGCCGATGTGGGCACGCTGCAACGCCTGCCGCGGCTGATCGGCGAGGGGATGACGCGTGAACTGGCGTTCACGGGGCGCGACGTGGGCGCCGACGAGGCGCTGCGGCTCGGCCTGGTGAATTTCAAATTTGAGGATTTTTTCCGGTTGACCGTTGAAGTCCGCCAGATGGCGCAAAGCATTGCCGCGAAGTCACCGCTGGCCATTCGCGGCATCAAGTCGGTGCTGAATTTCAGGCGCGACCACAGCGTTGCCGATGGGCTGGCGCATGTGGCCGACCTGAACGCGGCGCAGTTGCTGTCAGGCGACCTCGACGAGTGCCTGGCCGCCCGGCGCGAGAAACGGCGCCCGAATTTCGCCGACTGAGCGTCGGCGGGCTGTTCCCGGAAAGCCGCCGAGATTCGGCGAACGTCATTCCCGCGCAAGCGGGAATCCATGACAATCAAGGTGCCGAATCCCCGCCTTCGCGGGGATGACGAGGAACCCGGTATCCTTAGCGGCTGATGCGCCGCATGCTCATCAGCGAGAAGCCGTCGTCGGCGCGGCCGGCGCTGTCGATGATGGCATCCTGCGCGACCTTGCCGGCGTAGCTGCCATCCGGCAGGCGGTTAAGGCGGGCGGTGTAGTAGACCTTCTTGCCGGAGCTCAGGGCCATGTAGAGGTGCTCGCCGTTGATGGTGCCTTCGACGTAGTAGGCGCCGAGCGTGCCGTAGAAGCCGGAGCCGTCCTGCACGAAGTTGCCCTCGCCCCAGTTGGCGCCGACGCCGTTGCCGGTGCTCCACTTGCCGCTGATGTTCTCGGCCGGCGTCCCGGCCTTGGATTGCAGCCAGGGCGTGGCGTCGGCCCGGGTCAGGTCACGCGAACAGGCGCCCAGGGTCAGGGCGGCCAGGAATACGAGGCACAGGCTTTTGAAATTCATCTCGGTTCCTTCCGGAAGTTCAGAAAAAAGCAGGCCGGTTCCGCCGGCCGTCGGCTGCGATTATTCGGCTGCTCCGGCTACGCGGCGCGCCCGCACGGCAGTGGCAAGGCGTTCGAGGACCTGCACGCTATCATCCCAGCCGATGCAGGCGTCGGTGACGCTCTGGCCGTAGGTCAGCGGCTTGTCCGGCACGATGTCCTGGCGGCCTTCGACGAGGTGCGACTCGACCATGACGCCGACGATGCGGTCTTCGCCGGCCGCGATCTGGGCGGCGACGCTGTCGCAGACTTCCATCTGCAGCTTGTATTGCTTGCGGCTGTTGCCGTGCGAGAAATCGACCATGAGCCGCGCCGCAAGGCCGGACTTCGCAATCTCGGTGCACGCGGCTTCGACGCTCACTGCGTCGTAGTTTGGCTCCTTGCCGCCGCGCAGGATGACGTGGCAATCCTCGTTGCCCATCGTCGACACGATGGCCGTGTGGCCGGACTTGGTGACCGACAGGAAGTGGTGCGGCGAATTGGCCGAGCGAATGGCGTCGACGGCGATGCGCATGTTGCCGTCCGTGCCGTTCTTGAAGCCGACCGGGCAGGACAGGCCGGAGGCCAGCTCGCGGTGCACCTGCGACTCGGTGGTGCGGGCGCCGATGGCGCCCCAGGCGATGAGGTCGGCCGTGTATTGCGGCGTGATGGTGTCGAGGAACTCGGTGGCGCAGGGCAGATCGAGCTCATTGACTTCGAGCAGCAGGCGACGGGCCAGGCGCAGGCCTTCATTGATGCGGAAGGTGTTGTCCATGCGCGGGTCGTTGATCAGGCCCTTCCAGCCCACCGTGGTGCGCGGCTTCTCGAAATAGACGCGCATGACGACGATGAGGTCTTCGGCGTATTTCTCGGCTTCCTTGGCCAGCTTCTTCGCGTAATCCATGGCCAGGTCGTGGTCGTGGATCGAGCAGGGGCCAATGACGACGAGCAGGCGGTCGTCGGCGCCATGCAGGACGCGATGGATGGCCTGGCGGGCGGCGTGGGTGGTCTGCGCGGCGCGCGTGGACACCGGGTATTCGCGGAAAACATGGGCCGGCGGCACCAGCTCCTTGATTTCCTTGATACGCAGGTCGTCGGTATTCGGTTTGCTTTGCGGCGTCATGGCCAGCCCCATTTAAAAATGCTTGAAAACCCGGCATTCTACCGGATGAACATGGAAGATTTCGACCTGACACCCTCGCCCGAGATTCCCGCCCAGCCCATCAAGGGGCGCGGCGCGGCGGGCAATGTCGCGCATCGCTTCAGCACCGACACCCGCCAGGCCGAGGACGACGGCTGGACGCCGGCCGAGGCGCCGCACCCGAAAACCGCCCTGCACATCGACCACGCGAAGAGCATCATCAGCCGCAACGAGTCGCCCGACCTCGCCTTCGACCTCTCGCTGAACCCCTACCGCGGTTGCGAGCACGGCTGCATCTATTGCTACGCCCGGCCCACGCACGCCTATCTCGGGCTGTCGCCGGGCCTCGATTTCGAGACGCGAATTTTCGCCAAACCCGATGCCGCGCGGCTGTTGCGCGAAGAACTGGCGAGGCCCGGACATGTCTGTTCGACCATCGCGCTGGGCACCGCCACCGATGCCTACCAGCCCTTCGAGCGCCAGGAAAGACTGAGCCGCGCCGTGCTTGAGGTGCTGCTCGAAACGCGCCATCCGGTCAGCGTCGTCACCAAGTCGTCGCTGATCGTGCGCGACGTCGACCTGTGGGCCGACCTGGCACGCCAGAACCTCGGCCACGTCGCCATCTCGCTGACCACCCTGAACGGTCCGCTGGCCCGCCAACTGGAACCTCGCGCCTGCGCGCCGCAGGCCCGCCTGGCGGCGATGGAGCGGCTGGCGACGGCCGGCGTGCCGGTCTCGGTCATCGTTGCCCCGCTCATTCCGGGCATCAACGATCACGAACTGGAGAAGCTGCTTGGCGCAGCGAAGGATCACGGGGCGAGCAGCGCGCACTACACCCTGCTCCGCTTGCCCTACGAGGTGGCCGGCCTGTTCCGCGACTGGCTGGCCTGGCACGCGCCGGAGAAGGCGGCGCGCGTCATGTCGGTGCTTTACGATTTGCGCGGGGAAAGGGCAAACGACCCGAATTTCGGCAGCCGGATGACCGGGCTCGGGCATTTTGCCGAGCTGTTGCGGCAGCGCTTCGCGCTGGCCTGCCGGCGGCTGGCGCTGGCGCCGACCATGCCGGTGCTGGATACGACCCGTTTTGTACCGCCCCGCGCCGGCGACGAACGCCAGCTCAGCCTGTTCTGACGCCGCTGCCCGCAGGCTGGCGTCAGGCCGACACCGTTACGGCATCTGCGTCAGGTAGTTGGCAATGGCGACGATGTCTTCGTTCTTGAGCGGCGCCGTGGCGATGGCCATTAGCTGGTTGTTGCGCACGCCGGTCTGGTCGCGATAGCGGGTGATCGAGGTCTTGAGGTAAGGCACTTTCTGCCCGGCCAGACGCGGGAAGAGCTCGTTGCCGCGCGCCTGCTCGCCGTGGCAACGGGCGCACAGCTTGTTGAAGAGTTCCTTGCCACGCGGCACCAGGGCTGCATCGGCGGCCGACGGCGGCACCTTGTTGCTGGCGTAGTAGTGAGCGGCCTGCACGCGCTCTTCCGGCTTGAGCACCTTGATCAGGCCTTGCATGAACGCATCCTTGCGCTCGCCGCTGCCGAACTTGCGGATCTGTTCGAGCAGGTAGGCCGGGTTCTGGCCGGCCAGGTTAGGCACGTCAGGCGTCTTGCTGATCCCGTCTTCGCCGTGGCAATTCACGCAGAAGAAAGTGACCTTCTTGCCCGCGTCAACGGCCGAGCGCAGGGCAACGGGGTCGTTGGAGATACTCTTCAGACGGTCCTGCAGCGCCGTGTCAGTCTGAGCAAATGACGAAGTCGCAAGAAAGTAAGCCAGAAGGATTAGTCCACGCATCAGAGCACCTCAAAATTGTGAGCGGTATTATGCAGTACCGCCTACTGTCAGTCCATCGATACGTAGCGTTGGCTGGCCTACGCCAACCGGTACGCTCTGTCCGTCCTTGCCGCAGGTGCCGACACCCGGGTCCAGTTTCAGGTCGTTGCCGATCATCGAGACGCGGGTCAGCGCATCCGGGCCGTTGCCGATCAGCGTCGCACCCTTGATCGGCGTGGTGACCTTGCCGTCCTCGATGAGGTAGGCCTCGCTCATCGAGAAGACGAACTTGCCGCTCGTGATATCGACCTGGCCACCGCCGAAATTGGCGGCGTAGATGCCCTTCTTGACCGAGGCGAGAATCTCCGCCGGATCGTGCTGGCCGGCCAGCATCATGGTGTTGGTCATGCGCGGGATGGGCAGGTGGGCGAAGGATTCGCGGCGGCCGTTGCCGGTCGGGGCGACACCCATGAGGCGGGCGTTCAGGCTGTCCTGGATGTAGCCCTTGAGGATGCCGTCCTCGATGAGCACGTTGCGTTGCGTCGGGTTGCCTTCGTCGTCGATGTTCAGCGAGCCGCGGCGGTCGGCAATCGTGCCGTCGTCGATGACGGTAACGCCCTTGGCGGCAACGCGCTGGCCGATGCGCCCGCTGAAGGCCGAGCTGCCCTTGCGGTTGAAGTCGCCTTCGAGGCCGTGGCCGACGGCTTCGTGGAGCAGGATGCCGGGCCAGCCTGAACCGAGCACGACGGTCATCTGGCCGGCCGGCGCCGGTATGGCGTGCAGGTTGGTGACGGCCTGATGGACGGCCTCTTTCGCGTAGCGCTGGAGGACTTCGTCGTCGAAATAGCCGAAGTCGAAACGGCCGCCACCGCCCGACGAGCCCTGCTCGCGCTTGCCGTTTTCCTCGATGATCACCGAGATCGAACAGCGCACGAGCGGCCGGATGTCGGCGGCCAGACGGCCGTCGGAACCGGCAACGAGGACGACTTCGTACTCGCCGGCGAGCGAAGCCATGACCTGCAGGACGCGCGGGTCAAGCGCCCGGGCAAAACCTTCGAGGCGTTCGAGCAATTTGACCTTGGCCTCGGCCGGCAGCGAGGCAATCGGGTCATGCGGCACGTACAGGGACTGTCCCACGGTCGACCGGAAAAATTGCCCAAAATTGGAATTTTGTCCGGCCGTGCCGATGGCCCGCACGGCGTTGGCGGCGTCGCCGAGCGCGCGCAGGCTGATGTCGTCGGAGTAGGCAAAGGCCGTCTTCTCGCCGGAAATGGCGCGCACGCCGACGCCCTGGTCGATGTTGAAGCTGCCCGACTTGACGATGCCCTCGTCGAGGCTCCACGCCTCGGAGCGCGAATACTGGAAATAGAGGTCGGCGTAATCGACCTGATGCGTCAGGATCTGGCCAAAGGTCCGCGACAGGTCGCCTTCGGAGAGCGAGAAGGGGGCCAGCAGCAGGGATTCGGCTTGGGCCAACGCATTGTTTTGACTCATGAATACTTCCTTAAAGTTTGCGATGGGCGAGGGCCGGCAGGCTCTCGCGAATGTCGGCGATGCGCTGGTGATCGAGGTCGGCGATGACGACGCCCGGCCCCTTCAGCTTGCGGTCGAGAATCTCGCCCCACGGATCGATGATCATGCTGTTGCCGTGGGTCATGCGGCCGTTTTCATGGCGTCCGCCCTGGCCGACAGCAAGAAGATAGCACTGGTTCTCGATGGCCCGGGCGCGCAGCAGGATTTCCCAGTGCGCCCGTCCGGTCGTTTCGGTGAAGGCGGCCGGCACAAGGATCAGGTCGACCGGCCCCAGCGCCCGGTAAAGCTCGGGGAAACGCAGGTCGTAGCAGATCGACAGGGCGACGCGGCCGAAGGGCGTGTCGACGGCCACCGGCTGGTCGCCCGCTTCGATGAAGCTCGCCTCGTCGTAGGCTTCATCGCCCTTTTTGAAACCGAAGAGGTGGATCTTGTCGTAACGCGCCACGCACTCGCCCGCCGGGTTATAGACCAGGCTGGCATTGCGCATCTTGTCCGGCGTGCTCGCCGCCAGCGGGATCGACCCGGCAAACAGCCAGATGCCATGGCGCTGCGCCGTTTCGGCCAGCCAGGACTGGATCGGCCCGCTGCCGAAATCCTCGCGTGCCCGCACGCGGTCGGCATCGGCCGCCCCGATGATCGGAAAATACTCGGGCAGCACGGCCAGTTGCGCGCCCTGCCCGACCGCATCAGCGACCAGTCGGCCGGCCGTCGCGAGATTCTCTGCGACGCGCGGTCCAGACGTCATCTGCAGCGCTGCGATACGGCCATTCTGCTTGCTCAAGGTTTGCCACTCCCGGATTGATTGGTTTCGCCCTGCTTCGGCGCCACTTCCTGCACGGTTTCCCCGGCCTTGTCGACCAGCGGGTCCGCCCAGGTACCAGTGACATGATAGCGGTAGCTGAACAGCCGATTGAGCGGTTTTTGCAGCACCGTGTTGGCGACCAGCGCCGCAGCACCGACCACCGGGTTGACCAGGGCTGCCGCGCCGACGGCCGCCAGGCCACCCAGCTCGGGCCGCACTACGACCTGCAGATCCTGCGTTTCTGCCTTGAGATCGGTTTCGCCGTTCATCTCGACCTGCGCCGCCGGGCCGCTGATGCGCAGCGGCTCGGTCGTCCGCATGACGCCCTTGCGCACGGCCAGCTTGCCTTCAATGCTGTCGAAAGCCAGGCCATCGCTGAAAATGTCGCGGAAATCGAGGGTTAGCCGGCGCGGCAGCGATTGCAGCGAAATCAGGCCGAGCAGCTTGCCGACACCGGGCTCCAGCTTGTTGAACTGGCCTTTCTCGGCCTCGACGTTCAGTTGGCCGGTCAGCGACGGGTAGTGAATGCCGGTGAGCGGCCCGTTCCATTGCAGATCGCCGCTCATCTTGGCCTTGCCGCGTTTGACCGCGTCACCATAGCCCAGGCGGTCGAGCAGCTTGCCGGCATCCTTGGCCGTCAATTCGAACTCCAGGCGGGTTTGTGGACGTGGCCCATGCACCCAGACGCCCTTGCCCTTGAGTCCCCCATCGGGGTTGTCGAGATTCAGCATATCGAGATGCCAGGCGCCCTTGTCGTTGCGTGCCTTCAGTTCGAGGCGTCCGAGCGCTCTCTCGCCGACGTGGAAATCCTCGACGGTCAGGCTCATGCCGGGCAGCGAATTGACGAGTTGCGACGAACCTTCCGTCGCCGCCTCGCCCTGCCGGATGAGCAGGCGCTTGAAATTGCCTTCGACCCAGCCCTCGCCCGCGCTCTTCCAGTAAATGTCGCCAACCGCCTCGCGAGTGTTCATGCCGATCTGCCAGCCATTGTCCCGCGGCCGCAGGCTGACATCGACCTGGCTGTAATCGCGACCGAAGAGGTGCAGTTGTGGCGTTTTCAGGGTCACGACATTGAGCGCCAGGCCGCCGGCATCCCCGCCACCGGCCGCGCCATCGGGCAGGAAGTTCTTCCAGGCATCGGCATCGATGCGCGGCGTGGCCACGCGAACGGCCAGGCCCTTGTCGGGCAGGCGCGGTTCGACGTCGCCGACGGCAAACACCCCGCGCTCCCAGCTTTCGCCCTTGCGCACGATCAGCCCCTGGCCGACCTTGCCGAGCGTGATGCGGTATTGCTCGCGCTGGGCATCCGGCGCCGTCCGCTCGATGCGCAGCGGCAGCGCCATCGTGGCATTCTTGTTCAGCGGCTCGGGCAGCGGCGAGCTGATGCCGACCAGATCGGACTCGACGACCACCTCGGCATTGCGCTGACGGATCCCGATGTCGGCCTTCCACGCTGCGTTGCCGCTCAGATGATTGATCAGCGGCCAGCCGAAATACTTGCTGACCTCACCGATGGCCGCCGTTCCGGTCGCCACCACGCCGACCTTGTCGCCGGCACTGCGGACCTGCACCTTGAGCGGCCCGCCAAAGACCTGCCCGGCGATGTCCTTGGCCGACACGGAAGCATCGGTGATCAGCAGGCGGCCATTGACCTGGGTCAGCGGCGGCAGGCCGGCCAGCGGCTGCAACTGGTTGTTCTGGAAACGATAGTCGCCCCGCACCTTGGTGTCGTTGGCGTGGCGCAGGGGGATGTCGAGATCCAGGTTCAGGTTGCCATTGCCGACGGCCTTCATGCCATCGGTGAAGTGGTCGATCATGCCGGCTACCGGACTCTGTTCGATGAAACGCAGGAATTCGCTCGTCGGACCGAGCGCATTGCCGCGCACCAGCAGCATTTCCTCGTGCGACTCGAAGTCCGGAATATCGACCTTCACGTCGGCCAGCGTGGCGCCGAGGATGCGCCCCTTGCTCGCCTTGATCCGCATGCCGGTATCGAAGCTCATGTCGGCGTCGATATCGTCGATGACCGGCCAGCCATCGGCGTAATCGACCCTGGCCCCGGCCGCCTTGGCCGTGACGATGAACTTGCCGCCCTTGCCGTCGCGGAACGGGAAGTCCCTGAGGTTGCCCTTGAGAATGAGCTTGCCGTCGTAACCGCGCCCGCCAACGATGCCACGGCGGATCCAGTTGCGCGCAGCGGCATTGACGGCATGCGGCATGTAGCGCCAGACGGCGGTGCCTTCACCGCGCTCGACACTGGCCGTCAGATCGATTTCACCCGGTCCGTCGCCCGTGTAGCGATAGGTCCCCTTGGCCGAACCGGCGGCATCGGGGCCGGCGAATTCGAGCTTGTCGAGCTTGATGTCGGTGCCCTGCGCCGAGTTTTTCCAGCTGGCCCGGGCTTTCAGGCTGTCTAGGGCGATATCGGGTTCGGGGAAGATGGCGGGAAGCGACAGGCTGGAAACGCCGGAGTCCAGGGTGACATCGCCGCCCTTCTCGGTCAGGTCGATGGCACCGGAAACGCCGCTGGCCCCGGGAAAATAACGGTCGGCCTCGATGCCCATGTCGCGGAAACCGGCTTTCAGGCTGTAGCGCTTGAGCGTTTCGCCATCGAGCACCCAGCCGGCCTTCAGTTCGGCAATCTGGCCCTGCGGGCGATGCCGGCCGAGCAAATCCCGGCTCTGGGCATCAAGCGGCAGATAAGCGGCCAGACGCGAGAGGACGGCCAGATCGAGGAAGCTGGCACTCGCGTTGCCATTGACCATGGCGCTCTCCGCATCCTGTCGCCACTCGACCTTGAAGTCGGTCGGCGCGATGCGCAGGCCGTCTTGCGTTTGCAGTTCGACCTTGTGACCGGCAACGGCCCATTCGTTGGCCTTGTAGCGGCCTTCCAGGCGGCCGCGCATGCTGGCCAGGTCGAGTTCGGGGAGCTTGCGGCCGAGGCGGATGCGCAGTTCTTCGAGCGCCACGTCGGCCGTCAGCTTGCCGGCACCGTCGTCGAGATCGCCCCAGATACGCAACGCGCCGCGCCCTTGCGGCAAAAGGACAGGATAATCGACCCAGGTCCGCCAGCCGGCGAGATCGGCGTAATCGAGTTCGACAAAAATCTTGCCCGACAAATGGTCGAGCGCCTCGCCGAGATCGCCCTTCACTTCGCCGCGAATGTCGATGCGCGCCGCCAGTTCGTCCGGCGGTGCCGCCGAGATGCCGAAGCGATGGCGCCGGCCGCTGTTGTCGAGGGCGAATTGCAGGTCTTCCAGCACCAGCGGCGGCGCCTTGCGCAGGCGGTCATCCCAGACAATCGTGGCATCGCGGATACGGATACGCTTTTGCTCGAGCACCCATTCGGCGAAGGCCGGATCGCTCTCGCCCTCGGCATCGACGCCCGCCACCGTGATCTTGCCGTTGGCATCGCGCCGGACATGCAGGACCGGGCCATCGAAGGCGAGCAGGGCCAGCGTCGGCCGCAGGCGCCACAGCGTCTGCCAGGAGAGCACGCCCTCGACGCGGGCAAGCGAGAAGGCCGGCGCCCCCTGACGGTCGGCAATCACGACATCGTCGAGCACGAGATCGGGATTGAGCCCGCGCCAACGCGCCTCGATGCGGCCGATTTTCACCGGCTGGCCGACGGCCTGCGTCGCCGCCTGCTCGATTTCCTGCTGATAGTCGCCGATCTTGGGCAGCACGGCGTAGCGCAAGGCCAGCACGAGCACGGCAAACGCCAGCCAGGCTGCCAGGATGCTCCAGCCGAGCAGGCGCACGCCACGACTGGCGAGCAGCGGCCACAGCCAATGCAGCCGGTGGTAGAGCGCGACGCGCACTTCGGGCGAAATCACGGGCGAATTCGGCGACGACGGCTTAGTCACGCGTCAGGCCACTTTGCCAGGGAGGGAGATAGATCACTACAATCGGATACTGGATAAAAACGACATTCTACCTTTTCGGTCATCAGGCCGACGGACCATCATGGAAACCACACTCGATCCCCGCTGGCAGCCCGCGCTTGGGCACAGCCGTTACCTGGCCAATTTACTGCAGGCGCACCCGGAACTGATTCCCGAATTGCAGGCCACCTGGCAGCAGCCGCTCAGCGAAGCCATGCTCCAGGCGCCGCTGCAACAAGCCTTCGCCGACGACGATGCGGTGAAGTCCGCCCTGCGCCGCCTGCGCCACCGGGCCATGTCCCACCTCGCCCTGCGCGACCTGTGCGGCCTGGCGCCGCTGGCCGAGATCGTCGAATGCATGACCCTGCTTGCCGACGTGACGACCAATTTCGCGCTCGCCCACTACCACCGCCAACTGGTCGCCACCTACGGCGAGCCGCTCGACAAGTCGGGCCAGCCGCAACGCCTGCTGGTCATCGGCATGGGCAAGCTGGGCGGCCGCGAGCTCAATGTGTCGTCCGACGTCGACTACATCTTCATCTACCCGGATGACGGCGATACGGCCGGCCCGAAGAGCATCGAGAACTTCGACTTCTTCACCCGCCTCGGCAAGCGCGTCATCGGCGCGCTCGGTGACCTGACGGCCGACGGCCAGGTTTTCCGTGTCGACATGCGCCTGCGCCCGAACGGCGATTCCGGCCCGCTGGTCTGTTCGCTCGACGCCCTGGAGAACTATTTCATCACCCAGGGTCGCGAATGGGAGCGCTACGCCTGGATCAAGGGCCGCACCATGAACGCCGGCGACAACCTGCAACCGGGCTGGGTCACGGCCATGCAGAAGGTTGCCCGCCCCTTCGTCTTTCGCAAGTACCTCGATTTCGGCGCCATCAACGCCATGCGCGACCTGCACGCGCAGATCAGCCGGGAAGTGGCGCGCAAGGACATGGCCGACCACGTCAAGCTGGGCCCCGGCGGCATCCGTGAAATCGAGTTCATGGCCCAGGTCTTCCAGCTCATCCGCGGCGGCCGCGACCCGGCGCTGCAGATCCGGCCGACGCTGTCCGTGCTCAAGCTGCTCGTCGACCGCAAGCTGATCCCGGCCGAAACGGAACAGGAACTGCGCGAGGCCTACGTTTTCCTGCGCCGCCTGGAGCATCGCCTGCAGTACGTTGAGGACAAGCAAACGCACATGCTGCCGATCGAGGCCGATGCCCGCCAGCGCATCGCCATCAGCATGGACTTCCCGGACTGGCCGGCCATGCTGGCCGTGCTCGACCAACATCGCGACAAGGTCAGCCGCCATTTCGGCGCCATCTTTTCCGACCCGGAAGCCGGCGATCACCCGCTGACCGGCCTGTGGCAAGGTCAACTTGATGAAGACACGGCGATCGAAGCCTTCGGCAATCTCGGCTACCGCCAACCGAAGGAGGCCATCGCCCGCCTGGCCGAGCTGCGTGGGGCCAGCCGCTACCTGCAGTTGCCGGCGACCAACCGGGCCCGCCTCGACGCCGTCGGCCCGCGCCTGATCGAGGCGGCCGCCGCGACGCCCGCCCCGGACACGACGCTGGCCCGCGGCCTCAACTTCCTCGAAGGCATTGCCCGCCGGGGCTCCTACTTGGCGCTGCTGCAGCAATATCCGATGGCGCTGCGCCGCGTTGCCGACATGATGTGCGCCTCGAACTGGGCAGCCGATTACCTGAACCGCCACCCGCTGCTCCTCGACGAACTGCTCGACCCCCGCCTCTACGAAATCGCCACCGACTGGACCGGCTTCCGCGAAATCCTGCGCGACAACCTGAGCCAGCACGCCGACGACACCGAGCGCGAGATGGACATCCTGCGCGAAATGCACCACGGCCAGGTTTTCCGGCTGCTGGCGCAGGATTTGGCCGGCCTGCAGACCATCGAACGGCTGTCCGACCATTTGACCGAACTGGCCGACACCATCGTCCAGGAAACCCTGCCGCTGGTGTGGACCAAGATCAAGAACCGTCATCGCGACACGCCGCAGTTTGCCGTCATCGGCTACGGCAAGATGGGCGGCAAGGAGCTCGGCTACGCATCCGACCTCGATCTGGTTTACCTCTACGACGACGATGACCAGGACGCTGCGGAGAACTACACCCGCCTGAGCCAGCGTCTCAATTCCTGGCTATCGAGCCAGACGCCGGCCGGCATCCTGTTCGAGACCGACCTGCGCCTGCGCCCGAACGGCGACTCCGGCCTGCTCGCTGTTTCCGTCGATTCCTTCCGCGATTACGAGTTGAAGAACGCCTGGACCTGGGAACACCAGGCCCTGACCCGCGCCCGCTTCTGCGCCGGCGACCCGGCCGTCGGCAAGCGTTTCGAGGAAATCCGCTGCGAGATCCTGCGCCTGCCGCGTGACCTGGCCAAGCTGCGGGAAGAAGTCGTCGCCATGCGCCAGAAGATGTACGACGCGCACGCCCTGAACAACGACACCGAGTTCGCCCTCAAACACGACCCGGGCGGCATCATCGACGTCGAGTTCATCGTCCAGTACCTGGTCCTGGGCTACGCGCACCAGCACGCCAGCCTGACCGGCAATCTCGGCAACATCGCCCTGCTCCGCATCGCCGGCGAACTCGGCCTGATCGACCCGCAGCAGGGCGAAGCCGCCGGCAACGCCTATCGGGAATACCGCCGCCTGCAACACGCCAAGCGCCTGTCCGCCACGCCCAAGGCGCCCGTTCCGCGCGAGGAGGTCGAAACCCATATCGCCGCGGTTCGCCAGCTGTGGCGGGCGGTGTTCGGCGAGTAAGCGCGAAGCGGCGGGTCATTCCCCAGGCGAAGAGCCCGCCGCAAGGATTTCGATTTTGGGCATTTTTTCCGGTTGACCGTGAAATTGCTCCCCCACTCCCCCACCAAAGAAAAAGGCCGCTCGCGGCGGCCTTGATCGGGGCGGGCTCGCTTATTTCTTCAGCGAATCGCGAATTTCGCGCAGCAACATCACGTCTTCCGGCGTCACCGGGGCTTCCGGTGCAGGTGCCGGCTCTTCCTTGCGCAGGCGGTTCATCTGCTTGACCATCATGAAGATGATGAAGGCCAGGATGACAAAGTTAACCAGGATGGTCAGGAAGGAACCGTAGGCAAAAACGGCGATACCGGCCTTCTTGAGGTCGGCCAGGGTAGCCAGGTTGTTCGGGTTGTCGCCGAGCACGACAAAGAGGTTGGAGAAATCGAGCTTGCCGACGATGCGGCTGACGATCGGCATGATCAGGTCGCCAACGATCGAATCGACAATCTTGCCGAAGGCCCCGCCGATGATGACACCGACGGCCAGGTCCATCGCATTGCCCTTGACCGCAAATTCCTTGAATTCCTGAATCATTCCCATTTTTTTCTCCTCGGAAGCATTTTGGTCGGCCGATTATTCGCTGTGTCGCGCCGGCAGGTCAAGCGATTTTCATAAATTCAGTTTTCATTACAAAGCTTTACAGAGCCGCTCGGCGGCGGCCTTCAGCGTGCTTTCCTGTTTGGCGAAACAGAAGCGGACGACCTTGTCGTCACGTCCGTCGGCGTAAAACACCGAGACCGGAATCACCGCGACACCAACTTCGCGCGTCATCCATTCGGCGAAGGCGCGATCCGGCAGGTCGGAGATGCGGTCGTAGCGCGCCAGCTGGAAATAGGTGCCGCGACAAGGCAGCAGTTCGAACGGCGTGGCCGCCAGCAGCTGTCGGAAGAAATCGCGCTTTTCCTGGTAGAACGCAGCCAGCCGGAGATGGCGCTCGGCGTCCTGCATGTATTCGGCAAGCGCCAGTTGCGACGGCGTGTGCACGGTGAACACGTTGAACTGGTGAACCTTGCGGAACTCGGCCATGAGCGCCGCCGGGCCGACCACGTAGCCGATCTTCCAGCCGGTGATGTGGTAGGTCTTGCCAAAACTCGAGACGACGATGCTGCGCGCCGCCAATTCGGGATGGGCGCACAGGCTGGCGTGCTGCTCGCCGTCGAACAGGATGTGCTCGTAGACCTCGTCGGAAAGCACGACGATGTTGGTACCGGATATCAGTTTTGCGAGTTTTTCCCGGTCGACCGTCGAAAGCAGGCTGCCCGTCGGGTTGTGCGGCGAATTGACGATGATCATCCGCGTTTTCGGCGTGATCAGGCCGGCGACCTGATTCCAGTCCGGCACGTAATCGGGAAAGGTCAGCTGCGCGAAAACGGCCTTGCCGCCGACCGTCTCGATGGCCGGCACGTAGGAATCGTAAACCGGCTCGAAGACGATAACCTCGTCGCCCGGCCGGACGAAGGCGGCGATGGCCGTGAAGATGGCCTGCGTCGCGCCGGCCGTCACCGTCACCTCCGACTCGACGTCGTAACGCGTGCCGTAGAGCGCCGCCACCTTGTCGACGATGGCCTGACGCAACACCGGCATGCCGGCCATCGGCGCGTACTGGTTGCTGCCGGCCAACATGTGCCGATGCATCGCGTCGAACAGCGCCGGTTCGGCCTGAAAATCGGGAAAACCCTGCGACAGGTTGACGGCACCGCACTCGGCGGCCAGCCGCGACATGACGGTGAAGATGGTCGTTCCCATGGCCGGGAAGCGGGAGTCGATGTGAATGGGCGTTTGCATGGCGGGCTGGCTGGTTCTCGATCGTCGCACTATGCCACAATGCGGTTCCATGAACATCGACGGCATCCCCACCCACACCCTGCGCGCCCGCCCCGAGCTGGGCGCCATCGACATCATCGACCAAACCCGCCTGCCGCACGAACTGCATTGGGTCCGGGTAAGCACGCTCGACGAAGCTGCCCACGCCATTCGCGGCATGCAGGTGCGCGGTGCGCCGCTCATTGGCGCCACGGCGGCCTATGGCCTGGCCATCGCCCTGGGCAGCTGCAGCGACGACGCTCACCTTGAGCATGCCATCGACACGCTGTGGGCGACGCGCCCGACCGCCGTAAACCTGCACTGGGCCCTGACGCGCATGAGCGAACACCTGACGCCCCTGGCGCCGGCGGCCCGCCTTCAGGCCGCCTGGGCTGAGGCCAAGGCCATTGCCGACGAGGACATCGCCCAGAACCTGGCCATCGGCCAGCACGGACTGGGCATCCTGCGCCAGACGGTGCGCCGCCACGGTACCCGCCTGAATATCATGACCCACTGCAATGCTGGCTGGCTGGCCACGGTCGACTGGGGCACGGCGCTCTCCCCCGTTTATACGGCCTACGATGCCGGTCTGCCGGTTCATGTCTGGGTCTCGGAAACCCGGCCGCGCAACCAGGGCCTGCTCACTGCCTGGGAACTGGCCCAGCACGGCGTGCCGCATACGGTCATCGCCGACAACGCGGCCGGCATCCTGATGCGTGAGGGCAAGGTCGATGCCGTCATCGTCGGCGCCGACCGCATCGCCGCCAATGGCGATGTGGCCAACAAGGTTGGCACCTATCTCAAGGCGCTGGCCTGCGCCGACAACGGCATTCCGTTCTACGTCGCCGCGCCGCGCACGACCATCGACTTCGATCTGACCGAGGGCAGCCTTATCGAGATCGAGGAGCGCCACGGCGACGAATTCCGCCTGGTACACGGCCTCGATGCCCGCGGTGTTCCATCGGCCCTGCACCAGCTGCCCGCGCACGAAGCGGTGGCCAATCCTGCCTTCGACGTCACGCCGGCCCACCTGATCACCGCCATCATCACCGAGCGCGGCGTCTGCGAAGCGAGCAAGGAAGCCCTGCTCGCCTTCTACCCGGAAGTCGCCGATGACTGACCTGCGCAGCGACCTGATCGCCACGGCCCGCGCCATGCAGCCGGCCGGACTCAACCGCGGCACATCCGGCAACGTCAGCGTGCGGCACGGTGATGGCTTCTACATCACGCCGACCGGCATGCCTTACGACCGCCTGAACGCAGACGACATGCCGCTCATGGCGCTGGACGGTTCCTGGCAGGGCTCCCGCAAGCCGTCGTCCGAATGGCGCTTCCACCGCGACCTCTACGCCAGCCGGCCGGAAGTCGGCGCTATCCTGCACGCCCATTCGCCCTTCGCCGTCAGCCTGGCCTGCCTGCGTCTCGATATCCCGCCCTTCCATTACATGATTGCCCGCTTTGGCGGCGACACGATCCGCTGCGCCGAGTATTCCATTTTTGGCTCGGAATCCCTGTCGACCGTCGCATTGACGGCCATGGCCGGGCGCAAGGGCTGCCTGCTGGCCAACCACGGCATGCTGGTCGCCGGGCGCGACCTCGATGAAGCCTTCGCCCTTGCCGTCGAACTGGAAGAACTATGCGAACAATACTGGCGCGCCAGCCAGCTCGGCCAGCCGGTATTGCTCTCGCCCGAGGAAATGAGCGCCGTGCTGGACAAGTTCGCCGGCTACGGACAGCAATGAGCCAGCACGACCTCTCGCGCTGGGCGCACCAGCATCAGTTCGCCACTGGAAATGCCGCTGCCGAACGCGGCACGCGCCTCGTCATGTGGATCACCATCGCCACGATGCTGCTCGAAATCGTCGCCGGCTGGTGGTTCAACTCGATGGCCGTCCTCGCCGACGGCTGGCACATGAGTTCGCACGCGCTGGCCATCGGCCTGTCGGCCTTCGCCTACAGCGCTGCCCGCAAGTACGCCAGCGACCCGAGTTTCGCCTTCGGCACCTGGAAAATCGAGGTGCTGGCCAGCTACACCAGCGCCATCTTCCTGCTCGGCGTCGCGGCAGCGATGATCTTCGGCTCGCTCGAACGGCTGTGGAAGCCGCAGGAAATTCACTACCCGGAAGCGATGGCGGTCGCTGTTCTCGGCCTCGTGGTCAATCTGGTCTGCGCGCTGATCCTTGGCCATGCCCACGGCCACGATCACGACCATCACCACGGGCACGAGCACGCCCATCACGATCACGATGATCTCAACCTCAAGGCCGCCTACATCCACGTCGTCACCGATGCTGCCACCTCGGTGCTCGCCATCGCCGCGCTGGCTGGCGGCTGGCTCTATGGCTGGGCCTGGCTCGATCCGGCGACCGGCATCGTCGGCGCCATCCTCGTTGCGCTGTGGGCGAAGAACCTCATCGTGCAGAGCGGCCGCGTGCTGCTTGATCGCGAAATGGACCATCCGGTCGTCGCCGAGATTCGCGAGGTCATTTCAGCCCTGCCCGCCGATGGCCAGACCGAACTGACCGACCTGCATGTCTGGCGCATCGGTACCGGCGCCTATGCCTGCGCGCTCAGCCTGCTGACCCACGACACAACGCTGACCCCGCTGGCCATCCGCGAAGCCCTCGCCATCCATGAAGAAATCGTCCATGCGACGGTTGAAATCCATCGCTGCGATATTTGCTGAAAACCGGCGAGGCGGCTAAGCGAGCAATTCGTGCCGCTCGCGTTCGACGCGGGCGATATAGCGCTGGATGCGGTTGTTTTCAGCCGACGGCAAATCATCGAAACGCAGGCCGACGCGCCATTGTTGCATGCCGCTACGACCCACGTTTGGCGTCAGGTGACAGACGGTCGCATTGAAAAACAGCTCATGCTTATCGTCCGGCAGCGCGAAGTGACAATTCGCCAGATGCTCGCCTGAGGCCAGCCCCTCCGGCGGATTCATGGCCGTCGTCCCCAGCCCGGCGACCGAAATGTCATGCACCGGCACATTCAGCAGGCGCCCATCAGACAGGCGCCCGAAGAATTGCAACGGCCGTCCCACCGGCGCGTCGATGCGGAAGGTTTCGCGGCGCTGCAGGCGGACCAGGAATTTCGGCAAGGCCACGGAAAAAGCCTTGCGTCCGCCATAGAGCATTTCCAGGGCGCGTCCGGTCACAAACTGGACGTGAATCCCGCCCGGCCGCCCGACGAAGACATTGTGCTCGCTCTGCAGGAAATGCCGGTTGAGCTCGTTGCTGCCGCTGCAATCGAAAATGAGCAAGCCTTTTTCCGGCTGGGCATCGAGCAGCGTGGTCAGCAACATTTCGCTGCCGGCCCGGAACGATACCGAAAAGGGCACCGCATCGCGGGCAAAGCCGGCCAGCATGAAGGCGACGGGACGCACGCCCGTGATGTGAAAGCGGTCCTCGATCTCGGCTTCCGACAACTGCGCGATCTGGCTCATCAGCGCTCCAGCACGCGCAGCAGCGACGAGGTGTCGTCGCGCCCCCAACCCTGCGCCATGAGCGCGTTCAATTGCTGGGCCACGACGGCCGTGAGCGGCACGGGTACGCCGCTCTGCCGGGCCGCTTCCAGCACCAGACCGTAATCCTTGTGGTGCAGACGCGCTTCGATGCCGGCAGAAAAGTCGCGCCGCACCATGCGCTCGCCCATCACATCGAGTACGCGCGAGGCCGCAGAGCCGCCAGACAAGGCCTGCCGGACCTTGGCGCAATCGACCCCGGCCGCCGCGGCAAGATGCATCGCCTCGGCAGCGGCCTCGATGGCGGCGACCATGATCATCTGGTTGCAGGCCTTGGCAACCTGTCCGGCGCCGTTCGGGCCGATATGGACGATGCGCTTGCCCAGGCAGTCGAGCAGAGGACGAACTCGCTCAAGAACCTCGGCATCGCCTCCCGCCATGATGGCAAGCGTCGCATCGATGGCCCCCTGCTCGCCACCGGACACCGGTGCGTCAAGAAAATGAATGCCCTTTTCGCCCAGTTTTTCCGCGATGTTTCGCGCCGCATCCGGCGCGATGGTCGAGCAATCGACCACGACCGATCCGGGCGCCATGCCCTCGATCAGTCCATCTTTGCCGAGCGCGACGCCTTCGACATCCGCGCTGGAGGTAATGACCGTAAAAACCACCTCGCAGCGCGCACCGAGCTCGGCCGGTGTTGCGCACACGCTGGCCGGCAAGTCGCCAATGCACTCCGGCCGGCGCGCCCAGACCGCAAGTTCGTGACCGGCATGCTGCACATGCTGGGCCATCGGACGCCCCATGGCACCCAGACCGATGAAGCCGATCCTCATGCCTGGCCCGAGAGGCGCTCAAGCAACTTGAGCACGGCGATCGAATCTTCCTCGCCCAGGTTCGACCCCACCATCGCGTTGAACATCTGCGCCGTGGCGGCGGAGCCCGGCAGGCAGAGGCCCAGCTCGTGGGCGGTCTGCATGACGATGTTCAGGTCTTTCTCGTGCATCCAGCTCTTGAAACCCGGCTTGAAATTGCGGTCGAGCATGCGCTGGCCGTGGTTTTCAAGGATTTTCGAGTAGGCGAAGCCGCCGAGCAGCGCCTCGCGCACCTTCCCACGGTCAACGCCATTTTTTGCCGCAAATGCAAATGCCTCGGCCACGGCCAGAACGCCCATGCCGGTCACGATCTGGTTGGCGGCCTTGGTTACCTGGCCGGCACCGCTGGCGCCGACATGCACGATGTTCTTGCCCATGCATTCAAAGGCCGGCCTGGCCTTGGCAAAGGCAGCGTCGGAACCACCGGCCATGATCGACAAGGTGCCGGCAATGGCCCCCACCTCGCCGCCGGACACCGGCGCGTCGACGAAATCGACACCGGCTGCGGCCAGGTCCTCGCCAATTTTCCGTGCTGCGGCCGGCGCGATGGTGCTCATGTCTACCGCGACCAGCCCCTTTTCGCCGGCGCTGGCGACGCCGCGCATGACCTCGGCCACATCGGGTGCATCGGCCACCATCGAGATGACCAGCTCGTTCCCACGCGCGGCATCGGCCGGACTCGCCGCTCCCTTGGCCCCCGCGTCGAGCAGGGGTTGCATTGATTCGGCGCGGCGCGCCCAGACGGTGACAGCGTGCCCGCCCTTGATCAGGTTGAGCGCCATCGGGCGCCCCATGATACCCAGGCCGATAAATCCGATTTTCATACTGAACTCCCTCGCCAGAAGGCTGGAATTTTAGCCCCCCACTCCCCGCGGTCAAGCCGCATCAAGCAGGCTGTACCGGGTATTCCAGCGTTCGACCGAGCCCGACCACATCGGCTGCCGATGCCGGCTGGTAGAAGTGGAAACCCTGCACGCGCTCGCATTCGAGGGTGCGCAGGAATTCGGCCTGGGCAAAATTCTCGACGCCCTCCGCCACCAACTGCAGACCGAGCGAACGGCCGAGCATGACGATCGAGGTGACCAGCGACGCGGCGTCGGGGTCGTATTCCACATCGGCCAGGAAAGAGCGGTCGATCTTCAGGCGATCAAGCGGGAAGCGGCGCAGATAGGCCAGCGACGAATAGCCCGTGCCAAAATCGTCGATGGCCAGCCTGACCCCCATGGCCTTGAGCTTGGCCAGCGTCTGGATGGCGCTATCGACACCATGCATCACGGAGCTTTCGGTGATCTCCAGCTCCAGTCGCTCGGCCGGGATGCCGGTTTCCGCCAGAACCTGCTGCACGCTCTGGACAAAGTCGGGCTGACGAAACTGATGCGCGGAAATGTTGACCGCCATCTCGCCCATGTCGATGCCGGCATCCAGCCAATCGCGGACCTGCCGGCAGGCTGCGAGCAGAACCCATTGGCCGAGCGGCAGTATCAAGCCGCTCTCCTCAGCGACCGGAATGAAATCGCCCGGTGCAATCATGCCGCGTTGCGGATGACACCAGCGCACCAGCGCCTCGACGCCAACAACCTTGCCGCTGAGCAGATCGATCTGCGGCTGATAGTGCAGCACCAGCTGGTTCTCGGCCAGCGCCCGCCACAGTTCGCTTTCCAGATGTAGGCGCTTGTTGGCGGCCGCATTCATCTGCTCGGCAAAAAACTGGAAGTTATTGCGTCCCGCTGCCTTCGCCGCGTACATCGCCGCATCGGCGTTGCGGATCAGGGTCGGGCCATCCTGCCCGTCTTCCGGATAGACACTGACGCCGATGGACAGCGTGCAGCGCAATTGATGCCCATCGATGTCGCAGGCCGGACCAGTCGAGCGGATCAGGCGATCGAGCAAGGTGATAACTTCATCGTTGCTTTCAATCTGCTCCAGGACGACGACGAACTCGTCGCCACCGAGTCGGAACAGGCGCTTGGCACGATCCATTTCGCCGCCCAGGCGGCGGGCGATCTCCGCCAGCAGGCGGTCGCCCGCATGATGCCCCAGCGAGTCGTTAACCGTCTTGAAGTTGTCCAGATCGATGATCAGCAAGGCCAGGCGGTTGATCCCCGGCATCGCGCTGTCGAAAATATTGCCGAGATGGGCATCGAGCGCCAGACGATTCGGCAGATTGGTGAGCTGGTCGTGATGCGCCAGGTAGTCGAAACGCTCGGCCTGTGCCTTGGCATCGCTGACATCGGCAAAGTTGGCGACGAAATGCGAGGCATGGCCGGCCTCATCGCGAATCGCCGAGATACGCATGAGCTTGGGATAGATCCCTCCATCCTTGCGGCGATCCCAGACTTCGCCCTCCCAGAATCCGTTCTCGGCGACGAAATCCCAGATATTGCGGTGGAAATTCAGCCCGGAATGCCCGGCGCTCAGTTGGGTCGGCGTCTGCCCGATCACCTCGTGGGCGGCATATCCGGTGATCTGCTCGAAAGCCACGTTGACCGACAATATGCGCTGCGCGGCGTCCGTCAGGATCATCGCCTCGGAGGCATGATCGATGACGCTACGATGCAGCTTGAGCAGATTGCCTGCGCGCTCGCGCATCGACAACAGGAATCGGCAGCCTTCGATGACCAGAATGGTCATCACCACGCCAAGAATCAGCAGCTGGACGCTCCAGGACGGGGCGACATTCCCGAGCGGCAAAAACAAGTAGTCGACTGACGCGGAATCGCTGTCCTGGCTGATCGCCCACAAATCAAAGCCGATCGCGCACCAGATCAGGATGATGAGCCCGAAGGCAAGCAGGCGAAGTTTTCTGCCGGCGAGGACCGGATTGAGTGCCACGGGTCAAATTAGGACTTTAGTTATACCAAGCCTAGTTTAACCCAATAAAAACAATGTTTCACGAAGTTTTTCTAAAGCAAATTCACGGAAAATCACTCTTCATATGACGCCAAATTTGGCTTCGCCTTTGCCCCTGATATGAAGATGTTTTTTCCTGAATTAACTTAGCGACTGCAGCTTCCGTTTCCGCGCGAGAAACCCATCTTTGCCAGCAGCTTTTCCGGCGGGCAGAAGCCCGTAAAGCCACTTTGCAGCAGATTCAAGCCGACGAAGGCAGTGAAGGCGAGGAACCATTCCGATACGAAGATCGGGCTGCCATGGTAGCCAAGGGAAAGCGAAAGCAGGACGAAAAAGCCCGCCATGATGCGGATGATGCGTTCGATGGTCATTGTTGATGCTCCTTGCGGAATGCCGAGAAATAGAGGACGGGGATGACGACCAGCGTGAGCAGCGTGGACACCATGATGCCGAAGATCAGCGCCAGCGCCAGCCCATTGAAGATCGGGTCGTCGAGAATGAACATGGCGCCGAGCATGGCGGCCAGTGCGGTCAGGGCGATGGGTTTGGCGCGCACCGCGGCCGACTGAATCACCGCGTCGTGGAAGGGCATGCCGTTCGCGACCTGCAGCTTGATGAAATCAACGAGCAGTATTGAGTTGCGGACGATGATGCCGGCCAGGGCGATCATGCCGATCATCGAGGTGGCCGTGAATTGCGAACCGAACAGCGCGTGGCCGGGCATGACGCCGATGATGGTCAGCGGAATGGGGGCCATGATGATGAGCGGCACGAGGTAGCTGCCGAAGTGGGCGACGACCAGCAGGTAGATGAGGATCAGGCCGACGCCGTAGGCGATGCCCATGTCGCGGAAGGTTTCGTAGGTCACCTTCCATTCGCCATCCCATTTCACGCTGTAGCCGGCGTAGGGATCGTTCGGCTGGCGGATGAACCATTCGCCGAGTGTGCCGCCCTCCTTGAGTTCCATGCCGTTGATCTTGCTGCGGATGTCGAACATGCCGTAGAGCGGCGAATCGAGCTTGCCGCCCATGTCGCCGACGACATACACGACCGGTAGCAGATCCTTGTGGTAAATGGCCTTTTCGCGGGCCGCATCCTGTACCTCTACGAGTTCGGAGACCGGAACCAGATGGCCGTCACGCGAACGAACGCGCAGCTTGAGCAGGGCATCCAGATTGGATTGCTTCTCGGCCGGCAAAGTCACGCGGACCGGGATCTCGAACTTGGAATCGGTATTGCGTGCCGGCGTCACGTCCTGCCCGGCCAGGCCCATACCAACGACCTCGACGATATCGCTCTGCGCCACACCGAGTTGTGCCGCCTTGCTTTGCAGCACATGGAGCACGACCTTGCGGGCGTCGGCTTCGATGTAGTCATCGATGGCGACGATGTCCGGCGTTGCCTCGAAGGCCTTGCGCACCTGCTTGCCGACGCTCATCTGGCCCTTCATGTCGGGGCCGTAGATTTCGGCGACGATGGGCGACATGACCGGCGGTCCCGGCGGCACTTCGACGACCTTGGCGACGCCGCCATTCCGCTTGCCGATGGCCTCGATGCGATCACGCAGCGAGACCGCAATCTCGTGACTCTGCCGCGAGCGATGATGCTTGTCGGCCAGATTGACCTGGATGTCACCCTTCTCCGGCGCGGCACGCAGGTAGTACTGGCGAACGAGGCCGTTAAAATTGATCGGGCTGGCCGTACCGGCGTAGGCCTGATAGTTGGTCACATCTTTTTCGAGGGCCAGTTCGGCGCCGATTTCGTGCAGCACGCGTGCCGTTTCCTCAACCGGCGTGCCCACCGGCATGTCGAGGATGACCTGGAATTCGCTCTTGTTGTCAAAAGGCAGCATCTTGAGCACGACGAGCTGGAAATAGGCCAGCGACACCGAGCCGAGAATGAGCAGGACCACGGCGATGGCCAGCTTGACGCGCATGGCGCCGCCCTTGATCGGATCGAGGAAGGGGGTCAGCAGCTTGCGGAAGGTGCTATCCAGTTTGGCGTCGAGCTTCGACGGCTGATGGCTTCCATGGGCATTGCCATGCGTTTTCATCATTCTCGCCGCCAGCCAGGGCGTGACGACAAAGGCGACGGCCAGCGAGATAGCCATGCCCATCGACGAGTTGATCGGGATCGGGCTCATGTACGGGCCCATCAGCCCCGTGACGAAAGCCATCGGCAGCAGCGCGGCGATGACGGTCAGCGTGGCGAGAATGGTCGGGCCACCGACTTCATCGACGGCCGGCGGAATGATCTCCAAAAGGCTCTTTTCGGGGTACAAGCCCTGCCAGCGGTGGATGTTCTCGACGACGACAATCGCGTCATCGACGAGGATGCCGATCGAGAAAATCAGCGCGAACAGCGAGACGCGGTTCAGGGTGAAACCCCAGGCCCAGGAGGCGAAGAGCGTTGCTGCCAGCGTCAGGGTCACGGCGATGCCGACAATGACCGCCTCGCGTTTGCCGAGGGCGAAGAAGACGAGCAGTACGACGAACGCCGTGGCAAAGATCAGCTTGCCGATCAGCTTTTGCGCCTTTTCGGTCGCCGTTTCGCCGTAGTTCCGTGTCACGGTGACTTCGATGCCCTCCGGAATGACTTTGTTTTTCAAGTCATTTATCCGGTTGACCGTAGCATTGGCCACATCGGCCGCATTGACGCCAGGCTGTTTGGAAAGCTGGATGGTGACGGCGGGAAACTCGCCGCTCTGGTCGCCAAACCAGGCGTAGCGTTTGGGCTGATCCGGGCCATCCTCGACCGTTGCCACGTCGCTCATGTAGACCGGCTTGCGTTCGCCGGCCTCGCCGCGCACAGCCACGACGAGTTGCTTCACGTCGGCCGCCGACTCGAGATAGGTGCCGGTCTGGACCAGCACCTCGCGGTTGCCGGCAGTCAGGTTGCCGGAGGATTGCAGGGCGTTCGAGACCTTGAGGGCACCGGCAATGTCCTGCGGCGTGACGCCGAAGGCATTCATCCGGTCGGCATCCATGAGCACGCGGATGGCGTGATCGGGGCCGCCGAGGGTAGCCACGTCGCGCGTACCCTTGATGCGCTTGAGTTCGATTTCGACGGCGCGCGCCACCTGCTGCAGTTCGAAGGCGGAACGCGCGGCATCCTTGGTCCAGAAGGTCAGCGCCACGATGGGCACGTCGTCAATGCCGCGCGGCTTGATCACCGGGTCCATGACCCCGAGGTTGGGCGGCAACCAGTCGCGGTTGGAATGCACGGTGTCGTAAAGACGCAGGACCGCGTCGTTGTATTTGACGCCGACATCGAACTGCACGGTGATGACGGCCATGCCGGGTCGCGAGGCGGAATAGACGTGCTCGACACCGTGCATGCGCGACAGTACCTGCTCGCCGGGCCGGGCCACAAGGTTTTCGACATCCTTGGCCGAGGCGCCAGGGAAGGCGATCAGGACATCGGCCATGGTCACGTCGATCTGCGGCTCTTCCTCGCGCGGCGTGACGAGCGTGGCGAACAGCCCCATCAGGAAGGCGACCAGCGCCAGCAAGGGCGTCATTCGTGAATTCTGGAAGGCGGCGGCGATGCGCCCCGAAATACCCAAACTCGTGCCGAGCGCGGTCTTCTCGCTGCTCATGGCCTAGTTAGCCGATTTCAGTTGAATGCTGGCCTTGACCGGATCGGTGACCACCTTGTCACCGGCGGCCAAACCCGCCAGCACCTCGATCTCGCCGAGCCCGACGGCATCGCCGAGGCGCAGCTGGCGCAACGACAGACGGTTGTCGGCCGTCTGCACGTAAACCGCAGCCACTTCGCCACGACGCAGCACGGCGCTGGCCGGCACCGTCAGCTTTTCCGACTGACCGGTGATGAAATGCACGCGGGCGAACATCCCCGGCGTCGCTTCCGGCACATCGGGCAGCGTGACGCGGACCTGTGAAACGTGCGTCGCCGCATCGGCCGTCGGCAGGACCTGAACCTTGACGGCATCGACCCACTTGCCCAGTTCAGGAAACTCGACGCGCGCCGTTTTGACATCGCGCATTGCCTTCAGTCGGTATTGCGGAATGCTCGCCGTGACGCGCAAGGCGCCCGGCTGGTAGAGGGTGAACAGCGGCTTGCCCGGCGTCGCCATGTCGCCCATTTCGGCGTGGCGGCGGGCGATGATGCCGTTCATCGGCGAGACGATGGTGGCGTGGCTCTGGCTGGCCCCGGCAGCGGCGCGATTGGCCGCGGTGGAATCGAGGTCGGCGCGGGCCTTGTCGAGGGCGGCCGAACTCATGAACTTCTGCGCGACGAGACTTTTCGTCCGTTCGAAATTGACCTTGGCGTTGGCGTACTGCGCCTCGGCGGCACGCGCCGCTTCGGCCGCCTCACGGGCATCGATACGCATCAGCACATCACCCTTCTTGACGGACTGGCCGGCATCGGCCTTGACCTCCAGCACCCGGCCGGCCACCTGGGCGCCCACCGTTGCCTGCTGCACGGCTTCGACCAGCGATTCAGCCGGGAAGGCCAGATCGACGGCATGCGGCTTGACGGTGATGACCGACAAGGGCTCAGCCGCGGATGCGACGGTCAACCCGAAAAAAAGGCTAAAAATGAAATATCGAATGGTATTTGCGCTCATGAATATAAGCATACGCTAATTTATAGCGACAGCACAAGCTGCTATTGCCTGACACATTGATTTCATTGAATTTTGGCCAAGGCCGTGACGGCGTCAGGATGGCTGCCAGATGTTGCGGCAGCGTGTTTCCTTGACCCACCAGCAGGCCGCCGCCCCCAAAAGCGCGAAAACGGTCACGACGAGCACGCCGTGACGCCAGGTCTCGACATCGTAAACCCGCGCGCCGCCGATCATTTCCCCCTTCCAGCCGAGGTCCATGACCCAGCCGACGAAAGGCTGCAGCAGCGCGGCCGTCATGAAGCCACCCATATTGGCGACGCTGGTCGACATGCCGGACAACAAGGGCGGATTGACCTCTTTGGAACAGGCCCAGGTCAGGCTGAAGCCGGCCGTGGTCAGCCCGAGCACAGCGAACAGTGTGTAGGAAAGCGCAACCGGCATGCTCACACAGGACCACAGGATGAGCCAGATCACGGCATACAGGTGCGAGGCGGCGATGAGCACCGGGCGGCGTTTCCCGAGGCGATCGGAAAGGCCGCCGATGAACAGGCAGCCAACCGCGAAGCCGCCGAACCACAGGGACAAATGCGTCGTGGCTACCGATCTGGCAAGGCCATGCACCTGCATCAGATAGGGCGTCGCCCACAGTCCGGCAAAGGTAAAAAAGGCGCCGCACATGCCGGTGTTGACCAGCAACGGCGGCCAGGTTGCCCGGTTGCGGATCACCGAGAGCAGGCCCGAGATCACTGCTGTCCGGTCAAAAGCGGCTTTTGGCGGTGCATCCTTGCCGTCCGGCGCATCGCGCACGATCAGCCAGCACAGTACGCCAAGGATCAGCGAAACCACCCCGACGCCGATGAACACGCCACGCCATCCGGTGGCCTGCGCTACGGCGGACAGCGGCGCCCCGGCCAGCACCGAGCCCAGATTGCCGATCAGCATGCAGATGCCAACCATGGTGGCGAAGCGGTTTTCCTCGAACCAGACGGCAATCAGCTTGAGCATGGCGATGAAGGTCACCGACACGCCCAGGCCGACCAATGTCCGGCCGACCAGCGCCAGCTCGAGCGTCGGCGCCATGCCGAAGAGGAAACTGCCGGCGCCGCCGACCAGCCCGCCGAGCGCCAGAATGCGGCGCGGGCCCAGCGTATCGACGAGGATGCCGGTCGGCACCTGCATCACGGTATACACATAAAAATAGGTGGCCGCCAGAATCCCCAGCGAGGCTGCGGAGGTCTCGAAGGCAGCGGCCAGATCGGGCGCAATGCCGGCCGGCGCAAAGCGCTGGAAGAAAGACAGGATGTAGGCGACCGCGACGACGCCGAGGGCGATCCAGCGGCGGCGCATCTGTTCGGCGGTCAAGGCTTTCATTCAGTCTCGCTTTTGGTCATCATGCGCCCGGGCAAAGGCTTACTTCTGGGACAGCACCCACTTGGCGAGCGTGGCGGCCTCGGCATCGGTCACGTTGTTCGGCGGCATCGGCACCTGGCCCCACTCGCCTTGGCTGCCGCCCTTGATCTTGGCCGTCAATGCAGCCTCGGCACCCTTTTCTGCACCACGCTTGGCGGCGATGTCCTTGTAGGCCGGGCCGACGATTTTCTTGTCAATGGCGTGGCAGGTCATGCAGTTCTTGGCCTTGGCCAGCTCCGGCGATGCGTGCACTGAGCCGCAAGCCACGAGGAAAGCGCCGGCGATGATGACTGTCTTGTACATGTTTCTCCCTCCAGAAATTCGCGGCCGGCAGAGACACCTGCCGAATGAACCGCATCACGCAATACCTTACATCAGGACGCCATTTCGATCAGCAGCGTCTCTATTTCAGTACGCCCGACCGGGCTGGCCATGGCAATCAGCATGTAGCCGGGCTTGAGCAGAAAGTCCTTGTCCGGATTGAACTCCCAGTTGCCATTGCGCTCGCGCACGGCCAGAAAAACGTAGTTGGCGCTGCGCAACTTGAGCGTGCCCAGCGGTTTCGGAATGAACCCGGCCGGCACCGGCACTTCTTCGATCCGCAGGCTTTTTTCCGATTTCAGCATTTCGTCGAGGAAGGACACGACGTGCGGACGAATCATCGCCGACGCGATCCGCATGCCGCCCGTGAAATCGGGGGAGACGATGGCATCGGCGCCGGCCTTGCGCATCTTCTCGACATTGCGGGTTTCCGTGCAGCGCGCCACGACGCGGAGCTCCGGTTTCAACTGCTTGGCCGTGATGACGATCATGAGGTTCCGCGAGTCGTCGCCAGTCACGGCAAAAAGACCCTTGGCGTCCTCGAGGTCGGCGGCGACCAGGACATCGTCGTCGCTGGCATCGCCATGGAGATAGAGGAAGCCGATGTTCTTTTCCTTGTACTCCTCCAGTCGGTGGAGGTCTTCGTCGATGCCGACAAAATGGCGGTGGGTGGCCTCGAGTTCGCGCGCGATGTTGCGGCCGACCCGGCCAAAACCACAGAGGATGTAGTGGCCCTTGAGTTTCTTGATTGCTTTTTCCATGCGTTTTCTCCGCAGGGTTCCATTGAGATCGGTTTCGAGCAGCGCGACGGTCACCACCGAAAAGAGCAGCGACAGATTGCCTGCGCCGAGAATGCCGATGACCACCGTCAGGACGCGCGCCGGCTGATTGCTCGACATGTCGATGATTTCACCGAAGCCGATGGTGGCGACGGTGATGAAGGTCATGTAGAAACAGTCAAACCACGAATACTTTCCCTCGGTCAGCACCATGTAGCCCACGGTGCCAAACAGGTGCACGGCGAAGAGCAGCCCTACCGCTAGGTAGAGGAGGCGGAAGATGTATCCGGCCTGCGCCGTGTTGATCGTGGCCACCGACGATCTCCGCTCAGTCGACCAGGGGGACCGACTGGGTCATGAAGATGACCGCCTTGCCGCCGTCCATGTTGGCGTGGAGCGACTCGACCAGCGGCGGATTGACTGCCTGCTCGGCGTCCCATTTGACGATGAAGTTGGCGCCTGACCCACCGGAGGCATCGTTGAGTTCGACGAAGAGTTCAAGCGTGCCAAAAGGCGGCACGAGCATCGGCGTCGGCACGCGATCGCCGAGCAGCTTGCCGTTGGTGTCGAAATACCGGGCAGACAGAATCCGGATCGGGCGCTTGCCATCCGTGTTGCGGATACTGACCAGCGCGGACAGCAAAACCTGCGAAGCTTTGCCGCTCTTGCCCAGATTCCCGTAGAGCATGTGCGAATAGATCGGCAGGTAGAGGGTCTGCCCCTTGACCAGCGGCCTTGATTCCTGGGCTGCGGCAAGGGCCGACAAGGCGGCCAGCATCACGGCGAGCAGCGAGCCTCGCCAGAATTCCCGATAGTTCATCACTCCCCCTTTTCTTGTTGCAGCGGAACTTGAGCCCCTTCGGCCCGATTCTGCCACAAGCCCCGCGCTACGGGGCAACGGGAGAAGCCTGCAGCTAAGGTGAAGCGGCAGCCAGCCGCGCGCGCAGATAGTCGCCGAGCGACCCCCAGTCCACCGGCTTGACGAGATGGCTGGCGCCCAGCTGGCGCATCCGTTCGAGCGCGACGGGATCGCTCCGCCCGCTGAGCAGCACCAGCGGGAAGCGCTCGCCGTGCGACTGCCGGATGGCGGCGCAGACCTCGAAACCGTCGAGCCCCGGCATCTCGACATCGATCAAGGCAATGTCGAACGGCGCCTGGCGGAATGCGGCCAGGGCATCCGTGCCGTTATCGGTCAGCGTCAGCGCGAAGTCGTCCCCGCCCAGCGCGGCCTGGGTGAGCAGACGGGCGGTCGGATCGTCGTCCGCCACCAGGACTCGCCAGGCAGGCCGGTTCACGATGCCAGCTCCGCGAGGACGTCCTTCAAGGCCGCATCGACCCGCTTCCATTCGGCCCGCAGGCCGTCGACGCGGGTCAGCAATTGCCGCATCTGCCCTTCGCGGCCAAGCTGCTCGACCTCGCTACAGCGCGCCGCCAGCGCGTTGGCGCCGACGTTGAAGCTGCTCGACTTGAGGGCGTGTGCGACGCGCGCCAGCAGGGCGATATCGGCGTCCGCCAGCGCGAGGTCGAAGCGGGCCCATTCGCGTTCCGCCGCTTTCAGGTAAGCCTCGATGACCTGCCTGACCAGCGCGTCACCGCCTTGCGGCGACAAGGCCCGGATCTTGTCAAACGCCGCCGGATCGAGGACGGGGCCGCTGTCGGGCGAGTTCTCGTTTCCGCCAGCCCCCGCCTCGCCACGGCCGGCGACCGGTTTCCGCCGCTCGAGCGGGAGCCAGCGGGCGAGCACGGCGAACAGGTCGTCGCCGTTGTAGGGCTTGGCCAGGTAGGCATCCATGCCGGCGTCGACACAGCGCTCGCGGTCCCCCTTCATGGCGTTGGCGGTCAGGGCGATGACCGGCAGATGCTCGCCGCTGGCCGCCTCCTTTGCGCGCAAGGCGCGGGTCGCGGCAAAGCCGTCGAGGACCGGCATCTGGCAGTCCATCAGCACCAGGTCGACCGTTTCGGACATCAGCAGATCGAGCGCATGCTGTCCGTCGTTCGCCGAGACGACCTCGAGCCCGATTCTCTCCAGCTGCGCGCGGGCCACGATCAGGTTGCTCTCGTTGTCTTCGGCCAGCAGTACCCGGCCGCGCAGCTTGCGGAGCGCCGAATTGTCGCGCGGACTCTCGCTGCGTTCGCGCCGGTTGAGCACGGCGTCGATGGCGCTCAGGAACTCGGCCTGACGGAAGGGCTTCGGCAGGCAGAAGGCCACCTCCAGACCGGCTTTTTTGAGCTGCTGCCCCATTTCCGGCACAGCCGAAAAAACAATCAACTGCACGGCCGATCCGCGCTGATCGGCCCGCAGGGCGCGAATCAGGTCGAGCCCGGACATTTCAGCCATTTCCATGTCGATGACCAGCAAGGCATAGGGCTCGCCGGCGGCAAAGGCCGTATTGACCATCGCCAGGGCCTGCAATCCGGAAGCCGCCGTATCCGCCGCCAGCCCGCGACCGCCAAGCTGGGCGAGCAGGATGTCGCCGTGTTCCGGCGTATCGTCAACGAGCAGGATGCGCCGAGCGGCCTCCTTGACCGCAATCGGTGCCGGCCGCACCGGCTCCGGCAGCTTTCCGCGCGGCAACGACAGATCCACCGTGAAACAAGCGCCTTCGCCCGACTGGCTCTCGACGCCGATGCGCCCACCCATCATGTCGACCAGGCGGCGACAGATGGCCAGCCCCAGGCCCGTGCCGCCGTATTGCCGGCTGGTCGAGCCGTCGGCCTGGGCAAAATGCTCGAAAATTCGCTCCTGCGCATCGAGCGGAATGCCGATTCCGGTGTCTTTGACGGTCAACCGGAAATTTTGGCTATTTTCGAAATCTTCGACGACGCGCAAACCCAGGAAAACCTGGCCGCTGGCCGTGAATTTCACGGCATTGCCGAGCAGATTGACGACAATCTGACGCAGGCGCAGCGCATCGCCCCGCACCACGAGATTTTCATCGGGCGGCAGATCGGCGACCAATTCAAGGCCCTTCCGGCTGGCCTGCGGGGAGAACATTTCCAGCGCCTCTTCCAGCAGATTGCGCAGATCGAAATCGACGACATCCAGTTCCAGCTTGCCCGACTCGATCTTCGAGAAATCGAGGATGTCGTTGATGATGCCCAGCAGGTGTTTGCCGGAACGCTCGACGGCCTCGACAAACTGGCGCTGGGTCGGCGCCAGCTCCGTGTTGAGCAGCAGCTCGGTCATGCCCAGCACGCCGTTCATCGGCGTCCGGATTTCGTGGCTCATCGTCGCCAGAAACTCACTCTTCGCCTGACTGCCCGCCTCCGCCGCCTCCTTCGCCAGGCGCAGTTCGCGCGTGCGTTGCTCGACGATCTGCTCAAGATTGCCCAGATGGGTCGACAACCAGTGGTCCCGCTCGCGAATCTGCTCAACCATCTGGTTGAAGCCGTCCGCCAGCCGGCCGATTTCCGTCACCTCGCTGTCTGCCGCCCGAATATCCAGCCGGCCCAGCGACACCTCCGCCATGTTCCGGGTCAGTTCCTGGAGCGGTTCAACCAGTTTTTCAACATGCCGGGCCTGCAAGCGCAGCGCCACGGCGAGGGCGACAACAATTTCGAGCAGGAGCAGCCCGAGATAGGCCAGCAACTGCTGATAGACGCCGCTCAGATCCATGCTCAGCCGCAGCCATCCGAGGCGCTTGTTGGCCGAGCCTGTTGGCGCCAGAAAATCAATGTGGTTCCAGGAAAACCGGTGGCCGGCGACCGGATCGATCAGCGGCAAGGGCGAAGGGTCGTCGGCGCCTTGCCGATCAAAGGCCGCATAAACCGAATGATCCGGCCGGAACCAGGCGACGGAATGCAGGTAGGGCATGTTGCGCAGCGCCGACAGCTTTTCCTTGAACGCATCACCCGCCGCGCCATCCGCCATCGGCCCCGGATTGGCATTGAGCAATTCCAGCCGGGCATAGCCCTCGTCAATATGCCCGCGGATCGCCATCCACCCGGACGTGCCGAGGATGAAAACACTGGTCACCGTGATCGCCAGCAGCAACACGTAGAAATTGATGCTGGCCAGGCGGTCCCGGATCGAAACGGTAGGCATCGGCGACATCAAGCTGCGGGCGAATGCGAATTCAAGGCCTGGGCCGCCGTATGCCAGGTACGTCGATAGGCATCGCGCAAGCGTTCACGCAAGCGCTCCGGGACCGAGTCGATCTCCCCTGCCTGGCAGGCCAGCAACTGCGTTTCCAGGGTTGCCGCCTCGGCAGCCAGCCCGTTCGCCCCGAGGTTCGCCGCCGCGCTGCGCAAGGCGTGCACCGCCTTTTGCTCAAGCTGCAGGTCGCCGATACTGTCCTGCCAGCGCTGCTCCCAGTCGGCAAAATGCGGCACGAAGAGCGCGAGCGCCTGCCACCAGAGCCTGGGCTGACCGAGCATGCGCTCAACTGCAGCACCAACATCGAAACCGTCTAATGAGAGAGGAACAGACATGCAAGGCCGCAGGAATCTATCAGTCGGTCAAATTCAAGGAAGTAGTGAATTGTCGCCCGAGTCGGCGACGCATTGTTAAAGAATGGTAAAACAAATCCTTTGTTTTACATTGGATTACAATCCACGCTTTGTTGCGTAATCGAATCGAACGGACATGCGTCAGACAGCGCTAATTGTTGAAGATGATCCCGGCACCCGCCACGTCCTGAGTTCAACACTGGCCACGGCCGGCATCGACTGTATTTATGCGGAAACCGGGGCTGCCATGTGGCGCCGCCTCGACGACAAGCCCGATGTCATCATTCTTGATCTCAGCCTGCCCGATGCCGACGGCCTCGAATTACTGCGCCAGCTTCGCCAGAACTCGGAAATCCCGGTCCTCATCCACTCCACCCGCTCCGACGAAATCGAACGAATCATCGGCATTGAGATCGGTGCCGACGACTTTTTGCCCAAACCCTGCAACATGCGCGAATTGCTGGCCCGCACTCGCAGCCTGCTGCGCCGCACCCAGCGCACTACCGCCGCACGGGGCGAAATGCGCCGGCTGCAATTCGGCAACTGGACGCTGGACACCGCATCGCGCGAACTCACACTGGATGGCAACAAGCCGACACCGCTCGGCGTTTCAGGTTTTGCCCTGCTCGTCGCGTTTCTCGAGCACCCGTTCGAGCCACTCTCCCGCGAGCAGTTGTCACGCGTACTGAAGCGCGAATACGTGCCCTACGACCGGATCATCGACGTCCACGTCAGCCAGATCCGGCGCATTCTCGGCAAGCAACCCGACGGCAGCGGATTCATCAAGACCCTGCGCTCGCAGGGCTACGTTTTCATCGCCCAAGTCGACACCATCGGCTGATCCGCGTGCATCAACACGCGCAGGGCAGGAGATATTTTCGTGCTCATGGGCGATAATCCCCAGGACTGTGGCTGGATAACAGAAGTTCGCCATCGGGTGAAAACGGCTTTCCCCGTGCTTCTTTACCGTTAGCTCGACGAGAGTTCGCGTCCATTGCGCATTAACAACGCTCTGCTCCGATTACTGCTGACCGCTGCCGCCATCGGCCTGCTCTCCCTGAGCGGTCTGCCGCTGGCCATCGGCGTCGACTTCGATCGGCTGCAACAGGCACTGATCAGCCGTTTCGGCCAGGACCGACTGCCCTTGCTGCTCGACTGGCAGCGCATGCTGGGCGAAGGACGAAAAGCCCAGGAAGCCGAAAAATTGCGTCGCGTCAATGACTTCATCAACCGGCGCATCACCTTCGACGACGACATGTCGGTCTGGGGGCAGCGCGACTACTGGGCCACCCCGAGCGAAACCATCGGGCAGGGGCGCGGCGACTGCGAGGACCTCTCGATCGCCAAGTATTACTCCCTGATCGATCTGGGCATCCCGGTCAGCAAACTTCGCCTGGTCTACGTCAAGGCGGCGCAAACGGGCCCTGAAGGCACCTTTCTTCAGGCCCACATGGTGCTGGCGTACTACGCCACCCCGTCGGCCGACCCACTCGTCCTCGACAACCTGAATCCCCAGATCCTGCCGGCCACCCGACGCAGCGATCTATCACCCATTTTCAGTTTCAACAGCGCGGGGCTCTGGCAGGGCACCGGCAACAACGCCAGCACAAGCAATCTGTCCCGCTGGCAGGATCTGCTGGCTCGGGCTCGCGCTGAAGGTTTCCAGTGAGGTAATCGATATGTCCCTGTTCCGACAACTCTGGCTTGCCGTGATTGCGAGCACCCTCATCGCTTTTGCTGGCAGTTTCATCGTCAGCACCCTGACGGCACGCCATTATCTGGAACGCCAACTGGCCATCAAGAACAACGACAATGCAGCCACGCTCGCACTGTCCATGTCTCAATTGGACAAGGATCCGGTCACCATCGAACTGCAGGTCGCCGCCGTGTTCGATAGCGGCCAGTACGCCGTCGTCCGACTGATCGATCCGCATGGCAAGACCATGATCGAAAAATCCGGCCCGCAGGCAGCCGGCAACGCCCCGGACTGGTTCATTCGCCTTTTCCCGATTGAGTCACAGCCCGGCCAGGCACAGGTTTCTGCCGGCTGGACACAGTTTGGCACCATCGAACTAATCAGCCACAGCCATTTCGCCTACACCGAACTGTGGAACGGTGCCCTCAAACTGCTTGGCTGGTTCGCCATCGGCGGCGGCCTGATGGGCCTGCTCGGCATGCAGTTCCTGCAGCGCATCCGGCGCCCGCTCGACGCCGTCGTCGGGCAGGCGCAAGCCATCAGCGAACGGCGCTTCACCACGATCAACGAGCCCGCCACCCCCGAACTGAAAAGCGTGGCAAGCGCCATGAATGCGATGGTGCAGCGCCTCAAGACCATGTTTGCCGAAGAGGCAGCCCGCCTTGAACAAGTCCGCCGGGAAGCGAACATGGACAGCCTGACCGGCCTCGCCAACCGCGACTTTTTCATGAACCAGCTGGCTGCAGCCTTGAGCGACGATGATGCGGCACCGGCCGGCTCGCTGCTCCTGCTTCGTCTGGCCGACCTGGCCGGCATCAACAAACGGGCGGGCCGGGAAATGGCCGACGAATTGCTGCGCCGGATCGGAACCGCACTGAGCACGCTGGCGCAGGACAAGCCCAACGCGGCCGCTGCTCGTCTCAATGGCGCTGATTTTGCCCTGCTGCTCCCTGGCGTCCAGGATCCGGCTCCCTATGCCGAAAAATTGCTCCACGCCCTCAACGATCTCTCGGCAGCCGGGCTCATCGACGGCGAACGAATCGGACATATCGCCAGCAGCGGCTATCTGCACGAGCAGACGGTGGCCAGCCTGCTGGCCCGGGTCGATACCGCGCTGGCCTCGGCCGAGAATCAAAGCGGGCTTGCCTGGAGTCAGGCAGAAAGCAATAACGAACAACACGCCACCTCCAACGCCGACTGGAAGAAACTGCTGGAAGGCGCCATCCACACCCAGCGCCTGCGCCTGATCGATTTTCCGGTTGCCGGGAATACGGGGCAGCTGCTTCACTTCGAGTGCCCGCTGCGCCTGCAGGCAACGGAAGACGGCGAATGGCTGACGGCCGGCAGCTTCATGCCGATGGCCTCGCGCCTGTCCATGACGACCGAACTCGACCTGGCCGCCACACGACTCGCCCTGGAGAGAATCTCCGCCGGCGCCCCGGCCGTCGCCGTCAATCTTTCCGGCGAGTCCATCCTGGACGCCTCTTTCCGCGCCCGGCTGTTTGCGCTGATCGCCTCCCGCAAGGACCTTGCTCAACGTCTCTGGCTGGAAGTCTCGGAAATCGGCGCCTTCCAGCATTTTGAAGAATTCCATGCCTTCTGCGACGCCTTGCGCCCCCTTGGCTGCCGCCTCGGCATCGAGCACTTCGGCCGCCAGTTCAGCGAAATCGGCCGCCTGCACGGTATCGGCCTCGACTATCTCAAGGTCGACGGCAGTTTCATCCGCGCCATCGACACGCAAACCGGTAACCAGGCTTTCATCAAAGGCTTGTGCAGCATCGCGCACAATATCGGGCTGACCGTCATCGCCGAAGGCGTGCAGACTGCAGCAGAACTGGCCATACTCCCCGAACTCGGCTTCGATGGCGCCACCGGACCAGCCGTTCCCAGGAATTAAGCAATGAGTACCGAAATCGAACTCAAACTCCAGCTCACCCCGAAATCGGCTCGCAAGCTGGCCGCACACCCCTTGCTGGCCAATATCGCGTCGCAAAAGCAACGTCTGCTCAATACCTACTACGACACACCGAAGCTGGAGCTGCACGCCCGGCGTGTCGCCATGCGCTTTCGCAAAAAAGGCTGGCAATGGCTGTGCACCGTCAAATCGGCTGAGCCCGCCAGCGGGGGACTGGCCATGCGCAACGAATGGGAAGCCCCGGCAACGCCGGGTATCTTCGACTTCAGCCACGTCGATGCCGACGACTTTCGTGAATACCTGGACGCCCGCTCCAGTCAGTTCGAAGCCATTTTCACCACGGATTTTCGTCGCCAGATCTGGCATGTTCCGTTCGGCGAATCGCTCATCGAACTGGCCATCGACCGCGGCCAAATCGAGAGCAAAGGCCGTAGCACCCCCATCTGCGAAATCGAGCTGGAACTCCTGTCCGGTCGCGTCGAGGATATTTTCACGCTGACCCGGAAGCTCCAGGACAACATCGAACTGTGCCCGGCCATCGCCAGCAAAGCCGAGCGCGGCTACGCCCTCTACCTTGACGAGCCGCTGCGCCCGTTCAAAAGCAAGCCTGTCCTCATCGACGAAAAACAAACGCCAATCGAAGCCTTTCGCAGCATCGCGCTTGGTTGCCTCGAGCATTTTCAGCGCAATGAAAAAGGACTGCTGACCGGCAGCGATCCGGAATTCGTCCATCAAGCCCGCGTCGCCCTGCGCCGACTGCGCTCCGCCATCAAGCTCTTTGCCCCCGTGCTTCCCCCCGAGTTCGTCAACGCCTACGGCAAAACCTGGCAAACCCTGGCCGGCGCGCTCGGCGACACGCGCAACTGGGACGTCTTCCTCGCGGAAACCCTGCCCCCCATCGCCGAAGCCTTCCCCGACAACCGGGACATCAAGCGCCTGCGCAAGGCTGCGCAACACCGCGCCCGCAGCGCCCGGAAATCGGTCGTCGGCCTGCTCGCAGTCAAGGAATACCCGCGACTGCTGCTTGAATTCACCGCCGCCGTCTATACCCTGGGCGATACGCTACCGGTGCCGCTCAACGACTTTGCACGAGAGCAAATCGCCCGACACACCAAAAAAGCCCGAAACCTGGCCCGCCGCCACGCAGAACTCACCCCGGAAGAACGGCACAAAATGCGCATCGCCTTCAAGAAACTGCGCTACACGCTGGAGTTCATGGCGCCACTCCTGTCGCCGAAGAAACTCACCCCTTACCTGGCAGCGCTATCGCACCTGCAAGATGCATTGGGGCTGATCAACGACCATATCACAGCCAATTCGCTGATCGCCGAGGCCCTGAAAGGTCGCCCGGCGAGTCCGATCCATGGCTGGATATCCGGCCGACACGAATTGCTGCTCTGCGAACTTCCCGACGCCCTGCGAACCTGGCTAGCGCAAAGGTTACCGAGCTAACTTCGCACAAATTATTCCCAAGGATTCAACTCAACTATGGCGACAACCTTCGCAGAGGCCTTATTGATCAACACGGTAACCGGGTACGCGCGCGCCATCATAGGGAGATAGGCATCAGCATCTGACCAGCGCCGGAGCGTTTCCTCAACTAACGGCTGCGGATTGTGACGAAATAGTTCATCCAGAGGCTTTGAGCGCTCACGTATAGACGTCGCCTCTTCATCAAGAGGTCGGTAAAGCTCTGGATGCTGTGCTACGTCAATACCTGCCAACATAGCTTCCATAGTGATTGTCTTGCGTAGCTCTGGACTTTCTGGCCGAGATGCCGAAACCCAGCGGGGACCTGTCCATGACGCCACGCGATATTCCGGTGTCGCCTCATGGATCTTGCGCTGATCGATTTGATAAGCCTGAACTAGGTCGAAGCGATCCGCGTTATAAACCAACCAAACAGGGCGTCCCTGGGCCACCGTCCATATCCCGTAAGAAAACGCCAGAAGCTGCAAAAGAGCAATAGTGGAGAGATCGAAACGCAGCGACTTTTTGCCCGGCCGATAGACCACCGTAGTCAGCAAGGGGCCAATGACGACATCGACGCCAAGCACAATGAAAAATATTTCGGTAACACCAACCGCCACGTGCAACGGTTCTGGATACCAGAGCAAAAAGACGACTCCCACCGCAATCAGTGCGACTACAGCAGAAATCGACAAATGAATGAGGCCGGCACGTAAACGAGAAATAGTCATTTGTCCGTTCCAGGGAATGGCATTCCACCCAAAGTTGTTATTACCATTATCCTAACTGGCTGAAGAAGAGAGACTTTGGATCGCACCAATAAAAAGCCGGGGCAAATGCCCCGGCCTCTTTGATACGGGACTCTCATCCCAATATTAGATCAACCGATTAGCGGCACTCGTTCGGAGCAAACCGAGCCGGGAGAGTTGCACCACCAGTACCTTGCATATTACGGCCAGTCAAAGTCGCACGACCTACGGACTCACAAGCCCAGTCAACCGCTCCCGGCGTATTGTTAGCCAAGGCCGTTGCGAGAGTAATAAAGCCAGCACCAACGTTGACGTTCGGAGTAAGAATAAGTGTCGCATTTGCCGGAACGCCACCACCAACGTTTGCATTATTAAACGTAACAGTTATTACTCCAGTCGCAGGAGCAATATTGATGCCAGTAACGTATTTACTAATCACGCCAGCACCACCAGCCTGTGCGTTGAATGTAGTTGCAGCCGTGTTCAAGTCAATGAGAGTCGACGCGCTGGTACCCACTGCCTGTTTCGGATCTTCAGATAGCGCAAGGCCTTCTGTAACACGGGCACGAACGGTGTAGTCCTGATAAGCAGGCAGAGCAACGGCGGCCAGAATACCGATAATCGCCACAACGATCATGAGTTCGATCAGGGTGAAACCTTGCTGAATCTTTTTCATTTGAATCTCCTTTTAGTGAGAAGGCGGGAAAGCCGCTGGGTTACCTAATACAGTTTCCGTGCCAGGCATGGAAAAGCACGGCCCTACATCGACTTGCTTCCCCAAATCCTTTGTCATTCATAGCCTTACGGCTTTGGCACATCTGCGGGTAAAAACAAGCGCCTGGTTACTGTGACAATTTACGTCACCGGGTTATGACGCAGAAGGTCATAACTCACAAAATGTCATATGGCGAATATGGCATTTTCGACAAATTCGCTTTAACAATCGACTTGATTGGGCTTAAGGAAGGCTTCGGCATACTGCCGGAACACTTCGCAACGAACGAAGATGTCGTGCAGGTCGGGGTCAATGTGGCCGTTGATGCGGGCGCGCTCGAGGATAGGCAGGACCTCGGAGAGTTGCATGCCCTGCTTGTACGGCCGGTCCTTGGCGGTGAGTGCCTCGAAGATGTCGGCGATGCCCATCATCCTTGCCTGCCAGCTCATTTCATCGCGCTTGAGGCCTCTGGGGTAGCCTTTGCCGTCGATGCGCTCGTGGTGGGCGCCAGCGTATTCTGGGACATTCTTGAGATGGCGGGGCCAGGGGAGTTGTTCGAGCATCTTGATGGTGGCGACGATGTGATGCTTGATGATCTCGCGTTCGCTCCGGGTCAGGGTGCCCGCGCGAATGGTCAGATTTTCGAGTTCGTCGGGTGACAGGAAGGGAAGCTCGACGCCATCGGCATTTCGCCAACGATATTCGTCGGCAATCCGGCGAACCTCGGCGATGTCCTCTTCGGCCATTTTCTCGCTGCCAATATTGGCTCGGTGGAGGATTTGACGGTCAACCGGAATTTTTTGGCAAAACTGAAAAAAGCATTGTTCGGCCTCGGCGGCCGGCAACCCCTCGGCGATGCTTTTCCACTTGCGAATTTCGGCATCGCGTTTGACGAGTTCAAATCGGGTGTCGATGAGTTCGATACGGTCAAATATCGTTTGCAGCTTGGTGGCTTTTTCGACGATGTGGAGGGGCGTCGTCACCTTGCCGCAGTCGTGCAGCAGCGCGGCGATCCGCAGTTCATAGCGGTCCTTGTCAGTCAGCCGGAAATCGGCAAGCGGCCCTTCGCGCACGGCGTCGGCCGCCTCGGCCAGCATCATGGTCAGTTCGGGTACGCGCTTGCTGTGCCCGCCGGTATAGGGCGACTGCTCCTCAAGGGCAAGGTTAATGACCTTGATGAAGGATTCGAAGAGCACCTCAAGTTGCTGAATGAGCTGCCGATTGCTGAGCGCGATCGCTGCTTGCGAGGCGAGCGATTCGGCCAGCCGCTGGTCGGCCTGCGAGAAGGCAACCACCGCGCCGCTCTCGGGCGAAACGGCATTGATGAGCTGCAGGACGCCAATGATCTCCCCTTCATGGTCCTTCATCGGCACGGTCAGGAAAGCCCGCGAGCGGTAGCCGGTTCGCGCATCGAACTGCCGGGTTCCGGAAAAATCGAATCCCTCGGCACTGTAGGCATCCGCGATATTGACGGTCTTGCCGGTCAGGGTCGCGTAGGCTGCGACCAGCGTGTTGTTGGGTTCGCCGTCGTCAAGGTACAAAGGCAAATCAGAGAACGACGCCGGGATGGGGTCATGGCTGGAGCCACCAAATGCCAGGTGGAGCGAATCCGTCCGGACTATCTCGAAGCGCAGGAAACGTCGATCCTCGGACAACAGGTAAAGCGTACCGCCATCGGCCCGAGTTATCTGTTTGGCCGCAATGACGATCTTTTCGAGCAGCAGTTTGATGTCGCGTTCGCTGGACAGGGAAGCGCCAACGTCATTGAGCTGTTCCAACCGGGAAAACAGATCGTCCAGCGTTTCCATGCGAGGCGATCCGCTCAGAACTCGAGAACCTGATCGTTGTGGAGCATGCCGGGAGAAAACGGTGCGAGCACGCGTTGAATCTCTGCCATAGTGACCTCAACCTGCCCGGGCTTGAGATGCGAGATCAGAAGCTGACAAGACTGTGACAACCTCTTCAATTCGCTGGCCAGCATGTCGGGCCAGTAGTGCCTGGACAACTCGGCCAGTCGCCATTCGGCATTGGGAAAGGCGCATTCGACAATGAGATGACGAAGGTTCGGAATCGCATTCACCGCCTGCCAGAAGGCGTCGCAAGGCCCCGTGTCACCGGAAAAAACCAGGCTGGCTGCACCGGAATCCAGTCGATAGCCAACGGCAGGTACCGTATGGTTTGCCGGTATCAGCGAAATCGAACGCCCATCCAGCGAAATGCACTCGGCGGGATCGATGGCCTGGAAACGCAACAGCGCCTGTTCGGCGGCGGGAATGACCGAGAAATCGGGCCAGATCGCCCAATTGAAAATATGCTGGCGCAGGCTATCGATCACCGGCTGAATGGCATACACGATCAGCGGCTTGTCCCGACGATCGGCGACAACATCGACCAACATCGGCAAAAGTGCGATGTGATCCAGATGCGCGTGAGTCAGGAAAACGTGATCGATGCCTGCAAGCTCATCGATGGACAATATGGAAAGCCCGCTGCCCGCGTCGATCAGGATGTCATGATCAACGAGAAACGAAGTCGTTCTTTGCTGCGGCCCGCCGATACCCCCACTACAACCCAGTACGCGAAGCTTCATGCTGTTTGGAACCTGCCGATAGGTTTAGGATGCCTGCAAGCGCAGATTGTAACGCCCAAAAGCCGGCTTGGCTCCTGCTGACTCCCGAAAACCGGCGGTTTCAGGCCTTCAGGAAAAATTCCATCTTGATCCCTGCGATCTCGATCACGTCATGATCGGCCAGCGGAACGGCCTGTGCATCAAGCGCCTTGCCATTGACGACCGGAAACTGCTTGCCCTCGACGTGGGTAATGAAATAACCATGCGGCCGCTTGGCAATCACCGCCACTTGCAAGCCAGGCTTGCCGAGCGTCGTCAGCGTCTTGGTCAGATCGAGCTCCTTGCCGGCATTCGGACCATTGAGCAACTGGATGGCCGCCGCCATCCCGGGAACCGGCGCCTTGGGCTGCGAGGCCATGCCTACGCTAGAACGGGTCATGCTTTCAGTCGGTGCCAGTTGCAACTCGGCAGGCAGCTTGAGCGCGCCGGAACGAATCGCCGCGTTTTTCTCGAAATCGCTGGCCGCGACCCCCGCCTGGGTGTCCGCCATGTACTTGAGCTTGTACTTGCCAAGCTCGATAACGTCATTGTTACGCAGGAAGTGCTTCTTGATCGGCTGCCCATTCACCAGCGTGCCATTGGTGCTGTTCAAATCCTCAAGAAAGGAATCGGCGAGGATGGTGACGACGACCGCGTGCTCACCGGAGATCGCAAGATTGTCGATCTGGATGTCGTTCTGCGGCTTTCGTCCAATACTCAGGCGCTCCTTGTTGAGCTGGATTTCCTTGAGTACCAGACCATCCATAGACAGGATCAGTTTTGCCATCTTGCCTTCCTCATATCACTTCAATTGGCACAGCAAGCGCTGCCACCACCCCTTGGGCGATCCAAAGTCGCCCACAACCTTGACCAGAATGACCGAGATGTTATCCCGACCGCCCGCACTGTTGGCCAAATGCACCAGATGATCCGCCGCCAGAACCAGATTGCTGCCGAGCGTCTGCAGGGTAATCGCGATATCGTCGTCTTCCACCATGTCAGTCAGCCCGTCGGAACAGAGCAAGACGATGTCCCCGCTGTGCAAATCGTAATCGTGAACCTCGACCTCGACGACGGGGTCAACCCCCAGCGCCCGCGTCACCAGATTGCGATTTTCCGCGTAGCGCGCCTGTTCCGCTGTAATAATGCCATTATCAAGCTGTTCCTGTAAGAGGGAATGATCCCGCGACAACTGCTCGAATCGATCACCACGCAATCGATACACACGGGAATCGCCGACATGCGCCACACTCATCCGGTTGTTGTAGAACCAGGTCAGCGCCAGCGTCGTCCCCATGCCGGCATATTGCGAACAACATTGCGCGGCATTGTAGATGGCCAGATTGGCCGCCTTGATTTCATTGACGAGATGGGATTCGGCAACGGAAGGATCGCTGATCCCGGTGGACTGGGCTACTGGAGAGGCAATGATCCGCCCCATGTCTTCGGCCAGTCGCATCGTCGCCAGGCCGCTGGCCACCTCGCCGGCATTGTAGCCGCCCATGCCGTCGGCCAGGATGGCGAGACCCAGTTCGGCATCGGCAAAAATGGCATCCTCGTTGTGCGAACGGATCATGCCCGGATCGGTCTGGGCCACGAACTCCAGCGCGTTGACCAGGGTCATGCCGCGCGCCCTCCGCTCATTTGCGCTGCCCCGACACCACATGGCTCAAGAGACAGCGATGGAACAGCGCGCGCCCGATTCTGTCGCCCAGCCCTCCAGCATGCTGCCCCAAGCATTTTTTCTCCGTTGATAGCTGCGCCCGCACCGGGAGCAAGACACAAAAGCGTGACATTCTTACCTGTCAGCGCCATTCGGTCAAACCTCATTCCATCGGCAATTCGCGGCCAATCCCGGCCGCCTCGGCAGCTGCCAGCAGGCGCACGGCAACAGCGAGATCCTGAATGGCCATCCCCTGGGACTCGAAGAGCGTAATTTGCTCGACCGACGTGCGCCCGGCGTGGCGCCCGACGATGACCTCGCCAAGTTCGACCAATTGTCGAGAATGCAGCCGGCCCTTTTCCAGCAAGGGGAGCAGATCGCCCGACTCAGCCAGCGCAGTCGGCACAGCGTCCACCGTCACCAGGTCGCAACGCCGGACTGCAGGCTCTGATAATTCCTGCCGGATCAGCGAATTGGACCCGGCAGCATTGATGTGCGCACCAGGCTCCAGCCAGTTCGCGTCAAACAGCGGCGAGGCGGCCGTTGTCACGGTACCGACCACGTCACTGCCGCGAACGACCTCCTCCGCACTATCGACGGGATCGACCGCGACACCGGTCATCTCGCTCATGCGGCTGCAGAAATCCTGCAATTTATCGGCCTTGCGGCTGAAGACCTTGACGCGCTCCAGCGGCAAGGCGGCACAAATGGCCCGGACATGACCTTCGGCCTGCCAGCCGGCGCCGAAGACGCCTGCCACGGTCGAATCCGGACGCGCCAGCCAGCGGGCGGCAACTCCGCTTGCGGCGCCGGTGCGGATCATGCCCAGGTAGTCGGCCTCGATCACCGCCTTGAGTTTGCCCGTCCCCGCATCGAACAGATGAACCAGGAAGCGGTTTCCGCTTTTATTGCTCGTATAAGCCTTGTAGCCAATGACGCCCTGTGCCGGCAACGCCCCCTGAAGGATGTGCAGGACGGTCTGCGGCAGCCGACTGCGCGCACGCGGCGTATCGACTGCCAAGCCGTTCGCCAGGTCGCGATGGGCCGACTCGACCCCCGCCATCGCCATTTCAACGGTCAACAGGTTTTTTACGTCATTTTCAGAAAGAAACAAGGCCATCCAGACTCTCCTTAAACGATCGTCACATCCTGGCGCGCCAGAATCCGCCGTTCCAGCCAGCGACCGATCATCACCACCAACAAGGCCCCCACCACGCCCGCAGCCTTGGCCGACCACTCCGGCAAGGGCATCAGCAAGGCCACGACGCCCGGATCGGAAAAGATCATCTGGCCCGCGACGTAGCCGAGCAATGCCGCACCCAGCAGGACGATGGAGGGAAAACGTTCCATCCAGTGCAGGATCAACTGGCTAGACCAGACGATCAGCGGGATGCTCACCGCCAGGCCGAACAGCAGCAGTGCCAGGCTGCCATGCGCCGCACCGGCGACCGCGATGACGTTGTCGAGACTCATCACGAAATCGGCCACCACAATGGTCTTCACCGCGCCCCAAAGATGAGTCGACGATTCGATGTCATGGCCATCCTCGTCCTCGGGCAACATCAGCTTGACGGCAATCCACACCAGCAACAGGCCGCCGACCAACTTGAGCCAGGGCAGGTTCATGACCAGCGCAGCGAAGATTGTCAGCACCACGCGCAAACTGACCGCCCCGGCAACGCCCCAGAAAATTCCGGCGCGCCGTTGTTCCGGCGAGAGATTGCGACAGGCCATCGCGATGACCACCGCGTTATCCCCCGAGAGAACAATGTCGATCAGGATGATCTGGCCGACGGCGACCCAGAACACGGCAGAGGTAAGATCAAATTCCATAAACACCAGACGAAAAAAAGGCGGACACGCGGCCCGCCTTTTTGGTTGAGCTAAGCTCGAATTTTACAGCATGGCCTTGAGCAGCTTGGCCATTTCCGACGGGTTGCGCGTAACCTTGAAGCCGCACTCTTCCATGATGGCGAGCTTGGCATCAGCAGTATCGGCACCACCGGAAATCAAGGCACCGGCATGGCCCATGCGCTTGCCGGCCGGCGCGGTCACGCCAGCGATGAAGCCGACGATCGGCTTCTTCATGTTGGCCTTGCACCACTGGGCAGCTTCGGCTTCGTCAGGACCACCGATTTCGCCGATCATGATGACAGCGTCGGTATCCGGATCGTCGTTAAAGGCCTTCATGACGTCGATGTGCTTCAGACCATTGATCGGGTCACCACCGATACCGACGGCAGACGACTGGCCCAGACCGATTTCGGTCAGCTGGCCAACGGCTTCGTAGGTCAGGGTGCCGGAACGCGAAACGACGCCGATACGACCCTTGCGGTGGATGTGACCCGGCATGATGCCGATCTTCACTTCGTCCGGGGTGATCAGGCCGGGGCAGTTCGGGCCGAGCAGCAGGGTCTTCTTGCCGCCCTTGGCTTCCTTTTCCTTCATCTTGTTGCGCAGGATGAGCATGTCGCGAACAGGAATGCCTTCAGTGATACAGATGGCCAGATCCAGATCGGCTTCAACGGCTTCCCAGATCGCGGCAGCGGCGCCCGGGGGCGGCACGTAGATGACGGAAACGGTAGCACCGGTTTCGGCAGCAGCTTCCTTGACGGAGGCGTAGATGGGGATGTTGAAGATGGACTCGCCGGCCTTCTTCGGGTTCACACCGGCAACGAAACATTCCTTGCCGTTTGCGTACTCCTGGCACTTTTCCGTATGGAACTGGCCGGTCTTGCCGGTGATGCCCTGGGTGATGATGCGGGTGTTTTTATTGATGAAAATGGACATTCAATAGCTCCTTACTTGACCGCAGCAACGATCTTGGTGGCGGCTTCGGCCATGGAATCGGCAGAAATGATCGGCAGACCGGAATCCTTGAGGATCTGCTTGCCCATGTCTTCGTTGGTACCCTTCATGCGCACGACGAGCGGCACGCTGAGGTGGGTTTCACGAGCAGCAGCGACAACGCCGGTAGCGATGGTGTCGCACTTCATGATGCCGCCGAAGATGTTGACCAGGATGCCCTTGACCTTGGGATTCTTGAGCATGATCTTGAAGGCTTCGGTGACCTTCTCCGTCGTGGCGCCGCCACCGACGTCAAGGAAGTTGGCCGGCTCGGCGCCGAACAGCTTGATGGTGTCCATCGTGGCCATGGCCAGACCGGCACCGTTCACCAGACAGCCGATGTTGCCGTCGAGGGAGATGTAGGCCAGGTCGAACTTGGAAGCTTCGATTTCGTCAGCGTCTTCTTCGTCCAGGTCGCGCATGGCGACGATTTCTTCCTGACGGTAGAGGGCGTTGGAGTCGAAGTTGAACTTGGCGTCGAGCGCCTTGACGGTGCCGTCACCTTCGTGGATCAGCGGATTGATTTCGGCCAGCGAGGCATCCGTTTCCATGTAGCAGGTGTACAGCTTCTTGAGCGTATCGACACACTGCGGGATGGAGGCTTCGTTCATGCCCATGCCCTTGGCCAGGGTCAGGGCCTGCTCGTCGGTCAGGCCGACCAGCGGATTGACGAAAACCTTGACGATCTTTTCCGGGGTCTTGTGGGCGACTTCTTCGATGTCCATGCCGCCTTCGTAGGAGGCCATGATGGCGACGGACTGCGTGGCGCGATCAGTCAGCGCGGCAACGTAGTATTCGTGCTTGATGTCGGCGCCTTCTTCGATCAGCAGGTGACGAACCTTCTGGCCTTCCGGACCGGTCTGGTGCGTGACCAGTTGCATGCCGAGGATCTGGCCGGCGTACTCGCGCACTTTTTCCAGCGAAGTTGCGACCTTGACACCACCGCCCTTGCCACGGCCACCGGCGTGAATCTGGGCTTTGACGACCCAGACCTTGCCGCCCAGGGTTTCGGCTGCCTTGACTGCGTCATCGACGGTCGTGCAGTGAATCCCGCGCGGAACCGTAACGCCGAATTTCTTCAGGAGTTGTTTGCCCTGATATTCGTGAATTTTCATGCGCTTTCCTTGCGTTTAGTTGAGTTGCGAGCGATGGGCAGTGGCCGAAACTTCCCCCGACCCCACCCGGTTATACTGGCTTGAACTCAAAATCTTACCACAGACGTTCAAATTCTTTGCGGGCCAAAATTCATAATTACAGCGGGATTTCGCTTGCCTTGACCACCTTGCGCAACAAGGGCAACAACAAGGCCGCAGCCAGCAGCAAACTGGTCGCCGCGGCCAGCCAGAAACCGGCCACGCCCAACGGCGACGGACCTCGATAGCAAAGCCAGGCGCCGCCGAGCAATCCGACACCCCAGAAGCAGAAGGTCTGGATCAACATCGGCACAAACGTCACCCGATAGGCGCGCAGGGCATGGCCGGCAATGGTCTGCAGGGCATCGAAGAACTGGTAGACCGCGACGTAGGCGATCAGGCTCACGGCCACCAGACGCACCTCGGGATCATCGGTATAGGCGGCGACCAGCGGCTCGGCGATGAGCCAGAGGAGCATGCCGATGACGGTCGACGAGACGCCTGAGAGGACCAGGCCGGCCCGAATCGTCACCCGGGCCCGGACGCTGTCATGCGCCCCAACCGCCTGCCCGACAGCCACCATCGTTGCGATGCCAAGCGACAAGGGCAGCATGTAGATCAGGGCCGACAGGTTGGCCACGATGCGGTGCCCGGCGACGACCGTCGCACCGAGCGAAGCGATGAACAAGGCGATCAGCGTGAACGAGGTGATTTCAACAAGATTGGAAAAGCCCATCGGCACCCCGATGCGCAACAGTTCGCGCCATGTGGCCCAATTTGGCGACTGCCAGTGGGCAAATGGCCGGTAGCGCCGACCCAGCGGCCCGAAAGCCAGGTAGGCCGCGCCACTGGCGCACGCTGCCCAGCCAATCAGCACATTCGACAGGGCGCAGCCGACAACGCCGAGCGGTTCCCCCAGCCAGCCCTGCAACGCGAAGCCCCAGGCCAGCAGGGCATGCAGGGCGAGACTGATCAGGCCGATCGCCATCAGCACCCGGGGTTTTCCCAAGGCATTGCAGAAGGCGTAGAACGTCCGGTAGAACAAGGCGGCCGGCAGACTCCAGGCAAGCAGCCCGAGGTATTGCCGGACCTTGGCCTCGACCGCCGTGTCCATGTCGGCCAGGCCGAGCAAGGCGCCGGGCTGCGTCAGGAAAACGATTCCCGGTACGGCGAGCAGGATGGCCAGCCAGAAGCCTTGCTGCAGAATGCCCGCCACCTCGTCGTCCCGCCCAGCACCGTGCAGATGCGCGACAAGCGGCGACACGGCCTGCAGGATGCCGACCAGCGCGAAGACCACCGACACATGAATGCCGCCACCGATGGCCACGGCGGCCAGATCGACGGAGCTGACGTGCCCCAGGACGGCGGTATCGACCACCATCATGCCGATGGAAGCCAGTTGGGCGATCAGGATGGGGAAGGCATGGGCCACCAGGCCCCTGGCTGCAGTTCGAAACATGGCCGGATTGTCGCATATGGCAGGCCAGGCCCCGCCAAAGCCCGATCTCACGGTCAACCGGAAAAAACGGCCAAAACAAAAATACGCAAAGTTGATCTGCCTCAACCGACCGTTGGGGCCGCTCTAGGAAAATTTTAGGTTCCGGAGGAAATAACAATGAAACTAGGCCTGCACGCCATAGAAAACGCCAGCCGCGACGAAATCGCCGCCCTGCAGACAGAGAGACTGAAGTGGACGCTGAACCATGTGTATCAGAACGTCCCGCACTACAAAGCCAAATTCGACGCCGCCGGCGTTCACCCGGACGACTTCAAGTCGCTGGCCGACCTCAGCAAGTTCCCGTTCACGACCAAGCAGGACCTGCGCGACAACTACCCGTACAACATGTTCGCCGTGCCGCGCGAGAAGGTCGTGCGCGTTCATGCCTCCAGCGGCACGACCGGCAAGCCGACCGTCGTCGGCTACACGCAGAAGGACATCGACACCTGGGCCGACCTCATCGCCCGCTCGATCTACGCCTCGGGCGGCCGGCCCGGCGACATCGTCCATGTCGCCTACGGCTACGGCCTGTTCACCGGCGGCCTGGGCGCCCATTACGGGGCCGAGCGGCTGGGCTGCACGGTCATCCCGATGTCCGGCGGGCAGACCGAAAAGCAGGTCCAGCTGATCTGCGACTTCAAGCCCAACATCATCATGGTTACGCCGTCGTACATGCTCAACATCGCCGACGAATTCCGGCGCCAGGGCATCGACCCGCGCAGCACCGATCTGCGCATCGGCATCCACGGCGCCGAACCGTGGACCGACGCCATGCGCGGCGAAATCGAACGCGCCTTCGACATCGACGCCATCGACATCTACGGCCTGTCCGAAGTCATCGGCCCGGGCGTCGCCAACGAATGTGCCGAGACCAAGGATGGCCCGGTCATCTGGGAAGACCATTTTTATCCGGAAATCATCGACCCGCAAACCGGCGAAGTCCTGCCCGAGGGCAGCGAAGGCGAACTCGTCTTCACCTCGCTGACCAAGGAAGCCATGCCTGTCATCCGCTACCGCACGCGCGACCTGACCCGCCTGCTCGCCCCGACCTCGCGTTCGATGCGCCGCATTGGCAAGATCACCGGGCGCTCGGACGACATGCTCATCATCCGCGGCGTCAATGTCTTCCCGTCGCAGATTGAGGAACTCATCCTCAAGCAGCCCAAGCTGTCGCCGCACTACCTCATCGAAGTCAGCCGCGACGGCCACCTCGACTCGATGAAGGTCAATGTCGAACTGAAACCCGAGTTCCAGTTCGCCAGCGGCCCGGAAAAGGAATTCGTGGCGCACGACCTGCAGCACCACATCAAGTCCTACATCGGCATTTCCGCCAAGATCGACATCGTCGAGGAAGGCGGCGTCGAGCGCTCGGTCGGCAAGGCCAAGCGGGTCATCGACAAGCGGCCGAAATAAGCCTCAGACAATACGGGCATGCAAGGTGCCCACGCCATCGACACCGGCCTCCAGCGCGTCACCCCGAAGCAGGGGACCGACGCCGGCCGGCGTGCCGGAATAGATCAGGTCGCCGGCTTCGAGGCGAACCAGCGTCGACAGATTGGCGATGACTTCCGGAATCTTCCACATCATCGCCGACAGATCGCCGTCCTGACGCAAATCGCCATTCACCTTGAGCCAGATGCGGCCGGCGGCCGGGTGCCCGCTGGCGGCCACCGGGCAGATTGCCCCGGCCACCGCCGACTGGTCGAAGCCCTTGCTCATATCCCAGGGATGCGCCTTCTCCTTGGCCCTGGCCTGCATGTCGCGACGCGTCAGATCGAGCCCGACGGCGTAACCGAAAATCAGGCTTTGCGCCGCCTCGACCGGGACATTGGCGCCACCGGAACCGAGCGCCACGACCAGTTCGATTTCGTGATGCAGGTTTGCCGTCATCGGCGGATACGCCACCGGCACTTCGCCTTCGCCACTCACCACGGCATCGCCCGGCTTGCTGAAGAAAAACGGCGGCTCACGGCCATCGGCCTGGTCGAGCGCCCCCATTTCGCGCGCGTGATCGGCGTAGTTGCGCCCGACACAGAAAATGCGGCGCACGGGAAAACGCGCTTCCCCGCCGACGACGGGCAGGGTGGCAACGGGATGGGACGGAAAAACGAGGTTCATGGGCATATCCGGCGGCGATGGTCGAGGGTGGAAGTGTGCAACATTTTGCCCTCATGCAAGCGGCCCGGTGGTAAAGTTTATAAACCATATAATCCAATGACATATAACGCAGGATGATCGCTATACGACTGTTGCGCCTCGGTCTGGCCAGCGCGGCAATATTCTCCGGCAGCGCCTGCGCGGTGGGGCTGGGCGAGATCACCCTGCATTCGCGCATCGGCGAAACCCTGCGCGCCGACATCCCGGTTATTGCCGGCGGCGAAATGATCGATGCCGCCTGCTTCTCCGTTGGTGCCATTCCGGAAGCCGATCTGCCGGTCGTCAGCTCAGCCCGCATCCGCCTTGTCCGCGTCGGCCAGGACTATCGCCTGGTGCTCACGAGCAGCAAGCCCATCGACGAACCGATCGCCCTGATCAGCGTACGCGCCGCCTGCGGATACGATTTGAAACGCGAATATGTGCTGATGCCCGCGCCGCCCCCTTCTGCTGCCAATGACATCGAGGTGCCCACCGTCGCCTCGATACCGCCAGCGCCCCGCGAAGCGGCCCGGCGCCGTTCGCCTGCGGAGCGATACGCCGGCAGCGCGGCAGACAGCAGCGAGGCAAGCGAGCGCCCGGCCATCAGGGCACGAGCGCCGAAACCGGCCGCGAACCAGGCCAGCAAACCCAAACCGCCGCTCCCGCGCGAAACGCTGGCCGGCATGGCAAGCGGCATGGACAGGGTAATCCTTGGTGCGGCGCACGACGATGTGCCAGCGCCCCGCACGAGCGACCCGCTCGCCCCGGTCAACGAACTCGACGAGCGGCTCCTGAAAATGGAGACGACCCTGCACCTGCTCAATCAGGAAGTCGACAAACTGAACACCGCGGTCACGCTGGCGGCCGAATCCCGGGCCATGCGGGAAAAGCTGCAAGGACTGCAGGCGCAGCAGGCCACGTCCCCCTCGGCGCTCCTGCCCAATGCCGAGGCCGCCCTGTCGTCGGCGCCCGCTCGCGCGACATCAAGCGCGAATGACTGGCTTGAATTGTTGTTCGGGCTCCTGCTGGGCGGCAGCGTTTCCGCCGGTGTGGCGCATCTGGTCAGCCGCAGGCAGGCCCCGTCGCGCCCCTTCGACGCACCGCCGCCGCGCATCGCCAAACCGCGCCCGAGCAAGGCCTGAACGCCGCCGGGATTCGGACTAGACGGGGTTATCGACGTCTACAAATTCGCAGGCAATGCCGAACTGTGCAGCCAGATGGTCGGCCAGCGCCCTGACGCCGTAGCGCTCGGTGGCATGATGGCCCGCCGCCAGATAGGCGACGCCGCTCTCCCGCGCCAGATGCACGGTCTGCTCTGAAATCTCTCCGGACATGAAGGCATCGACACCCAAGGCGATGGCCTGCTCGAAATAGCCTTGCGCGCCGCCCGAACACCAGGCAATCCGCCGCACCAGCTTCTCCCCATTCCCGATCACCATCGGCGCGCGCCCGAGCACATCGCCCACCTTGCTCGCTGTGGCCGCCAGCGAACATGGCTCGGCCAGCGCGCCCAACCAGGCGATATCCTGCTCGCCGAAACGACCGTCGGGCGACCAGCCCAGCAGCTTGGCCAGTTGGGCGTTGTTGCCCAGTTCCGGATGCGCGTCAAGCGGGAGGTGATAAGCCAGCAGGTTGATGTCGTTTTCGAGCAGCGTCGCCAGCCGCTTGCGGCGGATGCCGGTCACCCGGCCATCCTCGCCTTTCCAGAAATAGCCGTGGTGCACCAATATGGCATTGGCATCGCGCTCGACGGCGGCGTCGAGCAGCGCCTGGCTGGCCGTCACGCCGGCGACAATGCGGCCGATCTCGGAACTGCCTTCCACTTGCAGGCCGTTTGGGCAATAATCCCGGAACTTTCCGGGCATCAACAGCCCATCCAGATAATTCAACAATTCTTCACGCTTCATCGAGACAATTTCCATGCAGAGGTTGTGGCTGATTTTTGCACAAACGGTCACCGTTGCGCTGGCCATTCTGTTCGTCGTCTCCACGCTGAAACCGGAATGGCTGCCCCACCGCGGCGCGGTGGTTTCCCTGCAGGAGGCGCCGACCGTCAGCGAAGACGGCAAGATCGCGCCGACCGGCTCCTATCGCGACGCGGCCCGCGCGGCATTGCCCTCCGTCGTCCATATCTACACGACGCAGGAAATCAAGCAGCAGCGCCACCCGCTGTTCGACGATCCGATCTTCCGCCACTTCTTCGGCGACCGCCCCGAAGGCCAGCCGCAGCGTAACTCCGGCCTGGGCTCGGGTGTCATCGTCAGTCCCAACGGCTACATCCTGACCAATTTCCACGTCATCGATGGCGCCGATGACATTCAGATTTCGCTCAACGACGGCAAGACCTACAAGGCCAAAATCGTCGGCAGCGATCCGGAATCCGACCTGGCCATCCTGCAGATCAAGGCGGACAAGCTGCCGGCCATTACCTTCGGCCAGGTCGACAACCTGCGCGTCGGCGATGTCGTGCTGGCCATCGGCAATCCCTTTGGCGTCGGCCAGACGGTGACCATGGGCATTGTTTCCGCCCTGGGCCGCTCGCATCTTGGCATCAATACTTTCGAGAACTTCATCCAGACCGACGCCGCCATCAATCCCGGCAACTCGGGTGGCGCCCTGGTCGATGTGCATGGCCATCTGGTCGGCGTCAATTCGGCGATCTACTCGCGGACCGGCGGCTCGCTCGGCATCGGTTTCGCCATCCCGGTCTCCAGCGCGCGCAGCATCATGGAGCAGATCATCCGCACCGGCGCCGTGACGCGTGGGTGGATCGGCGTCGAAGCGCAGGAAATCACGCCCGAACTGGCCGAGTCCTTCGGCTTGCCCGACAACGAGGGCGCGCTGATTGCCGGCGTCGTGCGCGGCAGCCCGGCCGATACGGCCGGCGTTCGCCCCGGCGATGTCCTGCTCTCGGTCGGCGGCAAGGCTGTCAAGGACCCGCAGGTCATGCTCGACCTGATCGCCGCCCTGACCCCGGACGAGCGGAGCAGTTTCCGTCTGCGCCGCGACAAGAGCATCATCGAACTCCAGGTCAAGATCGGCAAACGCCCTGCCATCCGCCCGGAAAAAGAGTAAGCCATGTGCCAGCTGCTGGGCATGAACTGCAACGTGCCGACGGACATCTGCTTTTCCTTCAGTGGATTCCAGGCGCGAGGCGGGGCGACCGACGTGCATTCCGATGGCTGGGGAATCGCCTTCTTCGAGGGCAAGGGAACGCGGCTGTTTCTCGACCCGCAACCGTCCGCCACCTCGCCGGTCGCCGAACTGGTCCGCCACTACCCGATCCGCTCGAAGAACGTGATTGCCCACATCCGCAAGGCAACGCAGGGATCGGTCGGTCTTGAGAACACGCACCCGTTCATGCGGGAGTTGTGGGGCCGTTACTGGATCTTTGCCCACAACGGCAACCTGATCGACTTCATGCCGCAGCTCGATGGCGGCTTCGTCCCCGTCGGCCTGACCGACAGCGAACGCGCCTTCTGCTGGCTGCTTCAGGAGTTGCGCAAGCGATTCGGGAACCATGTGCCGAGTCGCCACGAACTGTTCGATGCCGTTCATGCGCTGGCGCTGGAAATCTCCATTCACGGCGAGTTCAATTTCCTGCTCTCGAATGGCGACTGCCTGTTCGCCCATGCCTCGACCAAACTCAGCCACATCGTGCGCAAGGCGCCGTTTGCCCAGGCGCACCTCAAGGATCAGGACATTACCGTCGATTTCAGCGATGTCACGTCGCCGGATGACCGCGTTGCCGTCATCGCCACCCTGCCGCTGACGGACAACGAGGCATGGACCGACATGCCGCCGGGTACGCTGTGGTGGTTCGAGGAAGGCGCCCCGGTCAAGACCCTGGCGACGCGACCGGGCCCGGTTAAAAAGCCCTGATCACTTGCCCAGGTTGCGGAACTCGTCTTCCGCCTTGTCCATCTCGGATTCCATTTTTGCGTCATTTTCCGGGTTGACCGTGGAATCCGACTCTTTCGGTGCCGGGCGCGACACGAGACGCGACACAAAGATGCCCAGCTCGTAGAGCAGGCACATGGGAATGGCCAAAGCCAGTTGGGAGACGACGTCCGGCGGCGTCACCACCGCGGCGACGACAAATGCCCCGACGATGAAATACGAGCGCCATTCCTTGAGCTTCTCGACCGTCACCACGCCCAGCTTGACCAGCATGACCAGCGCCACCGGCACTTCGAAGGCAATGCCGAAAGCCAGGAACATGGTCATCACGAAGGACAGATAGGCCTCGATGTCCGGCGCCGGCGTAATGCTCTTCGGCGCAAAACTGTTGATGAAGCTGAACACCTGGCCGAACACGAAGAAGTAACAGAAGGACATGCCGGCGAGGAACAGCAGCGTGCTGGAAATGATCAGCGGAATGCCCAGGCGCTTTTCATGGGCGTACAGGCCCGGCGCAACAAAGGACCAGACCTGATAGAGGATGAAGGGCAAGGCCAGGACGAAGGCCACCATGGCCGTGACCTTCAGGGGCACCATGAAGGGCGTGATGACGCCGATGGCGACCATCTTCGTGCCTTCGGGCAGGGCTTTGGTCAGCGGGGCCGCCAGGATGTCGTAGATTTCGCCGGGCCCGGGGTAGAGGCACAGCACGCCAAGGACGACCGCGATGGCGATCAGGCTGCGCAACAAGCGGTCGCGCAACTCGATCAGATGCGAGATGAAGGAGTCTTCCGGCAGGTCGCTCATGCCGCTGGTTTACCGGTCACGTCGCCTGTCTTCACGGGCTCGGCGAGCTGAGCTGTCGCCGACTGCAGTTCAGCAGCCACTTCCTGTGCCGGCGCTTCGATGGCACTGCGTGCCGAGTCGTATTCCTGGCGCACGGAGCTTTCGAGTTCGCGTGCCGAGTTGGCCACCTGCGATTGCAGCTTCTTCAACTCGTCGAGCTGCACCTCGCGACTGATGTCCGATTTCACATCGTTGACATAGCGCTGCGCGCGGCCGAGCAGATGCCCGAGCGTGCGGGCCACCTTGGGCAGGCGCTCGGGGCCGATGACGATCAGCGCCACGATGCCGATCACCATCAATTCGGAAAAGCCGATATCGAACATAGTTGTCAGTTGCTAGCTGCTGGTTGCCAGTCTTTAGCCAAAAACCAATGACTGGCGACTCGCGACTAGCTCTTCGTCTTTTCCTTGACTTCGACGTCGATGGTCTGACCGCTGACCTGCTGGGTCGGCTGTGCTGCATCGGCCGGCTTGTCGCCGCCCGAGGCGTCCTTCATGCCATCCTTGAAGCCCTTGACGGCGCCACCGAGGTCCTGGCCGACGTTACGCAGCTTCTTGGTGCCGAAAATGAGCATGACGATGACCAGAACGATCAGCCAGTGCCAAATGGAAAAACTGCCCATGATTGTCTCCTAGATACGTTTTAGCATGGGGCCGACCGGGTCCGGACCGCCCACGATGTGCGCGTGCAGGTGCGGCACTTCCTGCTGTCCCACACGTCCTGTATTGATGATCACCCGGAAACCATCCGGACTGCCCTGCGCCACGGCAATTTCATTGGCCTTGGCCAGGATCTTGCCGAGTATAGGCGAATCTTCCGGCGAGACGGTCGCCAAAGAAGTTATATGCTTTTTCGGGATGACCAGAACGTGCACCGGGCGCGCCGGGCTGATGTCCTTGAACGCCAGGATGTCGTCGTCCTCGAAGACCTTCGCGGCCGGAATCTTGCCGTCGACGATCTTGCAGAAAATGCAGTCGCTCACTTGTGGCCCCGCGCCGCCTTTTCATCGATGCCCGAAATGCCTTCGCGGCGGCGCATTTCCTGGGAGACGTCCTCGATGCTCAGGCCGTAGAAGGCGAGCAGGACGAGCACGTGGTAGATCACGTCGGTCGATTCCCAGACGATGTTGAGGCGCTTGCCTTCCTTGCCGGCCATGATCAGCTCGGCGCATTCTTCGCCGATCTTTTTCAGGATCGAATCCGGCCCCTCCGAAAACAGCTTGGCGGTATAGGACTTTTCCGGGTCGGCGTTGCGGCGGGAAGCCAGCGTCTCGGAAAGGCGATGCAGGATGTCATGCGTGCTCATTTGTAAATTTCCTTCGGGTCTTTCAAAACCGGATCAACAGGCACCCAGCGGTCCCCGCTCAATTCGTTGAAAAAACAGCTTTCGCGGCCTGTGTGACAAGCGATGCCGCCCACTTGTTCAATACTCAACAGCAGAACGTCGCCGTCGCAATCGGTGCGGATGGCCCGGATTTTCTGGAAATGCCCGGACTCCTCACCCTTGCGCCAAAGACGCTTTCTTGAACGCGACCAGTATACCGCGTTGCCGCTGCTAACCGTTTCCTGAAGCGACTCGCGATTCATGTAAGCGAACATCACGACACGCCCGCTTTCATCCTGGGCGATGGCCGGGATCATGCCGTCGGCGTCCCATTTCAGCGCGGCCAGCCAGTCCTGGGAATTGTCGAGATCAGCCATTTCGATTTTGGGCGTTTTTTCCGGTTGACCGTCAGAGCCGCACTTCGATACCGCGTTCGGCCATGTATTCCTTGGCCTGACGCACGGTGTACTCGCCGAAATGGAAAATCGAGGCGGCAAGCACCGCATCGGCGCGGCCTTCGGAAACGCCATCGGCCAGATGCTGCAAATTGCCGACGCCGCCCGAGGCGATGACCGGAATGCGCACGGCATCCGACACGCCACGGGTCAGCGGCAGATCGAAACCGTTCTTGGTACCGTCGCGGTCCATGCTGGTCAGCAGGATTTCACCGGCGCCCAGTTGCTCGACCTTCTTCGCCCATTCGATGGCGTCCAGCCCCGTGTCGTTGCGCCCGCCATGCGTGAAGACGTGCCACTTGCCCGGCGCGACCTGCTTGGCGTCGATGGCGACGACGATGCACTGCGAACCGACCTTGCTCGACGCGTCGAACACGAGGTCCGGATTCTGCACCGCGGCCGTGTTCATCGACACCTTGTCGGCGCCCGCGTTGAGCAGGCGACGGACATCCTCGACCTTGCGCACGCCGCCACCGACGGTGAGCGGAATGAAGACCTGCTCGGCGCAGGCTTCGACGATGTGCAGGATGATGTCGCGCTGATCGCTCGAAGCCGTGATGTCAAGGAAGGTGACTTCGTCGGCGCCCTGCTCGTTGTAGCGACGGGCGATCTCGATCGGGTCGCCGGCATCGCGCAGGCCGACAAAATTGGTGCCCTTGACGACACGGCCAGCCGTGACGTCAAGACAGGGAATGATGCGTTTGGCGAGCATCAGGCGCCCAACTGATCAGCGAGTTCCTGCGCCGCCTTGAAGTCGAGGGAGCCATCGTAAACCGCACGACCGGCGATGGT